>Ga0209673_1000033_pt1 | contig 335369 bp, 312 predicted proteins | sample AraplaCol_mMS_r2_2_FD_184274 | JGI IMG/M metagenome (GOLD analysis project Ga0209673, IMG submission 184274) | Arabidopsis root microbial communities from North Carolina, USA - plate scrape MF_Col_mMS_r2 (SPAdes) (version 3) | ecosystem: Host-associated > Plants > Roots > Endosphere | place... | reverse complement strand
GACAAGAGCTTGGCCGATATTAGCAATTCCATAACCGTCCCTCGGTGAAAATTGGCGGCGATTGCCCCGAAATCAAGGCCCGAGCCGTGAACGAACTTTTGATTATCGCCGATCCGCGCCTGATGTCCGAGCGCAGCGCCTGGCTCCAGAGCCTAGAGAGCGAACGCCGCCTTTCCGAACACACGCTCGACGCCTACGAGCGCGACAGCCGCCAGTTCCTGACCTTCCTCACCGGCCATCTCGGTGGCCCCGCGACGCTGAAGGATATCGAGGCGCTCCGCCCCGCTGATTTCCGCGCCTTCCTCGCCGCCCGCCGCAAGGAAGGATCCGGCGCCCGTTCGCTCGGCCGCAATCTCGCCGGCCTGCGCTCGCTGCTGCGCTATCTCGAGAAGAAGGGATTGGTGAACGCCGCAGGCGCCAGCGCCGTCCGCTCGCCGAAGCAGCCCAAATCGCTGCCGAAGCCACTCTCCGACCGCCAGGCCGTCACCGTCGTCAGTGACGAGGCACAGATGCACGACGCCCCCTGGATCGCGGCGCGCGATGCTGCCGTGATGACGCTTCTTTATGGCTGCGGGCTGCGTATCTCCGAGGCACTCGATCTGACGCCCGGCGATTTCCACGATGCCGCGACCTCGCTGCGCATCACCGGCAAGGGCAACAAGACACGCCTCGTGCCGCTTCTCGCCATCGTCAGTGAAGCCGTCGGCAAGTACCGCGCGCTCTGCCCGTTTCATCTTGAAGCAGCCGAACCTCTCTTCCGCGGCGGCCGCGGCGGCAAGCTGCAGCCGGCAATCATCCAGCGCACCATGCAGAAGATGCGCAGCGCCTTTGGCCTGCCTGAGACGGCGACTCCGCACGCACTGCGTCACTCGTTCGCGACGCATCTTTTGGCCGGTGGCGGCGACCTTCGCACCATTCAGGAACTTCTCGGCCATGCCAGCCTTTCGACCACGCAGGTCTATACCGGCGTCGATTCGGCAAGGTTGCTCGAGGTCTACGATCGTGCCCATCCAAGGGCGTAATCATTCGTTAACGCTTTCCCTTAAAGGAATATGCGCGAAGGCGGCGTAGAGCATGGATCTGATTAAGCATAGCGAGCGGAACCCATCATGACGATTTCCATCGGCCATCGCAGATTTGAGATTGCGCAGCCGGGCAATATCCTGCTCTGGCTGATCGCAGCTTTCCACATGCTGCTCGCCGCATCGCTGCTCGCCGTCCTCTTCTCGGTCACGCCTGCCGCGGCTGCGGACAACAGCTGCTCCGGCAAGGACCTGATGGCCGAGCTGAAACAGTCCGATCCCGCCCGCTACGCCCAAGTCGTCAAGGAAGCCGATGCCGTGCCGAACGGCAAGGGCATCTTCTGGAAGATCGAGAAACCGGGCCTGAAGCCGTCCTGGCTGCTCGGCAGCATGCATGTCACCGACCCGCGCGTCCTGAACCTGCCTGCCTACGCCCAGACGGCCCACGACAACGCCGATACGATCGTCATCGAATCCGACGAAATCCTCGACGAGAAGAAGGCCGCGGCCGCCCTGCTCGCCCGTCCCGATCTGACGATATTCACCGACGGCACGACGATCCAGAAGCTGCTGTCGCCGGAAGATTACGCCCGCCTCGACGCGGGCCTGAAGCAGCGCGGCATTCCGCTCGCGGCCGTTTCGCGCATGCGCCCGTGGATGATCGCCAGCGCCGTGGCCCTCCCCGCCTGCGAAATCGCCCGCAAGGCCAAGGGCGTCCAGTTCCTCGACCAGAAGATCGCTGCCGACGCCGTCAAGGAAGGCAAGCAGGTCAAGGGTCTGGAAACGCTTGCCGAGCAGCTGCAGGCCATGGCCGAGCTGCCGATGGAGTTTCATCTGAAGTCGCTGATCGAAACGCTGGAACTCGGCCCGAAGATGAACGACGTCGTCGAGACCATGACCGACCTCTACCTCTCGGGCAACGTCGGCATGACCATCCCGATGCTGAAGACCGTCTCCCCCGAAGAAGGCGGTGACGGCGACTATGCCGCCTTCGAGCAGCGCATCATCCTCGACCGCAACAAGGTCATGGCCGACCGCGCCGCCCCCATCCTCGCCGCCGGCAACGTCTTCATGGCCGTCGGCGCCCTGCATCTGCCGGGCGACAAGGGCGTCATCGAGCTGCTGCGTCAGCAGGGCTTTACGGTCACTGCGGTGAATTGACGCCGCTGAGGCGCCTGCCCATGTGGGCGATCATTGCCTTTACGATGAGATTGTGGAACGGCGTGATCACGGCGATATAGATCCGCCCGATCAGGATCTTGCGATGGACCAAAGTCGTCGCCTTCACCCGTTTCATCTCGCCATCGGCGGAATCCTCGACGTCGATGACGATGCGAAAGTCGAGATGCTTGTCATCGAAACCGACGACGACCTGCCGTTCCGTCTTTGACAGCACCGGAAATATCCCGACCTTTTCTATTGCTTCCGGCAGATCGTGCGCATCCGTCCGCAACCCGAAAAGCGGACCGACGATCACGTTACGCAACCGCATCAGCCCGCTGATCCAGAACGGCGCGTAGCCCAGCATCAGCCGGGCAGCCTCGATCGCATCGAAGGATGCAGCCGGTACGGGGAGCTGATAGCAGTCGGCCCAATCGGCCGAGGGCAGCGCCGGATGCGGCAGGCGTGGCGCGATTTTCGAAGGTTTGGCTGGCATCAACGACATTGATCACGCGTCTCCGGCAATATCCTCCGGCAACGCATAGCATATCCCCCGACACTGAACCGCCCTCTGCATCGCCCTGCGGCAATACGCACCGATGGTGGAGTGAGTGGCCCACCGCGAGTCTCTTCTCCCCAGCGGGGAGAAGGTGCCGGCAGGCGGATGAGGGGGCCACGAGCTCTTCGCTTGCCGTTAAAGTCCCCTCCCCAACCCCTCCCCACAAGGGGGAGGGGCTTCCGTGCGGCAATCGCTCAGCAGAAGGGCATCCTATCAATTGATGCGAAGGTAGAAGGCGAGCGCTCAGCGTCGCCACAGGCTAGCCCCTCCCCCTTGTGGGGAGGGGTTGGGGAGGGGTTTTCGCCCCACCCACCACTTACATATGGATCGGCTTGAAGAACGCTGCCAGCGCAGCTTCCTTCACGGCTTCCGACATCGTCGGATGCGCATGGCAGGTGCGGCCGAGGTCTTCGGCGGAGCCGCCGAATTCCATGAGAACGGCGATCTCGTGGATCATCTCGCCGGCGCCGAAGCCGACGATGTGGCCGCCGAGCACGCGGTCGGTTTCCTTGTCCGACAGGATCTTCACGAAGCCGTCGGTCGCCAGCATGGCGCGGGCGCGGCCGTTGGCGGTGAACGGGAACTTGCCGGTCTTGTAGGCGATGCCTGCAGCCTTCAGTTCTTCCTCGGTCTTGCCGACGGAAGCGACTTCCGGCTGGGTGTAGACGACGCTCGGGATGACGTCGTAGTTCACATGGCCGTGCTGGCCGGCGAGGATTTCGGCGAGTGCCACACCTTCGTCTTCAGCCTTATGCGCCAGCATCGGACCCTTCACGACGTCGCCGATTGCATAGATGCCGTCGACATTGGTCTTGAAGTGGCCGTCGATCTCGACGCGGCCGCGGTTGTCGAGCTTAACGCCGGCTTCCTCGAGGCCGAGGCCGGCGGTGTAGGGCACGCGGCCGGTGGAGATCAGCACGACATCGGCTTCAACGGTCTGGGCGTCGCCACCCTTGACCGGTTCGAAGGTAACCTTCGCGCCCTTGCCGCCCTTCTCGACGCCGGTAACCTTGGCGCTGAGATTGATCTCGATGCCCTGTTTGCCGAGCATGCGCTGGAACTGCTTGGAGACGTCGCCATCCATCGCGCCGAGGATCTTGTCGAGATACTCGATGACGGTGACCTTGGCGCCGAGGCGCGACCAGACAGAACCGAGCTCGAGGCCGATGACGCCGCCGCCGACGACGATCATCGTCTCCGGCACCTTGTCCAGCGCGATCGCGCCGGTCGAGGAGACGATGATCTTCTCGTCGATATCGACCTTGACGCCCGGGATGCCGGCGACGTCGGAGCCGGTGGCGATGACGATATTCTTGGCTTCGAGTTCCTGCACCTTGCCGTCTTCGGCGGTGACGGAAACCTTGCCGGCGGAGACGATCTTGCCGGTGCCCTGGAAGGCATCGATCTTGTTCTTCTTGAACAGGAAGGCGACGCCATCGACGTTCGACTTCACGGTCGCATCCTTGTGCGCCAGCATCTTTTCGAGATTGAGCTTCGGAGCCGCGACCTCGATGCCGAGCGCATCCATGCCGTGCGCGGCCTGATGGAACATCTCGGAGGCATGCAGCAGCGCCTTGGACGGAATGCAGCCGACATTGAGGCAGGTGCCGCCGTAGGTCGCGCGCTTTTCAACAACCGCAACCTTCAGGCCGAGCTGCGCGGCCTTGATTGCCGCGACATAACCGCCAGGGCCGGTTCCGATAACGATCACATCGTAAGCCATTGTTCTTTTCCTTTTGTTTGTCCGTTGGTCAGGAAATGGAAATGCCTAGCGCCCGCCGCTCACATTCATGATGGCGCCGGTCACATAGGAAGAATTCGAAGAGAGAAGATAAAGCACCGCATCCGCGACCTCGCCGGCCGTTCCGGGCCGCTGCATCGGAATGGAAGGCGCCATGCACGCCCTCCGTCGCGACTTCGCGCGCCAGGCCGATCGTGAACGTATCGATCGCTGCCTTGGAGGCTGCATAGTCGACATATTGCGACGGCGAACCGATGATCGCCGCCATCGAGGAGATGTTGACGATCGAGCCGCCCCTGCCGCCGTGATGGGTCGACATGCGGCGCACCGCCTCTGCAGCGCAGAGAACCGAACCGGTGATATTGATGCGCATCATCCGCTCGATGCGTTCGACGCTCATCTCGTCGACCCGCTGCGGCTGATCGACGATACCGGCATTGTTCACGAGACCGTCGAGCCGGCCGAAATGCTTGTCGACGGCTGCGAACATTGCGGTGATATCGGCCGCATTGCCGACATCACCCTTGACCGCAAAGGCTTCGCCGCCCTGGCCTACGATGTCACTGACGACAGCATCAGCGGCATCCTTGTTGGATGCGTAGTTTACGGCCACGCGCCATCCCTGGCTTGCAGCAAGCCTGCAAACGGCGGCACCGATGCCACGGCTTCCGCCGGTGACGAGGAGAACAGGTGCGCCGCTCATTTCGTGCATTCCTTGAAGGCAAAGACATCCCAGGGCGCGGCAACCTGCTTGCCTTCGCCGAGGATGGTGGAATCGCGGAGCGCCGGACCGATCGCCGGAAGCACGATGCTGTCGACGGCATTGGACTTTTCGGCCGGCAGATTGTCGATCACGCCCTTGGCGTCGACGCCGTAAACCGGTCCCTGCCAGATCGTGCAGGCATCTAGATCGGCACCTGTCGCATCGCCATCGGGGCAATGGAACATCACCATGCCGATCGTCCGCGTCGGGTCTTCCGAAGGCATGACATAGCCGTCGAGCACGGCATCGCTGTCCTTCACGGTTATCTTGAACTGGTTGTTGGCAGCGGCCGCATCGGAGTTCAGCGGCTGGAACTTCAGCTGGTAGATACCATCGCGATCGGCATAGACGGCATGCGACTGCAGGCAATCCGCCGCTGCCGCGATATCCGGCAGGGTCAGGGCAGAGACCGCAAACAGGGCTGCAAGGCTGGCTTTCTTGCTCATTGCGCCACCGGCTCCTTCCGTCCGTCGGAATTTTCGATCACATAAAAGTCCGTCAGCATCACCAGCGGATGACCGTCTTCGGCAAGACCCCAGAAAACCGGATAGAAGCCGTCACCCCAGCCGCTCCAGAAGATCGCGACATTGCCCGGCTTTCCAGATACCGGCGAATGCAGCGCATAGCGCCCGCCATTGGCATCGAGTTCCGGGGCGATGATGTCGTAGTAGTTCACATCCTCGTCCGGCTTTGCCGCTTGCGCGGTCTCTGCGCGCTCTTCCAAGAGCTTCAGCGTATCGGCATCCATGTAGGAGCCGAGGCCGGCATCAACGGGATAGCCGAAGATTTCGTCGTCCTTCAGGCTCGCCGGATCCTGGCCGGGAATCGCCGCCATCTCCCAGCGAACCGGCTTGCCGTCACCGAAGCGCATGCTTGCGGCGGCGACGCGGCCGAAGGCCTGATAGAGGGTCACGGGATAGTTGCCCGGAGGCACGGTCCTGACAAAGGCAGGACGGTCTGGCTGGGCCAGCGGATCGGCGGCGATGATGCGGCCGGATGTCAGCTGCACGTCGCCCATCTTCACCGTGGTGATCTTGCGCTCGGCGAGCGCTGCATCATCCAGCGAGACCAGGTCGAAATTGCTGCTCGCCTTGGAGATATCCCAGGCGGCAGCGGAAGCCGGAACCGGAAGATGCACTGCGGCTGCGCACAAAAGCGCCACTGCCGCCTGCTTGATCCGGTTCCGCATCGGATTTGCTCCGCTTAGAGATCGAGAACCAGACGCTCCGGATCTTCCAGGCTTTCCTTGACGCGAACGAGGAAGGTGACTGCTTCCTTGCCGTCGACGATGCGGTGATCGTAGGAGAGCGCGAGATACATCATCGGACGGATGACGATCTGGCCGCCGACGACAACCGGACGATCCTGGATCTTGTGCATGCCGAGGATGCCCGACTGCGGAGCGTTGAGGATCGGCGAGGACATCAGCGAGCCGTAGACGCCACCGTTGGTGATCGTGAACGTGCCACCCTGCATGTCGGCCATCGACAGCGAGCCGTCACGGGCAGCCTTTGCAAGACGGCCGAGTTCCTTTTCGATCTCGGCGATCGACATCTGGTCGGCGTCACGGATGACCGGAACGACAAGACCCTTATCCGTGCCGACAGCCATGCCGACGTGGCAGAAGTTCTTGTAGATGATGTCGGTGCCGTCGATCTCGGCGTTGACGGCCGGGAGTTCCTTCAGCGCGTGGGTCACGGCCTTGGTGAAGAAGCCCATGAAGCCGAGCTTCACGCCATGCTTCTTTTCGAAGACGTCCTTGTACTTGGCGCGCAGGTCCATGACAGCCTTCATGTCCACCTCGTTATAGGTGGTCAGCATGGCAGCCGTGTTCTGGGCGTCCTTCAGGCGCTTCGCGATCGTCTGGCGCAGGCGCGTCATCTTCACGCGCTCTTCGCGGCCGGCGTCTTCGACGGTCGAAGGTGCGCGGGCGGCAACCGGGGCGGCCGGTGCAGCAGCCGGAGCCGAAACGCCCTTGGCAACGGCAGCGATGACATCGCCCTTCAGGACCTGGCCACGCTTGCCAGAACCATCGACCTGCTCGGCAGAAATGTTGTTTTCAGCGAGCATCTTCGCAGCAGCCGGAGCCGGCGGCATGGAGGACGGTGCGGCGGCCGGTGCAGCAGCAACCGGTTCGGCAACCTTGGCCGGTGCGGCAGCAGCAGGAGCAGCGGCCGGGGCTGCAGCGGCGGCACCTTCGGCGATCTGGCCGAGCAGCGCGCCGAGGCCGACGGTTTCACCGGCCTGGGCAACGATTTCGGACAGCGTGCCGGAGGCCGGAGCCGGGACTTCGATGGTCACCTTGTCGGTTTCAAGCTCGAGGATCGGCTCGTCTGCCTTGATGGCATCGCCGACCTTCTTGAACCAGGTGCCGACTGTCGCCTCGCTGACGGACTCACCAAGAGTTGGAACGCGGATTTCTGTGGCCATGATTTTAGTTTCCGTTGATCAGTTTGTTTCGATCGTTGTTCGTTTCGAGGGTCAGCCGCCCAGCGCATCCTCAAGGAATGCGGCAAGCTGCGACAGGTGCTTGGACATCAGGCCCGTTGCCGGCGAAGCGGCGGCCGGGCGGCCCGTGTAACGGACGCGCTGATACTTCGCATCGATATGGGCGAGAACCCATTCCAGATACGGGTCGATGAACGACCATGCACCCATGTTCTTCGGCTCTTCCTGGCACCAGACCATTTCCGCATTCCGGAAGCGGCTGAGCTCGTTGATGAGCGCCTTTGCCGGGAACGGATAGAGCTGTTCGACGCGCAGCAGGTAGATGTCGTCGATGCCGCGCTTTTCGCGCTCTTCGAGCAGGTCGTAATAGACCTTGCCGGTGCAGAGCACCACGCGGCGGATCTTGGCATCCTTCTGGAGCTTGATCGGACCGTCCTTGATGACCTCCGCATCGTCCCACAGGAGACGGTGGAAGGAGGACTCGCCGGCCATTTCAGCCAGGGTCGAAACCGCGCGCTTGTGGCGCAGCAGCGACTTCGGCGTCATCAGCACGAGCGGCTTGCGGAAGTCGCGCTTCAGCTGACGGCGAAGGATATGGAAGTAGTTCGACGGCGTCGTGACGTTGGCGACCTGCATGTTGTCTTCGGCGCAGAGCTGGAGGAAGCGCTCCAGACGTGCCGAGGAGTGCTCCGGACCCTGACCTTCATAGCCATGCGGCAGAAGGCAGACGAGACCGGACATGCGCAGCCACTTGCGTTCGCCCGACGAGATGAACTGGTCGAACACGACCTGTGCACCGTTGGCGAAGTCGCCGAACTGGGCTTCCCAGAGCGTCAGCGCATTCGGGCGGGCCAGCGAGTAGCCGTATTCGAAGCCGAGAACCGCTTCTTCCGAAAGCATCGAGTTGATGACTTCATAGCGGGCCTGGGTCGGCGACAGGTTGGCGAGCGGGATGTAGCGCTCTTCCGTTTCCTGATCGTAGAGAACCGAGTGACGCTGCGAGAAGGTGCCGCGTTCGCAATCCTGACCCGACAGGCGGATCTTGTGGCCTTCCGTGACCAGCGAGCCGAATGCCAGAGCTTCCGCCATCGCCCAGTCGAGGTTTTCACCCGTCTGGATCATGTTGGCGCGGTTTTCCATGAAGCGCTGGATGGTGCGGTGCGCATGGAAGCCTTCCGGAATCTCGGAGAGCTTGCGGCCGATTTCCTTCAGCTGCTTCATCGGAACGGCAGTCTTGCCGCGACGCTGCTCGTCGGCATTGTCAGCCGTGCGCAGGCCCGACCACTCGCCGTCCAGCCAGTCGGCCTTGTTCGGCTTGTAGCTCTGGCCGGCCTCGAACTCCTGCTCGAGATGGGCGCGCCAGTCGGCCTTCATCTTTTCGACTTCGCCTTCGGTCAGCAGGCCTTCGCCGATCAGACGCTCGGCGTAGATCTGCAGCACGGTCTTGTGGCCGCGGATGACCTTGTACATCTTCGGCTGCGTGAAGGACGGCTCGTCGCCTTCGTTGTGGCCGTAGCGGCGGTAGCAGAACATGTCGAGGACGACAGGCTTGTGGAACTTCATGCGAAATTCCATGGCAACCTTGGCGCCGTAGACAACCGCTTCCGGATCGTCGCCGTTGACGTGCAGGATCGGCGCTTCGATCATCTTGGCGACGTCGGACGGATAGGGCGACGAACGCGAGAAGGCCGGGTTCGTGGTGAAGCCGATCTGGTTGTTGATGATGACATGCATCGTACCGGCAACGCGGTGACCGCGCAGGCCGGAAAGGCCGAGGATTTCGGCGATGACGCCCTGGCCGGCGAAGGCCGCGTCACCGTGGATCAGCAGCGGCAGAACCTTGGAGCGTTCGGACAGCGGAATGGTGTCGCCGTCCCAGACGGTAGCGCCCATGTCCTGCTTGGCGCGGGCCTTGCCCATGACAACAGGGTCGACGATTTCGAGATGCGACGGGTTTGCCGTCAGCGAGACGTGAACCTTGTTGCCGTCGAATTCGCGGTCGGAGGAAGCGCCGAGATGGTACTTCACGTCGCCGGAACCTTCGACTTCGTCAGGCGCGTAGGAGCCGCCCTTGAACTCGTGGAAGATGGCGCGGTGCGGCTTGCCCATGACCTGCGAAAGCACGTTCAGACGGCCGCGGTGGGCCATGCCGAACACGGCTTCCTTGAGGCCGAGCGAGCCGCCGCGCTTCAGGATCTGCTCGAGAGCCGGGATCAGCGATTCACCGCCGTCGAGACCAAAACGCTTGGTGCCCTTGAACTTGACGTCGAGGAACTGCTCGTAGCCTTCGGCTTCGATGACCTTCTGCAGGATCGCCTTCTTGCCCTCGGGAGTGAACGCCACGCCCTTGTCAGGACCTTCGATACGTTCCTGGATCCAGGCCTTCTCTTCCGGATTGGAGATGTGCATGAATTCGACGCCGAGCGTCGAGCAATAGGTGCGCTCGAGGATCTCGATCATCTCGCGGATGGTCGCGTATTCGAGGCCCAGAACGTTGTCGATGAAGATCTTGCGATCGTAATCGGCGGCCGTGAAGCCGTAATTTTCGGGCGACAGCTCGTGGTAATCTTCAACCGGAGCCGCGATACCGAGCGGGTCGAGCTTGGCATGCAGGTGGCCGCGCATGCGGTAGGCCCGGATCATCATGATGGCGCGGACGGAATCGCGCGTCGCCTGCAGGACGTCGGCGGCTTCCGCCGGCTTGCCCGCGGCTTCGGCCTTTGCCTTCACCTTGGTCTCGATGACCTTCTCGACGATGCCCCAGTCGCCGTCGAGCGCCGAGACGAGATCGCCGCCGGCCGGGATCGGCCAGTGCTTCTTGCGCCAGGATGCACCCTTGGCCGCCTTCTTCACATCAGCGGGATCGTCGTCGAGCGCCTTGAAGAAGGTGCGCCACTGTTCGTCGACCGATGACGGATCGTCTTCATAACGGGCGTAGAGCTGCTCGATATAAGCAGCGTTTGCGCCATCCAGAAACGAAGTGATCTGAAACTGCTCGTTGGCTTCTTGCCGTGCCATGGTGTTATGCGGACGCTTCCGCCCGCCTCCTGACTAAGATGAGTTTGCCGGCCATCTCGCCGGCTGCCGCATTTCCATTTGCCGCCTGTCCGCGGCACATCTGCATTCGAAAGGTCAGCCGGGCGGAGGAGGCAGATGCAGTCCGCCGCCCGGGTCTTATGTCGGATCAGCCCTTCAGGACTTCAACCAGCGTCTTGCCGAGGCGAGCCGGAGAAGGCGAAACCTTGATGCCTGCCGATTCCATGGCAGCGATCTTCGATTCAGCATCGCCCTTGCCGCCGGAAACGACCGCGCCGGCGTGACCCATGGTGCGGCCCTTCGGAGCGGTACGGCCAGCGATGAAGCCAGCCATCGGCTTCTTGCGGCCCTTCTTGGCTTCGTCCTTGAGGAACTGCGCCGCGTCTTCTTCAGCCGAGCCGCCGATTTCGCCGATCATGATGATCGAGGTCGTGGCTTCGTCGGCCAGGAACATCTCGAGCACGTCGATGAATTCGGTGCCCTTGACCGGGTCGCCGCCGATGCCGACAGCCGTCGTCTGGCCGAGGCCTTCGTTCGAGGTCTGGAAGACGGCTTCATAGGTCAGCGTGCCGGAGCGCGAAACGATACCGACCGAACCCTTGCGGAAGATCGAGCCCGGCATGATGCCGATCTTGCATTCTTCCGGCGTCAGGATACCCGGGCAGTTCGGGCCGAGCAGTCGCGACTTGGAGCGGTCGAGGCGAGCCTTGACGCGGACCATGTCCATGACCGGGATGCCTTCGGTGATGCAGGTGATGAACGGGATCTCGGCGTCGATCGCTTCGATGATCGCGTCTGCAGCGCCTGCCGGCGGAACGTAGATGACGGACGCGTCAGCGCCGGTCTTCTCGCGGCCTTCGGCGACGGAAGCGAAGATCGGCAGGCTTTCGCCCTTCGAGCCGGTCCAGGTTTCGCCACCCTTCTTCGGGTGGATACCGCCGACCATCTGCGTGCCGTAGTAGGCGAGAGCCTGTTCGGTGTGGAAGGTACCGGTCTTGCCGGTCAGGCCCTGAACGAGAACCTTGGTATTCTTGTTTACGAGAATAGACATCTATCAGGTCCTCAAATTAGGCATTGATCGCCGCGACGATCTTCTTCGCGGCATCGTCGAGATCGTCAGCCGCCGTGATCGCCAGACACGACTCGTTCAGGATCTTCTTGCCGAGCTCGACATTGGTGCCTTCGAGGCGAACGACGAGCGGAACCTTCAGACCGACTTCCTGCACGGCAGCGACGACGCCTTCAGCGATGACATCGCACTTCATGATGCCGCCGAAGATGTTGACGAGAATGCCTTCGACCTTGGGGTCGGCAGTGATGATCTTGAAGGCTGCAGCCACCTTCTCCTTGCCGGCGCCACCGCCGACGTCGCAGAAGTTTGCCGGCTCCTTGCCGTACAGCTTGATGATGTCCATCGTCGCCATGGCGAGGCCTGCGCCGTTGACCATGCAGCCGATGTTGCCGTCGAGGGCAACGTAGGCGAGGTCCCACTTGGAGGCTTCGATTTCCTTGGCGTCTTCTTCGGTCTCGTCGCGCAGCGCCTTGACGTCGTCATGGCGGAACAGCGCGTTGCCGTCGAAGGACATCTTGGCGTCGAGAACGCGCAGATGACCATCCTTCATGACGATCAGCGGATTGACCTCGAGGAGAGCCATGTCCTTTTCGTTGAAGGCCTTGTAAAGCGCCGGGAACAGCGACTTCGCATCTTCGGCAGCAGCGCCGTCGAGCTGCAGAGCCTTGGAGATCGCAGCCACGTCGGCAGCCGTCACGCCGGTTTCCGGGTTGATGGCGATCGTGTGGATCTTCTCGGGCGTGTCATGGGCAACGGCTTCGATGTCCATGCCGCCTTCGGTCGAAACGACGAAGGCAACCTGGCCGACCGAGCGATCGACGAGCAGCGAGCAATAGAGTTCGCGAGCAATGTCGGCGCCGTCTTCGATGTAGAGACGGTTGACCTGCTTGCCGGCTTCGCCCGTCTGCGCCGTGACCAGCGTGTTGCCGAGCATTTCTTTGGCGTGAGCGACGACTTCGTCGATCGACTTGGCAAGGCGAACGCCGCCCTTGGCGTCGGGGCCGAGTTCCTTGAATTTGCCCTTACCGCGGCCACCAGCATGGATCTGGCTCTTGACGACGTAGAGCGGGCCCGGAAGCGACTTTGCAGCCGCTTCGGCTTCCTCGACCTTGAGGATCGGCACGCCACTTGCGACCGGCGCGCCGTAGCCCTTCAAGAGAGCCTTGGCCTGATATTCATGAATATTCATGGATCTATTCCTGTTTGAATTGCGTGGGGGCGCGCGGGAATTACTTCAGCGCAGGCGCAATGTTGATGCAGGCTTCGCAAAGGCCGGCGACAGCAGCCACCGACTTGTCGAAGGCTTCCTTTTCGGCCTTGTTCAGGTCGATTTCGATGACGCGCTCGACGCCGCCGGCACCGATGACCGTGGGAACGCCGACATACATGTCCTTGACGCCGTACTGGCCGGTGAGCTGCGCTGCGCAAGGCAGAACGCGCTTCTTGTCCTTGAGGTAGGATTCAGCCATTTCGATCGCTGAAGCGGCCGGAGCGTAATAGGCCGAGCCGGTCTTCAGCAGGCCGACGATTTCGGCGCCGCCGTCACGGGTGCGCTGGATGATTTCTTCGAGGCGCTCCTTGGTGACCCAACCCATGGTGACGAGGTCGGTCAGCGGGATGCCGCCGACGGTCGAGTAGCGGGCGAGCGGCACCATCGTGTCGCCGTGGCCGCCGAGAACGAATGCGGTGACGTCCTGAACGGAAACGTTGAATTCCTTCGAGAGGAACAGGCGGAAGCGCGAGCTATCCAGAACGCCGGCCATGCCGACGACCTTGTTGGCCGGAAGGCCGGAGAACTTCTGCAGGGCCCAGACCATCGCGTCGAGCGGGTTGGTGATGCAGATGACGAAAGCGTTCGGGGCATACTTCTTGATGCCGGCGCCGACCTGCTCCATGACCTTCAGGTTGATGCCGAGAAGATCGTCGCGGCTCATGCCCGGCTTGCGGGCGACACCTGCGGTGACGATGCAGACGTCAGCACCTTCGATCGCGGAGTAATCGCTGGCACCCGTCAGATTGACGTCGAAGCCTTCGACCGGGGACGACTGGGAAATGTCGAGGCCCTTGCCCTGCGGGATGCCGTCGGCAATGTCGAACAGAACGATGTCGCCGAGCTCCTTGAGACCGGCGAGATGCGCCAGCGTGCCACCAATCATGCCAGAACCAATGAGTGCGATCTTATTACGCGCCATTTCGCTTTTCCTTTGCGAATATAATCGGTCGGGCGGCGCGCGGCGGCGTCGTCCAATGCCGCAATCGCATAGACCTAAAGCCAAAAAATGGCAACGTGTTATTTTTGGTGTAGCATTTTCAATCGTTTAGATATCAAAATTCTTACGTAAACGTAAGATAATTTGTCACTAAAGTGTTACTCAGCAGCGGTCTTCTGATGATGCAGCGCAAGATATTCCGCGCTCCGCATCTCGAAGAGACGCGATGCCGTACGATCGAATTCGAAACCTTCCGTGCCCCTGCGTTCGGTCAGCAGGTCCTCGGGCATGCCCGCGGCCGACGCATGAAGCCGCACGCCATGGTCATATAGGGTATCGACGAGAATGATGAAGCGCTTGGCCTGATTTCGCCGGTCGGGTCCGAGCAGCGGAATGCGATCGACGAAGATCGTGTCGAAACGCGCGGCGATCGCCAGAAAGTCGGCAGCGCCAAGCGGCTTGTCGCAGAGATCGCTGAAGGCGAAGCGCGCCATCCGGTCGACGGCGAGCGGCACGTGGATCGACCGGCCCTTCATCGGAATTTCGAGCGGCTGCGCCTTGCGCCCATGCAGCATCTGCGTCCAGGACGCATCCATTGCCATATCCGTCCGCTCGTCGATCGGCGTCAGATAGACGGGCTGGCTGTTCAGCTTCTCCATCCGGTAATCCGTCGGGGAGTCGAGCGTCACGACGTCGACATTCTTCTTCAGAAGCTCGACGAAGGGCAGGAAAAGGCCGCGGTTGAGGCCATCCTTGTAGAGATTATCGGGCTCGACATTCGACGTCGCGATCAGCACGCAGCCACGCGCAAAGAGCTCTGAGAACAGCCGCGACAGGATCATCGCATCGGCAATGTCGGTGACCGTGAATTCATCGAAGCAGAGAAGCTCGGCCTCGTCATAAAGGGAGGCCGCGACCGGCGGCATTGGATCCGCCTGCTTGGTTTCGCCGTCCTTCAGCTTCTGCCGGTGCGCCGCGATGCGGTTATGCACATCGGCCATGAATTCGTGGAAATGCGCGCGGCGCTTCTTCTTGCAGGGCGCCATGCCGAAGAACATGTCCATCAGCATCGTCTTGCCGCGACCGACGCTGCCATGGATGTAGAGACCCTTGATCCCCTGCTCGGCCTTCTTCTTGGAAGCAAACAGCCAGCCGAGAGCGCTGGACTTGGCCGCGGGGCGGCGCTGCTTCAGCTGCGAAAGAACCCGGTCCAGGTTCTTTGCCACGTCCATCTGTGCGGAATCGACCTGCAAATCACCGTTGGCCGTCAGCGACTTCAATTGTTCGCTGACGCTCAGGGCGTAGTCTGGCATTGGCTGCATGAGAGCAAATCCGCCTATGCGTGGCCGGCGGACCCGCCGCCGGATGAATTACCGGCTGAGGGTGATTGCCTGGCCGCCGCTGGTCTGGCCGGAGAAGCTGTTGTCGGCGGTCTTGTAAACGCTGCCGATCTGGTTGCCGCTACGGTCCTTGAGCAGAACCTGCTTGCCGGACACTTCCCAGGAACCCATTGCCGTCAGTTCGCCGGCGCAACCGCGCGTACCGCCGCGCGAGCCGCTGCCGAGGTTGGTCAGCGTCAGGAACATGTCGCAGCTGCCGTTGACGCGCCAGCTGCCGACCATCGATTCCTTGGTGACATCGAGAGCGTTTGCGGCCATGGCGCCCGGGGCTGCCGGAGCGGCAGGCGCCGCGCTCGGTGCGGCCGGGAACTGCGATGCGCCGCCCGGAGGGGGAAGCTGGCCGCCCTGCACCGACGGCACGGGCTGCGCCGTCAGCGGCGCCGGCTGGCTGCTGTAACTCGCGTTGTCATAGGCCGTACGCTGGCAGCCAGCGAGTGACAGAACAACCGCCACACCTGTCATCGCATATCGCAACTGCATCTTGAGGCTCCCGAATATTCGCTTTGCCGCATCAAAAATAGTCATCGGACTAATTTTCGAATTAACGTATTTCACTTTGGTTAATCAAGTCGGCACAGCCGTAAATTGCCCGTGACAGGACCTAAGCCGGAACAGAGGCAATTCAAGCCGTGCGGAAGGACTTCTGAAGGCAGAATTTGTCATCAAGGTGATGACCGCGCATTCTTCCCCGGTTTGACCGGCCACCGGAAGAAAAACGGCGCCGCAAGCGGCGCCGTTCGATTTGCCGTCAGACGCGGCGCTCGACCATCATCTTCTTGATCTCGGCAATCGCCTTTGCCGGGTTCAGGCCCTTCGGGCAGGTCTGCGCGCAGTTCATGATCGTGTGGCAGCGATACAGGCGGAACGGATCCTCGAGATTGTCGAGGCGCTCGCCAGTCGCTTCGTCGCGGCTGTCGATCAGCCAGCGATAGGCCTGCAGCAGAACAGCCGGACCGAGATAGCGGTCGCCGTTCCACCAGTAGCTCGGACAGGAGGTCGAGCAGCAGGCGCAGAGAATGCACTCGTAGAGGCCGTCGAGCTTCTGGCGGTCCTCGTGGCTCTGCTTCCATTCCTTGGCCGGCGTCGGCGATACCGTCTTCAGCCACGGCTCGATCGAGCGGTGCTGGGCATAGAAGTTGGAAAGGTCCGGAACCAGATCCTTGACGACAGGCATATGCGGCAGCGGATAGATCTTCACCGTGCCCTTGATGTCGTCGAGACCCTTGGTGCAGGCCAGCGTATTCGTGCCGTCGATATTCATGGCGCAGGAACCGCAGATACCTTCGCGGCAGGAGCGGCGCAGCGTCAGCGTCGGGTCGATCTTGTTCTTGATGTAGAGCAGACCGTCGAGAACCATCGGGCCGCAATCGTCGATATCGATATAGAACGTATCGATCGACGGCGTCTGGCCGTCATCCGGGCTCCAGCGATAGACGCGGAATTCGCGGGTGTTCTTGGCACCGGCAGGCTTCGGCCACACCTTGCCTTCGCGCATCTGGGAGTTCTTGGGGAGAGCGAGTTCAACCATGTCCAGTTCCTCTTAGTACACGCGAGCCTTCGGCGCGATCTTCTTGGGATCGATGCCGTCTGCAATCAGCTCGGTGTGAACCGGGCGGTAGTCGAGCTTCACGTCACCTGCCTCGTTGACCCAGGCAAGGGTGTGCTTGCGCCAGTTGACGTCGTCGCGGCCGGCGAATGCGCCTTCCGTATAGTCTTCGCGCGCATGCGAACCGCGGCTTTCCTTGCGGGCCTCGGCGCCGTAGATCGTCGTGATGGCGTTGGCCATCAGGTTCTGCAGCTCGAGCGTTTCGACGAGGTCGGAGTTCCAGATCATCGAGCGGTCGGTGACCTTGATGTCCTTCATCTCGCCCCAGATCGCCGAAATGCGCTGGCAACCGGATTCCAGCGATTCCTGCGTGCGGAAGACGGCGGCGTCTTCCTGCATGGCGCGCTGCATCTTTTCGCGCAGCACCGCCGTCGGCGTACCGCCGCTGGCGTGGCGCAGGCCGTCGAAGCGGTCCATGATCTTGTCGCAGGCAGCGACGTTGAGATGCGGGACGGGCGCTGCGCGGTCGATGACCTCCCCGGCGCGGATTGCGGCGGCGCGGCCGAAGACCACGAGGTCGATCAGCGAGTTGGAGCCGAGACGGTTGGCGCCGTGCACCGAGGCGCAGCCCGCTTCACCGACAGCCATCAGGCCCGGAATGATCCGCTCAGGGTTATTGCTGTCAGCATTCAGCACTTCGCCCCAATAGTTGGTCGGGATGCCGCCCATGTTGTAGTGAACGGTCGGCAGAACCGGGATCGGCTCGCGCGTCACGTCGACGCCGGCGAAAATCTTGGCGCTCTCGGAAATACCCGGCAGGCGCTCATGCAGAACGGCCGGATCGAGATGGTCGAGATGCAGGAAGATGTGGTCCTTGTTCTTGCCGACGCCGCGGCCTTCGCGGATTTCCAGCGTCATGCAGCGCGAGACGACGTCGCGCGAGGCAAGGTCCTTGGCCGACGGTGCGTAGCGTTCCATGAAGCGCTCACCCTCGGAGTTCACCAGGTAACCGCCTTCGCCGCGTGCGCCTTCGGTGATCAGACAGCCCGAACCGTAGATGCCGGTCGGGTGGAACTGGACGAATTCCATGTCCTGCAGCGGCAGACCGGCGCGAGCCACCATGCCGCCACCGTCGCCGGTGCAGGTGTGGGCTGATGTTGCCGAGAAATAGGCGCGGCCGTAACCGCCGGTCGCCAGCACCACCATCTTGGCGGCGAAGCGATGGATCGTGCCGTCATCGAGGTTCCAGGCAACGACGCCGGTGCAGCGGCTGCCGTCTTCCGACATGATCAGATCGAGCGCGAAATACTCGATGAAGAACTCAGCATTGTTGCGCAGCGACTGGCCATAGAGCGTGTGCAGGATGGCGTGGCCGGTGCGGTCGGCGACGGCGCAGGTACGCTGTACCGGCGGTCCCTCGCCGAAATTCTGCATGTGGCCGCCGAACGGGCGCTGGTAGATCTTGCCTTCCTCGTTGCGCGAGAACGGCACGCCGTAATGCTCGAGCTCATAGACCGCCTTCGGCGCTTCCATGGTGAGATACTGCATGGCATCGACGTCGCCGAGCCAGTCGGAACCCTTGACGGTGTCGTAGAGGTGCCACTGCCAGCTGTCGGGCGTCATGTTCTGCAGCGACGCGGCAATGCCGCCCTGGGCGGCAACGGTGTGCGAGCGCGTCGGGAATACCTTGGTGATGCAGGCGGTGCGGAAGCCCTGCTCTGCCATGCCGAGCGTGGCGCGCAGACCGGCGCCACCGGCGCCGACGACGATCACATCATAAGAGTGGTCGACGTACTTGTAGGCCTTCCCATTCTGAGCGGGTGAAGAGGGTGCCATGATACGGTTATCCTACGAATGCAATTTTCAGAATGGCGAAGAGACAGAGGCCGGCGATCAGGATCGAGAAGAAGGTGTTCAGCATCAGGCTGATGATCTTCAGCCATTCGGAGTGAACATAGTCTTCGATGATGACCTGCATGCCGAGCTTCATGTGAATGACGCCCGAGATGATCATCAGGCCCATGATGACGGCGACGAACGGGTTCGACAGGGCGTGAACCACTTCCGCATAGGGCTGGCCGGCGTGCACCAGCATGAAGATGATGAAGAACAGAAACAGCGGCACGTTGGCGACCGCGGTCACACGCTGGCGCCAGAAATGATCGGTGCCATCCTTGGCGGAGCCGAGGCCGCGAACCTTACCCAGGGGGGTACGCATATCCATGAGAGCGACCTTTAACGAACGATGAAGCCGATCACCCAGACCAGCGCGGTCAGACAGAGCGATCCGATCAGATTGGCGATGGCGAGCTTGGTGGAGAATTCCTTGCCGAAGCCGTGGCCGAGGTCCCACATGAAGTGGCGGAAGCCGCCGAGCATGTGGTGGATCAGCGCCCAGGTGTAGCCGAGCAGCACGAGCTTGCCGATGATGCTGCCGAGCACCCAGTTGGCCCAGTCGTAATTTGACTGGCCGGTCGCGGCTGCAATCAGCCACCAGGCGATCAGCAGCGTGCCGACATAGAGAGCGCCACCGGTAATGCGGTGAACGATCGACATGACCATGGTGGGGATTGGTTTGTAAATTTGCAAATGCGGCGACAGGGGCCGGTTATTTGTCACATTCGCCATCAGAACCTCGCGGCGTCTTCTCTGCGCTTCCGGAATTCGGAGCATATCAAGGCAACCACAGGAATGACAAAATTGTCTGTGTGCGTTGCATCAATGGCGACGTTTAATCACCGAAACCCCGGACGACAAGCACAATTGCTGTCCGCTTTTTAATTTAATCGATTCGCGTTACCGGGAAGTTGCTGCAGAGCAAAACTGGCCTGCGCCGCTCAGATTTTATCCTGATTTTTCATCGCTCAAGTGGACATGCAGAGAGTTTTGACGCAAGCTGCCGTTAACGATTTGTTAACGATCGCATTTTGCGAGGAAGACATCCGATGGTCACGCGTTTTTCGAAAGTCATTCCGCTCATGCTCGGCGCCCTGATGGCGCTGCCGGCCGCCGCCGGTGAACGCTTCCCGCATCGTGATCGCGGCATGGTTCACTGGACGGGCGGCAATCAATGGTATGGCGATCGCGATCGCCGCCATGGCCACAACCGCTATGTCCGCCTTCGCCAGTTCTCCCCGGTTGCCAACGGCTACAGCATCCGCAGCGTCAACGCGGCCGCCCCGCAGGTGGCAGGCCCTGCATACAACGGCACCTATGCCGGTTCCTACGCCTATGACGTCGATGGCGGCACCTATATCGGCGCCAGCGGCTATACGATCTATGGCGCGCCGCAGACCGCGACCGTTGCGCCCAAGGCAAAGATCATCGACGTCGCCGTGCAGGACGACCCTTGTGAATACGAGGCCAATGTCTGCGTGATCAGGCCCTGAAGCGCCAGACGGTCGTCTTCTTGACTTCGCTATCCTCGAGCGCCCGGGTGACGGGCACTTCATAGACAGCGCAGAACTCCAGCCTGTCTTTCGGCAGATAGGCGCGGCCTGGATCGCCGACCAGAATATCCTTGCCTCCGGCCGCCAGGCGCTGAAACCACGGCAGCAGCGCATCGGCAAAGCCGCGATCATAGAAGACGTCACCGGCAAGCAGCACGTCAGCCTCGATCGTCGAACCGATCAGGTCCGCACCCTCGAATTCGATCGAAACGCCATTCGCCGCGGCGTTCAGCCGGACCGCGGTTTCCGTCCATGGATCGATATCGGCCGCAAGCACCTTCTCCGCACCTGCCATGCGGGCGGCGATCGCCACGAGACCGGATCCCGTCGCAAAATCCAGGACGCTCTTGCCGCGCAGATGCTCCGGATGATCGAGCACGTAACGCGCCAGCCCCTGCCCGCCCGCCCAGGCGAAAGCCCAGAATGGCGGCGGCAGACCGATCTCGGCAAGCTCCTCTTCCGTCTTCAGCCAGAGCTCATGGGCTTCGCTCGCCAGATGCAGCCGGATCTCCGGCACATGCGGCGGCGCCATCAGGCTGGTATTGGCGCGGATGAAGAGTTCGGGATCGGTCTTCAATTGCGATCAGCGCGGCGGATTGTCGAGCCCGCCCATGCGGCAGACTTCCAGCCACTCGTCGTCGGTCACCGGCTGTACGGAGAGGCGCATGGACGTGACCAGCGACATCTTCGAGAGCTTTTCGCTCGCCTTGACATCCTTCAGCGTCACGGGCTTCGGCATGTCCATCACCGCGCGGATATCGACGCAATCCCATTTGGGATCGCCTTTGGCGCTGGAATCTGGATGCGAGAGAGCGCAGACTTCGACGATACCTACGATCTCCAACCCCTCATTCGAATGGTAGAAGAAGCCCTTGTCGCCGATCTGCATGGCCCGCATGTTGTTGCGCGCCAGATAGTTGCGAACACCGGTCCATTCCGTGCCTTTTTCGCCGGCAGCCTTCTGCTGCTCCCACGACCATGCCTCAGGCTCGGACTTGTAAAGCCAATGCGCCATCTCAGGCCTCCGGATTGTTGAAGACCCAGTTATAGGGCTTCACCTCGACGCTCTCGAACAGGCCGGCCTTGGCATAGGGATCAGCCTCGCCGAGCGCCTTGGCGGCTTCAATGCTGTCGGCCTTGACGATCACCAGGCTGCCATTCGGCTTGCCGTCGGCGTCGAGGAACGGGCCGGCGATAGCCAGCTTGCCTTCGGCATTGAGCTTGTTGAGATACTCGACATGCGTTGGGCGCGTTTCGATGCGCACGTTCAGGTGTCCCGGCTTGTCCTTGCAGAGAAGGGCGAAAAGCATGTCAGTCTCCTATTCGGTGGTGATCGGACGTGTCATCAATTGTTCGATTGCCTCGGCAATACCGAGTTTGCCCTCGATGATCGCCGAGACGGCATCGGTGATCGGCATCTCGATGCCGAGCTCTCTCGCGAGCCGCGACGCGACGGCCGCCGCAAAAGCGCCCTCGACCAGCTCGCCATGCGAGGGATCAGCCTTGTCTCCGCGCCCGAGCGCGATGCCGAAGCGCAGGTTGCGCGACTGATGGCTGGTTGCCGTCAGCACCAGATCTCCAAGGCCGGAAAGGCCCCGCACCGTATCCGCCTGCCCGCCCTTTGCCGCAACCAGCCGGGACATTTCGGCCAGGCCACGGGCAATCAGCGCTGCACGGGCGGAATCGCCTATGCCGCAGCCTTCGACGATGCCGCAGGCAATCGCGAGAACATTCTTCAGCGCACCGCCCAGCTGGACGCCCGTGCGGTCATCGGACGCATAGAGCCGGAAGGTGCGGCCCGAAATTGCCTGCGCCAGCCGCTCGGCGACATCCATATCAGCAGCCGCAATCGCCATCGCCGTCGGTAGCCCCTTGGCGATATCTGCGGCAAAGCCTGGACCGGAAAGCACTGCCACATGATGATTGGGCAGCTCGCGTTCCAGCATATCCGTCAAGAGCGTACCGGTAGAGCGTTCGATCCCCTTGGCGCAGGTAACGACGACAGCATCGTGAGCCAGATAAGGACCATAGTGTCGCGCCGCATCCGCCTGCGCCTGCGACGGCATGGCGAACAGCACGATGCCTGCCCGGCGGATCGCATCGGGCTCGGCGGAGAATTCCAGCGCTTCAGGCAGGGCAATACCCGGCAGCACGGCGTCATGCAGCCGCTCTGAAGCAAGATCGGCCATCAGAGCCGGATCGCGGCCGATCAGCGTCACGGCGCTGCGCCCGGCGAGCGCGATGACCGCGGCAAGCGCCGTTCCGAACGCACCGGCACCGATGACTGCAATCCGCTCGCTCACGCCTTGGCTCCTCGCTTTCCGTAGTTAATTAGCGCCTCGGCTTTGGAATCCAGCGGCCAGCGTGAGCGTGGCTGCACATCGAGATCATCGGGCGCAACACCGAGCGCCATGCGCTCCAGCCCCGCCCAGGCAATCATCACCGCATTGTCGGTGCAAAGCCTCAGCGGCGGCGCGATAAAGCGGAAGCCGTGCTTGTCGCAGAGTGCCTGCAGCGTGCCGCGAACCTCCTGGTTTGCCGCAACGCCGCCTGCCACGACCAGCGCCGGCAGGCCGTCTACATCCGGGAATTCCGCCTTGAAGCGCTGCAGCCCGCGGCCGATGCGATCCTTCAAGGTGCGGGAAATGGCCTTCTGGAACGAGGCGCAGATATCGGCGATATCCTGTTCGCTCACCGGCGCAATCTCTGTTGCCGCCTGGCGCACCGCGGTCTTCAGCCCGGAGAAGGAGAAGTCGAGCCGTGCCTCGCCGACCAGCGGGCGCGGAAAATTGAAGCGGTCGGGATTGCCCTTCGCAGCAGCCTTTTCCACTTCCGGCCCGCCGGGATAGGGAAGGCCGAGAAGCTTGGCGGTCTTGTCGAAGGCCTCACCGAGCGCATCGTCGATCGTCGTGCCCCAACGCTCATACTCGCCGATGCCGCGCACCAGAATGAGCTGCGTATGGCCGCCGGAGACGAGCAGCATCAGATAGGGAAAAGACAAGCTATCCGTCAGCCGCGCCGTCAGCGCATGACCCTCGAGATGATTGACCGCGTAAAGCGGCTTGCCCGCCGCCCTGGCAATCGCCTTGCCGGTCATCAGGCCGACCAGGAGGCCACCGATCAGCCCTGGCCCCGATGTCGCCGCGATGGCATCGACATCAGCCAGCGACACATTGGCGCGCTGCAGCGCTTCCTCGATCAACGTATCGAGCGCCTCGACATGGGCGCGCGCCGCAATCTCCGGCACCACGCCGCCATAGGCGCTGTGCTCGTCAAGCTGGCTCAGCACAACGTCGGAAAGCACATTCGAGCGGCCGTCCGCATCGCGTTCGACCACCGCTGCTGCGGTCTCGTCGCAGCTTGTTTCGATGCCGAGGATGCGTAGAAAGGGAGCCATGAAACCTGATCGTTGATTGCGATGGGGGAGAAACCCGGTTACGAGACTTCCGGTAACAACGGATCAAAGCGGATGCAAACAAAACCTTTCCGGATCGGCACGCGGGGCAGCCCGCTGGCGCTTGCCCAGGCCCATGAAGCCCGCGATCGGCTGATGGCTGCGCATGGTCTGCCGGAGGAAATGTTCGAGATCGTCGTGCTGACGACGACGGGCGACCGCATTACCGACCGCTCTCTCGCCGAGATCGGCGGCAAGGGGCTTTTCACCCAGGAACTGGAAGAAAAACTGGCGCTCGGCGAACTGGATTTCGCCGTCCACTCAGCCAAGGACATGCCGACCGTTCTGCCCGAAGGCCTCTACCTCTCCGCCTATCTGCCGCGCGAAGACATCCGCGATGCCGTCGTCGGCCGCACCGCGCCGAAGCTGATCGACCTGCCGCATGGCGCCACCGTCGGCTCCTCGTCGCTGCGCCGCCAGGCGCTGATCCGCCGCATGCGGCCCGATATCAACGTCATTACCTTCCGTGGCCTCGTCGATACCCGCTTGCGCAAGCTCGCCGAAGGCCAGGTCGATGCAACGCTTTTGGCGCTGGCCGGCCTCAAGCGCCTTGGCAAGGTCGACGTGCTCACCGACATTCTCGACCCCGACACTTTCCCGCCCGCACCCGCACAGGGCGCGATCGCGATCGAAAGCCGCATCGGCGACGAGCGCATCGACAATCTGCTGGCAGCGATCAACGATCCCGCAACCTTCGACGCCGTTTCCTGCGAACGCGCCTTTCTCGGCGCCCTCGATGGCTCCTGTCGGACGCCGATCGGCGGCTACGCGATCTGCGAGGGCGATCAGATCAAGTTCTCCGGCCTGATCATCACCCCGGACGGCCGCCACCAGCATGCGATCTCGATCGACGGCAACCGCCGCGATGCTGCAGCACTCGGCACCCGCGCCGGGCAGGACGTCCGGGCCCGCGCCGGAACCACCTTCTTCGACGACTGGAGCTAGTTCTCCATGCGCGTGCTCGTCACCCGCCCGCGGCGTCAGGGGGAACGAACGGCACAGCGATTGCGCGAACGCGGCCATGAGGCCGTGATGATGCCGCTTTCCGAACCGGTGCATGACGGCGCGACGGCAATGGCCGCCCTTGCGCAGACAGCAGGCCCGACTGCCATCACCAGCGCCGAAGCCATTTGGGCGCTCTCGGATCAAACCGCATCGCTGGTACCCCACCTCGATCGCCCTCTCTATGCCGTCGGCAACGCCACGGCCGAAGCGGCAATCGCAGCAGGCTTCGTCACGGTCAAGGCAGCCTCCGGCGATGGCGGCGATCTCGCAGAATTGATCGCGGCCGAGACCACCGGCGCCGTCACCTATCTCGCCGGAAGACCGCGGGCGGAAACCTTCGAAAAGCGCGCCGCCGAGCTCGGCCTCAAGCTAACCACCGTCGAATGCTACCGCATGGAGCAGATTGCTCCGGGCCGCGATGCCCGCGAGGCGCTGCAGCACTCACCGCCGGATGCCATCCTCCTCTATTCCCGCGAGACGGCAATCGCCTTGTTCCGATTTTTCAATCCTTTACCGGAGTGGCTGAGCGCCGCCCGCATTCTCTGCCTCAGTGAGGCCGTTGCAGCCGCCGTTCCGGCCGAGCTGCAGAAAAATCTTCGCATTGCGGCAATGCCGGATGAGCAAAGTCTTTTGTCGCTTCTCTGAAGGCGTTAGCCGCCCAAATTTGATCTAACCTCTTTCCTTAACTGGGATCACTGACTAGTTTCGTTGCAATGCAGGAAATATGAGGGCCTCATGGTATCGGGAAACCCGCCACGCCATTCGAAGAGAACCGACAAGCCGGTCACCATCGATCTGGAAGCGCAGGAATTTGCCAAGCAGGAGGATACCGCCTCCACCCCTGCCGATGCCGCAGCCGATACCGAAGAGCAGGCGGCAAATGAGCTGAAGGAAACGCTGGAAGCGACGCCTTCGGAAGACGCATCCGCCGCAGCTGCGGTAGAAGAACCGGTACACACCGAAGAGCCGTCGGCACCCGAAGCTCCGGCCGAAGAACCGGCGCCCCGCCACACCGAATCGTCCATGTCGCCGCCGCCCCAGCAGCAGCGCGGCGGCAACACCTCGGGCCTGATCGCCGCCGGCATTTTCGGCGGCCTCGTTGCGCTCGCGGGAGCCGGCGCCATCCAATATGCAGGCTATCTCCCCGGCTCCGCGCAGCAACCAGCGCAGACGGAACAGAACAGCGAGCTTTCGGCCGAGATCGACGGCCTGAAACAGTCGATCGCCAATCTCGCAGCCGCGCCCAATCCCGATGACGACGCTCTCGACAAGCGCATCGCCGCCCTGGAAGCCGCCGCCAAGACGCCCGCGGCTGCCCAGCCCGGCGATCCGGCAGCAACGGAGGCCCTTAACCAGAAGATCGCCGATCTCACGGCGCAGGTGTCCCAGCTGCAGAGCTCGCTTAGCCAGGAGGCGTCAAACGGCGCCGACATCACCAAGCGTCTCGACGAAGCCGAGAAGAAGCTCAACGAACCGCGCCAGGATGTGGCCGTCGCCCAGGCGATCGCCGCAGCGGCCCTGAAGGCGGCGATCGATCGTGGCGGACCGTTCACCGCCGAACTCGATACATTCGCGGGCGTCGCGCCTGACGATCCCGCCGTCAAGGATCTGCGCAACTTCGCGCAGACAGGCGTTCCCTCGCGTGCCGAGCTGATCCGCCAGGTTCCTGATGTCGCTACGTCGGCTGTTGAGGCCGTAAACCAGGCGAACCCGGATCAGAGCTGGTCCGATCGTTTGATGTCGAGCGCCAAGTCGCTGGTCAGCGTCCGCCCCGTCGGCAATATCGAGGGTGAAAGCGTCGAGGCGATCGCCGCCCGCATGGAAGACAAGGTGAAGAACGGTGACCTGCCGGGCGCCGCCAACGAATGGAACGACCTGCCGCCCGCAGCCAAGCAGGCATCGGCCGCCTTCAAGCAGTCGCTCGAAGCCCGCATTCGTGTCGAAGACCTCGTCAGCGGAGCGCTCTCGAAGGCCGTATCCGGCGCCGGCAAGGAGGGCTGACCGATGATCAAGCTCGTCATCTTCGCCCTGCTCGTTCTCGTCCTTGGCTACGGCTTCTCCTGGCTTGCCGATCGTCCCGGCGACCTGTCGCTGATCTGGGAAGGCCAGCTCTACCAGACCAAGCTGATCGTTGCCGCCAGCGGCCTGATCGCGCTCATTGCTCTCGTGATGATCGGCTGGTGGCTGATCCGCACGATCTGGACCTCGCCGCATTCCGTCACCCGCTATTTCCGCGCCCGCAAGCGTGACCGCGGCTATCAGGCACTCTCGACCGGCCTGATTGCCGCCGGCGCTGGCAATGCGCTTCTCGCCCGCAAGATGGCGGCTCGTTCGCGCGGCCTCATCCGCGCCGACCAGGAACCGCTTATCAATCTCCTGGAGGCACAGGCCGCATTGATCGAAGGCCGTCACGACGAGGCCCGCGCCAAGTTCGAAGCCATGGCCAACGATCCCGAGACCCGCGAGCTCGGCCTGCGTGGCCTCTATCTCGAAGCCAAGCGTCTTGGCGCCAATGAAGCTGCCCGCCAATATGCCGAGAAGGCTGCTGACAACGCGCCCTATCTCCCCTGGGCTGCGCAGGCGACCCTGGAATCCCGCAGCCAGGCCGGACGCTGGGACGATGCGATCCGCCTGCTCGACCAGCAGAAAGCCGCCCGTGTCGTCGACAAGCATGACGGTGACCGCCTGCGCGCCGTGCTTTTGACGGCACGCGCCGGCGACAAGCTCGACCGCGATCCGGCAGGCGCCCGCGACGATGCCCTGCATGCGCTGAAGCTGATCGCCGATTTCGAACCGGCCGCGATCATCGCCGCAAAGGCGCTTTTCCGCGAAGACAAGCTGCGCAAGGCGGCCTCGATCCTTGAACAGGCGTGGAAGACCAATCCCCATCCCGAGATCGGCCGCGTCTATGTGCTGGCCCGCAGCGGTGATTCCGTGATCGACCGGCTGAAACGTGCTGACAAGCTGGAAGCCATCCGCCCGAACAATGTCGAGTCGCTGCTGGTCGTCGCGCAAGCCGCTCTCGACGCGCAGAACTTCGCCAAGGCCCGCGCCAAGGCGGAAGCCGCCGCTCGCATGCAGCCGCGCGAAGCCGCCTTCCTGCTGCTTGCCGATATCGAGGAAGCCGAGACTGGCGATCAGGGCCGTGTGCGCCATTGGCTGGCGCAGGCGCTGAAGGCGCCGCGTGATCCGGCCTGGGTGGCCGACGGCTTCGTTTCCGACAAGTGGCTGCCACTCTCGCCGGTCACCGGGCGTCTCGACGCCTTCGAATGGAAGGCGCCGTTCGGCCAGCTGGAAGGCCCGGTCGAGGAAGGCTCTGCCACGTCGATCGACACGGCACTCAAAACATTGCCGCCGGTTCGTGAACATCGCCAGGAAGCACCGGCGAGCGATCACCGCATCATCGAGCTGGAACGCGCCGCAACGATCGCCGAAGCCGTTCGCCCGGCCCCGGCACCCGCGGCCCCTCCGAAGCCCGCTCCGGCGCCCAAGCCTGCCGAAGCGGCCTCCCCTACACGTCCGCCTGAACCGAAACCATATTATGGAATGCCTGATGATCCAGGCGTTCGCGACACCAAGGTGGATACGGAACCCAAGACACGGCTCCGCCTTTTCTGAGATGGAACGAAAACCGCATGTTCGAACGCTTTCAGGCATTCTTCCACAACCTCACGGCAGACGGGAGCAGGAAGGGTTTCGATCCCGATGACCCGCGCATTGCCGTTGCCGCGCTCTGCATGCAGGTCATGGAAGCCGACGGCCAGATCAAGGACAGCGAGAAGAAGCGGCTGCGCAAGCTGCTGAAGGAGCAGTACGGGCTCGACGGCAAGCAGCTCGATGCCGTGATCGCCGCCGGGCTCGAGGCCGAAAGCAGCGCCGTCGACTACTATCGCTTCACCTCCGATCTCAAGCGCCATCTGAACACCGAGCAACGGCTCGAGCTGATCGGCATCCTCTGGGACATCGTCTATGCCGATGGCGAGCGCAGCGAGATGGAGGATCACGTCATCTGGCGGATCGCCGATCTGCTCGGCGTCTCCTCCCGCGAGCGCATCCAGAAGCGCCAGGAGGCCGCCGCCCGGGTGACCGATACGGTCGTGGTTCAAGACGATGCAGATTGAGCGCCCTGTAAAACGCGACGAGCGGCCCGTCCTGATCGTCCTGCATCAGGAACAATCCAGCCCCGGCCGCGTCGGCCAGCTGCTGGTCGAAAAGGGCTACAGCCTCGACATGCGCCGTCCGGTGCTGGGCGACAAGCTGCCGTCGACGCTTGACGGACATGCCGGCGCCGTCGTCTTCGGCGGCCCGATGAGCGCCAACGACCCGGAAGATTTCGTCAAGGCGGAGATCAACTGGCTCGACGTGCCGCTCAAGGAAAACCGTCCGTTTCTCGGCATCTGCCTCGGCGCCCAGATGCTGGTGCGCCATCTCGGCGGCAAGGTGCAGTCAAACCCCGATGGCTCGACGGAGATCGGCTGGTATCCGCTGCGTCCGACGGAGAAGGGCCGGCTGCTGATGCACTGGCCGAAGATGGTCTATCACTTCCACCGCGAAGGCTTCGATCTGCCGCGTGGCGCCGAGCTGCTGGCAGAAGGTGATGCCTATCCGAACCAGGCTTTCCGCTACAACAAGAACGCCTGGGCGCTGCAGTTTCATGCCGAGCTGACGCGGGTGATGATGCACCGCTGGGTCGTCCACGGCGCCCACCGCTTTATCCTGCCGAACGCCCAGCAGGGCCGCGAGCACCTCGAGGGACGCATGCTCTTCGATGCGCCGCTGAAGGCGTGGCTGAACGAGTTCCTCGATATCGTCTTCGAGGGCAAGACGGCGAAAGGCGCGCCGCTCTCTATGCCGGCGACGCTGAGCGCATAGGCGCATCGAGCGTATCGATCTGCCGCAGCTGGCGGAAGCTCATCGCCCAGATGACAGAGACCGCGAGCGTCCCAAGTCCGCCGATAACCACGGCCGGCACGGCGCCGAAAGTGTGGGCCATCGTTCCCGCACGGAATTCACCGAGCTCGTTCGACGCACCGACGAAGACCATGTTGACGGCATTGACGCGGCCGCGCAGCTCGTCCGGTGTCCAGAGCGCGATCAGGCTCTCGCGCACATAGACCGAAATCATGTCTGCGGCCCCCATGATCGCCAGCGCTGCGATCGAGATCCAGGTATGGGTCGAGACGCCGAAGACGATGGTGGCGATACCGAACAGGCCGACACCGGTGAACATGTAGAAGCCGGCGCGGTGTTTCATCGGATAGGCGGCCAGGAACAGCGCCATCACGATCGCGCCGACGCCGGGCGCCGAGCGCAGAAGACCGAGCCCCCAGGGGCCGAGTGTCAGGATATCGCGCGCATAGATCGGCATCAGTGCCGTAGCGCCGCCGAGCAGCACAGCGAACAGGTCGAGCGAGATCGCGCCGAGCACCACCTTGTCCGCCTTGATGAAGCGGAAGCCGCCGAGGATCATGTCCCAGCTCTTTGCTTCGCCGGTGCTGTGCTGTGCGGGCTTCGGGATCATGAAGAGCAGCACGGCGCCGAGCACCGCGAAAATGACCGAGACCGTGTAGGCCGTCGTCGCGCCGACGCCATACAGCAGGCCGCCGAGCACCGGGCCGGTGATTGCCGCCAGCTGCCAGGAGGAGGAGTTCCAGGCGATCGCGTTGGAGAGATCCTTCTCAGGCACCAGGTTCGGCGCCAACGACTGCACGGCAGGTGCTGCAAAGGCGCGCTCGATGCCGAAAACCAATAGCACGATGAAAACCGGAATCGGCGAGAAGGTGCCCGTCACTGTCATGATCAGCAGCGCCAGCGTGCAGAGAGCGCTGACCAGCGAGCAGATCGAAGCGATGGCGCGGCGATTGTAGCGATCGGCGACCGATCCCGTGACCAGGATCAACAGCAGCGACGGCAGGAACTGTACCAGGCCGATCAGGCCGAGATAGATGGCGCTCCGCGTCTGGTCATACATCTGCCAGCCGACCGCGACACTGAGGATCTGCTGCGAAAAGGAAAGCAGAAACTTCGCGAAGAAGAACCGGGTGTAGGAAGAATGCCGGAACGCGGCAAAACGGTCTCCGGTGGACGAGAAAGACATTGGGGGCAACCAAGGAAATCGGGCCGCGCGGTACAGTTCAAACGCGCCCATTAAACATGATTCACCGCGCGTTAAGACACGGCACTTGCCCGTTTAGTCGCCAATAGCTACATGTCTGTCAACAACGAACTGGAGACGACGATGATTGCCCTTTTTCAAACCATTGATTTGGCTTTGAATCTTTACACCTGGGTGCTGATTGCGAGTGCCATTTTCTCCTGGCTCTACGCCTTCAACGTCATCAATTCCAGCAACCAGTTCGTCAACTCGGTCGGGATGTTCCTCTACAATGTCACCGAACCGGTGCTGCGCCCGATCCGCCGCGTGCTGCCCAATCTCGGCGGCATCGACATCTCGCCGATCATCCTGCTGCTGATTATCTTCTTCCTGCGCTCCTTCATGTGGAACACCATTTTCCCGCTGGTGGCGTGAGCTCCGCCTGGACCGTTCATGACGGTCATCTCAGGCTGACGGTGCGGCTGACCCCGAATGGCGGCCGCGACGCGATCGATGGATTGGACGGCGAGGGACAGCTGAAGGCGCGCGTCAGCGCCGTGCCCGAAGACGGCAAGGCGAACAAGGCGCTGATCGCCCTTCTCGCCAAGTCTCTGCGCGTGCCGAAATCCGCCGTCGCCTTCATTTCCGGCGAAGCATCGCGCAAAAAAATCCTCCGCATCGAAGGCGATACGGAGGATCTGATCGAAAAGCTCGAAGCCTTTACGAAAGCCTGAGCTTACTTTGCCTTCTTGGCGCGCTCGACGGCTTCGAGAATGAGTTCGCCGGCTTCCTTCGAACCTTTCCAGCCGAAGATCTTCACCCACTTGCCAGGCTCCAGATCCTTGTAGTGCTCGAAGAAGTGCTCGATCTGCTTCAGCGTGATGTCGGGAAGATCGGTATATTCCTTCACCTTCTCGTAGCGCAGCGTCAGCTTCGGCGACGGAACGGCAATGATCTTCTCGTCCTTGCCGGAATTGTCTTCCATCATCAGAACGCCGATCGGGCGCACGTTGATGACACAGCCCGGAACCAGCGGACGGGTGCTGGCGATCAGCACGTCGATCGGGTCGCCGTCTTCCGACAGTGTGTGCGGCACGAAGCCGTAGTTACCCGGATAGGTCATCGGCGTGTACAAGAAGCGGTCGACGACGAGGGTGCCGGCGTCCTTGTCCATTTCGTACTTGATGGGATGGCCGCCGACCGGAACCTCAACGATAACGTTGACATCTTCCGGTGGGTTGTTGCCGATGGAAATGGCGTCGATGCGCATCAGTGTCCCCTAATATAGGATGGTTTCCGGCTGCCAGATAATCAGAATCTCTTCGCAACGCAACATGTCAGGCCGCATCTTCCGTCGTTTTGGCTAATAGAGTTCGCCACCAACAGCGAAGTTCGGGGATCACCAGGGCAATGACCGGCGAGGCCACAAACCGGTCGCATTGTCCGGATTAGTTGGGCTTTTCAGATCTCATATTGCAAGCAGATGGCCATGTATCTTTACGAAAGCGACGACTTTTTCGATCTCCTCACCGGCAGCTACCGCCACATCACTGGCAAGGATCTCGTGCCGCCGGAACTGACCAGACAGGAAGGCATCCGCTGGCTGTACGAGGACGCGCCGTTCGGCCTGCTGGCACATGACACCGCACCCGATCCGGTCTTCGTCTATGGCAACAGGAACGCGCAGCGACGCTTCGAATATAGCTGGGGCGAACTGACCGCGCTGCCGTCGAGACTGTCCGCCGAAGCGCCCGAACGCGCCGCACGGCAGAGCTTCCTGCGGCAGGTTGCCGAGAAGGGCTATGTCGACAATTACGAGGGGATCAGGATCAGCAAATCGGGAAAACGCTTTCCGATCGCGAACGTGACGGTTTGGCAATTGATCGATGCCGACGGAGTGATCCGTGGCCAGGCAGCGAGGCTGCCATAAGCGGCAGTGCCGCTAGTTCCAGATGAAGCCGATCTTCTTCAGCTGCTTGTGGTCGAAGTTTTCCATGCCTTCGCAGAAGTCGAGCCCGCCATGGCCGCGATAGAAGCGGCTGGCATTCTCGTTATCTTCCAGGCACCAGACGACCAGGCCATTGCAGCCGAGCGACTTCAGCAACCGGCGCGCTTCGCCGAACAGCATCCGGCCGAGACCGATGCCCTGATATTCCGGGCGGAGATAAAGCTCGTAGATTTCGCCCTCCTGGGGAAGGGCACGGGCACGGTTGAGGCCGAGCGTCGCATAACCGGCGACCGTACCGGCCACATCCAGAACCAGCAGCGTTGCCGGCCCTCGGGTGGCCTTGCGCCACCAGCCTTCGCCGCGGCGTTCGATCATTTGTGTCAGAGCACGGTGAGGAATGATGCCGGCATATGTGTGCTGCCACGCAAGGCGATGCGCCTCCGATATGGCGCGGGCATCATGCGGCTCAGCCCGCCGAACATCGATCGACAACGTCTTCATAACGCTACTCTGGTCCTTCAGCGGACAATTAACCATACGCCATCACGCGCCCTGGCTGATTGCCCACAGACTTAACATGTGGACGATGGAAAAAATTTAACGCTTTTTTAACCATTGTCACAAGCCGGAATCGGCGGACCACACATAAAAAAACCCCGGCGCAAGGCCGGGGTTTGATGTGTTTGAGCAGGGCTTAGAGCGCTGCCTTCGACTTCTCGAACCGCTTGCGGTCGTTGGCGTCGAGATACATCTTGCGCAGACGGATCGACTTCGGCGTCACTTCGACCAGCTCGTCGTCCTGGATCCAGGAGAGAGCGCGGTCCAGCGTCATGCGGATCGGCGGCGTCAGCTTGACGGCTTCATCCTTGCCGGCGGCGCGGATGTTGGTCAGCTTCTTGCCCTTGAGAACGTTGACTTCGAGGTCGTTGTCACGGCTGTGGATGCCGATGATCATACCCATATAGACCTTCTCACCGGCGTCGATGATCATCGGGCCGCGGTCTTCCAGGTTGAACAGGGCGTAGGCAACGGCTTCGCCGGCTTCGTTGGCGAGCAGAACGCCGTTAACGCGGCCGCCGATTTCGCCCTTGTACGGCTGATAGTCGTGGAACAGGCGGTTCATGACGGCCGTACCGCGCGTGTCGGTCAGCAGTTCCGACTGGTAGCCGATCAGGCCGCGCGTCGGCGCCAGGAACTTCAGACGAATGCGGTTGCCGCCCGACGGACGCAGCTCGGTCATTTCAGCCTTGCGCTCAGACATCTTCTGAACGACGACGCCGGAATGTTCTTCATCGACGTCGATCACGACTTCTTCGATCGGCTCGAGCATCTGGCCGGTCGCTTCGTCCTTGTGCATGACGACGCGCGGACGCGAAACGGCAAGCTCGAAGCCTTCACGGCGCATGGTTTCGATGAGGACGGCCAGCTGCAGTTCGCCGCGGCCGGAAACGAAGAACGAATCCTTTTCGGAGGACTCTTCGATTTTCAGCGCAACGTTGCCTTCGGCTTCCTTGAACAGACGGTCGCGGATGACGCGCGAGGTGACCTTGTCGCCTTCGGTGCCTGCATAGGGGCTGTCGTTGACGATGAAGGACATGGTGACGGTCGGCGGGTCGATCGGCTGAGCCTGCAGCGGCTGGCTGACGGACGGATCGCAGAACGTGTCGGCGACGGTGCCCTTGGAGAGGCCGGCGATCGCGACGATGTCACCTGCATGCGCTTCTTCGATCGGCTGACGCTCGATACCGCGGAATGCGAGGATCTTGGAGATACGGCCGGTTTCGATGGTCTTGCCATCGGCATGCAGAACCTTGACGGCCTGGTTCGGCTTGATCGAGCCGGAATTGACGCGGCCGGTGATGATACGGCCGAGGAAGGGGTTGGCTTCGAGGATCGTGCCGATCATCGTGAACGGGCCTTCGTGAACCGTCGGCTCCGGAACATGCTCGAGCACGAGGTCGAGAAGCGGTGCGAGACCCTGGTCCTTCGGACCTTCCGGGTTGACGTTCATCCAGCCATCGCGGCCAGAACCGTAGAGGATCGGGAAGTCGAGCTGCTCGTCGGTGGCGTCGAGGTTGGCGAAGAGGTCGAACACTTCGTTGATGACTTCCTCGTGGCGGCCATCCGGACGGTCGATCTTGTTGATCGCGACGATCGGGCGAAGGCCGACCTTCAGCGCCTTGCCGACGACGAACTTCGTCTGCGGCATCGGGCCTTCGGAAGCGTCGACGAGAACGATCGCGCCGTCCACCATCGAGAGAATACGCTCGACTTCACCGCCGAAGTCGGCGTGGCCGGGAGTGTCGACGATGTTGATGCGGACACCCTTCCACTCGACCGAGGTCGCCTTGGCGAGAATGGTGATGCCACGCTCTTTTTCGAGGTCGTTGGAGTCCATGACGCGTTCTGCAACGCGCTGGTTCTCGCGGAAGGAGCCGGACTGCTTGAGCAGCTCGTCCACCAGTGTCGTCTTGCCATGGTCAACGTGCGCGATAATCGCGATGTTGCGAAGTGCCATTGTGTCAAATCTCTGAGGCTGGGGCGCTACGTCGGAGGGAGGCGCCTATTACGTTTGGCGCGCTCATACAGTGTTTTTCGCGATTGCGAAAGGGGTAAGAGGTCCGAAGCGCCATTCCAGGTTAACTCACACGTTGCGGGTCGATGACAGTCCGCCACAATTCGTTGTCGTCGCGATCCATCAGCCGCACCGTCATCTGCTCACTTTCCCCGTCGATATCGACGAGACCGAAGAACTGCATCCCTGCCGATGGCGGCAGGTTCGACTCGATGCCGCCGGGTGCCGCCTTGATGAAGCGCACCTCCGGCCCGAACGTGCCATCGAGCTCCTGAGGCCCGTATGTGCCGGAGTGGAGAGGCCCGGATACGAACTCCCAGAAAGGCAGGAAATCCTGGAACTTCGCCTTGCCAGGATCGTAATAATGGGCGGCGGTGTAATGCACATCCGCGGTGAGCCAGACGACATTGCCGATCGCCGCGTCGCGGATGAAACGCAGCAGATCGGCAAATTCCAGCTCGCGGCCGAGCGGTGCTCCGTTATCGCCGTTCGATATGGATTCGCTGCCCCGGCGCTTGCCGTAGTCGTCCCAGATCACCAATCCAATCGGCAAATCGCATGAAATCACCTTCCATGTCGCTGTCGATCGCGCCAGCTCGCGCTTCAGCCACGCGACTTGCGCCTCGCCGAAAATCCGCGACTGCGGCGTCAGTTCTTCATCGAGACCATGCGTATTGGGTCCGCGATAGGAGCGGAGATCGACGAAGAACACATCGAGCAGCGGACCATAGGAGACCTTGCGGTAGATGCGGCCGGGCTCCGCGGCGACATAGCGGATCGGCGTCATTTCATGGAAGGCGCGGCTGGCGCGCGCAGCGAGGACAGAGAACGACTTTTCCTTGTAGCGGTCATCGGCGCTGAGATCGGTCGATGGCGACCAGTTGTTGAGAACCTCATGGTCGTCCCACTGGTGGAAGACCGGGCAGATCGCATTGAGCGCCGTCACATGCTCGTCGAGCAGATTATATTTCCACTGGCCTCGGAACTCGGGAAGCGTCTGGGCGATCGTCCGCTTTTCCTCGGTGACGATCCGGTTCTTCCAGACGCCGCCGCCGCGGAGCGTGATCTCATCGGGGATCGGGTTGTCGGCATAGATGGTATCGCCGGAATGGATCATGAAATCAGGCCGGTGATAGGCGATCGTCTGATAGGTCCGCATCCCCTCGTCATCGATACCCCATCCCTGCCCCGCCGTATCGCCCGACCAGACGAAGCGGATATTGCGCCTGGAGATCGGCGCAGTGCGGAACTCGCCGCGAATGGGTTCCGAGCGGCTGTTGATGTCCTGAAGATCGGCCGCGACGAAGCGATAGAAGATCTCCTGATCCGGCGGCAGACCGGTCACCAGCAGCTTGCCGGCAAGATCGGTCTCCGGCGTCACGTCGAAGGGCGTGAGCCGCACGGCATTGGCGAACTTGTCGGTCGTGGAATATTCGACGAAGAGCCGCGACGGCCGGTCGACCCGCGTCCAGACGACACCCGAGGCCGCATCGACATCGCCCGATTGCACGCCCGAGGTAAACACCGGCCGACTGGAGGAGCCGCGAGCATAAAACGGCATTGCCAGGCTTGCCGCCGCAAAACCGCCGACTGCACCCACCGATGTCAGGAACCGGCGGCGCGTCGTTTGCTTCAAGATCATCCCAAGGCCCTTCAGGAGCGGGATCGAATCGTCCCGCCCCAGCCTTGGGCACCCGTCATGTCAGTCTCTTGAAGACCGTATGACGGTTTGCCGAAACTTCGGCGACAGTTTTGTTACGCGTCGCTGCCGGACAATTCCTTGAAGGTCGAAAGGCCCTTCTTGATCAGCATCGCATCCGGGCTCGGCAGCTTCCCGCGGAAGCCCTTGTAGGCATCCTCGGGATCGATCGAGCCGCCGGTCGAATAGATGTTGTCCTTCAGCTTCGCGGCCATCTCGCGATTGAAGGCATCGCCGGTTTCCTCGAAGGCGGAAAAGGCATCCGCATCGAGCACTTCCGACCACATGTAGGAATAGTAGCCGGCCGAATAACCGCCCGAGAAGATATGCTGGAAATGCGGCGAGGCATGACGCATGACCAGCGACTTCGGCATGCCGAGCTCGGCAAGCACCTCGGCCTGGACCGCCATCGGATCATCGACCACATCGCGCGTATGGAATTCCATGTCGACGATCGCCGAGGAGGTGAACTCCACGGTGTTGAAACCGGCATTGAAGGTGCGCGCCGCCAGAACCTTGTCGAGCAGCGCCTGCGGCATCGGCTCGCCCGTTTCGAAATGTACCGCATACTGCTTGAGGATCGCCGGCACCGTCAGCCAGTGCTCGTAAAGCTGCGAGGGGAGCTCGACGAAATCGCGCGAAACACCGGTGCCCGAGACCGACGGATAGGTCACGTTGGAGAGCATGCCATGCAGCGCATGGCCGAATTCGTGGAACAGCGTGCGCGCATCATCAAGCGACAGCAGCGCCGGCTTGCCTTCGGCAGGCTTTGCGAAATTGCAGACATTGTAGATGATCGGCAGTTCGCCCCTGTTGCCGTTCTTCAGCGTCAGCTTGTGCTGCGACTGGAACGAGCTCATCCAGGCGCCCGAACGCTTCGAGCCGCGGGCAAAGTAATCGCCGAGGAACAGTGCCACCAGCGTGTCGCCGGCATCGCGGATCTCGAACACGCGCACGTCAGGATGATAGGCAGCAATCCCCTTCTTCTCGACGGCGCGGATGCCGAACAGACGGTTCGCAACATCGAAGCAGGCCTCGATGATCTTCTCGAGCTGCAGATAGGGCTTCAGCTCCGTCTCGGAGAAATTGAACTTCTGGGCCCGGATCTTCTCTGCGTAGAAACGCCAGTCCCAAGGCATGACATCATGGTTCTTGCCGTCTTCGGCAATCAACTTGGCGATATCGGCCTCTTCCTCGCGGGCACGCCCCACAGCCTTCGTCCAGACGGCGCGCAGCAACTCGTCGACGGCTTCAGGCTTCTTCGCCATCGTGTTGTCGAGCTTCAGCTCGGCGAAATTGCCGTAGCCGAGAAGCGCGGCCATTTCCTTGCGAAGCGCCAGCGTCTCCTTGATGATGCCGCGATTGTCGGTCGCGCCGGCATTCTCGCCACGGGCGACCCAGGCCTTGAAGGCCTGTTCGCGCAGATCGCGCTTTTCAGAGAAGGTCAGGAACGGTTCGATGATCGAGCGCGAGAGCGTGACGGCAAACTTGCCCTCTTCGCCACGCTCGCGCGCTGCCGCAGCCATCGCATCCTTGAGGAATTCAGGCAGTCCATCGAGATCCGGGCCATCGGAGAGAAGGAGCGACCAGCTCTTCTCATCTGCGAGAACGTTCTGGCCGAAATTGGTGCCGAGGCCGGCAAGCTTTTCGTTGATGCCGGCGAGCTTCTCCTGCTCCGGCTTCGGCAGCTTGGCGCCGGACTTGATGAAGCCCTTCCAGTGCCGCTCCAGCACCCGCGTCTGTTCGAGCGACAGGCCGAGCTCTTCGCGCTTTTCCCAGAGTGCATCGATGCGGGCGAAAAGCGCGGCATTCATGCCGATCTTCGAATAGTGCCGCGACATCTTCGGCGATATCTCCCGCTCCAGTGCCTGGATGATCTCATTGGTATGAGCACCCGCCCGGTTCCAGAACAGTGCCGAGACCCGCGAAAGCTCATCGCCGGCAATTTCCAGCGCAACGATGGTGTTCTCGAAAGTCGGCGCATCCGGATTCCCGGCGATCGCATCGATCTCCTTCTCATGAGACGCAAGCGCCGCATCGAAGGCGGCGGCGAAATCGCCGTCATTGAGCGCATCGAAGCGCGGCAGGCCGTGATGCCCGTTCCAGTTGACGAGCGCCGGATTGAATTCTGGTGTGGAAGGCATGCTGAGATCCTTTTACGCAAGGCAGGTGAAAGGCAATATAGGTGACCCATCGCGGCATTGGTATGTTGCTGATCAAATTCGCCTTTTGCCGGTCACCAAAGAATTGATCCACAAGAACTGATAGACGAAAATTAACTAATTGTTAACGATTGCACCGCCGCGGGCCAAAGGCTAGTTTCCTCGTACTCTTTTCGTAAGGGGACATGGGTCATGGAAATATTTTCTATGCGGTCTTCTCAGAGTTTGCTTTTTAAAAACAGCGATAATAACGCAAAGTCTTCGAAGACCTCTGATATTGAATTCGATACTGGTACGTCTGCACAAACCGGCTTCAGGCTGGAGGACGACAAACCTGCAGATAGCCCTGACTTCACATCGGTCAGCCCGGGTGAATTGCGCAGCTATGCGCGCCAGAGCTACGATTCGGGCGCGCTCGATCAGCAGACCTACGCGGCCATCTCCGAACCCTTGCCGATGCACGCTATCGATGCACAGGGCAACATTCTGGATCTGACAGGCGTCACCGACGGCACCGCTTTCAATTTCCGCGACTATTACGACAATCAGCTGCAGATCGCGAAATCGCTCGGCGATTCCAACGGCGCGAAGACGCTGCAGTCAATCGTCGATTTCATCGGAAGCTGATTGATCAGGCCTTCCGCCAGCCGAGCAGGCCAGGCGTCGCATGCCATAGGGCCTGGACTGCAAAGCCCATGAACAGCACGCCCGAGCAGCGGACGATCAGACGCTCATGGGCGCGATAGAACCGTCGCACCGCACCGGCGCCGATGATCGTCACCAAGATGATGTCGGCAGTGACAAAGCCGACGAAGGACAAACAGAGCATCAGCGGCAGGGCGGCGAAATCCAGCGCGCCAGACGAACCCGCGACAAGGGCGGTGAACGTCGCCAGCGCGACCGGATAACCCTTCGGGTTGGTGACGCCAAAAATCAGGCCGCGCCGGAACGGACGCTCGACCACTACAAGCGCTTGACCGTCTGCCTTGGGCTTGGCACTGACGGCGCTCCAGCCGATCCAGGCGAGATAGAAGCCGCAGAGCAGGCCGAGAAGATCGAAAACGAAGGTGCCGATGATCTTCGCGCCGACAATGGCGATCAGCGCCAGGGCAGACCAGATCGTGTCGCCGACCAGATGGCCCATCAGGAAAAACGCGCCTGCCTTGCGTCCCTGCCCGGCACCGATACCGAGCAGCTGCAGAAACGCGGGACCGGGAATGAGCACATAGAAGAGGGCTGCCAGAAAGGCGCCGAGAAGTAGCGACTGCGTCATGAAATGCTCCGCGGATGGTGTGCGCAGACTATGCCAAAGCGCAATGCCGTCAAGGGCCCGGCGCGCCAACGAAAAAGGCCCGCACAAGGCGGGCCTTTCGAAAAGCGGTAGAGCTGCAATCAGCCCTTCAAATTGCGCTTGCCGAGCGTGCGCAGGCGCAGCGCATTGAGCTTGATGAAGCCGGCGGCGTCCTTCTGGTCATAAGCGCCCTGGTCGTCCTCGAAGGTGACCAGCTTGTCGGAATAGAGCGACTTGTCGCTCTCGCGGCCGATGACCATGACATTGCCCTTGTAGAGCTTCAGCGTCACTTCGCCTTCGACATGCTCCTGGCTCTTGTCGATCAGGGCCTGCAGCATTTCGCGCTCCGGCGAGAACCAGAAGCCGTAATAGATCAGCTCGGCGTAGCGCGGCATGATCTCGTCCTTGAGATGCGCAGCGCCGCGGTCGAGCGTGATCGATTCCATCGCGCGGTGCGCAGCAAGCAGGATCGTGCCGCCGGGCGTCTCATAGACGCCGCGAGACTTCATGCCGACATAGCGGTTTTCGACGAGATCGAGACGGCCGATGCCGTTGTCACGGCCATAGTTGTTGAGCGCGGCGAGCAGGGTCGCAGGCGACATGGCAACGCCGTTGATCGAGACGGCATCGCCCTTCTTGAAGCCGACCTTGATGACGGTCGCCTTGTCAGGAGCGGCTTCCGGCGAGATCGTGCGCATATGCACGTATTCAGGAGCTTCCTGAGCCGGATCTTCCAGAACCTTGCCCTCGGAGGAGGAGTGCAGCAGGTTAGCGTCGACCGAGAACGGCGCTTCGCCCTTCTTGTCCTTGGCAACCGGGATCTGGTGCTGTTCAGCGAAGGCCAGCAGATCCGTACGGCTCTTGAAATTCCAGTCGCGCCACGGAGCGATGATCTTGATGTCGGGGTTCAGGGCATAGGCCGAGAGTTCGAAACGAACCTGGTCATTGCCCTTGCCGGTGGCGCCATGGGCGATCGCATCGGCGCCGGTCTTGCGGGCGATGTCGATCAGGTGCTTGGAGATCAGCGGACGGGCGATCGACGTGCCGAGCAGGTATACGCCTTCATAGACGGCATTGGCGCGGAACATCGGGAAGACGAAGTCCTTCACGAACTCTTCGCGGACGTCCTCGATATAGATTTCCTTGATGCCGAGCATCTCGGCCTTCTTGCGCGCCGGCTCCAGCTCTTCGCCCTGGCCAAGATCGGCCGTGAAGGTCACGACTTCGGCGCCGAGCTCGGTCTGCAGCCACTTCAGGATGATCGAGGTGTCGAGGCCGCCCGAATAGGCAAGCACGACTTTCTTCACGTCTTTCTTAGATGCCATGATGATGAGGTCCGTTGCATATGGGCGGCGGCGTACCCGCAAAGCCCGTTGTCGCGGGCACTTTTAGCGAGATTGTCACACGACGCAAGGGCAGGCGGCCAAGAAGCCCGGTCACTAGAGGTGGTTTGAGATGTTCATGCGGCGGTGCAGGACGCGCACGATAGTAAGTTCATCGAGGCTTTCGGTGTAGATGATGAAATGCGACCTGAATGTCAGCGCTTTGTAGCCCTCTTTCCTGGACTTGAGCGCTCGTCCGCTTCGCGTCCCATCCGCTAACGAAACACATTGTTCTCTCAACGCGAAGACATAGTATTCTGCCTGCTCGAAACCCCAATTATCTTCGGTGTAGTCGTATATCTCGTCAATGTCGCGGATCGCAGGATCGCTGAAGACGAGTTCCTTCGTCATTGAGACCGTCGCGCTCGTTTCGCTTCTATAAAAGCATCAAAATCAAACGGCCGCGGAGGGCCGGATTCCTCGGCTTCAGCAATGGCCGCCTCGATTGCCTCCAGCTCGGCCTGATGCCTCAGCACCCGCAGAGCCGCACCGACAACCTCCTCGACGGAACCATAGTTGCCGTCGCGCACCTGCGCGTCGATGAACGCTTCCATCTGTTCGTCGATGCGGATGGTTTCCAACCTGCCCATGCCAGGCTCCTGCGGGTTTGACTTGAGTTCCGAGATTACCATATCTGGCTGCGAGCGAACAATCCCGGGCGAAAGGCCAGAGCCGTGACCGATCTCACCAATATTATCAAACCATCCAACGTTGCCGTCATCACTGGCGGCGCCTCCGGTATCGGGCTGGCGGCCGCAAAGCATTTTGCCAAGGCGGGCATGAGCGTCGTGATCGCCGATCTCGGCCAGGAGAAACTGGCCAAGGCGCGTGCCGAGCTTGAAGCCATCGCCGGTGAGGAACATGTGCTTGCAGCAGAGACCGACGTTTCCGACAAGGCGGCTCTTGAAGCCTTGGAGCGGGCTGTCATCCAGCGCTTCGGCCGCGTCCACGTGCTGATGAACAATGCCGGCATCGGGCCGGAAACCTCGATCTTCAGCGCCGACGCCGGCTGGGACAACATCCTGGGCGTCAACATGATGGGCGTCATCAACGGCACCCGCGCTTTCGGCGCTGCCATGACCAAGCACGGCGAACCCGGGCTGATCATCAACACCGGCTCGAAACAGGGCATCACCACGCCGCCCGGCAATCCGGCCTATAACGTCTCGAAAGCCGCCGTGAAAGTCTTCACCGAAGCGCTGGAACACGAGCTGCGCAACACCGAAGGCTCGCAGATTTCAGCCCACCTCCTGATCCCCGGCTTCGTCTTCACCGGCCTCACCAAGGGCGACCGCGCCGAAAAGCCGGCCGCTGCCTGGACGCCGGAACAGACGGTCGATTTCATGCTCGAGAGCCTTGAGAAGGGCGACTTCTACATCCTCTGCCCCGACAACGATGTTGCCCGCCCGGTAGACGAGCGCCGCATGGCCTGGGCGATCGGCGATATCATCGAGAACCGCCCGCCGCTGTCGCGTTGGCACAAGGATTATGCCGACAAGTTCAAGGCCTATCTCGAAGGCAAGTAAGCCGAAGCGATCGGCCGCATCAGAAGGTTTGATTGGTAATTTCCTGAAAGCCGGGTAAGAGAAAGGCAATTCCCTTTCCGGCTTTCAGAGTGTGCCATGGACTTCCTTCCGACCCTGCCGACGCTTCTTGCCTTTTCCGCTGCGAGCCTGCTTCTGGCGGCAACGCCGGGGCCTGACATGACGCTCTCGATCAGCCGCGCGCTGTCGCAGGGCAAGAAGCCGGCGCTCTACGTCGTCCTCGGCACCAGCCTCGGCATCGTCGTTCACACCATGCTCGTCGCCTTCGGCATCTCGGCGCTGATCACCGCTTCGCCCACCGCCTTCCTCATCCTCAAGACCGGTGGCGCCGCCTATCTTCTCTGGCTTGCTGTCCAGGCAATCCGTTTTGGTTCAAAGTTGACCGTCGGCAAGGTCGATGAGGCCAAGGGCACGCCGCTCTCCAACATCTCCAGCGGCTTCTGGGTGAACCTGCTGAACCCGAAGGTCATCATCTTCTTCATGACCTTCCTGCCGCAGTTCGTCACCGCCGGCGACCCCGCGGTCACCCACAAGCTGCTCTTCCTCGGCTTCTTCTTCATACTGATCGGCATGCCGGTGAACGCGCTCGTCGTGCTCGCATCCGACGGGCTGGCAAGCTGGCTGCAGAACAACAGGAAGGTGCTGCGCGGCATGGATTATACCTTCGCCGGCGTCTTCTCGATCTTCGCCGTGAAGATCTTCATGACGCAGGGCCGCTAGGCGATCTCGCTCAGCCGTTGCTTTAGGAACAGCTTCTCCGCATCCGACTGCGAGAGCTCGATCGCCCTCGCGTAGGCGAGCCTCGCCTGGTCGATCTGGCCATCGCGCGCCATAAGGTCGGCCTGCACGGCATAGAACGGCTGATATTGCACCAGCGCCATGGCGATCGGCTTCAGGCGCCCGAGGGCGGCACCCGCCCCCTCGACATAGGAAAGCGCGACGATCCGGTTCAATTCATAGACCGGGTTATCGGCGGTGCGGGCCAGCTCACCATAGAGCAGGGCGATCTGCCGCCAATCCGTGTCTGCGAAACTCCGTGCCTCCGCATGCACGGCGATAACCGCCGCCTGCAGCTGATAGGGTCCCGGACAGCCCCGCTTCAGCGCCCGCTCGATCAACGCCACACCCTCGTCGATGACGGCGCGATCCCACAAGCTGCGATCCTGCTTTTCCAGCGTCAGGATCCCGCCACCGTCACCGATCCGCGCCGCACGCCGGGCATGATGCAGGAGCATCAGCGAGAGCAGCCCCTCGATCTCGGGCTCATCCGGCCGCAGCGCCATCAGCAGCCGCCCGAGGCGGATCGCCTCGTCGCAGAGATCGGCGCGGATATGGCTGCCGCTGCCGGAAGCATAGCCCTCGTTGAAGATCAGGTAGACGACGGCGAGCACGCTTTCGAGCCGCGCCGCCCAGCCATCAGGTCCCGGCACCTCATAGGCGATGCCCGCCTTGGCGATCTTGTCGCGAGCGCGCACCAGCCGCTGCGCCATTGCATCATGCCGGTCGAGAAAGGCATCGGCAATCTCTTCGGTCTTCAGCCCGCAGACGGAACGCAAAGTCAGCGCCACGCAGGTCTTCCGGTCGATCGCCGGATGGCAGCAGGCAAAGATCAGCTTCAATCGCTCGTCGCCGATCGGATCGGGCTCGTCTGTTACGGACGATGCGTTTTCCAGTTCGGCAAGATGGGCGATCTCCGCAGACTTCGCCCGGAAATTGGCCGAGCGCCTCAGCCGGTCGATCGCCTTGCGGCGGGCGACCTGCATCAGCCAGGCATTCGGCGCGGCGGGAAGGCCATTGCGCCTCCAATGGACGACCGCCGATTCCAGCGCATCCTGCAGACTATCCTCGGCCAGCTGGAAATCCCGCAGCGAGCCCACCAGACTGGAGAGGAGACGGCCACCGTCGCGCCGGGCGATCCTGTCGATCGCTTCGGCTATCGGAGCGGCGGCCGGAACCTCGCTCATCAGCGGTCGAAGACCATGATCGGCCGCACCTCGACGCAGCCCATGGCCGCATGCGGGATCATCGCCGCATATTTGATAGCGTCATCGAGATTGTCGCAGTCGAAGATGTAGAAGCCACCGAGCTGCTCCTTGGTGTCGGCAAAGGGACCGTCCATGGTCTCAGTCCTGCCGTTGCGCACGCGCACCGTCGTCGCGGTCGTCACCGGCTGCAGCGCATCGCCGGCAACCCAGATGCCATCGCTCTTGTAGGTCTCGGTCGCCGTCGCATAGCCGCTCATCATCTTGCCGAATTCCGGAGAATCCGGCGGCGTGCGGGTGCTCGGGTCCATGTAGATTAGCGCCATATATTTCATCGTCCGTCTCCTCAGATCACCATCGCTCCATTGCGATGGTGACGGATAACGAACGCGATGCAAGCGGATCGACATCGCCTCAGAAATATTTCTCGGAAGACGCTGACGCCGCGATCAGCCGATCAGCAGCGCGTCGTCGTCGAGCGTCTGGCCGCGCATCTTGCGGAACATCGCGATTAGATCCTCGACCTGGAGATCCTTGCGGCTGTCGCCGCTGACATCCAGAACGATCTCGCCGCCATGCAGCATGATCGTGCGATGGCCGTAGTCGAGCGCCTGGCGCATCGAATGCGTCACCATCAGCGTCGTCAGCTTGCGCTCGGAGACGATCTTGTCGGTCAGCCCCATGACGAATTCCGCCATGCCGGGGTCGAGCGCTGCCGTATGCTCGTCGAGCAAGAGCACCTCGGAACCGGCAAGCGTCGCCATGACGAGCGAGACCGCCTGACGCTGGCCGCCCGAAAGCAGGTCCATGCGGTCGGCCATGCGGTTCTCGAGCCCGAGATTAAGTTCGCTGATACGTTCGCGAAAATGCTCGCGGCGGCGCGGACCAAGTGCTGCAACGAGACCGCGGCGTTCACCGCGACGGGCAGCAAGCGCGAGGTTCTCTTCGATCGAAAGCGAGCCGCAGCTGCCAGTCAGCGGATCCTGGAAGACACGGGCAACGAGACCGGCGCGCGCCGCCGTCTGCTTGCGCGTCACATCCGTGGTGCCGATCATCACCTTGCCTTCGCTCGCCAGCACGTCGCCGGCGAGCACGCCGAGCAGCGTCGATTTGCCGGCGCCGTTGGAGCCGATGACCGTGACGAACGAGCCCTGCTCGATCGTCAGGTTGACGCCATTCAGCGCCTTCTTTTCGAGCGGCGTCCCCTTGCCGAAGACGACCTTTACATCCTTGACGTTGATCACGATGCGGCTCCTCCGCGGCGAAGACGGGGAAGGATGAGCGCGAAGGTCACGAGAACCGCCGTCACGAAATTGAGGTCGGACGCCTGCAGACCGATGAAATCGGTCGATAGCGCCAGCTGGATGGCGATGCGGTAGAGGATCGAGCCCAGCACACAGCCGATCAGCGCAATCAGCAGGCCGCGCCGTCCGAGCAGCGTCTCGCCGATGATGACAGCCGCAAGACCGACGACGATGGTGCCGACACCGGAGGTGACATCAGCAAAGCCGTTGGTCTGCGCAAACAGTGCGCCACCGAAGGCAACCAGCGCATTGGAGATCGCCATGCCGAGGTAGATCTGCCGATTGGTATCGACGCCCTGGGCGCGGGCCATGCGGGCGTTGGCGCCCGTTGCGCGCATCGCCAGTCCCGCATCACTCTCAAGGAAGCGCCAGACGACGATGACAGCGACGATGACAAGCACGCCGACGAAGAGCGGACGGACGTAGAAATCGCGAAGTCCATGGCCGAAGAACGGGCTGATCATCGTATCGGCGTTGATCAGCGCGACATTCGGCTTGCCCATGACGCGCAGGTTGACCGAGAACAGCGCGATCATCGTCAGGATCGAGGCGAGCAAATTGAGGATCTTGAAACGGACGTTGAGCAGCGCCGTCACCATGCCGGCGGCCGAACCCGCAATCATCGCGACCAGTGCGGCAAGCCAGGGATTGACGCCGGCGGTGATCAGCACGGCCGTGACGGCAGCGCCGAGCGGAAAGGAACCATCGACCGTCAGGTCCGGGAAATCGAGAACGCGGAACGCGAGATAGACGCCGAGAGCGACGAAGGCATAGACCAGCCCGAGCTCCACGGCTCCCCAAAATGCAATCTGACTCAAGGCCCCCGCCTTTCTTTATGCCCGTGTTTCCTCGGGTCTTAAAATATCAAACCGCCCCCGTTTAGAAACAGGGGCGGCTTAACGCAATATCAGATGCGTGGAATAAGCGTTATTCGACGACGCGGTTGGCGCGCTTCAGTACGCTTTCCGGCAGCGTCACGCCCATCTTTTCAGCAGCCTTCTTGTTGACGACAAGATCGCTGCCGGCAGCAACCTTCACCGCGATATCGCCGGGGTTCTCACCCTTCAGGATGCGAACGACGATATCGCCGGTCTGCTTGCCGACGTCGTAGTAGTTGAAGCCGAGGGCTGCGATCGAGCCGCGATTGACGGAGTCCGTGTCGGCGGTGAAGAGCGGCAGCTTCGCTTCTTCGGCAACGGCAACCGCGCCTTCGAGAGCCGAGATGATCGTGTTGTCGGTCGGCACGTAGATGACGTCGGCACGGCCGACGAGCGCACGGGCGGCACCCTGAACTTCAGCCGACTTGGTCGCAGCCGACTCGACGACCGTCAGACCGGCCTTCTCGGCTTCCGTCTTCAGAACGGCGAGCAGCGAAACGGAATTGGCTTCGCCCGAATTGTAGAGATAGCCGATCGACTTCACGTTCGGCAGGATTTCCTTGATAAGCGCGATATGCTCGGCAACCGGCGACATGTCGGAAAGGCCGGTGACGTTGCCGCCGGGCTTGTCCATGTTCTTGACCAGCTGCGCGCCGAGCGGATCGGAAACGGCGGTGAAGACGACGGGAATGTCGCGCGTCGCGGAAACCACGGCCTGAGCCGACGGCGTGGAGATCGGAACGATGACGCTCGGATCTTCACCAGCGAACTGGCGGGCGATCTGCGCGGCGGTCGCCGGGTTGCCCTGCGCGGATTCGAAGAGGAACTTGAGGTTCTCGCCTTCCTTGTAGCCGGCAGCCGCCAGCGTGTCCTGAACGCCCTTGCGCACGGCATCAAGCGCCGGATGCTCGACGATCGCCGTTACGGCAACGGTCACGTCGGCAGCCTTGGCAGGCAGGGTAAGGGCAAGGGTCGCCGCAACGGCGAGCAAGATCGAACGCATTTTGTCCTCCATCAAATGATCAAGGCGCTTCTAGAAAAAGAGAGGCGCCCGATCAATCGCAAAGAACTGTTACAAGGATCAAACTTGCTGATCAGTCGTCCGCGCCGTGATTGGCGATCATCATCGCCTCGAAGGCGAGACGCTCGGTCTTGCGCATACGCTCGGATTCGGACTTCAGCTGACCGCAGGCGGCGAGAATGTCGCGGCCGCGCGGCGTGCGGATCGGCGAGGCATAGCCGGCCGAATTGATGAAGTCGGCGAATTTCTCGATCTGCGCCCAGTCGGAACACTGGTAGTTCGTGCCCGGCCAGGGGTTGAACGGAATCAGGTTGATCTTCGCCGGCACGCCCTTCAGAAGCTGGATCAGCCCCTTGGCATCTTCCAGGCTGTCGTTGACGTCCTTCAGCATCACATATTCGAAGGTGATGCGGCGGGCATTCGACAGACCCGGATATTTCCGGCAGGCGTCGATCAGCTCCTTCAGCGGATACTTCTTGTTGATCGGCACGAGGATGTCGCGCAGGTCGTCGCGCACCGCATGCAGCGAGATCGCCAGCATGACGCCGATCTCATCGCCGGTGCGGAAGATCTCAGGCACGACGCCCGAGGTCGAGAGCGTCACACGGCGCTTAGAGAGCGACAGGCCGTCGCCATCGGTGGCGATCAGCAGCGCCTGCTTGACGGCATCGAAATTGTAGAGCGGCTCGCCCATGCCCATCATGACGATGTTGGAGACCTTGCGGCCTTCGGCCGGCATGATCGTGCCCTGCGGCGCCTCGCGGTCCGGGAAGTCGCCCAACCGGTCACGCGCCAGCAGCAGCTGCGACAGGATCTCTTCTGCCGTCAGGTTGCGCACCAGGCGCTGCGTGCCGGTGTGGCAGAAGGAACAGGTGAGCGTGCAGCCGACCTGGCTGGAAATGCAGAGCGTGCCGCGGCCCTCTTCGGGGATGTAGACGGCCTCGATCTCGACCGGGCGGCCAGCACCGCGCGCCGGGAAGCGCAGCAGCCACTTGCGGGTGCCGTCGTTCGAAACCTGCTCTTCGACGATCTCCGGGCGCGCGATGGTGAAATGCTGCTTCAGCGTCTCGCGCATATCCTTGGAGATATTCGCCATGTGATCGAAATCGGAGACGCCGCGCACATAGATCCAGTTCCACAACTGGCTGACGCGCATCTTGATCTGCTTTTCCGGCACGCCCTTTTCGCGCAGCGCCTCGGCCATCTGCTCGCGCGAAAGGCCGATCAGCGAGGGCTTCTCATCGCCGATCGGAGCGCGCGGCGCCTGCGGCTTGGTAACGGCCATTGCATCCATGACGGACATAGTTCTTCGATCCCGAAATCAAAACTGGACGCGTCCCGGAAAGCCGGAAGACTTGGCGGGCGGCATCGGCAGTTCGCAGAAAGTTGAATGCGGAGCTGCGATCAAGGCCGCATTCGTTCCGCTGTTGCGCCGGGCTTTATCATCATTTTCCCCGCACGTCACTATAGATGGAAACGGCAAAGGCCGGCGCAAGGCCGGCCTTTGAATTCTAAGAGGAAGCGGAGAAGCTTACTTGCAGCTTTCGATCTGCTTCAGCGCCGCCGAAATACCGGACAGCGAATAGGCGTAGGAGGTCCCGGTCCCCTTGCGCGAAACGGCGGTCACCGTCATCGAGTGTCCGCCCTTCATGGCGGCGACCAGCGCCGGCTCCTGCGCGGCATTCTCGACCCAGCCAGCCTTGTCCTTGGTGAACATGACGAAGGTCTTGTTGTCGATGACAACGTTGATCTTGGAGTTTTCCTTGACCGTGTAGCCCATCATCGCCTGCGGCTCGTAGGAGATGTTCTGGCCCGGACGCTGCGACACAATGAAGAAGTTGTCGCCGTGATCGACGCTTGCCGGCTGCTTCGTCGTCGGAACGGACAGGACGTAGCAAACGGTGCTGTTACCCTGCTTGTAGGAATAGGCGCCCCAAGCCTGGAACTGCTGGATGCGGGTCGGCGCCGAAGCTCCGCCCTGCTGTGCTCCTGCGACTCCGGCCGTGATGAGAACGAGAGCGAGAGCGGGTGCGATACTTTTTACAAACATTGATTTCCTGCCGGTTCTTGCGATTCAGCGCCCGTTCGAGCGGGCTGCGCTTTCGTCACGATCTGCTTTATTTTGACTTAATTCAGGTTACCAAAGCGTCAACGGAGACCGTGATATGTCTCCACCTGTGTCATTTAGGCCCGAGTGTCAACGTTCGGCTTGGTGCGGATGCCTGTGTGATGTCCTTGCATTGATGACGGCGCGTCATCCCTTCGAGGGCAATTTAAGACATAAAGATTCAGGCAAGAGTTTGACCTTTCGAAAATCCGTTGTACCTCATTAAGGTATTGGAAATCCGTCGAAGAATTGCCTGAGCCAGGGGGCCCGTAACCGGACATGGATGCTGAGGAAAAACAGCGTTTCGCTGCCCTCGCAAAAGCAGTCGCAGAACGGCGCGATCAGCAGGCCTTCTCCGTCCTGTTCGATTATTTCGCGCCGAGGCTGAAATCCTGGCTGCTACGTCAGCGCATGCCTGCAACCGAAGCCGAAGAGCTGGTTCAGGAAGTGATGATCGTGCTCTGGCACAAGGCCGATCTCTATGATCCCGCGCGCTCGTCGCTCTCGACCTGGCTCTTCCGCATCGCCAGAAACCGCCGCATCGACCTGCAGCGCCGCGCCCGTGCGCGGGTTCTCGACGAGGACGATCCGACGCTGCAGCCACCCGCCGAGATCGGCGCCGACGAGGCCGTCGCCAACGATGACCGCGATGCGCATGTGCGCGCCGCCGTCAGCCAATTGCCGGAGGAACAGCGCGAAATGCTGAAGGCAGCCTTCTTCCTGGGGCAGTCGCATTCGGAGATCGCCGAGGCCACGGGGCTTCCGCTCGGCACGGTGAAGTCGCGCATCAGGCTCGCCTTCGGCAAGCTCAAGAAGGTTCTGGAGGCGCAGACGGCCTAGGGACGATCGGCCTAGATCGTCTTCATGCCCTCGGGTTGGTCCGCAAGCGCCCGGTCGGCCGCCTCGTAATGCTTCGGCTTCATATGGCCGCTGACCATGGCAAAGGCCGCCGACAAGACGGCGACGTCGTCGGAAAAGCCGATGACCGCGAAGACATCGGGGATCAGGTCGAAGGGCAGGACGAAATAGGCGAGCGCAGCAAGCAGGATGCCGCGCACGCGCGTCGGCGTCTGCGGGTCGAGCGCGCAGTAGAAAGCGGCAACGACGTCGCGCGAGAACGGAATCTGCCGGACGGCACGCTTGAAGGTTGGCCAGAACTTCTTGCGCACGGCTTTCTCCCGGCGGCTCTGGGTTTCCTCATCGCCGGGCAGCAGGATCTCACCGTATTTGACGTCGTCCATTCCGATCTCCTCAAAAGGCATGCGCTGATATGGGGATTGAACACGCCGATTCAATTGTTCGTGTTCGAACCCGCCGCCTTGTCCATCGCCTTGGCGAGCTTGAAGTCCAGCTCGGTAAGTCCGCCCGCATCATGCGTGTTCAGTTTCACCTCCACCTTGGAATAGACATTGAACCATTCGGGATGGTGGTTGAGCTTCTCCGCCGTCAGCGCCGCCTTCGTCATGAAGCCGAAAGCCTCGACGAAACTCGCGAACTTGAAAGTCTTTGAGATCGATTGTCCGTCATCGGCAAGCGCCCAGCCGCTCACACCTGCAAGCTGCTCGTCGATCGCCCGGCGTTCCAGTTTCTCCATCTTCATGTCATGGTTCTCCCATCGTTTTTCAGAACAGGCTTTTCATGAAACGCGTCAGCATCCTGTTTGTTTGCATGGGCAATATCTGCCGGTCGCCACTTGCGGAAGGTATCTTTCGCCATATCGCGGCCGAAAGCGGGCTTGCCGAAATCGTCTCGATCGATTCAGCCGGCATCGGCGGCTGGCATGAAGGAGATCAGCCCGACCCTCGCTCGATCGCAACGGCGAGAAGCCATGGCATCGACATTACCGGTCAGAGTGCGCGCCGCATCCGCTCGTCGGATTTTGCAGCATTCGACCTGATTGTCGCAATGGATCGCAGCAACGTGGCGGAGCTGAGGCGCAAGGCGCCGGATGCCGGAAACATCCACCTGTTCGGAGACATCGCGCTCGGCACCGGCGAGGACATTCCGGATCCCTATTACGGCGGCCCGGAAGGTTTCGAAGCGGTCTATGCCAAGCTTCACACCGGCTGCATGAAGCTCGCAGGCATGCTCGGCGCCGAAAGCGCTTCGTGGAGCGGGAACACTTCCTCGGTCAGGTAAGGACCGCCGCCGACCGATTCCCGCGATGACAGCAGTACGAAGCGGGGTACGGTGAAAGCCGAAGTCTGGAAATTGCCGCGGCCCGAGAGGTAGTGCACCACATCGTCTACCCGCGACGACTTGAGGCGGGCGAGCGTGACATGCGGGGTAAACTTGCGGGGATCCGGCGGCAGGCCGATGCGCTGGCAAATGCGTTCGATTTCGGCTTGAAGCGCGTACATCTCCGGCGATGGCGTGACACCGGCCCAGACCGAATGCGGCTTCTTGGAGCCAAAGGCCCCGATGCCATCAAGCCTGATCTGGAATTCGGGCCTGTCGATCCGGTCGAGCCGGTCAACGATCTCGTCTGCCGTACGGCCATCGACATCGCCTATGAAGCGAAGCGTGATGTGGTAATTCTCCACATCGATCCATCTGGCACCGGGAAGACCACCGCGCAGCAAAGAGAGGCTCATCGCCGCATTGCGCGGAATTTCGAGGGCGGTAAATAGTCTCGGCATAACGAGCACTCCCCGAATCTTTTGCAGGTGCTAACACGGAATCACGCATTGGTGAGCCGCGCAAGCCCCTATTTCTTCACAGTAGAAATCGTCCGGATGAAATTTGTGACAGCCGGCTCCATCTTCTGGACCATGACATCTACACCCTTCGAATTGGGGTGCATGCCGTCCTCCAGCTTCAGGCTGGCATCCATGACGACGCCGTCGAGAAAGAAGGCGTAGAGCGGAACCTGATGTTTTTGCGCCAGTTTCTCGTAGATCGGATTGAAGCGCGCGGCATAGTCAGCACCCATGTTCGGCGGCGCCATCATGCCGGCAAGCAGCACCGGAATGCCCCGCTCCTTTAGCCGGGTAATCATGGCGTCGAGATTCTTCTCGGTTTCTTCGGGTGGAATTCCCCGAAGTGCATCATTGGCGCCGAGTTCGAGAATCACACCATTCGTGCCGTCGGGAACCGACCAGTCGATTCGCGCCAGACCGCCCGTCGACGTGTCGCCGGAAACCCCTGCATTGGTGATCGCAACGTCTTCACCCTTGGCCTTCAGCGCCGCCTGCAGCTTTTCCGGAAAGCCGTCGCCGGGTGGCAGCTGGTAGCCCGCCATCAGACTGTCGCCGAAGCCGACGAGATTGAGCGTCGCGGCCTGAGCCATGGAACTTGCGAGCAGAGAGCCTGCAATGACAGCGATGTGAAGCAGGCCAACTTTAAATCTCATTCCGCTTTCCCTAAATTGTCGAAGTCTTTGAGATTTATATAGGGCTATTTTCTTTGGCAAAAACCATCATCGAGCTGAAGCACGCGGATTTGACCTTGGGCAATGCCGCCGCATCCGTGCATGTGCTGAAGGGCATCGACCTGACGATCGCCGCCGGCGAATCGGTCGGCATCGTCGGCCCCTCCGGATCCGGCAAGTCGACGCTGCTGATGGTGCTGGCTGGCCTGGAACGACTCGATAGCGGTGAGATCCACATCAACGAAACGCCGCTCCACGCCATGAGCGAGGATCAGGTCGCCGATTTCCGTGGCCGCAATATCGGCATCGTCTTCCAGTCCTTCCACCTGATCGCCAACATGACGGCACTCGAAAACGTCGCCGTTCCCCTCGAGCTCGCCAATGTCCCGAACCCCTTCGAGATCGCCCAGCGCGAGCTCCGCTCCGTCGGCCTCGGCGAACGCCTCAACCACTATCCGGGCCAGCTCTCCGGCGGCGAGCAGCAGCGTGTCGCCATTGCCCGCGCTCTCGCCCCCTCGCCTGCCCTGCTGATCGCCGACGAACCGACCGGCAATCTCGACACCGATACCGGCCGCCAGATCGCCGATCTGCTGTTCTCCAAACAGACCGAGCGCGGCATGACGCTGCTGCTCGTCACCCACGACAATGCGCTCGCCAACCGCTGTTCGCGGCAGATCCGCGTGCGCTCCGGCAAGATCGAAGGCGACAGCGCCGTCCGCCAGTCTGCGGCAGCCATCGCATGACGCTGATCACCCCGCGCGCTTCGCTCGCCTTCCGCCTTGCCCTTCGCGAACTGCGCGGCGGCCTCAGAGGCTTCTACATATTCCTCGCCTGTATCGCGCTCGGCACCGGCGCCATTGCCGCCGTCAACTCGGTCTCGACCTCGATCACCGATACGATCGCCTCACAGGGACAGGAACTGCTGGCCGGCGACGTGCGCTTCGAGCTGAACAATCGCGAGGCGACGCAGGACGAGATGAATTTCCTGCGCGGCTTCGGCAAGGTCTCGACCTCCACTGGCCTGCGCTCCATGGCCCGCAAGCCCGACGGTACCGATCAGGCACTGGTCGAGGTCAAGGCCGTCGACGATGCTTATCCGCTCTACGGCACCTTCCAGTCCGAACCGGACTATCCGCTTGCCGCGCTGCTCTCCACCCAGAGCGGCACCTACGGCGCCGTCGCCGCCCCGCTGCTACTTGAGCGTCTCGGGCTGTCGATCGGTGACGAAATCCTGCTCGGCAATGCGACGCTCAACATCACAGGCACCGTGAAGACCGAGCCGGACGCCCTGTCCGAAGGCTTCGGCTTTGCCCCGCGCCTGATCGTCAGCCGCGAGGCCCTGCAAGCCTCTGGCCTGATCCAGACCGGCAGCCTTGTCGAGCATGCCTATAAGATCAAGCTCGATGATCCCGGAGAAATCGGCACCGTCCGCGATCGCGCTGCCAAGGAGTTTCCCTCCGCCGGCTGGTCGATCCGCACCAGCGACCGCGCAGCCCCCTCGCTCACCGAAAACATCACCCGCTTCTCGCAGTTCCTGACGCTGGTCGGTCTGACCGCGCTGATCGTCGGCGGCGTCGGCGTTGCCAATGCGGTGCGTGCCTTCCTCGATTCCAAGCGCACGACAATCGCCACGTTCAAGTGCCTGGGTGCACCTGCCTCGGTCGTCGTGCTGATCTATCTCTTCCAGATCGCCATCATCGCCTTCGCCGGCATCCTGATCGGCCTCGTACTGGGCGCCATATCGCCTGTGATCGCAGCGCAGTTCCTGGCGCAGTTCCTGCCGGTCTCCACCGAGCCGGCGCTCTATCCGGGCGCCCTGCTGCTCGCCACGCTCTTCGGCATCCTGACGACGCTCGCCTTCGCCATCCTGCCGCTCGGCCATGCCCGCGAGGTTCCGGCAACGGCGCTCTTCCGCGAGCAAGGCTTCGAAGCCCGCAAGCTCCCCTCTTGGCCCTATATCCTGCTCGCCGCCCTCTTCATGGCCGCGCTCGCGGGCCTGGCGATCGTCACCGCCTATGACCGCTTCATCGCCGTTGTCTTCGTCGGCGCCATCATCTTCGCCTTCGTCATTCTGCGCGTCGTCGCGGCTGTCATCGCCTGGCTTGCGAAGCGCAGTCCGCGCGTCAATTCCCCGGCGCTGCGCCTCGCAATCGGCAATATCCACCGCCCCGGCGCCCTGACCCCCTCGGTCGTCCTCTCGCTCGGCCTCGGCCTCGCGCTCTTGGTGACCCTGACGCTGATCGACGGCAATCTGCGCCAGCAGCTGACCGGACGGATGGCCGAAGGAGCGCCGAACTTCTTCTTCGTCGATATCCAGAGCGCCCAGGTCGAAGACTTCCGCAGTCTCGTCAAGCAGCGGGCGCCGGAAGGCAAGCTCGTCGAAGTACCGATGCTCCGCGGCCGGATCCTTGCCTTCAACGGCGAGGATGTCACCAAGCGCAAGGTGCCGCCCGCCGGCCAATGGGTGCTCCGCGGCGACCGCGGCATCACCTATTCTGAAAACATGCCGGAAAATGCCTCGCTGACCGAAGGCAGCTGGTGGCCGAAGGATTACAGCGGCGAACCGCAAGTCTCCTTCTCCGCCGAAGAGGCGGGAGAGCTCGGCCTCAAGATCGGCGATACCGTCACCGTCAACGTGCTGGGCCGCAACATCACCGCGCGCATCGCCAACCTCCGCAAGGTCGAATGGGAATCGCTGTCGATCAACTTCGTGATGGTCTTCTCGCCAAACACCTTCCGCGGCGCCCCGCATGCCTGGCTCGCCACACTGACCGATCCCTCTGCCACACCGGCCGAGGAAGCGGCGCTCCTGAAGACCGTTACCAACACCTATCCGACGATCACCAGCGTCCGCGTGAAGGACGCGCTCGATATCGTCAACGAGCTGGTCGGCCAGCTTGCGACCGCCATCCGCGCCGCGGCCTCCGTCGCCCTGATCGCCTCGATCCTCGTTCTCGCGGGCGCCCTCGCCGCCGGAAACAGGGCGCGCACGCATGATGCCGTCGTCCTGAAGACGCTGGGCGCCACCCGCTCCATGCTGATCCGCGCCTTCAGCTACGAATATCTCATTCTCGGTATCGCAACCGCGATCTTCGCGCTGCTTGCCGGCGGAACGGCCGCCTGGTTCGTCGTCAGCCGCATCATGAAGCTGCCCTCGGCCTTCCTGCCGGATGTCGCCGGACTGACGCTGGTGACGGCACTTGTGCTGACCGTCGGTATCGGCCTGATCGGCACATGGCGCATTCTCGGCCAGAAGGCAGCACCCGTTCTGCGCGAGCTCTAGAATGAGCGTTTGACGAAATAGCTTCACCTTACGGCGATTTAACCCCGCCGCTGGTTGCAAGGGCCTTGTTTGCTAGGGGCGAAAGCCTCATATTGTCCGCAGGCATGCTGGAGCTCCGCAGCGGCGCCCGGGTCGTAAAGCCCGACACCGTATTCACATCGGAGCTTGTATAGAGGAAACAATGGCTGACCTTCGTAACTACCAAAGCCGGGCACAGACTGGCGAGATGATCGACCAGGGGCTGCGCTCCTATATGCTCAAGGTCTACAACCTGATGGCGCTGGGTCTGGCGATCACGGGTGTTGCGGCCTATCTCGGCTTCAATTTCGCGGTCCAGAACAATCAGCTGACGCAGTTCGGCGTACTGCTTTTCCAGTCGCCGCTTCGCTGGGTCGTGATCCTTGCTCCGTTGGCTGCGGTCTTCTTCCTGAGCTTCCGGATTAACCGCATGAGCGTTGCCGCCGCGCAGACGACCTTCTGGGTCTATGCCGCGCTGGTCGGCCTGTCGCTCTCGTCGATCTTCCTGGTCTACACGCAGTCGAGCATCACGCAGACCTTCTTCGTGACCGCCGCTTCGTTTGGTGCTCTGTCGCTCTACGGCTACACGACCAAGCGTGATCTCTCGGCCATGGGCTCGTTCCTGATCATGGGTCTCTTCGGCCTGATCATCGCGTCGATCGTGAACATCTTCCTGGGCTCGTCTGCCCTCCAGTTCGCGATCTCGGTGATCGGCGTCCTGATCTTCGCAGGCCTCACGGCCTACGATACCCAGCGCATCAAGGAACTGTACTATGAAGCAGACGGTGCTGAAGTCATGGGCCGCAAGGCGATCATGGGCGCTCTGACGCTCTACCTCGACTTCATCAACCTGTTCATGTTCCTTCTGCAGTTCATGGGTAACCGCAAGTAACACGGAACGAGTGCCGGCGAGAGTAACCTCGACCGGATCAAAGACACAAGCCGCCTGCAGCAGAGATGTTGCGGGCGGTTTTATTTTGCGGAATGAGGATGCGGCGCTTCGCGTGGCGCATCATGACGATCGACATGCAGCCGGCATACGAAAGCCGGCCCTTTGTCTCAGAGCTTGCGCGCCGCCAGACGCCGCCGATCGAGCGCAACATGGTCGGAGCCGCGCTTCGTCAGACGGAATTGCCGCTTCTGGAATTCTCCGCGAATCTCGATAAAGCCCTTCTCCTCGGCCTCGTTCAAGGTCTTCAGGCTGGTGCCCTCGGGAGGAGACTGCCAATCGATGCCGACGGCGGCATGCAGCAAAACCAGGATCTTGATAATTGCGTTTCTCCATGGCTGACGCATGCGGCGACTGTGCCGCCTGAGGCAACGGGCCCGTTCAGCGAATGCCGTTCTCTAGAAGCTCCGGCGGCTTCGGTCAACTCGCCGGGCTGGCCGCCATGCAGGTGTCAGCGGCGGAACGAAGACAATAGCGACAAGCAACTGCGCTCCACCCGGCGATACCCCTGTACGCTTTTCCTGTTGCCAAATCGCGCACCGGATGGTTTTCAGCCTGAACCACACTTCAGGACATCGGCTGCCGAATGACCGTCTATCTCCGCGATATCTCCGCTTCCGACCTCGATGCCATCACCGCGATCTACCGCGAGGCCGTTCTGTCAGGCACCGCCAGCTACGAGATCGTTCCGCCAGAGCGCCAGGAGATGGCAACGCGGCTATCTGCCATAACGGGCCAGGGCTACCCTTATATCGCCGCGGCCGACGAAAACGGCTTGTTGCTGGGGTATGCTTACGCTTCGGCTTTCCGCACGCGTCCAGCCTACAGGTGGATGGTCGAGGATTCGATTTATCTGGCGCCGGAGGCGCATGGAAAGGGTATCGGCAAGGCGCTGCTGTCGGAACTGATATCGCGCTGCACCGCCCTCGGCTTCCGGCAGATGGTAGCGGTAATCGGCGGAGCTCATCCAGCTTCAATCGCGCTTCACCGTTCACTGGGCTTTGAAGAAACCGGCTTGCTGAAAGGCACCGGATACAAGCACGGCCGCTGGCTGGATACGATGCTGATGCAGCGCGCGCTTGGCGAAGGAAAGAACAGCGATCCCGACCCGTCGGTCTATCCCGGCACGCTGTTCAAGGGCTGAACGCCTATTTGTCGACGAGCTTCAGAACCTTGTCGAAGACCTTCAGGACCTGCTGCAGCTCGTGGCCACGCTTCAGGATCATGCCGTTGGTATTCAACACGGAATAGGCACCCTGCTTGTTGGCAAGCTTGGGATCTTTCTCGATGGTGAAGAGGGGCATTTCGCCGGAGCGCTTGAAGACGGAGAACACCGCCTTGTCCTTCATGTGGTCGATTGCGTAGTCTTTCCACTCGCCCTCGCCGACCATGCGGCCGTAAATCCACAGGATTGCATCCAGCTCTCGCCGGTGAAACGTCACCGGCAACGGATCCTTGCTCTGCTTGTATTCTTTAAGATCGACGACGACTGAGGAATTATTGTCGGCGGAACGGTGATCGCCATGCCGCAAATCCGGCTGATCTGTCATCAGTCTCCCTGTGCCTCCGCTTGTGACAGGAGAGTGACAGTTTGCCCGAGCCGCGCCAAATTGCAAGTGCGGCCAGTCATCACATTAATCATATGCTATGCAATCTCCTGAGCGCCGCAATTCAGTCAAAACAGCGCCTCATTTGCAGGGGAAGTTCCGCTCACCGATTTGGCGCCAGCGCGCCAAAGGGCCCGGCTGAGCGTATCGACCTTAACCCCAGCCCCGAATACGATCAGCCGGGCCGCCCCGTTTTCCATCTGCCGCAGCAGATGAAACCCGTCAGATATTCTTGCCCGCCATGATGACGGTTGCGCCCAGGATCGCGGCCGGGTCACCATCAGCCGTAGCAGCCTGCAACAGAATTGCACAGCCCTCGAGGTCGGCCTTCTGCAGCACCGTTGCAGGTAAGGTCAGGCTTGTTGCCTTTCCGTCCCACATGCCCACGGTTTCAATGTCGCTGACGCTGTTGATGTAGGAAATCTTCTGGCCGCTATTCTCGCCCTTTTCGACGTCGATGGTCTTTTCCTTGTCGAAATAGACCATCACGACGCTGGCCTTGCCCTGCCCGGCACCGATCTTGATCTCCAACTCGTCGCCACGCATCTGCGCATCGACGGGCACGGAGAGACCCTTGCCCTCGGTGGAGAAGCCATTGATCTTGCCGTTGATCGCCGAGATGTCGGATCCTGCCATATGGTCGCGGCCGTTGACCACCACCTGCGGCGTATAGACGTTGCTGCGGCCGAGCATCCGGGCATAGCCATACTGCCGGTCGGTATTCTGTTTGGAGCTCAGCGTGTCGGTCCAGCCGAGATAGTTCCAGTAATCGACATGATAAGCGAGCGCGATGACATCGCCCTGGCCGACGATCTTGCGGAATGCCGCATCAGCCGGCGGACAGGAGCCGCAGCCCTGGGAGGTGAAGAGTTCGACGACGCCCTTCGGCTTGCCGTCTTCGGCATGAAGCGGTGCCGCGAGCACCAGACCGGCAATCATCGAAATCAAAAAACGCGGCGACATTGCAACCTCTTTTCCAGAACATGCGGCGGACCGATACCGCAGGCCCCGATTACGACCGTAGAGATAATCCTTCCGGCTCAAAACGGGAAGTAACGAACGGGTGAGACAGGCCCACCCGCCATCGCAGCCGGAACACATCGCCGTGAGCCCCGTCCCGCAAAGAAAAACCGCCGGAGATTGCTCTCCGGCGGCGATTATCATGCGCTTGTCTTAAGAATTACGCTGCGAGGTCGCGCAGAACCGTCTGCAGGATGCCGCCGTTGTTGAGGTAGATGACCTCATCCAGCGTGTCGACGCGCGACAGAAGCGGAACTTCCTTCACGGTGCCGTCACCGTAGGTGATCTTGGCAATCTTCTTCTCACGCGGCTTGATGTTCTCGAGACCTTCGATGGTGACGATTTCGTCGCCCTTCAGGCCGAGGCTCTGCCAGGTCGTGCCCTCTTCGAAGACGAAGGGGATGACGCCCATGCCGACCAGGTTCGAGCGGTGGATACGCTCGAAGCTCTGCGCGACGACAGCCTTGACGCCGAGCAAGTTGGTGCCCTTTGCAGCCCAGTCACGCGAAGAGCCGTTGCCGTATTCGACACCGGCGAAGATGACGAGCGGAACGCCCTCGGCCTTGTACTGCATGGCCGCGTCGTAGATCGATTCCTCTTCCTTCGACGGATAGTGGATCGTGAAGCCGCCTTCCTTGCCGTTCGCGCCCAGCATGTGGTTGCGGATACGGATGTTGGCGAAGGTGCCGCGCATCATGACTTCATGGTTGCCGCGGCGCGTGCCGTACTGATTGAAGTCGGCAACGCCGACGCCGTGGCCGGTGAGATATGCACCAGCCGGCGAAGCCGCCTTGATCGAACCGGCCGGGGAAATGTGGTCGGTGGTGATCTTGTCGCCGAAGAGACCGAGGACGCGAGCACCCTTGATATCGGAAATGCCGCTACCGGTCTTGCCCATGCCGACGAAGTAAGGCGGGTTCTGGACGTAGGTCGACTGGTCGTCCCAGGCGTAGGTCTGGCCCGGAGGAACCTGAACGGCCTGCCAGTTTTCATCGCCCTTGAAGACGTCGGCATACTTGGACTCATAGAGTTCGCGCGTGACGTACTTCTGGATGAATTCCTGCACTTCGTGCGAGGTCGGCCAGATGTCCTTGAGGTAGACAGGGTTGCCGTTCTGATCTTCGCCGATCGGCTCCTTGGTCAGGTCCTTCTGGACCGTACCGGCAAGCGCGTAGGCGACGACGAGCGGCGGGGAAGCGAGGTAGTTCGCCTGAACGTCCGGCGAAATACGGCCTTCGAAGTTACGGTTGCCAGAGAGAACGCCGGAAACGATTAGGCCCTTGTCGTTGATCGTCTTCGAGATCGGCGCCGGCAGCGGGCCGGAGTTACCGATGCAGGTCGTGCAGCCGAAGCCGACGAGGTTGAAGCCGAGCTTGTCGAGATCGGCCTGCAGGCCGGACTTGGCGAGGTATTCGCCGACGACCTGCGATCCCGGAGCCAGCGAGGTCTTGACCCACGGCTTGGTCTTCAGGCCCTTGGCAACGGCGTTGCGGGCGAGAAGGCCGGCAGCGATCAGAACCGACGGGTTGGACGTGTTGGTGCAGGAGGTGATCGCAGCGATGGCAACGTCGCCATGGCCGAGATCGAAGTCGGTGCCTTCAACCGCATAGCGGTTCGAAAGCTGGCCGGGCTTCTTGTATTCGCCTTCGAGCGAGCCGGCAAAGCCGGAAGCGATGTTCTCGAGCGGGATACGGCCTTCCGGACGCTTCGGGCCGGCCATGGCAGGCACGACGTCGCCGAGGTCGAGTTCGAGCGTATCGGTGAATACGAGGTCGGAACCATCGCCTTCACGCCACATGCCCTGAGCCTTGGAATAGGCTTCGACGAGCGCGATACGGTCCTTGGTGCGGCCGGACATGTTGAGGTAGTTGACGGTTTCGCCATCGACCGGGAAGAAGCCGCAGGTCGCGCCGTATTCCGGACCCATGTTGCCGATGGTTGCGCGGTCGGCGAGCGGCATGTTGTCGAGGCCCGAGCCGAAGAATTCGACGAACTTCGAAACGACGCCCTTCTTGCGCAGCATCTGAACGACCATGAGCACGAGGTCGGTCGCGGTGACGCCTTCCTTGAGCTTGCCGGTGAGCTTGAAGCCGATGACTTCAGGCAGCAGCATGGAAACCGGCTGGCCGAGCATGGCAGCTTCGGCCTCGATACCGCCAACGCCCCAGCCGAGTACGCCGAGACCGTTGATCATCGTGGTATGCGAGTCGGTGCCGACGCAGGTATCCGGATAAGCGATCGTCTCGCCGTCCTCTTCCTTCGTCCAGACGGTCTGGCCGAGATATTCGAGGTTGACCTGGTGACAGATGCCGGTGCCCGGAGGAACGACGCGGAAGTTCTGGAATGCCTGCTGGCCCCACTTCAGGAAGCGGTAGCGCTCGCCGTTGCGCTGGTATTCCAGCTCGACGTTCTTGGCGAAGGCCTGCGGCGTGCCGAATTCATCGACGATGACGGAGTGGTCGATGACCAGATCGACGGGAACCAGCGGGTTGATCTTCTCGGGGTCGCCACCGAGCGAAACCATCGCGTCGCGCATTGCGGCCAGATCGACGACAGCCGGAACGCCGGTGAAGTCCTGCATCAGCACGCGAGCCGGGCGGTATGCGATTTCGTTTTCGACCGAGCCCTTGTTGACGAGCCATTCGGCAACAGCCTGGATGTGCTCCTTCGTAACCGACTGGCCATCTTCGAAGCGCAGCAGGTTTTCGAGCAGGACCTTCATCGAATAGGGAAGCTTCGATACGCCAGCCAGGCCATTCGCCTCAGCCTTCGGAAGGCTGTAATAGACGTAGTCCTTACCGTTGACGGTGAGGGTGGAGCGACAATTGAAGCTGTCAAGAGATTTAGACACGAGATACCCCGTTTCTGATAGCCAACACAGTCGTGCGAACGCCTATGCACTTAATGCACATCAGGATGCGGGTACGGCCATTTCCGCTGTCCGCACGTGGAAAGAATATTCCATGTTCGGCGCAAGGATGAAGTTCACGCCGACCGCTGGCGTGGTTGCGGGTCTTATAGATAATTTCTAAGAAGGGTGCCAGATAGTGCGTGGCCCATTTCGGACATTTTTTGCGACGCAATGACTAAAATCTTAAACAACGGAAATGCCGTGCACCTGACTGCCGAGAAACTCGCTGCGCGCCGGGGCGAAGACCTGATTTTCGAGGACGTTTCCTTCCACCTCGAAAGTGGCGAAGCATTGGTTTTGACTGGTAAAAATGGATCGGGAAAGTCCACTTTACTGCGTGTCGTCGCCGGTCTTCTGCGCCCTGAAAAGGGTGCCGTGCGCTTCACTGATTCGCACGGTTCGGACGAGCATCGCGCCAGCGAAGTCAGCCACTATCTCGGCCACCGGAACGCTATGAAAAGCGAGCTCACGGTCGAGGAAAATCTCGCCTTTTGGCAGGACTTTCTTGGCGACGTTCTCCGCGTCTCCGGCATGTCGATTGGCGATGCCGCAGATGCGGTCGGCCTCTCCGGCATCACTCACCTTCCCTTCGGCTATCTCTCTGCCGGCCAGCAACGCCGCTTCGCCTTCGCCAAGCTGCTCGTCGCCTACCGCCCGATCTGGATCCTCGACGAGCCGACGGCGGCGCTCGATGCGAGCGCCGACAAGCTGTTCGCGGAGCTGATCGGCGCGCATCAGAGGAAAGGCGGCATCGTGCTGGCGGCGACGCATCAGCCGCTGGGGTTGGAGAATGCGCGGGAATTGCAGATGACGGGATTTGCGGGTGTGGATCAGGGGGTGTGGGGATGAAATATTCATTTTCCGCTGCATCAAAGGCCCCTCCCCAACCCCTCCCCACAAGGGGGAGGGGCTCCACGCAGCGTCTGCGATCCCCCAAGCAGATGTTGGCCATTTTCCACTACGAGGGCAGCGGGCTAAGCCCCTCCCCCCTGTGGGGAGGGGTTGGGGAGGGGTTTTCATTCATAGAGGGCAAAACCCCATGAAAGCCCTCTTCCTCCGCGACCTCAGACTCTCCATCCGCTCCGGCGGCGGCGCACTGATCGGCGTCCTGTTCTTCCTCACCGTCGTCGCCGTCATCCCCTTCGGCGTCGGCCCCGATCTCAATCTTCTCTCCCGCATCGGCCCGGCGATCGTCTGGATCGGCGCGCTGCTTTCCGCCCTTCTCGGCCTCGACCGCCTGTTCCAGGCGGAGCGTGACGATGGATCGCTTGATATCCTGCTGATGCAGGAAACGCCGCTGGTGCTCACGGTCTTCATGAAATGCCTGGCGCACTGGACGGCCACCAGCCTGCCGCTCGTCATCGCCTCGCCTCTGCTCGGCCTCTTCATGAACATGAGCGAGACGGCGATCGGCGCGACGATGCTGACACTGCTGGTCGGCTCACCCGCGATCACCTTCATCGGCGCCGTCGGCGCAGCGGTTGCCGTCGCCCTGCCGCGCGGAGGCCTGCTCGTTTCGATCCTCGTCCTGCCGTTGACGATCCCGGTGCTGATCTTCGGCGTCAGCGCCACCTATGCAGCCGTCGAGGACCCGGCACCGTTCCTGCCGCCCTTCCTCGTCCTCATTGCCCTGACGCTGTTCTTCGCTGTCATCGGCCCCGCATCGGCGGCTCTGGCACTCAGAAACACGTCGGATTGATCGCGCCGTTGACCGGCATCAATTGCGGGAGAACCGCGTTCAAGGTAAAGAACCGCTCATGAGCGAAACCAGCCTGGCCATCAGCAAATTCAGCGACCTTGCAAACCCGACCCGGTTTCTGGCGCTCGCAAGCCGTGTCATCCCCTGGATGGCGGGCATCACTGCCCTCTGTCTCGCCGTGGGGCTCTATCTGAGCTTCGCGACGGAAGGCGACTACCAGCAAGGCGAAACGGTCCGCATCATGTATATCCATGTGCCCTCCGCCTGGCTGGCGATGATGTGCTACACGGTCATGAGCATCTCGGCGATCGGCACGCTGGTCTGGCGCCATCCGCTGGCCGACGTTTCGGCGAAAGCCGCGGCACCGCTGGGTGCCGCATTCACGCTGCTTGCGCTCGTCACCGGCTCGCTCTGGGGCAAGCCGATGTGGGGCACATGGTGGGTCTGGGATGCGCGGCTGACGTCGGTCTTCGTGCTGTTCCTGATGTATCTCGGCCTGATCGCCCTCAATCGCGCCATCGACGATCCCTCCAAGGCTGCCCGCGTCGTCGCCGTCCTGATCCTCATCGGCTTCGTCAACATCCCGATCATCAAGTTTTCCGTCGAATGGTGGAACACGCTGCACCAGCCGGCAAGCGTCATGCGCCTCGACGGCCCGACGATCGATCCCGAATTCCTGCGTCCGCTGCTCATCATGGCAATCGGCTTCACGCTGCTGTTCTTCACGCTGCACATCATGGCGATGCGCAACGAGATCTGGCGCCGCCGCGTCGCCGCTCAGCGCCGCCTTGCCGCCCGCATGGCAAGCCGCGAGGACTGATCGATGACGCACGCTTTCTACGTCTATAGCGCCTATGGCTTCGCGGCTTTCGTGACGGTTGCCGTCACTCTTTGGATCTGGGCCGATGGCCGCGCCCGTCAGAAGGAGCTCGCCGCTCTCGAAGCCTCCGGCATCCGCCGCCGCTCTGCCCGAAAGAAGGACGGCGAATGAGCGCGCCCGAGACGCAAGAGACCAAGGCGCGTGGCCTCAGCCGCTATGCCGTCGCCCTGATCCCGCTCCTCGTCTTCGGCGGCATCGCTGCGACTGCGGCCAAGATGCTCTACGACCAGGACTTCCACGGCAAGGATATCTCGGAGATCCCCTCCGCGCTGCTCGGCACCAAGGCGCCCTCGCTGAACCTCGCACCGCTCGAAGGCTCCAACCTGCCGGCACTGACGGACGCTGCGGTCAAGGGTAAGCTGACGTTGGTCAACGTCTTCGCCTCCTGGTGCATCCCCTGCCGGCAGGAACACCCGATCCTGAAGCAGCTCGCCGCCGACGGCCGGCTCAACATCGTTGCCATCAACTACAAGGACAAGAGCGAGAACGCGCTGCAGTTCCTGAACGAGCTCGGCAACCCGTTCAAGGCAATCGGCGTCGATCCGAACGGCAAGGCGGCGATCGACTGGGGCGTCTACGGCGTTCCCGAAAGCTACCTCGTCGCCCCTGATGGAACGATCATCTACAAGCGCGTCGGCCCCTTCGATGAGATCAGCATGAAGGAAGGGCTTTTCCCGGCGATGGAGAAAGTGCTGGGGAAGCCGGCGTCCTAAAACGTCGCATTATATGACTGACGCTTGACCGTGCAGCCCCCTCATCCGGCCCTATCGGGCCACCTTCTCCCCGCTGGGTAGAAGGGACCGGCGACGTCGCGGCATCTTCTCTTCTCCCCGGCGGGGAGAAGGTGCCGGCAGGCGGATGAGGGGGCTACGCGGCAAAACGTCCGCTAAATCGCACCCTGCCAGGTCTTGATCGCCTCGACCGGCCAGATCAACATCAGCACATTGAGCGTCAGATTGTCCCGGATCATGTAGCCGGTGAACAGCTCGAAGAAGATGGCGATCGCGACGGTCAGCGCGACCGGCGCCCGGGCCGCAAAGAAGAAGCCGATCACCATGAACACGGCGTCCATCGCCGAATTGATGATGCTGTCGCCGTAATAATCGAGCGAGATCGTCGCCGCGCGATAGCGATCGATGATGATGGGCGAATTCTCGAGCAGCTCCCAGCCGGATTCGATCACCAGCGCCAGGAGCAGGCGAGCCGCAAACGGCTTGCCGCGCAGCACGAGATGCGCCAGCCCATAGAACAGGAAGCCGTGGATGATATGCGAGGGCGTGTACCAGTCCGAGAGGTGCTGGGAATTGCCGCTGGAATTGACGGTACCTTCCCAGAGCTTCACATATCCGCAGGTGCAGATGATCGTGCGGCCCATGAAATATTCGGCCACGACCTGCACGAGAAGCACGGCAAAGCAGGCGAGAACCCAGAAGGTCTGATGTTTCGTGCGCTCGGCCGTACTGTCGAAGCTCACTTCTCGGTTTCTCCCGCGGGCTGGATCGTGTGCTTCAGGATCAGCGGCATCTGCGCCATCGTGAACAGGATAGTGATCGGCATGGTGCCCCAGACCTTGAAGGCAACCCAGAAGTCATCGGAGAAATTCCGCCAGATGACTTCGTTCAGCACGGCGAGGAACAGGAAGAAAATACCCCAGCGCAGTGTCAGCTTCCGCCATCCCTCGGCATCGAGCTGGAAGGCGGCATTGAAGACGTAGCCGAGCAGCGACTTGCCGAAGGCGAGACCGCCGAGCAGCGCCACACCGAACAGCGCATTGACGATCGTCGGCTTCATCTTGATGAAGGTCTCGTTCTGCAGATAGATCGACAGCGACCCGAAGATCAACACCACGATGCCCGACACGAAGGGCATGATCGGCAGATGGCCGAGGATGATCTTCGAGGCGACAAGCGAAATCACGGTCGCCGCCATGAACAGGCCGGTGGCGACGAAGAGCGGACCGCCGAGCTCGGCAAGAGCCGGGAAGCGATCGACCAGCCACTGGCCGCGCAGGTTGGCGAAGAAGAAGATCAGCAGCGGTCCGAGCTCCAGCGCCAGCTTCAGCAGCGGGTGGTGCCGGTCTGCGGCGGAGGGCGTGATATCGCTTTCGGTGGTCATGCTTTTCGTAAAACCTGTCAGTTTCGGGCCTGTCTCAACCGGCCGCGGCTTGCGCGCTCTTGGCGGCTTATCTGTGGCATCATTGACCGATACCGGCAATGGCATGTGCGAAATCCTCGGCCTCGAAGGGCTCCAGATCGTCCACGCCTTCGCCGACGCCGATGAAATAGACCGGCAGTTTGTGCTTGGCGGAGATGGCGACGAGAATGCCGCCGCGCGCCGTGCCGTCGAGCTTGGTCATGATCAACCCGTTGACGCCGGCGACGTTGCGGAAGATTTCCACCTGGTTCATGGCGTTCTGGCCGGTGGTCGCATCGAGCGTCTGCAGCACGGTATGCGGCGCATCGGGATCGAGCTTGCCGAGCACGCGTACGATCTTCTCGAGCTCAGCCATCAGCTCCGCCTTGTTCTGCAGGCGCCCGGCAGTATCGATGATCAGCACATCGCATTTCTTCGCCTTCGCCTGCTCGAAGGCATCGTAAGCGAGACCGGCGGCATCGGCGCCGAGCTTGGTACCGATGAACTCGGATTTGGTGCGGTCTGCCCAGATCTTCAGCTGCTCGATCGCGGCGGCGCGGAATGTATCGCCGGCGGCGACCATCACCTTCAGCCCGGCGCCCGAGAGCTTGGCGGCCAGCTTGCCGATCGTCGTCGTCTTGCCGGTGCCATTGACGCCGACGACGAGGATGACATGCGGCTTGTGACTGAGATCGAGCTGCAGCGGCTTGGCGACCGGCTTCAGCACCTTGACGATCTCGGTTGCCATGATGCGCGCGACGTCTTCGCCCGTCACATCCTTGCCGTAGCGCTCCGAGGCCAGCGTATCGGTGACCCGCATCGCCGTCTCGACGCCGAGATCGGCCTGGATCAGCAGGTCTTCCAGATCCTGCAGCGTCTCGTCATCGAGCTTGCGCTTTGTGAAGAGCGCGGTGATCTGGCCGGTCAGCTGCGACGAGGTGCGCGCGAGACCGGCACGGAGGCGCTGGAACCAGCTGAGCTTCGGCTGGATTACGACGGGTTCGGGTTCCGGGGCGGTGGCGCCTGTGGCGAAACCTTTCGGGAGGATGGGCGCTTGTTCGGACGGCGCGTCTTCGGCCTCCGGCGCCTGCTCTGCCGTTGCTTCTTCGATGTCCGTGGGTGGAGCACCCCCCTCTGCCCTGCCGGGCATCTCCCCCACAGGGGGGGAGATCGGCTGAGTGGGTAGGTCTTGCTCCACTTCGGCGTCGCGAAGCTCTTCGTCTTCCTTTGAAAGAACCTCTTCAGGGAAGGTTACGGTGGGCTCTACGCGGCCTTCTTCGCGATCAGCAACCGCATCCTCGACCTGATCTCCCCCCTTGTGGGGGAGATGTCCCGTAAGGACAGAGGGGGGTGTTTCCGCAGGGATCACGCTGGAATCTTCAGCCGGCGCTTCAAGCGCAACCTCAGCCTCAGCCTCAGCTTCCGCCTCCAGCAAAGACAACGGCACCACACCCACATCGCTCATCTGCGCGACATCAGGCAGGAGCGCCGGCTCTTCCGCTTCCTCAACCACCTCAGGCTCGGCGACATCAGCAACAGGCCCGCCAGCCGTCTCCACCTCTTCCGGCAGCACCGGATCGGCGGCAACCGGCAGTTCTTCCTTCACCGGCTCGATGGCGAGTGCAGCCTCTTGCGGCTTTGCCTCTTCGAGCGGCTTGCCGAAGGTGAAGACCTTTTTGATGAAACTGAGGGCCATGAGAATTCCGTGAAAGTCAGGCGGCCTCTGCGGCCGTCAATTGCATGTCGAGGTGCTTGCCGTTGTGACCGGTGATTTCGGCCTGCAGCATGGAGCGCGGGCGAAGGCCGGGGGCGGCAACGAGCGTGAAGTTTTCGGTATGCGCCAGGCCGTTGTTTTCGACCAGCAGCCATTGCCGCGTTCCAACCATCCTGTCGAGATGGGACTGGTAGAGCGTCTGTCCAGTGGCCCGCAGCCTGGCGGCGCGATCCTTGATCAGCGAGCGGTCGAGCTGCGGCATGCGGGCCGCCGGCGTGCCCGGACGCGGGCTGTAGGGGAAGACATGCAGATGCGCGATACCGGCCTCTTCGGCGAGGCTGACGGCATTGGCAAACATCTCCTCGGTCTCGGTCGGAAAGCCGGCAATCATATCAGCGCCGAGGCTGATCTCGGCCCGCAACCGGCGCACCTGCGCGACGAAATCGAGCGCATCGGCGCGGCTGTGCCGCCGCTTCATGCGCTTCAGGATCATGTCGTCGCCATGCTGCAGCGACAGATGCAGATGCGGCATGAAGCGCGGCTCATCGGCGATCAGGTCAAAGAGATGCTGGTCGGCCTCGATGCTGTCGATCGAGGAAAGCCTGAGGCGCCGAATCTCGGGGATCTGCTTCAGCAGCGTCTTGGCAAGCAGCCCGAGCGTCGGCTGGCCCGGCAGATCGGCGCCGTAGCTGGTGGCATCGACACCCGTCAGCACGATCTCGCTATAGCCGCCCTCGACCAGATTTCGGGCCTGATCGACCACGGCGCCCATCGGCACCGAGCGCGAATTGCCGCGGCCATACGGGATGATGCAGAAGGTGCAGCGGTGGTCGCAACCGTTCTGCACTTGGATAAAGGCGCGCACATGACCGTCGATATGCTTGACCATCTGTGGCGCCGTCGCCCTGACGCTCATGATGTCGTTGACGCGCAGTTTCTCTTCCGCCGAAACGCCGAAATCGGGAAGCGCCCGATAGGAGGCGCTCTTCAGCTTCTCCTCGTTGCCGAGCACGGCATCGACTTCGGTCATTTCTGCAAAGACTTGGCTTTCGGTCTGCGCCGCACAGCCGGTGACGATGATGCGGGCATGCGGATTTTCCCGGCGCGCGCGGCGGATCGCCTGGCGGGCCTGGCGTACGGCCTCGCCTGTGACGGCGCAGGTATTGACGAGGATGGCATTGTTGAGCCCGGCCTTCTCGGCCTCCGCCCGCATCACTTCGGATTCGTAGGTATTGAGACGGCAGCCGAAGGTAATGACCTCGACGCCGCTCACCGCGCCTCGGCTCCCTGCTCCGCGTCGCGCGACCAGCTGCCGGTCGTCGGATCGACCATGCCGGACCATTCCCATTCTGCAGGTCCGGTCATGATGACGTGATCGTCGCGCTCGCGCCATTCGATAGAGAGCGAACCGGCATTCGGGCTGCTCGCAACCTTGATCTCCACCTTGCGGCCGGTGCGGCCGGTGCGCGCTGCCGAAACGGCGGTGGCGCAGGCAGCGGAACCGCAGGCAAGCGTCAGGCCGGCGCCGCGCTCCCAGGTGCGCGTCGTGATCGAGGAGGGCGAGGTGACCTGCGCCAGCGTGATATTGGCGCGTTCCGGAAACATCGGGTGGTTTTCGAGCAGCGGCCCGAAGCGAGCGAGATCGAAGGACATCACATCCTTATCGACCCAGAAGATCGCATGCGGATTGCCCATCGACATCGCCGACGGCGAATGCAGCACGGGATTGTCGATCGGCCCGATCTGCAGCTCGATGCGGCTCGTGTCATAGAATTCTTCGGCGAGCGGGATCTTGTCCCAGGCGAAGACCGGCTTGCCCATGTCGACGGAGATCGTGCCGTCCTCATGCTCGACGGCATTCAGAATGCCGGCGACCGTCTGGAAGGTGAAGATCTTCTTGCCGGTTTCGGCAGACAGTGCCTGCACGACGCAGCGCGTGCCGTTGCCGCAGGCCTGCGCCTTCGAGCCGTCGGAATTGAGGATGTCGATCCACGCATCGGTGCCGTCGGCCCTGGGATCATGGATCGCCATGATCTGGTCGAAGGCGGTATCCGGATCGGCATTCAGCGCGATCGCGGCATCGGGCGTCACCTTGTCGCCTCGGCCGCGCATGTCAACAACTAGGATCTTGTTTCCAAGCCCGTTCATCTTAGCGAATTCGACCGTTGCGCTCATTGCTGCCACTTCCATTGCTTTCGGGCTGTATATGGCGGAAACGCGGGCGAATTACCAGTGGTTTACCGGCTGCTCACGCAACCGACACGTCAAACACTTCGCCCGCGCGCAGCGGCCGGAAGCGGCCGGGTTCGATACCGCGGGCTGAAAGCGCCTGCTGCAGCGCTGCAACCGGCGCGTCGATCGCCTCGTTGGTCAGCTGGAAGGTGGCGAAATGGTGCCCGGCGACATGGGCGGCGTTGCAGAGCTCCATACCCTCCACCGCCTCTTCCGGGTTCTGGTGCTGCCCCTTCATGAACCAGCGCGGCTCGTAGGCGCCGAAGGGCAGGATGGCGAGGCGGAAGCCGCCATGCTTCTCCCGCGCCGCCTTGTAGTTGATGCCCTCATGAAAGCCGGTATCGCCGACATGGTAGATCTTGCCCGCAGGCGTCGAGATGACGAAGGCAGCCCAGAGCGCCATGCGCCGGTCGCCCGTGCCGCGGGCCGACCAGTGATGGCAGGGCTCGGCATCGATCGTCACGCCGTCCCAATAGGAAAGCCGGTCGCCCCAGTCCATGTCCGAGACCTTGGCCTCAGGAATGGCGCGATGAATGATGGTGTCATTGCCGAGCGGGGTGATGAAATGCGGACCGTGCTCCTCGAACAGCCTCTTCAGCGTCCTGATATCGAGATGGTCGTAGTGATTGTGCGAGACGAGCACGACATCGATCGGCGGCAGGTCCTCGAAACGGATGCCAGGCGGCGAAACCCGCCGCGGCCCGGCAAAGGAAAAGGGGCTGGCGCGATCCGACCAGACAGGATCCGTCAGAATATTGAGCCCGGCAACCTGGATCAGCAGGCTCGCATGGCCGACCATCGTCACCCGCAGATTCTCGCCATCGATGCGTTGAGCAGGTTTCGCAGGCGGAAACGGGCTGTCGACCGCCTTCGGCCAGCGGAAGCGCCCGCCGCCGAACTGCCAGCGCATCAGCGCGCGAAAGCCGAGCGGCTCGATCCCTTCAGGATTGAAAAACTGAACGCCATCGAAGTGGTCTGAAACCGGCCCCTGATAATAGGGATTGCGCATCTTGGCGTCGGGCATGAGCGAATGGACTCTCGTGGCGGGATGATGCATTTGGGATCGGACGCGTGGTTTGAGAAGAACCGGAAGCGCTAATTTGGCTGCTTCGGCTTGACTTTCCGGCCGCTTTCCTGTTTACCGCGCCTCAATTCTGCGACGAGCGACATGACTCCGAGCCGCCGACCGGGACCCTGATCCCGGAGGTCCACACCCGACAGCGCGATGCGCCCTCGGGTGCTTTTTGGCTTTGCGTCTTGTTTTCGTCAAGGAAAAGCACAAGGTTTCCGTCATCCCGGAAATCACAAGGAAGAGCCGATGTTTGAAAACCTCCAGGACCGTCTTGGATCCATTCTCAATGGACTGACAGGCCGTGGCGCGCTTTCGGAAGCCGATGTTTCCGCAGCGCTGCGCGAGGTTCGCCGTGCGCTTCTGGAAGCCGACGTCTCGCTGGAAGTCGTTCGTGGCTTCACCGACCGTGTTCGCGAAAAGGCCGTCGGCGCCGAGATCCTGAAGTCGATCAAGCCCGGCCAGATGGTCGTCAAGATCGTCCATGACGAGCTGATCGAGATGCTCGGCGGCGAAGGCGTGGGCGTCGATCTTCATGCCGTAGCGCCCGTCGTCATCATGATGGTCGGTTTGCAGGGCTCCGGTAAGACGACGACTTCGGCAAAGATTGCCAAGCGGCTCACCGACCGCGAGAAGAAAAAGGTGCTGATGGCGTCGCTCGATACGCGCCGTCCGGCCGCCCAGGAACAGTTGCGCCAGCTCGGCGTCCAGACCGGCGTCGATACGCTGCCGGTGATCGCTGGCCAGTCGCCGACCGATATCGCCGCACGCGCCGTCCAGGCTGCGAAGCTCGGTGGCCACGACGTCGTCATTCTCGACACCGCCGGCCGCACGCATATCGACGAGCCCTTGATGGTCGAAATGGCCGACATCAAGAAGAAGTCGAACCCGCATGAAATCCTCCTGGTCGCCGATAGCTTGACCGGTCAGGACGCCGTCAATCTGGCGCGCAATTTCGACGAGCGCGTCGGCATTACCGGCCTCGTTCTGACCCGTATGGACGGCGATGGCCGCGGCGGTGCAGCGCTCTCGATGCGCGCCGTCACCGGCAAGCCGATCAAGCTCATCGGTGTCGGCGAGCGCATGGGCGAGCTGGAGGAATTCCATCCCCGCCGTATCGCCGATCGCATCCTGGGCATGGGCGACATCGTTTCGCTGGTCGAGCGAGCCGCCGAAAACATCGACGCCGAAAAGGCGGCTGCCATGGCCGCCAAGATGGCCAAGGGCAAGTTCGATCTGAACGACCTCGCCGATCAGCTGCGCCAGATGCAGAAGATGGGCGGCATGGGCGGCATCATGAGCATGATGCCCGGCATGGCCGGCATGAAGGACAAGATGGCGTCGGCCGGTCTGAACGACAGCCTGTTCGGCCGCCAGCTGGCGATCATCTCCTCGATGACCAAGGCCGAGCGCGCCAACCCCGACATGCTCAAGCATTCCCGCAAGAAGCGCATCGCCGCCGGCTCCGGCACCGACGCCTCCGACATCAACAAGCTTCTGAAAATGCACCGCCAGATGGCGGACATGATGAAGATGATGGGCGGCAAGGGTAAGGGCGGCCTGATGAAGCAGATGATGGGCGGCCTTGCCGGCAAGATGGGTCTTGGCGGCATGGGCGGCATGCCCGATCTCTCGAATATCGACCCCAAGCAGCTGGAAGCGCTCCAGAAGCAGGCCGAAGCTGCGGGTCTTGGCAAGCCGGGCGGGGGCATGCCCGGTCTCGGCGGAATGCCGGGTGGTTTGCCCGGGCTCGGTGGCGCCAAGCTGCCGGGACTCGGCGGTGGTTTCCCGGGCCTTCCCGGTTTGCCGAAGAAGAAGTGAGAGGATCGCCTGCCCCATGATTGATCCAGACGTCAAAGCCCAGCTTTCGGGTTACCGCCAGTCGATCGACAATATCGACGCGGCACTCGTCCATATCCTGGCCGAACGCTTCCGCTGCACCAAAGAGGTCGGCGTGCTCAAGGCCAAGTACCAGCTGCCGCCGGCCGATCCGGCGCGCGAAGAATACCAGATCGAACGCCTTCGCCGCCTGGCGAAGGATGCCAATCTGGATCCGGATTTCGCCGAGAAGTTCCTGAACTTCGTCATCACGGAAGTCATCCGGCATCATGAGCAGATCGCTGCGGACCACGCCGCAGCAAAGTGAACAAACCGCCTCACGAAGCGGTCCAAGAAAGCCTAAGGAGTAAAGAACATGGCACTGAAAATTCGTCTCGCACGCGGTGGCTCCAAGAAGCGCCCGTACTACCACATCGTTCTCGCCGACGCCCGTTCGCCGCGCGATGGCCGTTTCCTCGAGAACCTCGGTTCCTGGAACCCGATGCTGGCCAAGGACAACGACGGCCGCATCAAGCTGAACAACGACCGTATCAAGCATTGGCTTGAACAGGGCGCACAGCCGACCGACCGCGTTCTCCGCTTCCTCAACGAAGCCGGCCTCGCAAAGCGCGACGCCAAGAGCAACCCGGAAAAGGCAAAGCCGGGCAAGAAGGCTCAGGAGCGCGCTGCTGAAAAGGCTCAGAAGGCTGCTGACGCCGCTGAAGCTGCAGCTTCCGCAGAATAATCCCAGAAGGATTTCCTTATGGGACGGGCGGCATGGCGACATGCCGCCCGTTTTCGTTTTCAATCCGGTGCACTTCGTTTATGAGAAGCGTGAACTCGGATCGATGCCGGCATTCGAACGAAGGACACCATGACAAAGCTTGAAAACCCGGTGCTGATGGGCACGATCGGCGGCGCGCAGGGCATCCGCGGCGAAGTCCGCGTCAAGCCCTATACCGCTGATGCGACCGCGCTCGGCGATTACGGCCACCTGCACAGCCTCGATGGCCGCGTCTTCGAGGTCCTCGAATTGCGCGAAATGAAGAACATGGTCGTCGTCCGCTTCCGCGGCGTCAACGACCGCAATGCCGCCGAAGCGCTGAACGGCCTCGAACTCTATATCGAGCGCGACAATCTCCCCGACGACGAGCTCGAGGAAGACGAATTCTTCTATGCCGATCTCGAGGGGCTGGAAGCGCTCGACGACAAGGGCGTCAGCTATGGCACGATCACCGGTGTCTTCGATTTCGGTGCCGGCGATCTTCTGGAACTCAAGGGTCCGGGCAAGCGTCCCGTGCTGATCCCCTTCTCTGAGGCCTCCGTGCTGGAGATCGATCTTGAGGGTGGCACGATCCGCATCGATCCGATGGCTGCCGGTCTCGTCGATGATCCCGAGGACATCTCCAAGCTCGCCTCCGGCAAGCCGAAGAAAAAGAAGTAAGCCATGGCCTTCCGGGCAACCGTGCTCACCCTCTATCCGGAGATGTTTCCGGGCCATCTCGGCTTCTCGCTGTCAGGCAAGGCGATGGAGCGCGGGCAGTGGTCGCTGGAACCAGTGCAGATCCGCGATTTCACCACCGACAAGCATCGCACCGTCGACGATACCCCGGCCGGCGGCGGCGCAGGCATGGTGCTGAAGCCCGATGTTCTCGCGCGTGCCATCGATACGGTCTCGGAAAACGACAATCGCCCCCGCCTGCTGATGAGCCCGCGCGGCAAGCCGCTGACGCAGAAGCGCGTTCGCGAACTCGCCGAGGGCGACGGCGTCATCATCGTCTGCGGCCGCTTCGAAGGTGTCGACCAGCGTGTCATCGATGCCCGTGAGCTGGAAGAGGTCTCGATCGGCGATTACGTGCTATCAGGCGGCGAACCCGCTGCGCTGACCGTCCTGGATGCGATCGTCCGCATCCTGCCGGGTGTCATGGGTAACGATCTCTCCGGCCTGCATGAAAGCTTCGAGGGCGGCCTGCTGGAGCATCCGCACTATACCCGTCCGCAGGAATGGGAAGGCCGGGAAATCCCCGCGGTTCTGACCTCAGGCAACCACGGCGCCATCGAGAAGTGGCGGCATGAACAGGCCGTCGCCCTGACCAGGAAACGACGGCCCGACCTCTTGGAAGAATAGACGCCCGGAGAACCGGGCGCATCATATGTCAGGTGGCGGCGCCGACGGCCGAACCGCGCGTGCTCATGCGCAGCACATAGTAGACCAGGCCGCCGATACCGACGCCGAAGAACCAGCCATAGGTTCCCCACCAATCCGGCAGGATCGAGGTGAAGGTCGGCAGGATCGACGAGAACACCATACCGACAATGAAGGCGATGAAGGCGTTCGTGTGCCAGCCGTTCTGGAAGCGGAATTCGCCGTTCTCCTGGTAGAGCGCGGCAACATCGAGCTCGCCCTTCCGGATCAGATAGTAGTCGACCATCATGATCCCGAAGATCGGCCCCATCGTCGAACCGATGAAGTTGACGAAATGCGCCGCACCAGTCTCCCACGGAGCGAACGGATAAAGCACCAGCGCGATCAGAGCCGCGATATAGCCGCCCCGCTTGAAGCTGATTTGCCGCGGGAAGACATTCGAGAAATCGAAGGCAGGCGAGACGAAATTGGCCACGACATTGATGCCGAGCGTTGCGACGGCAAAGGTCAGAGCTGCAAGCAGCGCCAGGAACCAGCTGTCGAATTTCGCCGAGATCGCTTCCGGATGCAGCAGCACCTCGCCGTAAACGGTGAAGGCGGCCGTAGTCGTGACACCGGCAACAAGGCAGAAGGCGAGAAGGTTGATCGGCAAGCCCCAAAGATTGCCCTTGCGCAAGGTCTTCGTGTCCTTGGCATAGCGCGAAAAGTCGCAGAAGTTCAGGTAGAGCGCTGCGAAATAGGTGATCCAGGTCGCAGCCACGGCGGCAAGCGCCGGGAAGGAGCCGGGCTCATAGGAAATGCCTGCGTCCTTGGTCTTTTCGATCAGCACGTCGCGCGGGATTTCGCTGCCGAAGGAGAAGGTGCCGGCCTTGGTGACGAGATAGACGGCAAGAATGAGCATCATGATCCAGACGGCAGGGCCTGCCCAATCCTGGAACTTGCGCACGGTTTCCATGCCGCGCTGGATGATCAGCAGCTGCAGCCCCCAGATGATGACGTAGCAGATCACCTCGAGCGTCGAGTGGCCGAGCATATGACTGTTCTGGTGGAAGACGAGGATACTGTCGTTGCGGATGAGAAGCGCAACGATGGCGCCGGATGCCGCCGCCGTCTGCGCGCCGTACCAGAAGCAGGCGACGACCGCGCGCACCAGCGCCGGGAGGTTGGCGCCGAACGTGCCGAAGGAGGCGCGCGCCAGAACCGGGAAAGGCACGCCCGTCTTGACGCCGGCATTGCCGACGAGGCTCATGAGGAAGAAGATGACCAGCGAGCCGATGCCGATCGCAATCACGAAGTTGATGAAACTGCCGCAGAGCAGGAACAGACTGGCGGCGAGATAATAACCCCAAAGACTATGGACGTCGGACGTCCAGACATTGAAGATGCTGAAGGCGCCCCACTTCCTCTCCTCTGCAGGCGCCAGGTCCTCGTTATACAACGAAGGCGATGGATTGCTTATCGACATTCATTCCCCTCCAAATTCCCACGGGTCATGATTTGGCCCGAATCAGAATCTGCTCCTAAATTAGGCATTCGACAAATAATTAATCACTGAAGTCGCAGCCATGATCGCGCGGAGAAGCGCAGCGAACCGCCCGGCATTGCGGATTTTCCGGCGGAGAGGGGTGACAAGGTCTGCGTAATAGGGTATGCGCACGCCCGGAATGGGAAAACTCCCATCAGCCAAGCAAAGAAAAACAGACGAATTCGCTCCTGCCTTCACCGGCATATATCTGAGGCTCGACCAAGGATAGATCGTTCAGAGCGCTCTGGCTGTTGAACCAACAATGAGGTTGAGTCATGAACATCATCCAGCAGCTTGAGGCCGAACAGGTCGCCAAGATCGAAGCCCAGCGCACGCTCCCGGAATTTTCCCCGGGCGACACCGTCCGCGTTAACGTCCGCGTCAAGGAAGGCAACCGTACCCGCGTACAGGCCTACGAAGGCGTTTGCATCGCTCGCTCCGGCGGCGGCCTCCAGGAGAACTTCACGGTTCGCAAGATCTCCTACGGCGAAGGCGTCGAGCGCGTATTCCCGGTTTACTCCCCGGCTGTCGAAAGCGTTGAAATCGTTCGCCGCGGTAAGGTCCGTCGCGCCAAGCTTTACTACCTGCGCGATCGTCGCGGTAAGTCGGCTCGTATCGTCGAGAACACCGGCACCCGCGCCCGCAAGCTGAACGAAGCCGAGCGCGCTGCAGTTGCCGAGGAAAAGGCACGCATCGAAGCTGAAAAGATTGCAGCAGCACAGGCTCTCGCCGCCGAAAAGGCAGCAGCAGAAGCCGCTGAAGCAAAGGCAGCCGCAGAAGCAGCAGCCGCCGCTGAGCCGGCAGCAGAATAAGTTCTGCGAAGCAAAATCATTGCATGAAAAGGCGGTCTTCGGGCCGCCTTTTCTGTTTTAAGGCAGCAACTGCAAGTTCACCGCTCTTGCCATCGCCTTCTCTTCTATGACAGTTTTCGCCAGCCACATTTTTCCGGGGACTTTTCAGCATGCTTTTCCGCCGCACCATTCTCGCAGGCCTTGCCGCTCTCACGCTCTCGCCGCTCGCCGCCGTCGCCGACACCCTGCCCGATCTCGGCGGCAAGACGGTCGTCGTGGTCACCGAGAACGCCTATCCGCCGTTGCAGTTCGTCGACCCGAAGTCCGGCAAGCAGATCGGCTGGGAATATGATGCGATGAACGAGATCGCCAAGCGGCTGAACTTCAAGGTCGAGTACCAGAACACCAGCTGGGACGCGATGATCCAGGCCGTCTCCGACAATCAGTACAACATCGGCATGACCGGCATCACCATCAAGGACGACCGCAAGGCCAAGGTCGACTTCTCCGACCCCTATATGCGCTCGCAGCAGTTCATGCTGGTCCGCGCCGATGAGAGCCGCTTCACCGACGGCAAGACCTTTGGAGCCTTCAAGGACGGCTTGGTCGGCGCCCAGCCCGGCACCTCGCCCTTCTACACCGCCGTCTACGAAATCCTCGACGGCAACGAACAGAACCCGCGCATCAAGCTCTTCGAAACCTTCGGCGCCACCGTCCAGGCCCTGAAGACCGGCGACGTCGACACCGTCCTGACCGATGGCGTTGCGGCAAAGGGCTATGTCGACGCCTCGAACGGCACGCTGAAGGTCATCGGTGGCCCGCTCGGCACCGAGGATTTCGGCTTCATCTTCCCGAAGGGTTCCGACCTCGTCGCGCCCGTCAATGCGGCAATCGCCAGCCTGAAGGCCGACGGTACGCTCGATGCCCTGAACAAGAAGTGGTTCCTCGACTACAAGATGGGTCAGTAATTCCGGATCATCGCAGATGGCGCCACACCCATCCCCGCGATCCGAGAAGGGCGACTATCCCTGGTGGCTGGTCGCCCTTGCCGTTATCGGCATCATTCTCGCCATCGTCATCGTCACCAACGGCATCTATGCGCAGGTCTTCCAGACCGTCGTCAACGGCGTCTGGGTAACGGTCTTCGTCACCGTCGTCGCCTTCGCGCTCGCGACGGCGCTCGGCCTCGGCATCGCCCTCCTCGGGCTGTCGGACAGCGTCGTCCTCAGGCAGATCTCGCGCTTTTATATCGAGGTCAACCGCGGCATCCCGATGCTGGTGCTGCTCTTCTACGTCGCCTTCGTCGGCGCGCCTGGAATCGTTGCCGCCTATAATTTCCTGATCGCGCCGCTCGTCAAAGCCGGCGCCGCCGAGCCTATTCTTGTCCGCGACCTGTCGCTGATGTGGCGGGCGATCATTGCGCTGATGATCGGCTATTCCTCGTTCATCGCCGAGGTCTTCCGCGCCGGTATCCAGTCGGTCGATCACGGCCAAATCGAAGCCGCCAAGGCGCTCGGCCTGTCGCGCTACCACCGCTTTCGCCTGGTCGTCTTCCCACAGGCGATCAAGGTGATCTTCCCACCGCTCTCCAACGATTTCGTGTCGATGGTGAAGGACAGTTCGCTGGTTTCCGTGCTCGGCGTCTCCGACATCACGCAGATGGGCAAGGTCTATGCCTCAGGCTCATTCCGCTTCTTCGAGACCTATTCGATCGTCACCTACATCTACCTGATCCTGACGATAGGCCTGTCTCTGGCGCTGCGGCGGGTGGAGATGCGCATGCGCCGGACAAGAGGCCGCTAGGCCGTCTCACGATTCGAATTGCCGACGCGCGGAAAAATCGCTATATCCAGCGCCATGGAAAGCAAGTTCAAGTGCATTGGCGCGCATATCTTCGTGCTGCAGGACCATTACCGCCTGCCCGCACGTTTCTTTGCGTCCGTTTCCGGTGCGCTCAACAGCCGACTTCGCTGATCGACGCCGGCCGGCGGGCCTTGCCGCCATTTCCCTTTTTCCATTGCATCCAAACACGGATTGAACCGCTATGAGCGCACCGCGTACCCTTTACGACAAGATCTGGGACGATCACCTGGTTGACGAACAGGCTGACGGCACCTGTCTTCTCTACATCGACCGCCACCTGGTCCACGAAGTTACCTCGCCGCAGGCTTTCGAAGGCCTGCGCATGACGAACCGCAAGGTTCGCGCGCCAGAGAAGACTCTGGCGGTGGTCGACCACAACGTTCCGACCTCGCCGGATCGCCACCTCGGCATCAAGAACGAGGAAAGCCGCATTCAGGTCGAGCAGCTCGCCATCAACGCTGCCGAATTCGGCGTCGAATATTACTCCGAGAACGACAAGCGTCAGGGCATCGTCCACATCATCGGACCGGAGCAGGGCTTCACCCTGCCGGGCATGACGATCGTCTGTGGCGACAGCCATACCTCGACGCACGGCGCCTTCGGCTCGCTCGCCCATGGTATCGGCACGTCTGAAGTCGAGCACGTTCTCGCCACCCAGACCCTGATCCAGAAGAAGGCAAAGAACATGCTGGTGCAGGTCGATGGCCAGCTGCCGGCAGGCGTCACCGCCAAGGACATCGTTCTCGCCATCATCGGCGAAATCGGCACTGCCGGCGGCACCGGCTACGTCATCGAATATGCCGGCGAAGCGATCCGCGCGCTGTCGATGGAAGGCCGCATGACGATCTGCAACATGTCGATCGAAGGCGGCGCCCGTGCCGGCCTGATCGCGCCTGACGAGATCACCTTCGAATATCTGAAGGACAAGCCGCGCGCGCCGAAGGGCGAAGCGCTGGAACAGGCGATCGCCTACTGGAAGACGCTGAAGACCGACGAAGGCGCGCATTACGACCGCATCGTCAAGCTCAACGCCGCCGAACTGCCGCCGATCGTCTCCTGGGGCTCCTCGCCCGAGGACGTCATCTCGGTTCAGGGTATCGTTCCGAACCCTGATGATATCCAGGACGAGACCAAGCGTACATCCAAGTGGCGCGCGCTCGACTATATGGGCCTGAAGCCCGGTACGCCGATCACCGATATCAGCATCGATCGCGTCTTCATCGGCTCCTGCACCAACGGCCGCATCGAAGACCTGCGTGAAGTCGCCAAGGTCGTCGAAGGCAAGACCGTTGCTTCCACCGTCAACGCCATGATCGTTCCGGGCTCCGGCCTCGTGAAGGAACAGGCCGAGAAGGAAGGCCTGGACAAGATCTTCAAGGCCGCCGGCTTCGACTGGCGTGAGCCGGGTTGCTCGATGTGCCTCGCCATGAACGACGACCGCCTGAAGCCGGGCGAGCGCTGCGCCTCGACCTCGAACCGCAACTTCGAGGGCCGCCAGGGCTTCAAGGGCCGCACGCACCTCGTGTCGCCCGCAATGGCTGCTGCGGCGGCGATTGCCGGCCACTTCGTCGATATTCGCGAATGGAACTGAGCCTTAGCTCATAGAACAGAAAAGGGCGGCTTCGAGCCGCCCTTTTTCGTTTGGGAAGACCCCGCCCCAAACCCCTCCCCACAAGGGGGAGGGGCTTAGCTTGTTGCGCCGCCGCGACCCAACCTGACCATCAAATAGGGAGCCGGTGCGCAAACCTTGCGGCTCGCCGCAGCGAGCCCCTCCCCCTTGTGGGGAGGGGTTGGGGAGGGGTCTTGACCGCGGGATATTAGAACGTCGCCGTATACGGATCCGGACCCATACGCGCACCCTTGTCGTCGAGCTTGGCAATCGCGGCCATATCGTCCGCATCCAGCTTGAAATCGAAGACCTCGAAGTTTTCTTCGATGCGCGAGGGAGTCACCGACTTCGGGATGACCACGAGGCCGGTATCGATATGCCAGCGGATGATCACCTGCGCCGGCGTCTTGCCATGCTTCTTGGCGATGGTGCCGATCACCGGGTTGGCGATGAACTTGCCCTGGCCGAGCGGGCTCCAGGATTCGGTGACGATATTGAGCTTCTTGTGCGCTTCCTGAGCCGCCTTCTGCTGGAAGTCGGGATGCAACTCGATCTGGTTGATCACCGGCACGACGCCGGTATCGCCAATGATGTGTTCCAGATGATCGGGATAGAAGTTCGAGACGCCGATCGAGCGCGCCCGGCCCTCTTCCTTGATCTTGACGAAGGCCTTCCAGGTCTCGCGGTAGAGCCCGCGATGCGGCGAGGGCCAATGCACGAGGTAGAGATCGACATAGTCCATGCCGAGCTTCTTCAGGCTGCCGTCGAAGGCGCGCAGCGTATTGTCGTAGCCCTGATCGGTGTTGCGCAGCTTGGTGGTGATGAACACGTCCTTGCGGTCGAGACCGGAAGAACGGAAGCCTTCGCCGACACCTTGCTCGTTGTCGTAGCCGGATGCCGTATCGATGTGGCGGTAGCCGGCTTCCAGCGCCTTCAGCACTGTCGGCGCGGCGATATCCTGCGGCGTCTGCCAGACGCCGAGGCCGACCTGCGGGATGGAATGTCCGTCATGGAAAGTAATAATGGGTTGATTGGCCACAATATGTCTCCGTCAGTTTGAAAGCCGGCGCGCCGGGCAGCGCGACGTCGAAAAGCCATATAGGACGGCGGCGAAGAATTATCACCCCTTGAGATTCAGAGAACCCGGACGACCGTCCCCTTGCGCATGTGGGGAAGCATCCGGCGCATGTCCTGCGGTTTGACGGCGACACAGCCATCCGTCGGCTGATAGCCCGGGCGGATCAGGTGGAAGAAGATCGCCGAGCCGCGATGGCGCGCCCGCGACGAGACGTTCCAGTCCATGACGAGGCAGACGTCGTAGAGCCCGTCCTTGCGCTTCAGCTCCTCGTGGCTCGGCTTGAAGGGTGCCTTGACCAGCCGGTTATAATTGGCGTTCTCGGCCTGATCGCACCAGAGCATCCCGGCGCGGATCCGCGAAAGAGCAAGCGGCGTTGTGAGCCGCTGCGGGCGCTCGCCGCGCCGGAAGCCGTAAAGCAGCTTCATCGCCGCGACGGGTGTTGCCCCGTCGCCCTCACGCTTCAGGATGCTGCGCCCGGTCCGGCCGATCGCCGCAGGCACGACGATAGGCCCGCATTGCACCAGCGCCCGGCTTTTTTTCCCCGGTTGAGGCCTTACAAGGATGGTGGAGATGCGCTTCGGCGCTCTCTGCCTTGTTTTTTCCATTATTCTCACATGTTTTTGTTTTGCTTGGATGTTCGATGAAATCATATCGATCCGAGCCCCGCAACCGCGCGTCTTGTGCTCTTTGCCAATCGTCGAATTTGGCGTAGGACTTGTAAGACGGAACCTGAGGAACAGACCCGCATGACCGCACGCACCATTCTACTGGTGGATGACGATGACGACCTCCGCGAAACCCTGACGGAGCAGCTGTCGCTCTATGAGGAGTTCACGGTTCTCCAGGAATCGACCGCCGGCAAGGGTGTGCAGGCGGCGCGCAGCGCGCCTGTGGACCTCCTGATCATGGACGTGGGCCTGCCCGACATGGATGGCCGCGAGGCCGTCAAGCTGCTCCGCAAGGGCGGCTTCAAGGCGCCGATCATCATGCTGACCGGTCACGATACGGACTCCGACACGATCCTCGGCCTTGAGGCCGGCGCCAACGACTATGTCACCAAGCCCTTCCGCTTCGCCGTCCTGCTCGCCCGCATCCGCGTGCAGCTGCGTCAGCACGAGCAGAGCGAAGACGCGACCTTCACGGTCGGCCCCTACCTCTTCAAGCCGAGCCAGAAGCTGCTGACCGCCGAGAACGGCCAGAAAATCCGCCTGACCGAAAAGGAAGCGGCGATCATCCGCTATCTCTACCGCGCCGAACAGAAGGTCGTGACCCGCGACGTGCTGCTCGAAGAGGTCTGGGGCTACAATTCCGGCGTGACGACGCATACGCTCGAAACCCACGTCTACCGCCTGCGCCAGAAGATCGAGCGCGACCCCTCCAACGCCGAAATCCTCGTCACCGAGAACGGCGGCTACAAGATCATACCGTGAGGCAGATGCGCAGATGGCGCTGACCGACGACATCCATACGCTCTCGCAGCTGCCCTTGTTCAACGGCATGTCCGACGATCAGCTTCGGCTGATCGCCTTCGGCGCCGATCGCCGCATCATCTCCACCGGCCAGATGCTGTTTCGAGAGGGATCGCCGGCGGAAAGCGCCTATGTCGTGACCAGCGGCGCGCTGGAGCTGACGGTGATGGACAAGGATGGACATCATCGCGTCCAGCATGTCGCCGGACCGGGCACGCTCTTGTCGGAGCTCGCGCTGGTGACGCTCGTCGAGCGCAAGTACACGGCGGTCGCCCGCGAGGACACCGGCATCATCCGCATCACCCGCGCACTCTTCCATCGCCTCATCGAGGAATATCCGGAAGCCGCAAAGCTGATCGAAAACCGCATCCGCGACAACATAGCCGCGCTCGCCGCCCGGGCGACGGCGCAGCTGCACCGCTTCTCCTGATCAGAGATTGAAGTGGGCCGTGACGGGCACGTGGTCCGACGGCTTCTCCCAGCCGCGCGCTTCCTTGAGGATATCGACACGCTGAAGCAGCGGGCCAAGATCGGAGGACGACCAGATATGGTCGAGGCGGCGGCCCTTGTCGGCCGCTTCCCAGTCCTTGGCGCGGTAGCTCCACCACGTGTAGAGCTTCTCGTTGGCAGGCACGTGCTGGCGCATCAGGTCGAGCCAGGCGCCGCGCTTGATGACCTCAAGCAACCCGTCGGTTTCGACAGGCGTATGGCTGACGATCTTCAGGAGCTGCTTGTGCGACCAGACATCGTGCTCCAGCGGCGCGATGTTCAGATCGCCGACGAGGATGGCCGAAGTATTCACCTCGGCCTCCGCCTTCAGGAGCTTCATCTCCTCGATGAAGTTCAGCTTGTGCTCAAATTTCGGATTGATCGCCGGATCCGGCTCGTCGCCACCTGCCGGAACGTAGAAGTTATGCAGGCGCACACGGCGGCCGCCGCGCTCGAAGATCGCCGAGATATGGCGGGCATGGCCGACGCTGCCGTAATCGAAACTGTGATCCTCAGTCAGCGGAATGCGCGAGGCGATCGCCACCCCATGATAGCCCTTCTGCCCGTGGATGATGATGTGCTCGTAGCCCATCGCACGCAGAGGCGCGAGCGGGAAGAGCTCGTTCGGAACCTTGGTTTCCTGCAGGCAGAGAATATCCGGCTGATGCTTCATCAGAAACTTCTCGACGATCGGCATGCGCAGCCGCACGGAATTGATGTTCCAGGTCGTGATCGAGAAGCTCATGCCAATGCCTTTCATCAGGGGTCGCAGAGGCTTTAGAGCAAAGCGGCGCCATAGGAAACGGGCCGCAAACAAAAACGCCCGGACGAAGCCGGGCGTTTCCAGAAATCGCAGAAGGCACGATCAGTCGCGATAGGCGGCAGTGCCCGGGATGCTCTCGTAGGGCACCTTGAAGACCTTGTCGTCGAACTGCACGCCGGTCTTGACGTTGAACACCATGACGGAGGTGTCCTTGCCCTGATTGTCGGTGATCGTCCACTGACGCAGATCGTAGGTCTTCGGATCGAACATCATGGTGATCGTCGAATTGCCGAACACCGTGTTGTTGCCGAGCGCGATCGTCGTCAAGTCGGACTCTTCCTTGACGCTCTTTACCGAGCCATCGTTCAGGTTGATCTTCTGCGCGAGCAGCAGGCTAAGAGGCGTCTTCGACAGCGGGTAGAGGTTCCAGGTCTTCAGCTTCAGGTTACCCACGGCAACGTTCTTTCCATCGGCGATCACGCGGATCGGCGACGGGTCGTCGTAGTTAAAGCGCAGCTTGCCCGGGCGCTGAATGAAGAACTTGCCGCCGGTCTGTTCGCCCCGCGGTCCGAACTGCACGAACTCGCCCTGCATGGTGCCAACGCTCGAGAAGTGGTCAGCAATCGCCTGAGCCGTCGCCGAACCTCCGGCAGCAGCCTGAGCGAAGACATTGACCGGCAGGGCCGCAGACGCAGCCACCAGCGCCATCGCGCCCAGCATATGGCGGCGCGTCAGCGAAAAGCCTTCGAGGAAGGAATCGGAGTTGTTCATCTAAGTCTCCTTTATGCGACCTGCTTGCTGCCGAAAGGCGGCGTCTTCATGGCGCAGAAGCATGGCTGAAGCAGGTAACGTTTTCGAGGCGATCAGGTTTCCGTGAAGTTGTTGCCTCGAAAGATTTTTTTCGGCCTCTAGCGATCGAGTATATCACCTTCGGTCGGAACGAGAATCTCGCGTTTACCGGCATGGTTCGCCGGACCGACGACCCCTTCCTTCTCCATACGCTCGATCAGCGATGCGGCACGGTTATAGCCGATGCCGAGACGGCGCTGGATATAGGAGGTCGAGGCCTTGCCGTCACGAAGCACGACGGCGACCGCCTGATCATAGGGATCGTCGGAATCGGCAAGATTGGACGCGCCGGCCGGGCCGCCGCCGTAGTCGTCGTCTTCATCGTCGTCAGCAGTAATCGCGTCGAGATATTGCGGCGCGCCCTGGGTCTTCAGGAAGGAGACGATCTCTTCGACTTCCATATCGGCGACGAACGGGCCATGGACGCGCTGGATACGGCCACCACCGGCCATGTAGAGCATGTCGCCCATACCGAGCAGCTGCTCGGCGCCCTGTTCGCCAAGGATCGTGCGGCTGTCGATCTTTGAGGTGACCTGGAAGGAGATGCGGGTCGGGAAGTTTGCCTTGATCGTACCGGTGATGACGTCGACCGACGGACGCTGGGTCGCCATGATGACGTGGATACCGGCGGCACGCGCCATCTGCGCCAGACGCTGCACGGCGCCTTCGATATCCTTGCCGGCAACCATCATCAGGTCGGCCATTTCGTCGATGATCACGACAATATACGGCATCGGCTGCAGATCGAATTCTTCCGTCTCGTACATCGCCTCGCCGGTGTGGCGGTCGAAACCGGTCTGGACGGTGCGCGAAATCTGCTCGCCCTTGGCAAGCGCCTGCTCGACGCGGGCGTTGAAGCCGTCGATGTTGCGCACGCCGATCTTCGACATCTTCTTGTAGCGCTCTTCCATCTCGCGGACGGTCCACTTGAGCGCCACGACGGCCTTCTTCGGGTCTGTAACGACAGGCGAGAGCAGATGCGGAATGCCGTCGTAGACGGAGAGTTCGAGCATCTTCGGATCGATCATGATCAGGCGGCACTGCTCCGGCGTCATGCGATAGAGCAGCGACAGGATCATCGTGTTGATGGCGACCGACTTGCCCGAACCGGTGGTACCGGCAACGAGCAGATGCGGCATCTTCGCGAGGTCGGCGATGACGGCTTCGCCGCCGATCGTCTTGCCGAGCGCCATGGCAAGCTTCGCCTTCGATCCCTCGAAGTCGCGCGATGCGATGAGCTCGCGCAGGTAAACGGTTTCGCGGGTCGAGTTCGGCAGTTCGATACCGATGGCATTGCGGCCGGGAACGACGGCGACGCGGGCGGCGATCGCGCTCATCGAGCGGGCGATATCGTCGGCAAGGCCGATGACGCGCGACGACTTGATGCCCGGTGCGGGCTCCAGTTCGTACAGCGTAACGACAGGACCGGGGCGAACATGGATGATCTCGCCCTTGACGCCGAAATCTTCGAGAACGCCTTCCAGCATGCGGGCATTCTGCTCCAGCGCATCGGCCGAGAGCGAGGAATCGCGCACGACATTCTTCGGCTCCGCCAGAAGATGCATCGGCGGCAGCTGGAAGCCTTCGGGGCGAATGAAGCTGCCCTGCGATTCACGATCGACGCGGGCACCGGGCTTGGGGCGGGACGCGGCGGGAGTGACGCGCGGCTCCGGCTTACCACCGTTGGAGCGCGCCGGAGCGCGCATCATCCAGGCATCTTCATCATCGTCAGGCAGGATGTCGGCAGGACGCGGCGGCATGTCGGTATCGAACGGCGCGTCGTCATCATCGTCATCGTTGAGCGAGATCGACGGGGCGGAAACGACGCGGCGCTGCGAGCCCGCACCCATCTCCATCGACGGATCCATGCGCTCGCCGCGGCCGGCGGGCGCCTTGGCGCGAACCGGTTCGTTGAGCTTGCCGAACTCGTCGTCGTTGAAATCGTAAGGCGATTCAAAATCGCTCTGGCGGCGCTTGCGCGGACCCATGCCGAAGATGCGGCGCATGCGCGCCTGGCTCATGTACCAGGCATGCGTCAGCGCGCCGAAGGCAAGCCAGCCACCCTCGTCTTCACCATCGTCATCATCGGCTTCGCCGACCGAGCGCGCCTTGGAAGGCGTCGCGGCAGCGTAGTCTTCGGCGAAATCCTCGTCCTCTTCGGTATGGCCGACGAGACCGGCAGCAAACAGCATCATCCAGACGGTCGGAATGGCAAAGACGCAGCCGACGGCAGTTGCGAAGGTGCCGGTCGGGTAGGCGCCGACGAAGAGGGCCGGAAAGCGCAGGATCATGTCGCCGACGACGCCGCCGATACCGTTCGGGATCGGCCAGGTGAGCGGCGGCGGGAAGCAGCCGACGACGGCCGAGGACAGCACCGAGCCCAGGGCCCATGCGCCACCACGGGCCGGAATGCGGCTGATATGGCGGCCGGAGATCAGGGAGAGCGCCCAGGCGACGACCGGCAGCAGGGCGATGACGCTGGCGAGGCCGAAGAACTGCATGGCGATATCGGCGAAGGCGGCGCCGCTATAGCCGAGTATGTTGGTGGGGGCATTGCCGGTGGCATAGGAATAGCTCGGATCGGCAACATTCCAGGTTGCCAGCGCTGCGACGGCAAGCGCCAGCATCAGGAAGATCGCAAAACCCAGAAGAGCCTGCGCCTGCCTGAACAGGAACCCCGAAAGGGAGAAACGGTCCGGCCGGCTATCGATCGCCGGCGACGTGCTTCTTGCCATGTAACCTACCCGTCCATTTGCTGCGGCGCGAATCGCCCTCGCGCCATCCACGCAGAATGCGTCCGCTCCACCTAATCAGAGGACGGTTAAAGCGGTGTTAACCATGACAGGCAGGATTAGCAGCTTCAAAATAAAAGGGCCCGAACCTTGGAAGGTCCGGGCCAAAATGCGGTCTAGGCGTTTCGCTAGGCCGCGACGGGCCGTTCAGCGGCGCCCTTTGTTTCCGGGCACCGCAATCCCTTGATTACGAGTGGTAGGCAGCTTCGCCGTGGGTTGCGAGGTCGAGACCTTCGCGTTCGGCTTCGACTGCAACACGCAGGCCGACGATGAGGTCGACGACCTTGTAGAGGATCGCCGAGCCGACGCCGCACCATACGATGGTGGTGGCGATAGCCGTGATCTGGGTCATGACCTGACCGCCCATCGTCACGCCTTCTGCGTAACCGACGCCGCCGAGCGAAGCGCTGGCGAAGATGCCGGTAGCAACGGCACCGAACATGCCGCCGACGCCGTGAACGCCGAAAACGTCAGCCGTATCGTCGTAGCCGAACTTGTTCTTCACGACGGAGACGAAGAAGTAGCAAAGCGGCGAAACGATCAGACCCATGACGATCGCACCCATCGGGCCGACGATGCCGGCAGCAGGCGTGATGGCAACGAGACCCGCGACCATACCGGAAGCGCCGCCGAGCATGGATGCCTTGCCGCGCGTCAGGCTTTCAACGATCGCCCAGGAGATGACGGCAGCAGCGGTTGCAACGAAGGTGTTGACCGTTGCGAGCATGGCGCCACCGGAAGCTTCCAGGTTGGAGCCGGCGTTGAAGCCGAACCAGCCGAACCAGAGCATGGATGCACCGACCATGGTCAGCGTCATCGAATGCGGAGCCATCATGTCCTTGCCGTAGCCGGTACGCTTGCCGACCATGATCGCGCCGATCAGACCGGCAACGCCGGCGTTGATGTGAACGACCGTGCCGCCTGCGAAGTCGAGCGCGCCCATCTTGAAGAGCATGCCGTTGGCATCCCAGACCATGTGTGCGATCGGGAAGTAGACGAAGGTTGCCCAGAGTGCGCAGAACAGAACGACTGCCGAGAACTTGATGCGTTCGGCGAAGGCGCCGACGATCAGGGCAGGCGTGATGGCTGCGAAGGTCATCTGGAACATCGCAAAGATGAACTCAGGAATGACAACGCCCTGCGAGAAGGTCGCAGCCGTCGAATCCTTGGTGACGCCGGCAAAGAACATCTTCGCCGTGCCGCCCCAATACGGGCTGTCCGAGCCGCCGAAGGCGAAGGAATAGCCGTAGATGACCCAGATGAGCATCAGAACTGCAGCGACCATCGTGCACTGCATCAGGACCGAGAGCATGTTCTTGGCGCGAACGAGACCGCCGTAGAACAGGGCGAGACCCGGCAGGATCATGAATAGAACCAGCAGCGTGGAAATGAACATGAAGGCGGTATCGCCCTTGTCAGCAACCGGTGCTGCAGCGGCAGCTGCCGGAGCGGCCGTCGTTGCCGCATCCTGTGCGAAAGCGGCGACTGGCGCGAGAAGCGCAGCCGACGCAGCGCCGAGCCGCGCAAAAGTGGAGGAAAACTTCGAAATTGACATTGGTATAAAGCTCCTTGCTCAGCGGTTCTTAGAGCGCTTCGATATCGGTTTCGCCGGTGCGGATGCGGACGGCATGGTCGATCGAGTAGACAAAGATCTTGCCGTCGCCGATCTGGCCGGTCTTGGCCGACGACGCGATGGCTTCGACCGCCTTGTCGACGATCTCGGTGGCAACAGCGATCTCGATCTTGAGCTTCGGCAGGAAGCTGACCGCATATTCAGTGCCGCGATAGATTTCGGTATGTCCCTTTTGGCGCCCGTAGCCCTTAACTTCGGTCACGGTCAGGCCCTGGATGCCGATCGCGGTGAGGGCTTCGCGCACCTCATCGAGCTTGAACGGCTTGATAATGGCCATCACAATTTTCATCTGGTTTCCCATCCTTCGTTATCCTCGGCACGGAGCCGACTCTCCTTGCCGCTGACGTTCACGACCAGCGACCGGGGATATACATTCAAGGGGCGTGCCAGATTCGAGGCGCGTTATAAGTTATTGAAAAGTAAAGATGATATTAGAGGATACCAATTATGAGGCATCTGACGAAGCAATTGCAGCTTAAAAAATGCGCAAAAACACAAATATGCACATTATTTATTCATCTGCCTTTTTCCGAATCAAACCCTCCTGGGCGACCGACGCAATCAGAACACCCGAGCGCGTAAACAGACTACCGCGCGTCAGCCCGCGAGCCCCCGAAGCAGACGGGCTATCCTGGGTGTAAAGCAGCCAATCGTCCAGTTTGTCGGGCCTGTGGAACCACATCGAATGGTCGAGGCTGGCGACCTGCAGGGTCTGGTCGAAAATCGACGTGCCATGCGCATAGAGCGAGGTGTCGAGCAACGTCATATCCGAGAGGTAGGCAAGCACCGCTGCCTGATAAAGCCGGTCATCGGGAACGGGACCCGTGGCGCGCACCCAGACTTCCTGGCGTGGTTCCAGCTTCTCGTTGGAGAAATAGTGTTTGAGCGATACCGGGCGAATTTCGATCGGCCGTTCACGCTCCCAGTACTTGCGGATCGCCGCCGGTGCGTGCGCCAGATACTGGTCCTTGATCTGCTGCTCGCCGAGAAGCTTCTCCGGAGGCGGCACATCCGGCATCGCGGCTTGATGGTCGAAACCGGGTTCCTCGATCTGGAATGAGCAGGACAGCGCAAAGATAGCCTTGCCATGCTGGATGGCGACGACACGGCGGGTATTGAAGCTGGAGCCGTCGCGGATACGCTCGACCTGATAGATGATCGGCACCGAGGGATCGCCAGGACGCATGAAATAGGCATGCAGCGAATGCACGATCCGCCCCGCCTCGATCGTCCGCTGCGCCGCCATCAGCGCCTGCCCGATCACCTGGCCGCCGAACACACGCTGCCAGCCGACCTGGGGGCTGCGACCGCGAAAAATGTCGATCTCGATCGGCTCGAGGTCGAGCGTCGCAAGAAGGGTTTCCATGGCGGTCGGTTTTGCCGCAGCTGCGGTCATTTGCTTGCCCCCGGCAGTAGGAAGTAAGGGAGCGATGATCTATATAGATCACGATTGTATTCACAAGGCTGAGGAGTAAGCGATGCTTGATATGCTGGTTGTTGGCGGAGGCTATGTGGGCCTTTCCGCGGCGGTGGCGGTCAAGCAGGCCGCGCCGCATCTTGATGTCGCCGTGGTCGAGGCCGCACCCGAGCACGTCTGGCAGAAGGACATGCGCGCTTCGGCCATCATCGCCGCCGCAGCCAAGATGCTGGAGGTCTTCGGCATCTGGGAGAATATCCGCGCCGAGGCACAGCCGATCACCAAGATGATCGTCACCGATTCCAAGACATCGGATCCGGTACGCCCTGTTTTCCTGACCTTCGACGGCGAGATCGAGGAAGGCCGGCCTTTCGCCCATATGATCCCGAATGCCGTCATGGTGCGCGAATTGCGCGGCGTCTGCGAGCGGCTCGGCATCGAAATCCGCCATGGCCTGAGCGCGACGGGACTGAGCGCCGGTGAAAACCACGCCACCGTCGAACTCTCCGATGGCAGCGCGATCGAGGCGCGTCTCGTGGTCGCCTGCGACGGCGTGCGCTCCAAGCTGCGCGACTTTGCCGGTATCAAGACGGTCAGCTGGGATTACGGCCAGTCCGGCATTGTCGCCACCGTCGAGCACGAGCGGCCGCATAATGGCTGCGCCGAGGAGCATTTCCTGCCCTCCGGCCCCTTCGCCATCCTGCCGCTCACCAACAACCGCTCGTCGCTCGTCTGGACCGAACGCACCAGCGATGCGAACCGGCTGGTTGCCGGTGACGATCTGATTTTCGAAGAAGAACTGGAACGCCGCTTCGGCCACAAGCTCGGCGCCCTGAAGGTGATCGGCGCCAAGCGCGCCTTCCCGCTCGGCCTGACTTTGGCGCGCTCTTTCGTCTCCCCGCGCTTTGCGCTTGCCGGCGACGCAGCACACGGCATCCACCCAATCTCCGGCCAGGGCCTCAATCTCGGCTTCAAGGATGTGGCGGCGCTCGCCGAAACCATCGTCGAAGCCGACCGTCTTGGCCTCGATATCGGCTCGACCAATATCCTGGAGCGCTACCAGACATGGCGCCGCTTCGACACGTTCCGCATGGGTGTTACGACCGACGTTCTCAACCGGCTGTTCTCGAATGACGTGACGCCGATCCGCATCGCCCGCGACGTCGGCCTCGGCATCGTCGATCGCCTGCCCGGCCTGAAGTCTTTCTTCATCGGCCAGGCCGCTGGAACGACGGCAAAGAGCAATCCGCGACTGCTGGCGGGCGAGGCGATCTAGTCGTCCAGCCTGCGTGCCTCGGAGACGAGCATGATCGGAATGCCGTCACGGATAGGGTAGGCGAGCCGCCCTTTCTCGGAGACGAGCTCGTTATGGTCGCGGTCATAGGTCAGCCGCCCCTTGGTGAGGGGGCAGACGAGGAGTTCCAGGAGCTTCGGATCAACGCGGCTGAGTTTTTCGTCCATCTCTCAGGACTTACTGCAAAACCGTATCGGAGTCACCGAAGACGCGCGCCAACACGATTTCGGTAATAGCGATCAGCGTCTCAGCGCGTGTCTTGAGATCGGGCGCTTCCAGCAGAGCCTGCTTCTCCGCAGGGCCGAAGGGCGACATCATGGCGAGCGAATTGACGAGCGTCAGGTTGCTTGCCCGCTCGACACTCTCCCAATCCGCTTCCAGCTTGTTTGCATCGAGATAGGCTCGGAAAGCCGAAAGCAGGGCGGCGCGATCGACCGCGTCTTCCTCATCACGTGCCGAGAGATCGGAAATGAACGGAGCGATACGGAAGGTGCGGAACGGGTCGTGGCTCACCTTCTCGCCGATCAGCCTGAAACGGCAGATGCCCGTCAGCGATACGATATAGCGGCCATCGCCCGTTTCGGCGAAAGAGGTGATGCGGCCGAGGCAGCCGACGGGCGCCAGATTGCAATCCGGCATCTTTTCGTCGCTATCGCCAAGGGCCGGCTGCACCATGCCAATCAGCCGGTTTCCAGCCATGGCGGCATCGAACATCGCCAAATAGCGCGGCTCGAAAATGTTTAAGGGAAGCTGCCCGGTCGGCAGGAGGAGAGCGCCGGTCAGGGGGAAAACAGCGATCGTGTCCGGCAGATCACCGGGTTTCAAATATCTCGCATTCCCGACTTGCATGAAATTTCGTCCCGCATTCTTCAAGCAGGAAAAATCGGAGCCCCTGCCATTCAACTGAATGTGGTGCCCCCGCTCAAAAACGCAAGGGCACCCGCATCAAGTTACGAGAACAGCATCGCCGAAAGCTTGCGGCGTGCGGCAACGGTCGCCGGGTCCTTGAAGCCCCAGACCTCGAAGAACTGCAGCAACTGGCGGCGAGCGCCGTCGTCGTCGAAGGTGCGGTCCTTGCGCATGATGGTCAGGAGATGTTCCGCAGCTTCGTCGCGGCGTCCCTCGACATTGCGGATCTTGGCAAGCTTCATCCGCGCTTCGTGGTCGTCAGGATTGCCCGAAAGCTGCTGTTCCAGCGCAAAGGGATCGCCGAGCTTGCGGGCCTCTTCAATCTGGTCGAGCTTCTTGAGAACGGCCTGGATGGCGGCATCCTTCGAAAGCTCCTCCGGCAGATCGGTGAGCGCTTCGCGGGCACGCTCGTGCTGATTGGCGGCGATCATGCATTCGGCCATGCCGGCGAGCGCCTTGGCATTCTCCGGATCGGCCTGCATGACGGCGCCATAGAGCTGCGCGGCGCCATTGACGTCGCCCGACGTCAGAAGCCCGGCGGCCTCTTCGAGAACGGCTTCAATCTCGGCTGCCTGATCGGCGCCTGCCGGACCGGCGAGCCGATCGATGAACTGGCGAACCTGGCTTTCCGGAACCGCGCCCATGAAGCCGTCAGCCGGACGGCCGCCGACGAAAGCGATAACGGCCGGGATAGACTGGATGCCGAGCTGGCCGGCGATCGACGGATGATCGTCGATGTTCATCTTGACGAGCTTGACGCGGCCCTGGGCCTCGTTGACGACCTTTTCGAGCACCGGCGTCAGCTGCTTGCACGGACCGCACCAGGGCGCCCAGAAATCGACGAGAACCGGCTGGTTGCGAGAATCCTCGATGACATCCTTGGTGAAATTCGCCGTCGTCGTGTCCTTGATATAGCTACCGGCTGCTGCCGGAGCCGCCGCAGGTTGCTGTGCGCCGCCATAGGTCGCCGTTGCCGACATCGTGCCGTAGGACGTGCTGTAGGGGTTGTCGTTGCCGCTCATAGGTATCTCCCGCCACGCCGGTCGTGCCCGGCCTTTTTTTCTAGCGTTAAAATCGTATGTCAGGCCGTGACTTTCAAGACAAGCGGCTTGTGACCCGTCGCTTCCATGAAACGGACGAGATCGGCACTTGATATAGAGGTCGTCGCGTCGTTCGACAGCGGATGGCAGTTGATGATCTCGTCCTTCATCAGGTCCGCATCGAGAACGAAGGTAACGTTGTGGCCGGTATCGTTGATCGCGCCAAAGGCCGTGACCGAGCCGGGAATGACGCCGAGATATTCCATCAGCTTCTCGGGCTTGCCGAAGGAGACCTTGCTAGCCGCACCGATCAGCGTGTGCACCGTCTTCAGATCGACCGAGGCATGCTCCTCGACGGTCAGCAGGAAAAACTGGTCCCTCTTGTCCTTCACGAAAAGATTCTTCGTGTGCCCGCCCGGAATTTCATCACGCAGCGCCACCGATTCGGCGACCGTAAAGACGGGCGCATGATCCTTGGTGGAATGTTTGATGCCGAGGCTGTCCAGAAAGGCGAAAAGTTCGTCGCGGGTCTTCGGTTTGGTATCGGTCATCGCGGCATCCATCTGATGAAAATTGCGGGCAGGCGCTTTGATTAAGTCCGGGGGCCGGCTTTGGCAATGCGCATGATCGACGCTTTCGCGCAGATTTGCGGCGTTTTCGGAAATCATTTCAACAGCTTGGAATTTTTCTTCGGCTTTCCGTCATTTCCCTGTTGCATTTGAAAATCGTTTGGGCGATATAGCGCCCGTCGCCGCAAGGTGGCGCCCACGGTCCTCACAACTACCACAGGCCGACGGGATTATGAGCGGGTGTAGCTCAGTGGTAGAGCACAACCTTGCCAAGGTTGGGGTCGAGGGTTCGAACCCCTTCGCCCGCTCCAGTTTCTCCTCAGAGATCGACAATACAGACAGCACGCTTCGGCGTGTGCTTTGTCGTTTCCGCCTTTCCGGCCGCAGCATCCATCGAATTTGCGCGCTTTTCAAAAAGGTTTGATTTGCACGCAACGCATCGCCATGTTGAAGCAGGGGCGAAAACGAATGGTTTGGGTATGCTGCAACGACTCGACGACACGGATGCTGCGCTGATCGACAGGCTGCAACAATCCGCCTTCAACTACTTCCTGGAACATACCAATCCCGATAACGGGCTTGTTGCCGATACCTCGATCGAGGGCGTGCCCTGCAGCATCGCCGCCGTCGGCTTTGCGCTGTCATCCTATACCGTCGGCGTCGAGCGTGGCTGGATGACTCGGGCGGCCGCCATCGAACGCACGCTGACGACGCTTCGCTTCTTTGCCGGAAGCCATCAGGGCCGGGAGCGCCACGCAAGCGGCTATCGCGGCTTCTATTATCACTTCCTGCACATGGATACCGGCCACCGTGCCTGGAACAGCGAGCTCTCGACCATCGATACGACGCTGCTTGTCGCCGGCATGCTGACGGCTTCGGCCTATTTCGATCGCGCCGATGGCGACGAGCAGGAAATCCGCGACCTCGCAAAGGTCATTTACGAGCGCATCGACTGGCACTGGGCGCTCAACAAGGGCGAGACAATCTGCATGGGCTGGAAGCCCGCCAGCGGCTTCCTGCACTGGCGCTGGCAGGGTTACGACGAGGCGGTGCTGCTCTATACGCTGGCGCTCGCCTCGCCGACGCACCCGATCCCGCAGTCGAGCTATGACGCCTTTACCTCAAGCTATTCATGGATGCTCTTTGGGGATCAGGCCTATCTCTATGCCGGCCCGCTCTTCATCCATTTCTTCTCGCATGCCTGGATCGATTTTCGCGGCATCCAGGACCGGCCGATGGCAGCTCGCGATTGGGACTATTTCCGCAATACGCAGGTCTCGATCGCCGTCCAGCGCGATTACGCCGTGCGCAATCCCGGCCATTTCGTCGGCTATAACAAGGATGTCTGGGGCCTCTCCGCCTCCGACGGCCCGCCGCCGAGCCGCCATATGCGCGGCGGACGTCATCCGAAGGTTCTGGGCTATGCAGCCCGCGGCGCCCCGCTCGGCCCCGATGATGGAACGATCGCGCCCTGGGCAGCCCTGGCCTCACTTCCCTATGACCGGCAGGCAGCGCTCGACGGCACGAAGGCGCTGCTCGAAACCTATCCTGACCTCACCTACGAGGGACGCTTCCCCGGCGGCTTCAACCCGACGGTGAAGACGCGCCGTCCCGAAGGCTGGGTGGACGACCGCTGCGTCGGCATCGATCAGGGCCTGCTGGTGATGACCATCGAGAACGACCGTTCGGATTTCATCTGGAGCCTGATGCGGCAATCGCCGGTCATTCGCCTTGGCCTCGAACGCGCCGGCTTCACCGGCGGCTGGCTGGAGCAGGGCGAAGAAGCCGATCGCAAGACGGCTTAGCGCGCCGAGAAGACATGTGCGCGGCCGGCGATGTCTAGGCGGACGCGGTCGCCGGTTTCCGGCAGCGCGACGCTCGACGTCTTGATCAGGATCGGCGGCAGCTGCACACCTTCGAGCGAGACGGCAACGGTGCAGGTCGCCCCGCCGAACTCCACCTCGACCACCCGGCCATGATAGGCGGGCTTGCTATCGTCCGGCACGACGCGGATCTGTTCCGGCCGCAGCATGATCTCGGCCTTGCCCTGATGATCGCCATCAACGGCGACCCGGCCAAGCGCACAATCCGCAAAACCGTTGCGGATGACCGCAGGCAGCATCACGGCATCGCCGAGGAACAGCGCGGTCTCGCGATCCTTCGGCTGCAGATAGAGCTTCTGCGGCGAACCTGATTGCACCAGCTTCCCATCCCGCAACACCGCCACCTGATCGGCGAAAGAGAGCGCCTCGCCCTGATCGTGGGTCACGAGGATCGTGGTGATGCCGGCTGCCTGCAGAACACGCGACACAGCCTTGCGCATGTTCTCGCGAAGACCTGTATCAAGCGCCGAGAACGGCTCGTCGAGCAGCATCAGCCGCGGCTTGCGGCCGAGTGCGCGGGCAAGCGCCACGCGCTGCTGCTGGCCACCTGAAAGCTGATGCGGACGGCGCGTCAGCATGTTGCGATCGAGCTCGACCATATCGAGAAGCTCGACGATCCGTTTCTCGCGGTCCATTGCCCCGCGCTCGAAGCCGAAGCCGATATTCTCGGCGACACTCAGATGCGGAAACAGTGCTCCGTCCTGCGAAACGATGCCGATGCCGCGCTTGTGGGCGGGAACGATTGCCGGCCCATCGGCGAGTGTCTCGCCGTTCAGCACGACCCTGCCCTGATCCGGCCGCTCGAAACCGGCGATCAGCCGCAGCAGCGTCGTCTTGCCGGAGCCCGACGGGCCTACGACCGCGGTGCGGCTGCCGGCAGGCACATCCAGCGACACGTTATCCAGCGCCGTGACCGGACCATAGCGCTTGCTTGCGGATTGAATCGTGAGCAGCGTCATTGTCCGGCAGTCCGTTTCGATTGGGAATAAAGAAGCAGCGTCAGCGGCAGCGACAGGATGATCATCATCACCGCGTAGGGCGCCGCCGAGACGTAATCGATCTCGCTCGTCAGCGACCAGAATTTCGTCGACAGCGTCTCGACGCCATTCGGCGAAAGCATCAGCGTTGCCGTCAGCTCGTTGGTGATCCCCAGCGCCACGAGCGCCACGCTGGCGGCAAAACCGGGTGCTGCGAGCCGCATGGTGATCTGGCGCACGGCCTGCGACGGCGTGCGGCCAAGGCCCATGGCGGCACGCTCAAGCTCGACCGGCGCCTGCGCAATGCTGGCGCGCAGGCCGACCATGGCGCGCGGCAGGAACAGCAACACATAGGCGACGGTCAGCGTCGCGAAGGTCTGGTAGAGCGGCGGCACCAGCCGCACGGTGATCGTCACCAGCGCCAGCGCCACGACGACGCCAGGCAGCGAGCCGACATAGTAATGGCAGGCTTCGAGGAAGCGCTGAAAGCGGCCGGGCGCGCGCACCGAGAGCCAGGCCATCGGCACCGCGGCAATCGTCGTCAGCACACCGCCTGCGACGGCGAGGATGATGGTCTGAATGAACGCATTGCCGACCGTATCCAGCCGCCAGATCTCGGCGCCGCCGAGATAGAGCCAGCGCCCGAGCGTCACCAGGGGAACGCCAAGCGTCAGAACAGCGACTGCGATCGGCAGCAGCACCGCCGGAATGGTGAACCATCCGAGCCTGCGCCGGTCTGCCGGGCGCGCCGAGCCGGAGCCGACGCGGGCATAGCGCTCATTGCCACGAACGAGGATTTCCAGCCCGAGCAGGAACAGGCAGCAGGCGACGAGCACACCGCCGAGCATATTGGCGGCCGGGCTGTTATAGGCGGACTGAAACTGGTCGACGATCGCCGTCGCAAACGTGTCGAAGCGGATCATCACATAGAGCCCGTATTCCGACAGCAGATGCAGCGCAATCAGCAGCGAACCGCCGCAGATCGCTAGCCTGAGCTGCGGCAGGATCGTGCGGAAGAACACCCGCCAGGGGCCGAGCCCGAGCGAGGCCGCAGCATCCTCGATCGCCGGATCGAGACGGCGAAGTGCCGCGGCAACAGGCAGATATAGGAAGGGATAATAGGCAAGCACCGAGACGAAAACGCCGCTCTGCAGCCCGCGCATGCCGGGCACGAGGCTGATCCAAGCATAGCTGTGAACGAAGGCGGGAACGGCGAGCGGCGCGACCGCAAGCCACGACCAGAGGCGCGCAAAAGGAATGTCGGTCCGTTCCGTCAGCCAGGCCAGCGTCACCGCAAGCGCGATCGACAGCGGAACCGTCAGCGCCTCCAGGAACACCGTGTTGATCATCAGCTCGCCGACGCGCGGACGGAAGACGAGAGCCTTCACGGTTTCCCAGCCGACATCGTAGGTGATCCAGGCGATGAAGCCGAGCGGCACGAGGCTGAAGAGCGCGACGATGGTTGCGAAGACGACGACGGAAGCGTGCGGCATGCGCCCGCGCAGGGAACCGATTGTGCTGACCGGCGCTTCATTGCCGGCTAGGCCGGTCACGAGCGATCTGTTGTCTTGCAGCAAGGCCGACGCCTTTGTGACGCTGAAAAAGGAAGGCAACCGCCTCGTCAGGAAGCGGTTGCCATGATTGGTCATGCCCTAAGGTTTTCTTGAGCCAAAAGCAATAGTTTTGACTCCATCCGCCTGCGGCAGATGGGCTTAGATCAGGCCCGCAGCGGTCATCATTTCGACGACCTTCTTGCTGTTCAGTTCCGAGGCTTCGACCTTCGGCGCGTTCAGATCCTTGAGCGGAACGAGCTTGTCGTTGGAATCGCCGCTGACGGCATATTCATAGGACGTGCCGTTCTTCAGGATCGCCTGACCGGCCTTGCCGGCGATGAACTTCAGGAATGCCTGCGCTTCCTTCATGTGCTGCGTCGACTTCAGAACGCCGCCGCCGGAGATCGAGACGAATGCGCCCGGATCCTGGTTCTTGAAATAGTGCAGGCCGACATTGGCGCTGTTTTCCGCCGTCTTCGCCTGATCGCCGAACCAATAGTAGTGGTAAATGATCGCGCCTTCGACTTCACCGGCATTGACCGCCTTCATCGCAACGCTGTTGCCCTTGTAAGGCGTCGCGTTGTCCTTGAGGCCCTTGAGCCAGGCCGCGGTTGCTTCCTCGCCCTTCAGCTGCAGCAGCGCGCTGACGATGGCCTGGAAGTCGGCACCGGCAGGAGCCGCACCCCAACGGCCCTTCCAGGCCGGATCAGCGAGATCGAGCATCGACTTCGGCAGCTTGTCTTCGGTCAGCTTGCGCTTGTCATAGGCAAAGACAGTCGAGCGGGCGGCAATGCCGGTCCACATGCCATCGGACGGGCGGTATTCGGCCGGAACCTGATCGAGCGTTTCCTTATCGACGGGTGCGAAGAGGCCTGCGCCGTCGACCAGCGTCATGGCCGGGGAGTTTTCCGTCAGGAATACGTCTGCCGGGGAGGCGTCGCCTTCCTGGATGATCTGGTTGGCGAACTGCATGTCGCTGCCCTGGCGAATGGTGACCTTGATGCCGGTCTCCTTGGTGAAGGCATCGATCCACTCGCGGCCGAGGCTTTCGTGCTGGGCGTTATAGACGACGATGCCTTCGTCCTGCGCGCTGGCGCCTGATGCGAGCGATGTTGCAGCGAGAAGAGACGCAGCCAGCGCGAACGCGGAACGGCGCGTAATGGAATTCTTCATGATGCCCTCCATGGCAATATCTCCCCTGGGGGTGGGGTGATGCGCGCCCCCTATATTTTTCCTGACTTCAATTTTCAAGTTTGCTTCACCGCGGGATGATCACAAATACTTGAAATTCTTTATCAAGTTTAGAACGATTCTATACCGCGAGGATCGCATCGACGACATCATCCTCGACATCGATGCCGTTTTCGATCGCGGCACGCCGCGCCGTCAGCCCGCGCCTGCCGGGCAGCCGAACACCTGGATCGGAAGAAATTTCATTGGCAAGCGCGGTCAGCCGGGCCGCCGCAAACGCGCCGCCGCCCGCTTCCGGATTGATGACGATGATCATCTGCCCGAGACCGGGAGCCGCGCCTTTGTCGTCGAACAGCGAGGTCGATTCATAGGAGAAGTTGGCGCCCGTCAGCGGCGCAGCCAGGATTTCGACCATCATCGCAAGGGCAGCGCCCTTGGCCTCGCCCGAGGGCACCATCGTGCCGTCGAGTGCCGCAACCGCATCCGTCGTCGGCTGGCCATCGCGGTCGAAGGCCCAGTCGGCGGGGATCGGGACGCCCTTCTGCCGCGCCGCCATAATCTTGCCGCGCGCCACGCGCGACAGCGCAAGGTCGATGACAACAGGATCCTGGCCCGTTACGGGCGCGGCAAAAGCGATTGGATTGGTGCCGAACAGCGGCTTGCGCCCGCCCCAGGCCGCCATTGCCGCGGTGGCATTGGCAACCATGATCGCAACGAGGCCAGCCTCAGCAAAACGCTCGACCGTCAGCGCCAGAACGCCGGCGTGGTGCGAGCGCCGGATCGCCGCCATGGCGATACCCTGCGACCGGGCCATTTCGGTCAGGGCAGGAACGGCGAGATCCAGCGCCGGATAGGCATATCCATGGCAGGCATCGATCTGGATCACGGAAGGATAGGGCTGATAGAGGATCGGCTTGGCGACGCCATCGACCTTCCCGGATTTCGCCTGAGAGGCATAGGCCACGGCGCGGCGAAGCCCGTGCCCGCTCTGCCCGGCAGCTTCCGCCGCCACAAGCGCCCGCGCCACGGACTGCGCATTCCCCTCCTCGACGCCGTTGCGTTTCAACGCGTCGAGAACGAGCGTTTCGGCAGCGGCGAGCGTCAGATGCATAGGAAAGGCCTTGGAATAAACAAAAGGGGCGACGACGGTGTTACGTCATCGCCCCCGATGCTGCAATGCAAGCGCCTTTATTCGACGTCGAACTTGACGCCCTGTGCGAGCGGCAGGGTCTTGCCATAATTGATGGTGTTGGTAGCGCGGCGCATATAGGCCCTCCATGCATCCGAACCGGATTCACGACCGCCGCCGGTTTCCTTCTCGCCACCGAAAGCACCGCCGATTTCGGCACCGGACGGGCCGAGATTGACGTTCGCGATGCCGCAATCCGAACCGCGGGCGGAGACGAAGGTTTCCGCTTCGCGCATGTCGTTGGTGAAGATCGACGAGGAGAGACCCTGCGGCACGGCATTGTGCAGCTCGAGCACATCGTCGAAATCGCTGTACTTCATGACGTAGAGGATCGGCGCGAAGGTCTCGTCGACAACAGGACCCGTCTGCGACGGCATCTCGACCAGAGCCGGACGAACGTAGAAGGCTTCGCCGGCGCCGTTCTCAACGCGCTCGCCACCGGTGACCTTGCCGCCCTCCGACTTGGCTTCGGAAAGGGCAGCCTGCATCTTGTCGAAGGCCGCCTTGTCGATCAGCGGGCCGACCAGCGTGCCGCGTTCCAGCGGATTGCCGATGGTGACCGAGCCGTAGGCCTTCTGCAGACGCGGAACGAGCTTGTCGTAGACGCTGTCATGCACGAAGAGGCGGCGCAGCGTCGTGCAGCGCTGACCGGCCGTGCCCATGGCGGAAAAGGCGACGCCGCGCAGCGTCAGGTCGAGATCGGCCGTCGGGCAGATGATCGCGGCATTGTTGCCGCCGAGTTCGAGGATGGCGCGGGCGAAACGCTGCGACAGGCGCGGACCGACGGCGCGGCCCATGGCGGTCGAGCCGGTTGCCGAAACCAGCGGCACCTTGGGATGGTCGACGAGGACTTCACCGACATCGCGGCCGCCGATCAGCAGCGTCGAAAGATTGGCCGGCGCCTTGCCGCCTTCGGCGACGAAGCGCTTCAGCGCCCGCTCGAACAGCGCTTGCGTCGCAAGCGCCGTCAGCGGCGTCTTTTCGGACGGCTTCCAGACCGTTGCGTTGCCGCAGACCAGCGCCAGCGCTGCATTCCACGACCAGACGGCGACCGGGAAGTTGAAGGCCGAGATGATGCCGACGACGCCGAGCGGATGCCAGCTTTCCATCATGCGGTGCTCAGAGCGCTCGGTGGCAATCGTCAGGCCGTAAAGCTGACGGGAGAGACCCACCGCGAAATCGCAGATGTCGATCATTTCCTGAACTTCGCCGAGACCTTCGGACGTGATCTTGCCGACTTCGATCGAGACGAGACGGCCAAGCGCGCCCTTGGCCGCGCGCAGTTCTTCGCCGAGCAGCCGGACGAGCTCGCCGCGCTTCGGTGCCGGAACGGCGCGCCATTCGGCAAAGGCCTTGTGCGCCGCATCGATCGCCTTCTTGGCGTCGGCAACGCTATCTTCCTTCAGTGCACCGATTTCCTTGCCGGTGACGGGCGAGGTGACGCGCAGCGTGCCACCGGTATAGCGGGCGGCGTCAACGCCGAGTTCGGAAAGCAGCTTCTTCGTTTCGGCTGCGAGATCGAGGCTAGCGATGGTCATGTGTTTCCAACCTTCTTGTTCTTAAAAACGTGCATCGGCGAAGTGGGCAACCTGGGCGCCGGCTTCGTACCACATTTCCTTGATTGCCCGGAACCCCGGCTCGCGTGGGTCGGTCAGCGGCAGCGGCAGCTCGGACTCGCTCATCTGGCCGAGAATATGCTGCGCCAGCGTACGCCCGAAGACCGTGCCCGGCGCAATGCCGCGGCCATTATAGCCGGAAAAGCCGACGACGTTTTCGGCAAACTTGTGAAAGCGCGGCAGGGCATTGTCGGTCATCCCGATCTTGCCGTACCACTCGCATTCGAACTCGACCTCGCCGATCTGCGGGAAGAGTTTCCGCAGCGAGCGCTTCGCCCAGTTTTTGTGGACCGAAATACCGGTATTGCGCAGCGCACCGACGCTGCCGAAGACGAGGCGGCCGGCCTGGTCCATGCGGAAGGACGACAGGATCTCCTTGGTATCCCAGACACCTTCGCGGCCGGGCAGGATCGACTTGCGCAGATTGTCGCTGAGCGGCGTGGTGGCGAGATTGAAATAGGGAAGATGGACCTGCTCGGTTCGCACCTGCTCCCAGGGGCCGGTGCTGTAGGCATCGGTGGCGACGATGATCCAGTCGGCGGTAACCGAACCCCTTGCCGTCTTCACCACCCATTTGGCGCCCTTGCGCTCGGTGGCGGTCACCGGACTTGCCGTGTGCAGCGAGACGCCAGCCTTGACGGCAGCATGCGCCAGCCCGCGCGCATAAGCGAGCGGCTGCAGCGTGCCGGCGCGCATGTCGAGCAGCGCGCCCGCATAGGCATCGCTGCCGATCCGGCGGGCGGTTTCCGCCGCGTCGAGCAAGGTTACCGGCGCACCGCGCCTGCCCCATTGCTCCGCCCGGTCCTCGATCTCCTTGAGGCCCTCGGCGCCGACGGCGCAATGCAGCGTGCCGTTCTTTTCGAGCTCGCAGGCGATCCCATGCTTGTCGATCAGCTCCATGACCAGACGCGGCGCATTGCCGAGCATATCGAGCAGCCGCTCGCCGTAGACCTCGCCGAGAACGCCGGGAAGATCGTCGGGCATCACCCACATGCCGGCATTGATCAGGCCGACATTGCGACCGGCGCCGCCGAAGCCGATCTCCTTGGCTTCGAGCAGAACGACCTTCGTCCCGGCTTCCGCCAGATGCAGGCCGGAGGAGATGCCGGTATAGCCGCCGCCGACGATCACCACATCAGCCTCGACTGCGCCCTGAAGCGGCGCGGTGACAGGCGGTTGCGGAGCGGTCTTTTCCCAGAGCCCGTGCGAGCGCGGATCATTCAACATCGGTTGTTCCATCCCAAGGCAAAATCGCCGTTAATCTACCGCTACCGGACGGCCTGCGAAAGCGTCTGACGGTGGGGCTTTCGCAGCGCCAGTTCATTCCAAATTTGCGGCAAACCATTCTTTACAAAGCGCTTATTGGAGTGAATATCGACGTTTCGGAAACAGGTCATTCTGAAATGGAATGAGATATGCTCGCATCACGCCGTTTTCTGCCATCGATCTCCCTGCTTGCCGCCTTCGAAGCGGTAGCCCGCACCGGCAGCGTCACCGCTGCAGCTCGCGAGTTGGACCTCACCCAGAGCGCCGTCAGCCGGCAGATCAAGGCACTCGAAGAACAGCTCGGCGTCGAACTGTTCCTGCGCGAACGCCAGACCGTCAGACTGACATTGGCGGGAGACAGCTACGCGCGAGAAATCCGGGAAGCGTTGCGCCGCATTTCCAGCGCCTCTTTGAACCTGCGGGCCAACCCGCATGGCGGCACTCTCAATCTGGCGATCCTGCCAACTTTCGGCACACGCTGGCTGGCGCCGCGGCTGGGGGGCTTCCTGCGCAACAACCCGGGCGTCACGATCAATCTCGTTACCCGGCTCTCCTCCTTCGATTTCCGCCTCGATGCCATCGATGCCGCGATCCATTTCGGCCACCCGCACTGGCCGGGTGCCGAGCTGACCTTTCTGATGTCGGAGAAGACGGTTCCGGCCTGCAGCCCGCAGTTTCTGAGGGAGCTTGCGATCAGCAAGCCGGAGGACCTGCTGGACCTGCCGCTGCTGCATCTGACGACGCGGCCGGACGCCTGGGAGATCTGGTTTGCCGAAAACGGCGTCGCCTTCCAGAGCCTTCACGGCATGCTGTTCGACCAGTTCGCCACCGCAGCACAGGCTGCGGTCGCCGGCCTCGGCGTCGCCTTGCTGCCGACCTTCCTGATCCAGGACGAACTGAAGCGCGGAGATCTCGTCGCCGCGATCGACCGGGAGATCGAAAGCCGCGACTGCTACTATCTCGCCTACCCCTCCGAACGCGCCGATTACGCGCCGCTTGCCGCCTTTCGCGAGTGGATAGAGGCAGAAGCCAAGTCTTGAGCTTGCATCCAGGGAGAGCTTTCGCGCATTATGCGCGCCAACAGCATCCGATCCGCAGGAAAGTCCCATGAAGCCCATTTTCGTCCAGCTCCAGTGCGCCCCCGGCAAGACCTACGAAGTCGCCGACGCCATCTACCAGACGGAACGAGTTTCTGAGCTCTATTCGACCAGCGGCGATTACGATCTGCTACTGAAGGTCTATATCGAAGAAGGCCAGGATATCGGCAAGTTCATCAACGACAACATCGCCAATATCCCGGGCATTGTCCGTTCGCTGACGACGCTGACCTTCAAGGCTTTCTGAGCCCTCTGGCGATTAACCGTCTTCGCAAGATTTCCAGCCGCGCGCCGCACCGTAAACCCGGCTTTAAGGCGATCCGGTATTTCGTCCGGCTATGTGGCCGCGCGGGGTCAGGAGTATCGTTTTGGAAGCAACGGCAGGCATGACCACGAATGCGCTGAGAGCAACCGCTCCGCTGATCGTCCATGTCGTGCGCCAGTTCCTGCCGAACCGCGGCGGCCTCGAAGACGTCGTCGCCAATCTGGCGCGTGAAACCGCAAGACGCGGCTTCCGCGTCCGCGTCGTAACGCTCGATACGCTCTTCACGGCTCGCGACCGCAAGCTGCCGCCGCGCGAAACCATCGACGGTATCGAGGTCGTCCGCATTCCCTGGTCCGGCAGCACGCGCTACCCGATCGCCCCACAGGTCTTCAGCCATCTCGGCGATGCCGATCTCGTGCATGTCCACGCCATCGACTTCTTCTTCGATGCGCTGGCGATCGGCCGGATACTCCATCGTAAGCCGATGGTGGTGACCACCCATGGCGGCTTCTTCCATACGCAGAAATATGCCGCATTGAAGAAGGTCTGGTTCCAGACGCTGACGCGCCTCTCGGCGATGAACTATCGCCGCGTCATTGGCTGCAGCACCTCGGATATCGCCCAGTTCTCGCAGATCGCCCCGAATACCGTGCTGATCGAGAACGGCGTCGATATCGGCAAGTTCGCCGATAGCGCATCGCGCACCCCGCTTCGCCGGATCGTGACCATCGGGCGTTTCTCGGTCAACAAGCGTCTGGATCATCTCCTCGACGCCATGCGGGTGCTGACAGGCCGCGACACATCCTGGCATCTCGATATCGTCGGCTCGGAATCCGATCTCAAGGGCGGCGATCTCCGCGCCGAAATCACCGCGCGCAATCTCGACCAATCGGTCGGCCTGCATGTCGGCATCGACAACGAGGCCATCCGGGCACTGGTCTCGGGCGCCTCGCTCTTCGCCTCCGCCTCGGAATACGAAGGCTTCGGCCTCGTCGCGCTAGAGGCCATGAGCGCCGGGCTCTATCCCGTTCTAAACGGTAATGCCGCCTACCGCGCCCTCGCAGAGCGTCAGGCACCGGTGACGATCAGCGATTTCGGCGACGCCGGGAAAGCAGCCGATGCGATCGGCGCGGCATTCGATGCCATCTCTGCAAACCCGTCTGCCATGCGTGAAGCGCTGATAGCGGCAGCCCGCCCCTATTCCTGGGATCATGTCGCCGGGCTCTATATCGAGCTCTACCGGTCGCTCGGCATCCCGGCTTTCAAAGCCAGCGCTTAAGCTTTCGCCAGCTTGGCGATCTCTTCCAGAACGATCCGGCGCGATTCCAGCGGCGTCAGGTTATGGTCGGCGTCCTGAAGCATGACGAGGCGCACATTCGGATAGCGCTGCAGCTTGCGGCCACCCGGGCCGAAGTGGAAATACATGTGATCGAGGCCGACATCGGCTTCGCTGTAGATCAGCGTCAGCGGCACATTGCGCTTACCGAAGGAGGCGAAGGCATGCTTCACCTCGCGGGCGACATGACCCTTGTGCGGCAGAAGCTCGATCAGCGGCGCGAAGCGGTATGACACGCGGCGGCCGACGGCGATGAAGAAATTCTGGAACGCGGCCTTCACGTCGACCTGGCCGCGGAACAGCCGTTTCAGCGTTTCGATATTCATCAGGCGCTGGCTGTAGTCGTCGACACTGCGGGGAACCGAAACGACGTGCTCCTTGGCAACCTGGACCGCCGGGTCCCAGTAATAGACGAAGGGATTGATCGAGACGACGGCCTTCAGGCGCTCGTCGGCAATCCCGGCGCGGAAAGCGACATAGCCGCCGCTGCAGCGCCCGGCGACCATGACCGGCCCCGGCACATGCGCCTCCAGAAGATCGAGCGCCGAGACGGCGTCTTCGATCTGGGTGGCTGAATAGAGGATCTGATCGGGCGCATCCGGGCGCGGAACGCTGTCGCCGACATTGGCTGAATCGAAGCGCAGCGACGTGACACCCTGGCGGGCGAGATCACGCGCCATATCAACGATCGTCCGGCCCCAGCCGGCATGACGGTCATAAGCGGTGGTCAGGAACATCACCGAATTGCCCTGGGACTCACCGATCGGGCGGCTGAGAACGCCGGCGAGATGATGATGATCGCCGAAGCGAACCGGTATCTCCTCGAAACCGTCACCGCGCAGGATCTGATTTTCGGCTGGAACGACCGAGTTGGCGGCAGTGGCATCGGGAACGGTGTTCGCTTCGATCCAGCGGGCAAGCTCCGCGACGACGGCCATCGGCGTCTTGGCAAACAGTGGATTGGTCGCCAGTTCCTCGTAGCCTTCGAACACCTTCTCATCGACGCTGGCGCCAAGGGCTCGCAAGGCTTCGGCAAAGGCGGAATCGCCGGCGCGCGACGGGTGTTCGAAGAGAACATACTTGGCCGCAGCAATGCTTTCCGGAGTGGTCAGATTGAGCTTGCGGATTTCGGCGGCGATCGCTTCCGGCATGAACAGACCGGCGATCGTCACCTGATCGGCGGGCGCGTGTTCCTTGCTGAGGCCGAGATCGGCGTGAATGATCTTCGCCCACATGTTGAGTTCGCGGAGATACCCGCGGCCGCTCAATACGGGAGCCAGAAGCGCGACGCCGCTGACACCCGGTATCGTCGCGCCGATGCGCTGCACGAGTGCTGCGCCGATGCCCTGAGCTGCCAGAATGATCTGGTCGCAGCCGCTGAGCGACTTCAGCTCTTCGGCGGCTGCACGGATCGACTTCTCCCAGCTTGCCAGCGTCGCCGGCTCGCTGCCGAAATCGAGCGCATCGCCGGTGCCGAGATAGTCGAAACGCAGGCTGGGAACGCCGATATCCGAAAGATGCTCGGCGGCCACGCGATAAAACTTGCGGCTGCACATTTCCTCGAAGCCCCAGGGGCTGACGAAGAGCACCGCCGAAGAACGCTTGGTGACGGCAGGATTCTCAGGCATGAAAAGCCCGATCGTTCCGTCGAAGGCAACCGGAAATGCAGCGCTGCGGCCGGCACCTTCCGCGGGCTCCTGAACCGCTGCGGCAGAAGCTTGGCCGTCCTTTTCAGGTGGTAGCGGCGCGATGAACTGTGCGGCCTTCAGCGCGTGGCCACGCAATGCCGAGGGAACCTTGCCGAGGATCGAGCGGATGACCAGCGCATCCTGCCGCGGAATGACTTTGAGGAACTTCAGCGCCAGCAGATAGGCAATGCCACCGGCGATTATCGCGAGAACCAGCCCAATCGGATTATGGAAGACCTCAAGCACGGCAAGCGCTGCCAGCGCGCAGAGGACTGCGGCAGCCGTCACCTTCGCGAGGCTGACATAGAGGGTCGACAGCTGACTGCCAAATCCGGTCTGTTTGATCATGATCACGCACATCACGACAAAAACGCCGATGCGAACGAGTGCCGCACCTTCCGCCGCAAAACTAGGCACCAGGAGTAAACAACCGCCTACCATCACAAGGCCACCAATCACACTGGTCTTCAGGCGATCGCGCACCCGGTCCATCGACAGGAGGTAGAGGCTGAGGATCTGCATGAAGGTATAGGCGGGTGCGGCGAGCGCCAGCAGCATGACGACGGGACCGCTCGGGCGGAAGGCCTCACCGAAGACGCTGACAACGAGCACGCCCGAGATGGCGGCAAGCCCGAAGCTCATCGGCAGGATGATATAGGCCATGCTGCGAGTGACGGCGGCGAAGACTTCGACGGGAAGCGTGGCATCCTTGCTGCTGTGGCGCTGCTCGGAATAATAGGGCAACAAGCTCCCGGTCATCTGGATCGGCAGCTGCAGGGCGATATTGGCGACCGACAGGCCGATCGCATAATAGCCGACCATCTCCACCGACCAGAACTGCTGCAGGAACAGCAGTTCGAGGCGGTTGATGAAGACGGAATCGATCAGGAACTGCGTCGAGATGATCACCGAGGACGAGGCCAGCGCGCCGAAGGCGATACCGCATTTGTCCCGCTTGGCGAAGAGGATCGGCATGGTCGCGACGAAGAACACCAGCTGGCCGAGCGCATAACCGATCAGCACCCCCTCGACGCCATGCAGGACGGCACCAATCGCAACGCCGCCGAGCTGCAGGATCGAGACGCCGACCGTCAGCTTGAAAAAGTCTCCGAGCCGCTTTTCGCCGATCAGGTAGAATTTGACGAAGGAGCCGATCGCCTGGATGAAGAACAGCGCGCCGGTAACGAGTGCCACTGACGGCGCGGTCTCGGCCCAATGCATCTCCTCCGACGACAGGAAGAAGATCGCGTAGAGCCCGAGCAGCACCACCGTCGAGAATACCATGAAGGTGACGAGGATCGACGCAAAGCCCATGCGCCTCCTGCTGTCATAACCCTGGGCGCTGAGCTGCGGCAGGGTTTTCAGCAGCGTGATGCTGGAGCCAAGTTCGGCAATCGAAGCGCCGGTGACGACGAGCCACAACGAGAAGGCAACGATGCCGTTCGCCTCGGGGCCGAGCAGGCGCGCGGTGATGATCGACGAGGCGAAGCCGGTGGCAAGCAGCAGCATGCCGGCCGCAGCGTTCATCACCGAGTTTGCTATGATCCCGTTCGACATCAGTCCCGTTCCGTTGCTTTCTCAGCCATTCCTAAAGTGAAACCGTTAAATAAGGCCCGAAGTTTTCGGTTAACGGGCAGCGCTCGCCAGTGTTTGCAGCGCTTTCTCGTAGGTATTGGCCTCGAGATAGGCGATCAGGAAACGCTTCGCCCGCGCCGCTTTCGCCTTGGCGGTTTCCGGATCGGCATAAATCTGTTCCAGATATCCGGCGGCGATTTCAGGCGATGGATCGGCCCAGACCGCAGCGTCAAGTGCCGCAAATTCCGGATGCGTATCGACAACAGGGATCAGTGAAGGCGCGACGTTCCAGGTGTTGTCCGGATCGCAGAAATCCACCGTGCCCGACCAGCCCGTGCTCACGACAGGCGTATTGTGGATGATCGCCTCGGCAACGGTGAGACCGAAGCCTTCCGAACGGTGCAGCGAGATATAGGCGTCCGAATCTCGGATCAGCCCGTTGATCTCGCTGCTCGCCAGCTTGTCGGTAACGATCCGAATCCGGCTATTGCCCTCGGCGGAGCGATAAAGCGCGGCCAATCCGGCATCCTTCGCCGGATCGCCACTGCCCTTCATCAGCAGGAATGCCTTTGGGCAGCGCGCCTGGAAAATCTTGAAGGCGTCAATCACCGCCTGCGGGTTCTTCCGGTTGATAGACGATCCCGCACTGAAGATGAAGCTGACGAGGAAAGCATCGTCCTCGATCCCGAATTTCGCGCGCATGCCGTCGGCAGCGGGCTTCTCGGTCACCGGATGCGGCACGACGATGACGGGCGCCGACGTCAACGGCGCGATCGCCTTGCGAGTGAATTCGGAGGGTACGAAGACGGCATTCACATAGCGCGCACCATTGCGCCATTCGGCAGGAACGACTTCCAGTTCCCAGGCCCAATAGCCGATATTGTGGGCCCGCGCGAACTCGCCGAGACCGGTGCTGAGCACGGCGCGCGGCAGCATCGGCGGATTGAGGTGCCAGATGCGGGTGCCGGGCTTGGCCGAAGACTGCGCAGCCGCCGTCCACTCGACCGACGATCCCTCGCCAGCATGAGTGCTAACATCGCGCAGCGAAATCGTCCGTCCCGCCGAGACGAGGGCGTCGGCACAGAGCCGCGCCGACTCACCCACACCTGCCATCATCGAGAGATAGCCGGCGACTTCGACCGGGCGCGCCGGATCGAACGCAACACGCGATTTCGGGATCAGCCGCTGCAGAACATGGGAGCGAAAGGCACGGTAAAGCAATCGGATCGACATCTTGTCCTTAACCACCGGCGCTGAAGGCAAACCGGCGCATGTTTCCGGCGCAGAGCACCTCGCCCTGCGGCTCGCCCGCATCTGCCGTCATCGGCGTCAAACGAATACGCCGCTGGATGCCCGGCGCGAGATGAAACCAGTCGTCCGACGGACGGTAACCGGCGGCTTCGACATGCACCGACTGCGCAAAGCGATCGGTCGTCAGATCGACCGCCCAATGGCCCGCGTCCTCGACGAGCCTGACGTCGATGCTGGCGTCATGGCAGGCCTTGGCGCGCCCGAGCGGGAAATGAAACGCTTCGCCCAGCAATTCGCCATCGACGGAGCGAAGCCGCGCGACCGTGACGTCATGCGAGGGCGGGCCGAAGCGGAAGGCATAGGTCGTGTCGAAGAAGGCGCCGAAAAGCTCGGTCGCGGCGATCTTCTGTTTGCTGCGCGCAGCAAGCGCCAGGCTGTGGCTACCGCTCGCCGCCTGCTGCCGGCCGTCGCGGAAGCAGATGATCTCGAGCTCGGCCGCAAGATCGGCTGCGGTCTCGTTGACGACGTGAATGTCGAGCCCGTTGGTGCCTTCGTCGGTCAACAGCACCTGCAGCGGCTCGAAGGCACGGCGCATCGCATGCCAGACCGGCTTGGGCTCACCGGTGGAATCGATCACGCCCCAGCCCGGGCCGGGGAGCAGGTCCTGCAGTGTCCAGACAAGCGCACCGTCGCAGCGCGAACCGGTGCGGCGCCATTCGGCAAAGGTCTCGGTCAGCACCTCTCCGGTGACGGCGCGGGAGAGCTCGAGATAGCGCTCCGGGTTCTCGCGGCGAAGGCTTGCCGGGTCAGTGTCGTAGAGAAGGCCGAGATAGAAATCACGGACATCCTCGAAATCCCAGGAAGCGCCGCGATCGCGGGGCACACGCGCCTTCCAGAGCGGGCTGTGGACGGCGGGAACATCGAGATGCCGCTGCAGCGTCGATTGCTGCGGAACATGTGCAAAGGCCAGGCTCTCGGCGGCAAAACGCACATCCGCCCGGCGCGCGTCCTCAAGCGGGCGCATATAGGCGCCGACACCGTAATAGTGGGTCACCCCCGCATTCGGGGAAAACGGCATCGCGCCGCCATAGGGCGAATTCGGCACATAGGGAACATCGGGCCGCAGGCGGGAAGCAATTGCCGGGATCACCTCGTCGGTCACGGGACCGCCCCAGAATTCGCGCGGCAGGCCGAGCATCGCCGCCTGCTGGTGGACCTCGCTGCCGCCGCAGAGCACGGCGAGCGACGGCGATGCCTGGACGCCATGCAGGAAGCCTTCCACCTCGGTATGGACATGACCGGCAAAAGCCTTGTCGTTTCGCGGATAGTCGAAATTGGCGAACATGAAGTCCTGCCAGACGAGCAGGCCGAGCTCGTCGCACAGCGCGAAAAACTCCGGCGTCTCGTAGGCCATCGTGCCGCCGATGCGGATCATGTTCATACCAGCTTCCGCCGCAAGCCGCAGGAAAGGCTCGTAGGCGCTGCGATCTCCAGGCAGCCGCACGATATCGGCCGTCGTCCAGACCGCCCCGCGGCAGAACACCCGCTCGCCGTTGATGACAAGACCAAAACCATCGCCATCGACACCCCGATCCAGCTCGATCCGCCGGAAACCGGTCTTGTCGAGCGGATATGCGATCCCGTCGGAGAGAAGCGTCAGATCGTAGAGATGCGGCGTGCCATGCGTATGCGGCCACCAGGGCGTCACGCCGGGGATCTTCAGGATCGCCGAATAATGGTTGTCGCCAACCTTCTCGAAGGACGCTTCATGCTCGCCGCAGCGCAGCTGCAGCACCGGCTCCTCGGCATCGCAATAGAGCGACACGCTGAGGCGCCCGGCACCATCCTCGTCGAGAACCGCGCGGATCGAGACATTGTCGATCGAGACCGGGCTGCCGCGCACCAGCGAAATCGCCCGCCAGGGGCCGACAGCATGAATTTCAGGGCACCAGCCCGGCATGTGGCCGAGCACGGTGGTGCGGATATTCTTGAGACCGGGGGGCGTGATCATCTGCGGGCGCCACCGGGCCCGCGGTCCGGGTTCGGTAAGCTTCGGCGCCAGGGCGCGGAAGCAGAGTGCGAGCTCATCGCCGCCAGCGAGCGTCACCGGAATTTCGTGCGCGGTGAACATGCTCTCCGAAAACAGCATCTCCTTGCCGTTGACGAAGACATGGCAGAGCGTCGCCAGTCCTTCGAGCCGCAGGATCCAGTCGCCCGGCTCTGCATCGAACAGGCGGCAGACATACCAGGCATCGCGGGTGTTCAGCGGCTGCGGATTTTCGCGGTCGAACAGTCCGGCTTTTTCGAGTGCAGCCGCGACCGTACCCGGCACGGGTGCGGCGATGAACTGCGATGTCGGCGGAATATCGTGCGGCGTCGCATAGGCATCCGGCTCGGTCAGAACGAGGTTCCATCCTTCCGAAAGCAGAACTTCCTCTGCCGCGACGCTTGCCAACCTCCCCCGCATGCTCAACTCTCCGGTGTCACAGCCGCTCGGAAATCGAAGCCATCATGGAATCCCATGCATCGGCAGCCGGATCAAGCGCGGTCTGCAACGGCTCGAATTTCTTGCGGGTGACGGCGCGTGCCAGCTGGAACTGCACCGATTTTGCAGTCTCGGAAATTTGCCTCGCGCTAGCTTCGGTATCGGCGAAGCGGCCGGGCGCCAGCCAGGCAAGATGATCGGCCGCCAGCTCGAAATTGGCGCCGAACTGGCGCAACGTGTTGAACGCATATTTGTGGAAGAAGCCGAAGGGACGCTCGGCAACCGCCTCGACCTGCTGCGGGAAAACCGAAGCGAAGGCCCGTATCGGATTTGTGGAAGGGCGGCGCGCAAAATGCTTGCGGAACAGCTCGCCGGAAACCTTGCGGATATCGGCATCGCCGGGAAGCATCGCCGGAAATTTCGCAAATTCCGTATAGGGCAGGAACGGCGCATCGGCTTCCGTCAGATGCAGCTGGAACAGCCCGTCGAAATCCTCGCCTTCGAGCGAGAAGAAGCCGGCATTGTGGAAGTATTCGACGCGCTTTGCCGCCATGTCCAAGCGGTTGATCGCTACGGTCGTCTTGCCGTGTTCGGTGCGATAGGCGGTGCCCTGGGTATCGGGCATGAAATAGGAATCCATCTCGATCAGGCAGAGACGGCCCCGGCCGATCTGCGTCTGGATATGGCTTTCCACCGCATCGAAAATCGCCAGCTCGCTGACGCGGATGCCGAACAGCGCTTCGAGATCCTCGAGCGGCACCTTGAAGAAGGTGAACTGGTCGCCTTCGAAATCCTGCGTCATCGTGAAGCCGAGCATGGCTTCCGGCGGCAGGCGAAGCGCGTTCAGCACCTCGATCCAGAGATCGATGTAGCAATTGGTTTCAGGCCACATGCGCTCACTGGAATGGAGCGCATGCCTGGCGTAGCCATCGGGACGGATGGCTGGAAAGACGGCGTTCATCCGAGATCTCAGCCCCAGAGCGCCTTGCGAACGGTTTCAGGCCATTCCTTCACGTCGAGACCGTGGTGATGGAAGAGCGCGAGCGCGATGCGTTCAAGACCGAAGCCAACGCAGGCCGTATGCGCGACGCTGCCGTCTTCGAGGTTCAGGCCCCACTTCAGACCAAACGAGTCCTGATGGTAGTTGAAGCTCATGCACGCCGTCGGATTGGCAGTCGAGGTGATCGGGATCAGCAGCTCGAACTTGAGATTCTGATCACGCTGGTTGTTGACCATCATCTTGCCGGCGCGGCCGAAGAACGGGTCGTTGGCGACATCGATGACGACGTCGAGGCCGACCTGCTTCATCATCTCCACGCCGCGATCCATCCAGCGCTGGCGGAATTCCGTCACGTGCTGCTCCGTGCCCATGCAGACATATTCGCGCATGCGGAACAGCTGCTGGCGCGCCGGATCCTTGGAAGGTTCATGGCGGAAGCAATAGGACTGCAGATCGTAGAGACCACCCTTTGCCGGCAGATTGCCGCGCTTGGCAACAGTCGGATAGAGCGGATAGCAGGCTGCCGGCGTCAGCACGATTTCGGTGGCTTCCTGGCGCTTGGTCCAGTCGTCGCCGACTTCCATGCATTGCAGCAGGTTCATGTGATCGAGCTCGGCACCGCAGAAGCTGTGCACGGTACCGGCCAGCTGCGGGAAGCTCTTCATGTAGCCGCTCTTTTCGAAGATCGCCCGGTTCATGCCCGGCGGAAAGCGCATGGCCTCCGCGCCATCGGCGCCACCGAACTTGTCGATCAGCCGCTCGAAGGCGGTGATCACGTCTTCGAACTGGCCGCTGCGGCCATAAAGACCATCAACGCCGGTATCGATCAGCAGGCCGGATTCGAAAAGCCGGTCCAGAAACGAGGTCTGCATATCCATGTGAGTCACCCCAGTAGGCTAGTGTCCTGCTTGTGGACGAGAAGCATGCTCGACGTGTTGCCGAGGATGCGGTCATTCGAGATCATGAGCTGCGCGGAATGCGCGTCTCGCAGATGGCGGCCGACGCTGAAGGGCGTGCCGTTCTTGTAGCCCATGATGCCGCAGATCAGCATGACGTGGTTGACGATCTCCAGGATCGTTTCCGACGAGGCGATCTTCACGTTGTTCATGGCGACGGCAAAGCCCATCGACGACAGCTTGTCGGGATCGGCCTTGGCGTCCTCATAGGCCTTGAGGCCCGCAACGACGTTGGACTTGACCATCTGCAGAAGGTTGGAAACTTCCGCGAGCCGCAGCGCGCCTGGGGGCGGGGCGCCGGGAGATTTGCGCGCAGCAGCGCGCACGAAAGATTGAGCGCGCGAGACAGCATCGACGGCGATACCGTACCACACACCGCTCCAGAGCAGGTGCGAGGAGGCAAGCATCGACTGCGCCGCGATCTCGGCAAACGGCTTCGGCAGGATCTGAACCGCCGGCGCCTCACCCTTAAACAGGAAACCGTCCGAGCAGGTGCCGCGCATGCCGAGCGTGTTCCAGACATGGGTCCGCTCGAGCGTGTACTGATCCTTGGTGAAGGCAGTCAGAACCTGGTCGGAGGAAGCGGCTTCCGGATTGCTGCGCGAGGTAATCAGGATCGCATCGGCATGCGAGCCATAGGAGATGACGGTTGCGTCCTTTTCGAGACGGCAGATGCCGCCGCTGACCTCGATGGCGCAGATGCTGTTGCGCAGGTTGCCGCCGATGCCGCCCTCCGTCGTCGCCGAGGCGATCAGCAGCTGTTCAGCAGCAAGCCGCTGCATGAAGCCTGCATGCCATTCGCTTTCGGTGCCGTGTTCCACCAGGCTCGAAAGCTTGATGTGATGCATGGCGAAGACCATGGCGCTTGCGGCACAGGCCTGGCCAAGAATGGAGCAGAGTTCGGCGATTTCGGTCGTCGTCGCACCCTCGCCACCGAGATGGCGGGGGACCTGGATGCCGAGCAACCGCTCAGCCTTCATCGCATCGACAGCTTCGCGCGGGAAGCGGCCTTCCGCATCGACCGTATCGGCGTGCTTGGCGGCGATCTCGGCGACGCGCGCGGCCCGTGCCGCAAAACTCTCTTCGGCAATCTTGACCTGGAAGTTCATCAGGCGACCTTCCGGCTATCCTTGATCTGATCGACGGTCTTCTCGATCGCCGAAATGCTGGCGAAGGATTTGCGGTTGAGCAGATTGTCGGGGAACTCGATGTCGAACGCTTCTTCGATGCCCAGCATCAGCTGCACGGAGGCGAAGGACGTAAGACCCGCCGCATAGAGATCGGCATCATCGGCGATCTGGTCGACCGCCACCGGAAGCTTGCCGAACTTGGCTATAAGGTCGCGGATTGTCGTGTTCATCCTAGCATCTCCAAGATTGTCATGATCCTGAGCAGGCAGTCATCGCCTAAATCATGAGCGTTCTTTTAGGCCGGAAAAAACAACATTCCGCTAATTGGTCTGGTTAAATATGAGCAAGGTTCATACTTAAAGTTTTATCGGATATTCGAAAGCGATCGATGTTTTATATTTGATTTCAGTAATTTGCGGCAACGATCTGCCGAAATACCCGAAATTGGCGTTCAAGCCTGCAGTGCAGAAATGAAACGCAAAACCGTCAACCCACCGGCGGATAGACGTGCTCGCCGCCACGATAATCGGAGACCGAAAAGCAGCCATCCGCCGTCTTGCGCAACCCGTTCTCCGAGACCACCGTCTTGCCGTGACCGCCGGGGATATCGAGAATATAGGCCGGCTGGCAGAGCCCAGAGATGCGCCCGCGCAAGGCGGCGACGATCTTCTGCCCTTCTTCGATCGACAGCCGGAAATGACTGGTGCCCGGGGCAAGATCCGGATGATGCAGGTAGTAGGGCTTGATGCGGTTCTCGACGAACCGCTTCATCAGGTCGGCAAGCACGGCCGGATCGTCGTTGACACCCTTCAGCAGCACCGACTGGCTGATCATGACGATCCCGGCATCGACGAGGCGGGCGCAGGCAGCGCGGGCCTCGTCGGTGAATTCACGCGGATGGTTCGCATGCAGCGCGACATAGACAGTCTTGCCACTCGCCTTCAGCGCCGCAATCAGCGCCGCATCGATCTTGCGCGGCTCGACGACCGGAACGCGGGTATGGAAACGGACGATCTTGACGTGATCGATCGTCGCCAGTTCCCGCATGATCTCTTCGAGGCGCCGCGGCGACAGGATCAGCGGATCGCCACCCGTCAGAATGACTTCCCAGATTTCATCGTGCTGGCGGATGTAATCGAAGGCGGCCTTCATCGCCTCCGGCTCCAGCGTGCCCAGCCCCTGAGGGCCGACCATTTCGCGGCGGAAGCAGAAGCGGCAATAGACCGGGCAGACATGCACGGCCTTCAGCAGCACGCGATCCGGATAGCGATGGACGATGCCCTCGACAGGGCTATGCGCGATATCGCCGATCGGGTCGGCGCGCTCTTCCGGCAGAATCCGCAATTCGTCGCCGACAGGTACGAACTGGCGCGCGATCGGATCGGCCGGATCATCGCGATCGATCAACGCCGCGACTGAAGGCGTCAGCGCGATCGCATAGCGGGCCGCGACCTCTTCGAGCGCCAACCGGTCGCCCTCGGCGATCAGGCCGGCGTTCGACAGGTCATCGACGCTCTTGATCGGCCGGACGATATTCATCGGCCATACTCCGCGACAGGCGCCCAGAGCACCTGATCAATGCGCGTGGCACCCGTCGCCAGCATCACCAGCCGGTCGAAGCCGAGCGCGATGCCGCTGGCCTCCGGCATGATCTGCAGCGCGTCGAGAAAATCCTCGTCCAGCGGATAGCGCTCGCCATAGATGCGCGCCTTCTCGGCCATCTCGATCTCGAAACGGCGTCGCTGTTCGGCGGCGTTGGTCAGCTCACCGAAACCATTGGCAAGCTCGACGCCGCAGGCATAGACCTCGAAGCGCTCGGCAACCCTGGGATCGCCGGCCGAGGGTCGCGCCAATGCAGCTTCCGAAACCGGATATTCGTCGAGAATGGTGATGCGGCCGAAGCCGAGATGCGGCTCGATCTTTTCGACCAGCGCCCGGCTGAAGAGATCGGCCCAGCCATCGTCCTCTGCAACGCGCAGGCCGTTGCGGCGCAACTCGGCCGCCAGATGCTCGCGATCGGTCGAACCATCGGTGGCGACGGAGGCGAGCAGATCGATGCCGGCGTAGCGATCGAAAGCCTCGGCAACGGAAATCCGTTCCGGCCCGGCAAAGGGATCGGCCTCGGCGCCGCGATAGGTGAGCTTGGATGCCTTGACGGTCTCGGCAGCGAGCGCGGCCATCCGCACGCAGTCCATCATCAGCGTCTCGTAGCTCTCGCCCGCCCGGTACCATTCCAGCATGGTGAATTCAGGGTGGTGCAGCGGCCCGCGCTCGCGGTTGCGATAGACATGCGCGAAGCAGGCAATGCGCTGCTCGCCGGCCGAGAGCAGCTTCTTGCAGGCAAATTCCGGCGACGTGTGCAGATAGAAAGGTGCGGGCTGCCCGTCGGTCGTCAGCGCTTCCGTCGCGAAGGCATGAAGATGCGCCTCGTTGCCGGGGGAGACCTGTAGAGCCGATGTATCGACTTCGATGAAGTCTTCTTTGGCGAAGTAAAGACGCAGAGCCGCCTGGATCGCATTGCGCCCGATCAGGAACGGGCGGCGATCCGCATGAACATCAGGCGTCCACCAGGGCGAGGCTTTGGCGCTCGTCAGGGTCATTCTCCGCTTCTTCACTGCAAGGACCAACGCGAGGGCTGGCTTTTCACCGGATTTTACGTTAGTTGCCGCCCCAAAGGAAAATCAATCGCGTCTCCGGGGCTATTGCGACAGTCCTCTACGACGCCGAAGCCTGAGTTACAAGGAAGTCTTATGGTCAAGGTCATCGCCTCCTCCGTCCGCAAGGGCAACGTTCTCGAAGTGGAAGGCAAGCTCTACGTCGTTCTCACTGCCAACAACTTCCACCCGGGCAAGGGCACGCCGGTCACGCAGGTTGACATGCGCCGCATCGTCGATGGCGTGAAGGTGTCCGAGCGCTGGCGCACGACCGAACAGGTCGAGCGCGCTTTCGTCGAAGACGTCAACTTCCAGTTCCTCTATGAAGACGGCGAAGGCTTCCACTTCATGAACCCGCAGACCTATGACCAGGTCGTCGTCGATGTCGAAACGATGGGTGACCAGAAGGCCTATCTGCAGGAAGGCATGACCTGCATCCTGTCGATTCACGAAGGGATCCCGCTGGCGCTCGAGCTGCCGCGTCACGTCACGCTGGAAATCACCGAGACCGAGCCAGTCGTCAAGGGTCAGACGGCCTCTTCGTCCTACAAGCCGGCAATGCTCTCGAACGGCGTTCGCACGATGGTTCCGCCGCATATCGATGCCGGCACCCGCGTCGTCATCGCGACGGAAGACAATTCCTACGTCGAGCGCGCCAAGAACTGATTGGCCCTCAGGGACCGAACAAAAAAGCCGGCGAAGACGCCGGCTTTTTTCGTTTCAGAGATGCGGATTGCGCGGCCGGTAGCGCTTGACCAGCCGCTGATTGACATCGGCGGCACCTGGCATGTTGGCACTGAGATAGACAGGCGCATCGCCGGCTTTCGCGAGCTCGGAGGCGACCTCGGCGAAGATGGCATTGAGAACCGTCACACCGATCGCCGTCGAAACCGGGCCGACCTTCAGGCCGCTGCCTTCGATCTCGATCACCGCATCGCCGGGTGGCAAGCCGTTGTCGAGGACAATATCGGCAACATCGGCCAGGCGGCGGCGGCCGTTGGCGATGGCGCTCGAATATTCGACCGAGGTGATGGCGATCACCTTGGCGCCGATCTCATGGCCATAATCCGCCGCCTCTATCGGTGCGGCATTCACGCCCGAGTTCGACGCGATGATGATAACGTCGCCGGATTGCATGCCGTAGCGCTCCAGAACCGGTCGCACCAGACCCTGCGTCCGCTCGTAGACCGAGCTGATGACAGCCCCCTCATGCAGCATTGCCGAACCGACGAGAACGGGCACGGTAAAGGCGAGACCACCTGCGCGGTAATGGACCTCTTCGGCCAGCATATGCGAATGGCCGGTGCCGAAGACATAGACGCGCCGGTCATGGCGTGCCGCGTCCAGAATAGCCGCCGCAGCCTGTTGCATCGGATCGTCGAGAGCGGACTGCAGCTTGCCGAGACGGGCGATCAGGTTGGAGAAATAGGCGTCGGTAATCGCCGTCATCGCTATTTCCTCTCGCCGGAGATCCAGGCCGCTGTCACTTCGGTCTTGTCGTTGAGGTGGACCACATCGGCGCGGTATCCCGGCAGAAGCTGTCCGTAGCCTTCGAGGCGCAGGAAGCGGGCCGGATAGAGTGTCGCCATCCTCAGCGCTTCCGCCAGCGTCAGGTCGAGATAGGTCGTGCAGTAGCGGATGCTGGAGGCCATATCGACATCCGAGCCGGCCAGCGTGCCGTCGGCCAGAACTACCTTGGAGCAGAAGCTGCCGCTCTCGCGATGGACCGTGCGGCCGTTCAGCGTGAAGCTATCCTTGTCGGAGCCGACAAGCGACATCGCATCGCTGACCAGAAACAGCTTGCCCTCGCCGCACTTGGCGCGAAGCGCCGTGCGCAGGGCCTTCGGATCGACATGGTGACCATCGGCAATCACGCCGCACCAGGTCGCCGGATGATCGATCGCCGCGCCGACGAGTCCGGGTGCGCGATGGCCCATCTGGCTCATGGCATTGAAGAGATGCGTGACGCCGCGGGCACCGGCATCGAAACGCTCTTCGGCCTGCTCGCTGGTGCAGTCGGAATGGCCGATGCTGACGGTGACGCCTGCTTCGGCGAGTTCCTGCACCTGCTTCACGGAAACCTGCTCCGCCGCCATGGTAACCAGCAGCGTACCGATCGCCTCGCGTGCCGCGATGAACGCCTTGACGTCGCTGTCTTCGACGGGACGCATCAGCGACGCGAGATGCGCGCCCTTGCGCGCCGGCGCCAGGTGCGGGCCTTCCAGATGCAGACCGGCGACGCCGCGGTTGGTCTTCACGGCGTCCTTGGCTGCCTCGATCGCCGCCTTGGTCGCATCGGCCGTATCGGTGATCAGCGTCGGCAGCAGGGCGGTCGTGCCGTAACGGCGGTGACCGTCGGCGATGATATACATCGAGTCTGCCGACGGCTCGTCATTCAGCATCCGGCCGCCGCCGCCATTCACCTGCGCGTCGATGAACCCGGCGGAGAGAACGCCGCCGTCGAGCACGATCCGCTCGCCTTCGGGCAGATCGTTGAGCGCAGCAATCGTCTCGATGCGCCCATCGGAAACGATGAGCGCCCGCTCGTCATGAAAGCGCTCGCCATCGAAGATGCGCGCGCCGGTGAAAATCTTCCGGGACATCAGACGGTCTCCGTGACCTTGAGCAGGTTTGCCGGCTTGTCAGGATCAAAACCCTTGCGGCGGGTAACAGACTCGATCAGGCGATAGTAGACGAGGAGCGAGACGAGCGGATCGAGCAGACCGTTGCCTGTCGTCGGCACACGCAGGTTGACGCCGGCAAGCGGCTGCGCCGAGAACGGAACCGTCGTCGCGCCGAGCTTCTGCAGGCGCTCCAGCGCCTGGACGTTATTGGCATAGGCGGCATCATCAGGCGCGAAGGCAACGATCGGGAAGCCCGGCTGCACGAGGCGCATAGGGCCGTGCATCAACTCGGCAAGCGAGAAAGCCTCGGCATGCAGGCCGGAGGTTTCCTTGGCCTTGAGCGCGGCTTCGAGCGCAATCGCGAAAGCCGGACCGCGGCCTGCCGTATAGAGCGAGCTCGCGTTGAAGAGCACGTCTTCGGCGGCGGCAGTATCGATACCCGAGGTCGCGGACAGCGCTTCCGGCAGTTTCTGCAGGGCAGCCTGCAGATCGGCCTTGCCGCCGATTGCAGCGGTAACGCCAGCCAGTGCGGCAACGGAAGCGATGAACGACTTGGTCGCGGCGACGCTCTTCTCAGGTCCGGCATTCAGGCCAAGCACGATATCGGCCTGATTGCCGAGCGGGCTGTCGGTGACGTTGACAACGGCGATCGTCGTTGCGCCACCCTTCTTGGCTGCTTCCTGCAGGGCAACGATGTCAGGGCTGGCGCCCGACTGCGAAACCGTGAAGTGAATGCCGCCCTTCAGATGCAGCGGCGCGCCATAGACCGAAGCGATCGACGGGCCGACCGAAGCGACCGGTACACCGCAGCTGATCTCAAAAAGATATTTGAAGAAGGTCGCCGCGTGGTCAGAGGACCCGCGCGCTGCCGTCGTCACCACGCTCGGCCGGGCCGAGGAGAACAGCTTGGCAATCTCCGCGAATGCCGGTTTTTCCTTTTCGAGGAGGGTCGCCACCACGTCCGGCGATTGACCCGCCTCCTGCAACATCAGCGACTTGTTCTCACTCATAGCTCATCTCCAATTCTCAATTCTGCAACAAAATCATATGCATCGCCACGATAGTGCGAGCGGGTATATTCAACGACGCGCTGGTCTTCGAGGCGGGAAATCCGCTCGATCAGCAGCGCAGGCGCACCGGCCTTGACGTTCAGCATCGCGGCCGAAGAAGGGTCGAGCGTCACCGCCGTCAGGCGCTGCAGCGCCCGTACGGGCTTGTGTCCGCTGGCAGCCAGCGCATCGTAAAGCGATCCCTCGCCACCGGCATGCTCGCCGACGAATTTCACCGGAACGACGGCGCGCTCGATCGCGAGCGGCAGGCCATCGGCCAGGCGCAGTCGGTCAAGCCGCAGCACGGGCTCATCCTGACTGAGACCTAGGAGAAAGGATTCTTCCGGCGAGGGCTGGTTGATCTGTCTCGACAGAATTTTTGCGGCAGGTGAGCGCCCGCGCGAGCGCATATCGGCCGAGAAGGAGGAGAGGCGCCAGAGCGGCTGCTCCATGCGTTCGACCCGCGCCGAGACAAATGTGCCACTGCCATGGCGCGATTCCAGCGCACCCGACGACATCAGGTCGCGATAGGCGGTTCTGACGGTGACACGGCCGAGCTTCAGCGCTTCGGCAAGATCGCGTTCGCCCGGCAATGCCGCGCCGGGCTTCAGCAGTCCTTCCTGAATGAGACCGGTCAAGGCCAGCGCCAGCCGCTTGTAAAGCGGGCCGGTGGACGCCTCGTCGCGCAGTCCGCGCGCATTCAGCTCTGCTATCAGACTGGTTCTATCCATGGAAAGTGATTAGAACCTATTTAGAACCACTCTTCAAGATGAATCTACGCCAAAAACACAAAACCCTCGTGACGGGGTCACGAGGGTTTCGAAAATGGCGATGGCGAAGCGGCTCAGCTCTTGCTGAAGATGTAGTCCGTTTCCTGACGCAGCACCTCGCCCGGCCGCAGCACGGCATTGGGGAAGCCCTCGTGATTGATCGCATCGGGCCAGACCTGCGTTTCCAGGCAGAAACCGGCAAACGGGCCATACTTGCGGCCATCGAGACCCGGCACTGCGACATTGAGCTTGAAGCCGGCATAGAACTGCACGCCGGGCTCGGTCGTGCGTACTTCCAGCGACACGCCGGAATTGACGCTACGCGCCAGAACGACCGAGCGCTTGGCGACACGATCCTTCGAAAGGCAGAAATTATGGTCGTAGAGCGCCTGCTCGGAGCCCTCGAAACGCTTCATCGAGGTCATTTCTCGGAAATCGAAGGTGGTGCCGTCGACCGGGCGCAGCTCGCCGGTCGGGATCTGCCACTCGTCGGTCGGCAGATAATGGTCGGCGGCGATCATGATGTCGTGGCCGAGTGCATCGTCGCGGCCGTCGAGATTGAAATAGGCGTGCTGGCAGACATTGGCGAGCGTCGGCTGATCCGAGGTCGATTCATAGACGATCGAGAACTCGCCGTTGCCATGGACCCGGTATGTCGCCTGGATCGTGCAATTGCCGGGATAGCCGGCGCGGCCATCCGGATCGACGATCTTCAGCACGACGCGATCGACATCATGCTCGACGATCGTCCAGTTGCGCTTGGCGATATTGTCGCTGCCGCCATGCAGATGCGAGACACCCTTCTCGTTGAGCTCCAGCTGGTAAGCCTTGCCGTCGAGCGTAAACTTGCCGCCGCCGATGCGATTGGCGCAGCGTCCGGGCGTCGCGCCGAAATAGGAGGAATAGGCCGGATAGTCGGCGAAATTGTCGAAGCCGAGCAGCAGCGGCGCCTCATGGCCGTCGAGCCGCAGATCCTGGATGACCGCGCCCCAGGTCATGATCTTGGCCGTCAGACCGCCGCCCTTGATCTCGACGCGATAGACGGTCTCGCCATCCTTCGTCGTTCCGAAAACTTCCCGCTTCAGCTGTTCAGCCATCTATCCATCGTCCTGAAATCTGTTCGCTTTCCGGCAGCGAACCTGCCCCCATTTTCCGCGAACCGCAACTGCCAAAGGCAAAAAAGAAGCGCCGCGGCATCAAGGCCAGCGGCGCAACGTCAACAGATTGATAAGCCCTCAGATTTTCGTTCCGATCTCGCTGAGCTCGTAGGGCGTCGTCTGGTAGATTTCATTGATCCAGTTGCCGAAGAGCAGATGCGCGTGGCTGCGCCATCGGTTCTGCGGCTGAAGGGCTGGATCGTTATGCGGGAAATAGTTATGCGGCATCTTGATCGGCACGCCGGCATTCACGTCGCGGAAATACTCGTCCGACAGTGACGTCGAGTCATATTCGACGTGATTGAAGATATAGAGCCGCTTGGCCGCTTCTTCCTGAACGAGGCAGACGCCCATCTCGTTCGATTCCATCAGGATTTCCAGACCCGATGCCTTTTCGATATCGGCGCGGCGAACCTCGGTCCAGCGGGAGACCGGGATTTCGAAATTGTCGGAGAAACCGTTGAGATAGACGGAAGAGGGTTTTAGGTTCTTGTGGCGGTAGACGCCGAAGGCCTTTTCGCCGAGCTCATGCTTCGGCACCCCATGGAAATGGTAGATGGCCGCCATCGCGCCCCAGCAGACATTCATCGTCGAATGCACGTTGGTGCGCGTCCATTCGAAGATGTCCTGCATCTCCTTCCAATAGGTGACGTCTTCATAGGGCATCAGCTCGATCGGCGCGCCGGTGATGATGAAACCGTCGAATTTGCGGTGCTTCACTTCTTCCCAGGTCTGGTAGAAGGCGAGCAGATGGTCTTCGGAGGTGTTCTTGGCCTTGTGATTGCCGATGCGCACCAGCGAGAACTCGACCTGCAGCGGCGAGGCGCCGACGAGGCGCGCCATCTGCACCTCGGTCTTGATCTTGTTCGGCATGAGATTGAGAAGCCCGATCTGCAGCGGACGGATATCCTGGCGGATAGCCATCGTTTCGGTCATCACCCGAACCCCCTCCTGAACGAGGGTTTCGAAAGCGGGGAGCGTGTCAGGAATCTTGATGGGCATCGCATTCACTCGATCGAACAAAACAACCGGCAAATAAAAAACCGGCAACGAAAGAATCGCTACCGGTCCGCACGCGGCCCTTTAGCGACTTATTTAACGTGGCTGCAAGCCGGCCGGCCAAATCACCACGAGGCCTTCTAGATAGCGCTGACAGCGGCGCGAATCAATGAGGATTCGCATGCGGCGCCTTGGCGCAAGGTAACTCACGCATTAATGACTGGTAGAATCTGTTGATGGACAGTGCGCGCTACCATGTTAATCAGGGGCGATGCTGTACGGGAATGCGTGATGACGGACGACGCCAAAGGCGCGGCTGGCGGTCAGCGGCAAGACCGGGTCGGATATGACCTGAGCCTCGGCTACCGCCTTAAATTGATGTTTCAGGCTTTCTGGGCCTCCAAGGTGCGCGGCAAGATCCTGTCGCTCGCGGCGATTCTGCTCGCCGTCATCCTAGCGACGGCCTATGGCCAGGTGGTCCTGAACCGCTGGAACGCGCCCTTCTACGATTCGCTGCAGCGGCGCGACGTCACCGAATTCTTCCACCAGCTGCAGGTCTTCGGCCTGATCGCCGGCTCTCTCCTGCTGCTCAATGTCGGTCAGGCATGGCTGAACCAGATGACCGCGCTCTACATGCGCGAGGGCCTGACACGCGATCTCGTCGATCAATGGCTGAAGCGCAAGCGAGCCCTTCGGCTGGCCTCGAGCGGCCTGATCGGCGTCAATCCCGACCAGCGCCTGCATGAAGACGCCCGAAACCTGGCGGAAAGCACCACCGGCCTCGTTCTCGGGCTCATTCAGTCCACCATCCTGCTCGTCAGCTTCATCGGCGTTCTCTGGGAACTGTCGAGCGGCTTTGTCTTCCACTTCAGCACCTATTCCTTCGCCATCCCCGGCTACATGGTCTGGGCCGCGGTCTTCTATGCCGCCTCGGCATCGATCCTCAGCCAGATCGTCGGCCGCAAGCTGGTGCCGATCAACGCGGAGCGCTTCTCGAAGGAAGCCGAACTGCGTTTCTCGCTGATGCATGCCAACGAGAATATGCCGGCGATCACCGTTGCCAAGGGCGAGGAAAACGAGCGCCAGCGCATCAATATCGATATCAGCACCGTTCTCGCCGTCCTGAAGCGGCTGACGATGGCGAATACCAATCTCACCTGGGTCTCTGCCGGCTATGGCTGGCTGGTCATCGTCATCCCGATCATCGTCGCTGCCCCTGCCTATTTCTCCGGCGGCCTGACCTTCGGTGAGCTGATGATGTCGGTCGGCGCCTTCAACCAGGTCAACACGGCGCTGCGCTGGTATGTCGCCAATTTCGGCCCGATCGCCGAATGGCGCGCAACGCTGAACCGCGTCACCGATTTCCGCCATGCGCTTCAGCACATGGATGACGCGATGAACCCGAAGAATGTCATCGCCTATGAGGATACCGCAGCCGACAGGCTTGTGATGAAGAACGTGACGATCGCCGCAAAGCTCGGTGAGGAAGTCGACCAGTGCGGCGGCTTCCGTGTGCACGAGCCCGACGTGACGCTGAAGGCCGGCGAGAAGGTGATGATCAACGGCGATCACAACGTCAATCGCAAGCTGCTGTTCCAGGCAATGGCCGGTCTGTGGCCCTGCGGCAGCGGCACGATGGGCCTGCCGCCATCCGACGACATGCTGTTCATCCCGCAAGTCGCCTATATCCCCGGCGGCACGCTGCGCGAGGCGCTCTGCTTCCCCGAATCTGCCGGTTCCTACAAGAACGAGGATATCGAGGCTGCGATGGAGAAGGCCGGGCTGCGTCAGCTCATCGGCCGTCTCGATACGCGTGCGCGCTGGGACAAGGTGCTGGATTCCGACGAGCAGAAGGCCATCGGCTTTGCCCGGCTTCTGCTGGTGCGGCCGCGCTGGGTCGTATTCGACGAAGTGCTCGAAGGTCTCGAACCGGAATGGCAGACGACGCTGACCAACCTGCTGACGGCGCTGCCGGATACGGCGATGATCTATATCGGCCGCTCAGAGACCTACATGGAAGTGCTGAAGCCGCGGGTGCTGCACCTCGAAGCGATCGCTTCGAAGACCGAAGAACCCGCGCCGCCGAAAGCCGGCACCGGCCGCCCGGCGGCGGCTCCGGTGCTCTAGCAATCATTACATCGGCTGGACGCCGCTGAGTCCGACGGAAACCTGCTTGGACGAAACGCTGCCATCGGCAGCCTTCTCGGCCGTGACGATGACGGCGGCACCCGGCTTCAGATCATCCTTGGTAGCCGACGCGATGGTGACGATCTGCGTGCCATCGGGAATGGCGATCGTCTTTTCCTTGCCCTGATAGGTGAGCGTGATCGTCTTGCCGTTGACCGCCTTGACGGAGGTGCTGACCGTCGCATTGGTCATCTCGGTATTCGGCTTGGCATCCCAGGGGCGATTACCCTCGCCGGTGCCCTTCATCGAGGCCGGGAAGATCATCACCTGCAGCGCATCGTTCGGACCGCTGCCCTTCGGCATCGAGCCGACACCGACGAAATCACCCGGCTTGATGTCATCGACGGATGCCCGCTGGATGCCGCCGACCTTGAAACCGGATTGCATGGCGATCGACTGATCGCTGCCGTCGCGGGTCTTGATCGTCAGCACGTCGCCATTGAGGCTCTCGACAACCCCGCGGATGCGAACGCGCTGCGTATCGTCGGCCTGGCTGGACTGAACGGTTGAAAAGGTGATGGCTGCGGCGGCGAACGCCGTCAGAAATGCGGAAGAAAGCTTGCGAGACATATGACTATTCCTTGTCGCCACGATAGCAGGCATATCCCCGGCTGCCGTGGCGGAATGTAGAGCCGCACCGGGACACCGGCGAATCAAGGAAACGTGAAACTCAGCCTTCGAGCTCTTCCCTCAGCATTTCGAGCTCGAGCCATTCCTCTTCCATCTTGGTCAGGCTGTCGCGCAGTTTTTCCATTTCCGCGGCAAGCCTGTTGAAGGTCGCCGGATCCTTGGTGAAGAGGTTCGGATCAGCCATCTTCTCTTCGCGCTTGGCGATCTCGGCCTCAGCCTTGGCCATTTCCTTCGGCAGATTGTCGAGCGCGAATTTCTGTTTGAAGGAAAGCTTGCCTTTGCCCTTCGGCGCGTCAGCCTGTGCTGAAGCCTCGGCCTTTGGCTTTTCGGCCGCTTTCTCCGCCCTGCGCTTTTCCTCCAGCGCGCCTTTGCGCTGCGCCATCATGTCGGAATAGCCACCGGCATATTCGATCCAGCGGCCATCGGGCGCATCCGGAACGGCAGGCGCGATCGTTGACGTCACGGTGCGGTCCAGGAAATCACGATCGTGGCTGACGAGAATGACCGTGCCCGGAAAGCCGGCAACGATTTCCTGCAACAGGTCGAGCGTTTCGATATCCAGGTCGTTGGTCGGTTCGTCGAGGATCAAGAGGTTCGTCGGCCGCGATAGAATCCGCGCCAGCATCAGACGCGCACGTTCGCCGCCGGAGAGATTCTTGATCGGCGTGCGCGCCTGCTCCGGCTGAAACAGGAATTCCTTCATGTAGCCGGTGACATGCCGCTGCTCGCCATTGACCAGCAGGTTTTCGCCGCGGCCATCCGTCAGATAATTAGCCAGCGTATCTTCAGGATTGAGCTCCTCTCGTTTCTGGTCGAGAGTCGCGATTTCCAGATTGGTGCCGAGCTTCACGGTCCCGCTATCGGGCTCCAGTTGCCCGGTCAGCATCTTCAAGAGCGTCGTCTTGCCGGCGCCGTTGGGGCCGACAAGACCGATGCAATCGCCACGATGAACGCGGATCGAGAAAGGCGTCACGATCGGCCGCTCACCATAAGTCTTGGTGATCTTGTCGGCCTCGATGACCAGCTTGCCGGATTCCTGCGCATCCGAAACGCTCGCCTGCACCGTGCCCTGCGGACCCTTGTGGCCGCGATATTGCGAGCGCATCGTCTGCAACTCGCCGAGACGGCGCATGTTGCGCTTGCGGCGCGCAGTGACGCCGTAGCGCAGCCAGTGCTCTTCGCGCTCAATCGCCTTGCCGAGCTTGTGCTGCTCCAGCTCTTCGGCTTCGAGAACCTGATCGCGCCAGGCTTCGAAATGCCCGAAGCCGCGATCGAGCCGCCGCGATGTTCCGCGGTCGAGCCAGACGGTCGCCGTCGAGACCTTTTCCAGGAACCGGCGGTCGTGCGAGATCAGAACCAGGGCGCTCCGCGTCTTCTGAAGCTCGCCTTCCAGCCATTCGATGGTCGGCAGGTCGAGATGGTTGGTGGGCTCGTCGAGCAGCAGGATATCCGGTTCCGGCGCCATGACTCGGGCAAGGGCCGCGCGGCGGGCTTCACCGCCCGAAAGGTTCTTCGGGTCTTCCTCGCCGGTCAGGCCGAGATGCGACAGCAGATACGTGACACGATAGGGATCGTCGCCCGGCCCGAGCCCGGCTTCGGCATAGGCCTGCACGGTCGAGAAGCCGGCGAAATCTGGTGCCTGTTCCAGATAACGCACGGTCGAGGACGGATGACGGAACACGTCGCCGGACTGCGCCTCGGCAATGCCGGCGGCGATCTTCAGCAGTGTCGACTTGCCGGAACCATTGCGGCCGACGAGGCAGATCTTGTCGCCGGGCTCCACCTGCAGGCTTGCGCCCGCCAGCAACGGCGTGCCGCCGAAGCTCAGGAAGATGTCGTCCAGTTTGAGAATGGGAGGCGCCAAGAATCAGACTCCGGAAAGATCATAAGGGCGGGCAAGGATGATCGCGCGGCCGCTGCCAAGCGTGAAACGAACCTTGCCTTCCGCCACATTGGAAATGGTACGCGATGAGCCGAAGGGCAAATGGAAATCCGAGAGCGGATAGCGGGCGTTCTCGATGAAGAGCCCACGCAGCTCGCTGAACCCGGGGACGGAAAACAGGCTGTTCTTCGGCAGGTCGAGCTCGATCGTTCCGGCAAGAAGCGGAATCGCTTCCTCCACCCCGGAGGTGAGCAGCAGGTCGAAACCCTCTTCTGCCAGGCTGACGGCGTAAAGCAGATGCTGAAGCGCGTGGTCGGAGCGCTCGCCCGCCAGGGCACCGGCTAGGATCAAGCGCTTTGCCCCACGCGCAATGGCTTCGGACACGGCGATCTCGCCATCCGTCGAGGCTTTGGCGGCCGGGTAGGGCTGCTTCGGCACATCGGGAAAGGCGCCTTCGAGATCAGGCGCCGTGGAATCGAAATCGCCCACCCAGAGCTCCGGCACGACGCCGAGCTCGGCCGCATGCCGCATGCCGCCATCGGCCGCGATGAAGCGGCTGCCGGCAACGGCGCTGCGCAGCCGTTCCGTCGGCGTCAGCTCGCCGCCAAGCAGGATGGTGAAGGTGGTTTCCGTCATGGGCATTGCCCATAGCGCAAAGCAGGGGTCGAGGGAAAGGGGCAGCGCTCAGCCGGGCGTACCCTTGTCGCGCCGTTCGAAGGCTTTTTCATAGCCGTCGATGAAGCGCTCATAGAGCGCGGCGAAGGCATCGACGTCCTTTTCGCTCCATCCGTCGAGGATCTCGCCGATCAGCGCCATCTTCTGCGCACGGATTTCGGCAAGCAGCCGCTGCCCGATCGGTGTCATCACCACGACGATCCGCCGAGCATCGGCCTGCGATGCCGCACGGCGAAGAATGTTGCGGCTGACCATGTCGGCAACCACGCGGCTGGCGCGTGACGGATCGATGCGCAGCATCTCCGCGATCGTCCCGACCGTCACTTCGTCAGCCGGCTGCGCGCGGCGTACGGCATCGAGCACATCGAGATGCGACAGTTCGAGATCCGGCGCAACGCTCTGGATCGCAAGGCGCCCGATCAGCCTGCGGCCCGTCATGAGCTTCATGCGGGTCATGCTCTGGCCAATGCTCAAGACGCTTTCGCTTTCCAGCGACAGGGGATCGAGCTCGTGAATTCGGGCAGGTTTCTCGTTCATGCGGCGAGCATAACAGAAGGCTTACGGGAAGGAAACATGCCTGCGTCATTCAAGTGTCATTGACATTTATATGCTTTTGTCACATAAATTGGCGATCAAGATCGGAACTGTCTTCATGGATATGCAGCTTGCCTCCCAGCCGCTCGTGACGGATCCCCGCCGCAGGCTTATTCTCTTCCTGTTTCTGATGACCGCGATGTTCATGGCAACGCTGGACAATCAGATCGTCTCGACGGCACTGCCGACCATCGTCGGCGAATTCGGCCATCTCGAGCGCTTCGGCTGGATCGGCTCGGCCTATCTCCTGTCGCTCAGCGCCGTGATGCCCGTCTATGGCAAGCTCGGCGACCTCTTCGGCCGCAAATATGTGATGATGACGGCGATCGCGATCTTCACCGTCGGCTCTGCCGTCTGCGGTCTGGCCGTCTCGATGAACACGCTGATTGCCGCCCGCGTGCTGCAGGGCCTCGGCGGCGGCGGCATCATGGTGTCGATCTTCGCCGTCAATGCCGACCTTTTCGAGCCGCGCGAGCGCGCCCGCTACCAGAGCTATTCCAGCCTCGTGCTGATGGCATCGAGCGCCATCGGCCCCGTTCTCGGCGGCATGATGAGCGATCTGTTCGGCTGGCGCTCGATCTTTCTGGTCAATGTCCCCATCGGTTTCGTTGTACTCATCGGCCTGGCGCTGATGCTGCCCTACCGCAAGCCGCACCGCCGCCCGAAGATCGATTATGCCGGTGCCCTGCTCTTGGCGATGACCACCACCAGCATCGTGCTGATGGCCGATGGCAGCGAGCTTTTCGGTTCGATCTTCGCGCCACAGAGCCTTGGCATCATCGCCATCGGCATCATCTGCGCCATCGCCTGGGTCTTCGTCGAGCGCCGCGCCGCCGAACCGATCGTGCCGCTGTCGCTGTTCCGCAACCCGACCTTCCCGCTGCTCCTGATCATGTCGATCACCGGCGGCGGCATCGCCATCGGCATGGCCAACTATTTCGCGCTCTTCCTGCAGACGACAACCGGCCTCTCGCCCTCGCATGCCGGCCTGCTCTTCATCATGCTGACCGGCGGCCTTGTCTGCGGTTCGTTGTTTGCCGGCCGCACCATCTCGCGCACCGGCCGCTACAAGCCCTTCGCCATCGCCAGCCTCTCCTGCAGCGCCATCGCTTTCGCGTTGCTGACGCAGGTTCATGCGGGTACCCCTCTGCCCATCATCGGCCTGCTGATGGCTCTGCACGGCATCGGCATCGGGCTTGCACAGCAGGTGCCGATCATCGGCGTTCAGAACGCGGCTCCGGCCCGTGACGTCGGTGCTGCAACGGGTTCGGTGACGCTGTCGCGCATGGGCGGCGCCTCGATCGCCATCTCGATCTACGGCGCGATCATCGGCTCGCAACTCGCCAAGGTCGGCGTCTCCATCCCCGGTGTCGCCGATATCGAACAGCTGACGCCGAAGATGATGGCGGCATTGCCGGAAGCCAGCCGACAGGCGGTAGAGAATGCGTATTCGGCCGCCTTCACGCCGCTGTTCATGACCTCCTGCGCTTTTGCACTGATCGGGCTGATCGCCGCCCTTTCGCTGAAACCCGTACAGCTGCCGCGCCATGGCGAAGCCAAGAATTCTGCGGCCGCAGCCGAAGCTGCGGAGTGACCGGCAAGGGCGAGCTTCGCCCTTGTCATAAAGCCTTCATCGCTATACATCTGCCAACGCTCTAACGGGGTGCCTGTGTCCACAAGGACAGCTGGCTGAGAGGCTGTAAGCCAACCCGCGGAACCTGATCCGGCTAACACCGGCGGAGGGATTAGATGCGCGCGTGACACCAGGCACCGCCCTTTTCCCGTGAAACAACTTGTATAGGAGGAGGCGCGCCATGCCCGGCCGCAAACCATTCATCGCACTTTTCGCCACGGCGCTTCTCGCCGTTACCTCAGCCATCGCTCCGGCCCAGGCTGCAGACAAGACGCTGACGATCTATACCTACGAAAGCTTCACCTCCGAATGGGGTCCCGGCCCCAAGGTCAAGGAAGCCTTCGAGAAGACCTGCGCCTGCACCGTCAATTTCGTCAGCGTCGCCGATGGCGTCGCCCTTCTCTCGCGTCTCAAGCTCGAGGGTGCCTCGACGAAGGCCGACGTCGTGCTCGGCATCGACACGAACCTGATCACCGAGGCCAAGGATACGGGCCTGTTCGACGCCAGCGGCGTCGATACCAGCGCCTTAAAGGTGCCCGGCGATTTCAAGGACGATGTCTTCGTTCCCTATGACTACGGCCACTTCGCCATCATCTACGACACGCAGACGGTAAAGAACCCGCCGAAAAGCATGCAGGAACTGGTTGACGGCGACCCGTCGCAGAAGATCGTCATCGAGGATCCGCGCACGTCTACGCCGGGCCTCGGCCTGCTGCTTTGGGTGAAGTCCGTTTACGGCGACAAGGCGCCGGAAGCCTGGGCTAAGCTCAAGAACCGCATCCTGACGGTAACGCCCGGCTGGTCGGAGGCCTATGGCCTGTTCACCAAGGGCGAGGCGCCGATGGTGCTCTCCTATACGACGTCACCGGCCTACCACATGGTCGCCGAAAACACCGACCGCTATCAGGCTGCCGCCTTCTCTGAGGGGCACTACATTCAGATCGAAGTCGCCGGCCTGCTGAAGAACGCGCCGGACAAGGATCTTGCCCGCGACTTCCTGAAGTTCATGGTCACCCCCGGCTTCCAGGACACGATCCCGACCAACAACTGGATGATGCCGGTCTCGGCGACCTCGACGCCCCTGCCGGATGCTTTCGGCAAGCTCGTCAATCCCTCCAAGACTTTCCTGATGTCGCCGGATGAAGTCGCCAAGAACCGCAAGGCCTGGATCGACGAGTGGCTTGCGGCGATGAGCATGAACTGATGCTGCAGACGGCGGCGGAACGGCGAAATGCATTGGCGGGCGGCGCAATTGCGCTCGCCGCCATCCTGCTTTTCATCGGTATCGCTGCCGTTTCGCTTGCCGCCTCCGGCGGGGGCGCTGCCTTTGCCGGGATCATTTCAGATCCCTATATCCTCCGGGTCCTGCGCTTCACGCTGCTGCAGGCGGTCCTCTCCACGCTGCTATCGGTTTTCCTGGCGATCCCCATCGCGCGGTCGCTCGCCCGCCAGCCGCAATTTCCCGGCCGCATCTGGATCATCCGGCTGATGGCGGTGCCGATGGGACTGCCAGTCCTGATCGGCGCGCTCGGCTTGATCGGCATCTGGGGTAGGCAGGGCCTGCTCAACAGCGCGCTGACGAAACTCGGCCTTGCCGAACCCGTCAGCATCTATGGCCTGACCGGCATCCTGCTTGCCCACGTCTTTTTCAACCTGCCGCTGGCCTGCCGGCTGATGCTTGCCGGTCTGGAACGGCTGCCCTCTGAATACTGGCTGATGGCGAGCAATCTTGGCATGCGTCCACGCGCCATCTTCCGTTTCATCGAATGGCCCGCCATCCGCGGCCTGATCCCCGGTATCGCGGGGCTGATCTTCATGCTCTGTGCCACCAGCTTCACGCTGGTGCTGACGCTCGGCGGCGGTCCTGCGGCAACGACGGTCGAGGTCGCGATCTACCAGTCGCTTCGCTTCGATTTCGATCCCGGCCGCGCCGTCGCACTTTCCCTGCTGCAGATCGCGCTGACCGGCCTCGTCCTCGCCGCCATGTCGCTCCTGCCAGCGAGCCCTGACGAGGGGCTGACAGCAGGGCACCGGGCACTGCGCTTCGACGGCAAGAAGCTCACAGTGAGACTATTGGACAGCCTGCTATTGATCGCCGTCACAGCCTTCCTCCTGTCGCCACTGCTCTCGGTCGTCGTCGCCGGCCTGAAAGCCGACCTGCCAAAACTGCTCGGCGAACCCGACTTCTGGCAAGCCGCGGCGATGAGCTTCGGTATATCCATCTCCGCCGCCACACTGGCGCTGCTGGTATCGGCAGCCCTGATCCGCGCCCGCCAGGCCATTGCCGCCAGCAAGCAGTCCGGCCGTGGCAACCGCGCCTTCTTCGCCACGATGGGCGGCGCATCTTCGATGGTGCTATTGGCCCCGCCGGTCGTGCTTGCCACAGGATGGTTCATGACCCTGCGACCGTTCGGAGATGCAGAAATTTTCGCGCCTGCCCTCGTCGTCTTGATCAACATGCTGATGGCGCTGCCCTTCGTCATGCGCGTGCTCGAGCCGGCCTATCTCGTCCATCAGCGCCGTACTGCGCGGCTATCGGCGAGCCTCGGGATCGTCGGCATCGCGCGGCTGCGGCTTATCGATTGGCCGGGGCTGCGGAAGCCGTTCCTGACCGCCCTGTCTTTCGCCATGGCGCTGTCGCTCGGTGATCTCGGCGCCGTTGCTCTTTTTGGGTCCGATGGCTTCATCACCCTGCCGTGGCTAGTCTATAGCCGCATGGGAAGCTACAGGACCAATGATGCCGATGGCTTTGCGCTAATCCTCGGCGTGATATGCCTGTTGCTGACAATTGCCGGAACATCCGGCCAGGTGCGAGGACATGGTGCCGATGACGGCCGCTGATATTGCCATGCAGAACGTCCGCCTCGTGCTCGGCAGCCATGCTTTTCACTTCGATTGCGCACTCCCCGGCGGCCAGATCATCGCCGTGACCGGCCCCTCGGGCGCCGGAAAATCGACCTTCCTCAATCTGCTGGCAGGCTTCGAGACACCGGAGAGTGGCCAGGTGTTGCTTGATGGCAGGGACGTCACCGGCGTCCATCCGTCGGAGCGGCCAGTCTCGCTCGTCTTCCAGGACAACAATCTCTTCGCGCATCTCGATATCTTCACCAATATCGGGCTGGGCATCAATCCGGCCCTGAAGCTCACGCAGGCGGACCGCAGCCGCATCTCCGCGGCGCTGGCGCAGGTCGGACTTGCAGGTTTCGAGAAGCGGCTTCCGGCGACACTGTCAGGCGGCGAACGTCAACGCGCCGCCTTCGCCCGTGCCCTCGTCCGCAATCGCCCGATCCTGCTTCTCGACGAACCCTTCGCCGCCCTCGATCCCGGTTTGCGCAGCGGCATGGCGGAGCTTCTGTCGACGATGCAGCGCGAGACCGGCAGCACCGTGATCATCGTCTCGCATGACCCGGACGAAGTCCGCCGCATTGCCAGCTATGGGGTCTTCATCGACCATGGCGCGATCGCGCTTGCCGCGCCGATCGGTGAATATCTCGCGCGAAAAGATATGCCCGCATTGCGGCAATTTCTGCGCGGTTGACGAATCTGCAGGGCGCGATGGCACTTTCGCCACAATTTCATCCGAGCGAAAGAACTCCTTAACCACGCCAAGCTTGCTAAATTACAACGGCGCCACAATTAAGCAGAGTCTCGCTATGCAACCGATGCGGAAATCAGCTACAGCAATGACCTGTATCCATCCGTTGTGCACTGCGAGAGCCAGGATGGGCGCCTGTTGAACCCCGTTGGAAGTGGCCGGATCGATAAAGCGGCGAACCGGCTGAAAAGCAAGATGACTCGGAGAGCCAGACTGGACAGCATGAAGACGTGGACGAGACCCGCGCCCTCCAGGACTATGCTTTCCGCTTTGCGCCACCGGGGACGGCATGCGCTGCTGCTGACTGCTGCCGCAGTCGCGCTCAACAGCTGCCAGTCGATCATCGAGCAATCCTACCAGCCGACCGTCTCGCCCTCGTCCAATCCGCAGATCGTCGACGAAGTGCAGAAGAACGATCCGCGCGCCGCGATGGGCGCCCGCGAACACCCGCGCATCGTCGCGAGCTATGGCGGCGAGTACAAGGACGCCAAGACCGAACGCCTCGTTGCCCGCATTGCCGGCGCGCTGACGGCCGTCTCGGAAAATCCGAGCCAGTCCTACCGCATCACCATCCTGAATTCGCCGGCGATCAACGCCTTCGCGCTGCCGGGCGGCTATCTCTACGTGACGCGCGGCCTGCTGGCGCTTGCCAACGACGCCTCCGAGGTTGCCGCCGTGCTCTCGCACGAGATGGGCCATGTGACGGCCAATCACGGCATCGAGCGCCAGAAGCGCGAAGAAGCCGAAGTCATCGCCAGCCGCGTTGTGGCCGAAGTTCTCTCCAGCGATATCGCCGGCAAGCAGGCGCTCGCCCGCGGCAAGCTGCGCCTCGCCGCCTTCTCCCGCCAGCAGGAGCTGCAGGCCGACGTCATCGGCGTACGTATGCTCGGCGAAGCCGGTTACGACCCCTATGCTGCTGGCCGCTTCCTCGACAGCATGGCCGCATACAGCCGCTTCATGTCGGCCGATCCGGATGCCGACCAGAGCCTGGACTTCCTGTCGAGCCACCCGAATTCCGCGCAGCGTATCGAGCTGGCCCGCGACCACGCCCGCGCCTTCGGTCAGGAAGGCAAGGTCGGCGACAAGGGCCGCGATTACTATCTCGACGGCATCGACGGCCTTCTCTACGGCGACAGCCCGGAAGAGGGCTATGTGCGTGGCCAGACCTTCCTGCATGGCGGTCTCGGCATCCGCTTCGACGTGCCGCCCGATTTCACCATCGACAACAAGGTCGAAGCCGTCATGGCGACCGGCCCCGGCGATATCGCCATCCGTTTCGATGGCGTGGCCGACAGCAACAACCAGAGCCTAACCAACTATATCTCGAGCGGCTGGGTCACCGGCCTCGATCCGTCGACGATCCAGGCGACGACGATCAACGGCATGGAAGCGGCAACCGCACGCGCCAGTGCCGACCGCTGGGATTTCGACGTCACGGTCATCCGCAACAATCAGCAGATCTTCCGGTTCCTGACCGCTGTTCCGAAGGGCAGCACGGCCCTGCAGCAGACCGCGGATGTCCTGCGCGCCAGCTTCCGCCGCATGACCCCGGATGAGATGTCGTCGCTGAAGCCGCTGCGCATCCGCGTCGTCACCGTTCGCCCAGGCGACAACATCACGACGCTTGCCGCCCGCATGATGGGCACCGATCGCAAGCTCGATCTCTTCAAGCTCATCAATGCCCTACCGACAGGCGCTACCGTCGCTCCCGGCGACCGCGTCAAAATCATCGCCGAATAAAAAAGGCCCGGATGAACCGGGCCAGTCTGTGCTGCTGGGAGTAAGAACGTTCAGGCGTAGGCGGCCATGTGCGGGTCGGCGCTCACGAGCGCACTGCGTAGCTTCTCCATCGCCCGGCTTTCGATCTGGCGCACGCGCTCCTTGGATATTCCGAGATCGGCGCCAAGCTCTTCGAGCGTCGCTCCATCCTCAGCGAGACGGCGGGCGCTGATGATCTTCATCTCGCGCTCGTTGAGATGCGTCAGCGCAGAGGCGAGCCAGACGCGGCGGCGCTCGCCATCGATCATGTTGGAGACCTGTTCATCGGGCAGAGGATCGTCGCTGACGAGGAAATCCATCTTCTCGGCACTGTCAGCGTCGCCGGAGACGGACGGCGCCTGCAGCGACGCATCGTTGCTGGAAAGCCGCGCATCCATCGTCTGAACGTCGGCAAGGCTGACGCCGAGGGCTGCGGCAATTTCCTGATGAATGGATTGCAGGGTCAGCTGCGTATCGCCGCGGGCAAGCTTGGCGCGAAGGCGGCGAAGATTGAAGAAAAGCGCTTTCTGCGCGGAACTCGTACCGCCGCGGACGATCGACCAGTTGCGCAGGATATAATCCTGGATCGACGCACGGATCCACCAGCTGGCATAGGTGGAGAAACGAACTTCACGCTCCGGCTCGAAACGGGCAGCGGCTTCCAGGAGACCGACATAGCCCTCCTGCACGAGATCGCTCATCGGCAGACCGAAATTGCGGAACTTGCCGGCCATCGAGATGACGAGGCGCATATGCGCCATGGCGATCTGGTTGCGCGCACCGCGGTCTTCATTGTCCTTCCAGCGGATCGCCAGCTCATGTTCTTCCTCGCGGGCGAGATAGGGAGCCGCCATCGCTATTTTGATCATGCGCCGGTCTGCAGACATGTTCTTCATATCGGTCTCCTAAAATCAGGCCTCGCGCCCAAAACAAAACAATGAAGGTTCGTTTCCGGAACGTCGCCGTCCGGATCAAATTCAGCTCTCGAATGCAAAAGGCCCCGCTCCTGGACTTTTCAGGACGAGGCCCTATCTCTTCATCAAGTACCGGTCAGACGGTAAAGCAGGATCTGTTTCTTCACGTTGCCGCTCTGGCAATATGTGGAAGTCATGACCCACTCCTCATCGAACGTTTACAACAGCGGACGATCGGTGGGTTCACCTGGCTTTTGTCCGCACTTACGAGGTTTAAACGCGTCAGCACGGAAAAAGTTCCAATAAAAAACCCGGCTCGAAGGCCGGGTTTTTTGCAAGGAAAAACAAAGCGCTATTATGCGGCTTCGTCCTGAGAGTCGTCTTCTTCGATGGCCTTGCCGCGCTTCGGACCCTTGTTCAGGTTGGTCTCGACGAGGCGGACGGCTTCGGTTTCCGACATCTTGTTGACGGCGGCGATTTCGCGGGCCATGCGATCGAGGGCAGCTTCATAGAGCTGACGCTCGGAATAGGACTGCTCCGGCTGGTTTTCGGCACGATAGAGGTCGCGTACGACTTCCGCGATCGAAATCAGGTCGCCCGAATTGATCTTGGCATCGTATTCTTGCGCACGGCGCGACCACATGGTGCGCTTGACGCGTGCCTTGCCCTGGACAACCTTGAGCGCACGCTCAACGAAATCGGTCTCCGACAGCTTGCGCATGCCGATGCTCATCGCTTTTGCGACCGGAACCTTCAGGCGCATCTTGTCCTTTTCGAAATCGATTACGAAAAGTTCAAGCTTCATGCCGGCAACTTCTTGCTCTTCGATAGCGCTGATGGTACCGACCCCATGAGCGGGGTAGACGATCGATTCACCGGTCTTGAAGCCGTGGCGAGCTGCTGAAGGTTTTTTCTGCTGGGTCGTCATTCTAATCAAAAACTCCCTGTTACGCTTCCGGCGGCGGCCGGAGCCGGGTCAGTCAGGCCCGGATGAGACGGTTGATTACCGTCGGGTGACTTCACTCTGGTCCCACCAGACAGAAGCAAAAGAAATTCATGCGCGCGATCAACGATCGGACAGCTCAAGATGTTGATATGTCACGGGAACCGCGTACGGATTTTATTTGCTTTCGTGATGGTTTTGGGCACGCTTCGTGCCTCAAATGGGTCAGTGTTCAGAACCTATCACAAAAATATGAGGAAATCAATAATTTGGTGCGTGTGAGCCATGCGGGCAACACATGGCTCACATATTAGAGAAGCATCACTTGAAAACGTTTAAGCGCCATCTGAACCCGATTTCAAGCGGATTTCAGCAGCTTGGCCTCAGTCGCCTGAGCCGGGCTTTTCGGAGAAGTACTTCTCGAATTTGCCGGTCTCGCCATCCATCTCCTTGGCCTCGGGCATCGAGTCCTTCTTGACGGTGATGTTGGGCCAGATGCTGGCATATTCGGCGTTGATCTTGAGCCACTTGTCGAGACCCGGCTCGGTATCCGGCTTGATCGCCTCGGCAGGACATTCCGGCTCGCAAACGCCGCAATCGATGCATTCATCAGGGTGGATGACGAGGAAATTCTCGCCCTCATAGAAGCAATCGACCGGGCAGACTTCCACGCAGTCGGTATATTTGCAGCGAATGCAATTGTCGGTCACGACATAGGTCATGAAGAACTCCAGGATTTCACGCGAGCGGGGCAGACCAACCTGGAACGTCGCGTCTTTCCCTGAGCCGGAGGGGCAGCGTGTACTGGCTTGGGAGGCTAGAACGCTATCCGGCGAGTTGATGTGACGTACCGGCTTTACAGGCCGATTTCAAGGATAATCGATCTTCAAAAGCGGCCGGTTTGGATAGAGTTTTCTAATCCTCGCCCGACTGGAGCTTGTCGATTGCACGGCGCTCTTTCTTCGTGGGCCGCCCTGCGCCCGCTGCGCGGATCGCCTGCTCGTAAGGGGTGAGGCGTTTGGTCTCATCCGCAGGCGGCGTCAGGTCTTCGTAAAGCAGCTTCGCTTCCTCAAACGGGCCACGCCGCTCGCCGGGCTGCTTGACCACCAAGACCACGTCACGCCGCTCGAGCTGCAGCTCGATACGGTCGCCGATTTTCACGGTCTGGCTGGGCTGGGAAACACGTTCGCCATTGATGCGAACGTGTCCCGATTGGATATGGCTTTGCGCCAGGGAGCGCGATTTCACCATGCGCGTGAAGAACAGCCATTTATCGAGACGCTGACGCGAACCGCTTGCTGGCTGTGTCTCCCCGCCCATCGGTTACTTCTTCATCTGCTCCTTCAAGGCAGCGAGCTTTGCGAAAGGTGAATCCGGATCGATCGGCTTTTCCTTGCGCGGCGGCTTGGCCTCGAAGCGCAGCGGCTGGGCGCCGCCGCGGTTGTTGTTACGGTCGTTGCGATCCTTGCGGTCACCACGGTCCTGACGATCGCCACGCTGGTCGTTGCGGTCGCCACGGCCCTGATGCGGCTTACCACCGTCGCGGCCACGCTGCTGGCGGTTGCCATCGCGGTTGTCGCGGCCTTCACGGTTCTCACCGCCTTCGCCACCACCATGACGGCGGTTGCCCTGCGGACGCTCGTTGTTGCCACCGCCACGGCGTTCGCCGCCATGATTGCGGGCCTGACGCTGGTTGTCGTTGCGGCCGCCAAGGCGCCACAGGAGAACCGGCTTCGGCTCGGTGGGTTCGCCGTCTGCGGCGGCCGGAGCAGCCTCGGCAGTGACCTCAACCGCGACCGGTTCTGCTTCGGCAGCCGGCGTTTCAGCCGTTGCTTCGTCAGTCTGGTCGGCGTCGTCGTGATCGGCCTTCTCGGACGCATCTTCTGCTGCCGGCTCGGCGGCTGCAGCAGGTGCCGCCGAAGCGTCCTGCACAGCCAGATGAGCGGCCGCTTCCTCAGCCTTCACGGCGTCGGCGCGATAGCCGAGACCCTTGAGGATCTCTTCCATGTCTTCAAGCGTCGCACCAAGGATCGACAGCATCGCAGTCGTCGTCGTGAAACGGCGGCCGTCATAAGCGCCTTCGGGACGGTTTGCCTGACCCGGCTTCCACTGCAGCAGTGGACGGATGATGTCGGCAAGCCGCTCGAGGATGTCGATACGGACGGCGCGCTTTCCGAGGAACCGGAAACCGGCAAGCTTGTAGAAAGTGCGCTCGAAGCTCGGATCGGTGACGACAGACGTGCGTCCGGCGGCAAGCACCGGAATGAGGTCGCCGTAACCCGGCTTGTCGAGGCCGTCGTTCTTGAGCGCCCAGAGCAGCGTGATGAGCTCGGCCGGAGCCGGCTTCAAGAGTGCCGGGACGAAGATGTGGTAGGCGCCGAAACGCACGCCATAGCGGCGCATCGAGGCACGGCCATCCTGATCCAGCGACTTGACGTCGTCGGCAACGTCGCGGCGGAACAGAACGCCGAGATTCTCGACGAGCTGGAACGCCAGACCCTTGGCAAGACCCTGCAGGTCTTCGGCGCGCGACAGATCGTCGAGCGGCTTCAGAACCGTGCTGATGTGATGATTGACGAAGCGTTCGACACGGGCGGCGACGTGATCGCGCGCATTGCCGGTCAGCTGCTCGTCGGCAAGCAGGATCACCCGCGGACGCATCACATGGTCGCTGCCGGACAGCCGGGCAACGGGATCGCCGAGCCAGCGGATCAGGCCATCGGCGCTGATCGCCAGATCGCCATTGCCAGCGGCATGCATGCGCGCCGCGCGCGCTTCGAATTCCAGAGCAAGCGCCTTCTGTGAAGCAGCCTGTACGGCCTTGGCGTCCGGTCCATCCGTCCCACCGACGGGCGTAAAGCGGAATCCGCTCAACTGACCCACATGATGCCCCTCCACAAAGACATCACCATTCACACTGATTTCAGCTTCCAGCATCGCATTCTCTCTCAGGCGCTTCATGAGCACAGATGTCCTGCGATCAACAAAGCGTTTCGTCAACCTTTCATGTAACGCATCGGACAATCGATCTTCGATTTCCCGCGTCTTTTCCTGCCAGTGTGTCGGATCGGCAAGCCAGCCGGGCCGGTTCGACACGTAGGTCCAGGTTCTTATCTGCGCGATTCGCGCCGAAAGCGTGTCGATTTCACCGTCCGTGCGGTCCGCACGGTGCACCTGCTCCGCGAGGAAATCCTCGTTAACCGTGCCATAGCGCACAAGATCGGAAAAGAGCGTCGAGATCAGATCGGCATGCTGGGCCGGTGCAATGCGCCGGTAATCGGGCAGCGCACAAGCCTCCCAGAGCTTTTCAACCCTTTCGGGCTTTGTCGCAAGGTCAATAATTTCCGGATATCGTGAAAGATGTTCCAACGCCTGCTGATCGACAGCCGGCAGCGCCCGTGTCAGACCCTGGACGCTCGGCGGCTTTTCGAGACTTGCCCGCAGCGATTGTATCGATGTGAAATCCAGTTCCTTGGTCCGCCACTGCAGAACCTTGACGTTGTCGAACTCGTGCGACTCGATCCTCTGCACCAGCTCATCGTCAAACGGCGCGACCTGACCGGTGACCCCGAAGGTGCCATCCCGGACATGGCGGCCGGCGCGGCCGGCGATCTGGCCGAGCTCGGCCGGATTGAGATTGCGGAACTGGTAGCCGTCGAATTTCCGGTCCTGCGCAAAGGCGACATGATCGACATCGAGGTTCAGACCCATGCCAATCGCATCGGTCGCCACCAGATATTCAACGTCGCCCGCCTGATAGAGCGCCACCTGGGCATTGCGGGTGCGCGGGCTGAGCGCCCCGAGAACGACTGCAGCACCACCGCGCTGACGGCGGATCAGTTCGGCGATCGCATAGACCTCGTCAGCCGAGAAGGCGACGATGGCCGAGCGCTGCGGCAGCCGGGTAATCTTCTTCTGGCCGGCGTAGAGGAGTTGCGACAGCCGCGGCCGCTCGACGACGGTGATCCCCGGCAGCAGCTGCTGCAGGATCGGGCGCATCGTCCCGGCGCCGAGAAGCAGGGTTTCGTCGCGGCCGCGCAGATGCAGGATGCGGTCGGTAAAGATATGCCCGCGTTCGAGATCGCCGGCGAGCTGCACTTCGTCGATCGCGACGAAGGCGGCCTTGGTCTCCCGCGGCATCGCCTCGACGGTGCAGACAGAAAAGCGGGCATTCGGCGGCGAGATCTTCTCTTCGCCTGTCACCAGCGCAACATTATGCGCACCGACCTTCTCGACCAGCCGCGTATAGACCTCGCGCGCCAAGAGGCGCAGCGGCAGACCGATCACACCGGTGCCGTGCGCAACCATGCGCTCGATGGCATAATGCGTCTTGCCTGTATTGGTCGGTCCGAGCACCGCGGTAACGCCGCGTCCGCTCAGGATCATGGGCTGCGAATTCTGTGTCATGGTCCATGCAAGTGAGGCGGGGGAGCCTCAGGGTCAAGTCGGCAGACAACACATGGACAGGCGGGCCAGCAAACGCAAGAGCCGGGCCGCCGATATGCGCTGCTATTTTGATTCAAGGACCGCCGCTAAGCCTCTGTTTTTAGATTCGGAACAGCTTGAGAACGAATCGGCGACGAATCGCTGACTCGCGCTGATTCAGCTTTTGTTCACGGCTAAGTATTGGTTTTGAATCAGTTTTTCCCACTAGATGCTGAATCCGGCGGTTCAGGAGGCACTTTGACCCGGGCCCACCGCCCATCAGCCGAGAATCGCCTGTCAATTGCCCGACAAAGAAATTTGCAAAATCCGCGAAAATTAACCTTCAGGCCAAAGCCGGAACGAATCACAGACGAATCACCGACCTCCGAAGTTTCGTGCTTTGTTCGCCGCTAGATGTTGATGCCGGGTGCAGCAAGCGACTATATGCGGAAAGCCTCGCGTAGATATTTTTTCGTAGCGGCCGATCGCATTAACATTTTCCGGCGTAATTTTACCGCCTGTTAAAAAACAGAGCGAGGCACGGAACTTTTTCCTAGCTTCCGCGTTATTATCTTTTCGTCCAATATAAAATCTGCAATCGCAAATAAGGCGAAATCCGTTCACGTACATAAATAAGTTTAGCCGGGAACAAAAACCCGGGACGCGTGTTTATTGTCCATTCGAAACTCGGCGTGAGTTGAAGGACCGGAAAACATGCTTAGCACGATACTTCTCATTATCCTTATTCTGCTTTTGATCGGCGCACTGCCGAATTGGGGTTATAGCCGCGGCTGGGGCTATGGACCTTCTGGCGGTTTAGGGCTAGTTCTCGTTATTATCATTATCCTTGTCCTGATGGGCCGCATCTAAAGGCCATGTAACTGGGGAGTTGTAAGTCATGATGAAGAAAGTTGTTCTCGTTGCAGCACTCGTAGGTGCGCTCGCATCGTGCACGGCAACTGAGCAGGGCACCGCCATCGGCGCTGGCTCTGGCGCCCTTATTGGCGGTGCGGTTTCCAACAGCTGGGGCGGCGCAGCCGTCGGCGCCGTTGCAGGCGGCCTGGTCGGCGCTGCAGTCGGCAACTCGGTCGATCAGCGTAATGGCCGCTACAATCACCGGGTCTACCGCGACCGTTACGGTTGCTACATCATCGTGAATGGCCAAAGACGCGATGTACGTTGCTAATGCAGTGATCACTTGATGAACGGGCGCTTCGGCGCCCGTTTTTATTTGTGCTCCTCGTCAACGCCGCGTTGACGCTCGGTTCCCAAAGCCGATCTGGCGAACCGCCAAGACACTCCCCACATTCCGATCAACAAGCCGGCTTCTTTCCGGCCAGAAAGGAATGTTCCCATGGCTCAGCTCATTCTGTCTTCCGCTGCCGCCACCCTGATCGCAGCACTCTCTTTGGCAACAGCGCTCGCCGCCATCCGTGATCGTGGCGCTGCCATGCAGAAAGTCCCGGTCAAGGCGAAACGTCACCTGTCGTCCCGCTGATCCCAGCTCAACAACTCGCAAGACCTGACACCCCAGCCCAACGAGGCCGGGAACAATAGAGATTTATCCATGCGCAAGATTATCGTCATCGCTGCGGCAATCGTTGCCGTCGCAACCTTCAGCGCCAGCGCCAATCCCTATGACGCCGGCAACTTTCCGAACAACTACGGCAGCCACGGCCATCACCGTAGCGGCAGCTAGCCGTCAGACGAAGAACTGGCCGCCATTCGCGGTCAGGGTCGAGCCGGTGATGAAGCCCGCATCATCAGATGCCAGGAACACGACGCAGCGTGCGATCTCTTCGGGCTCGCCGAGGCGGCCCACCGGGATCTGTGGAATGATCCGCTCGTTCAGAACCTTCTCCGGCACTGCGAGCACCATTTCCGTGCCGATGTAACCGGGGCAAATGGCGTTGACGGTGATGTTCTTCGCAGCACCTTCCTGAGCCAGCGCCTTGGTGAAGCCGAGATCGCCAGCCTTGGCGGCCGAATAATTCGCCTGCCCCATCTGGCCCTTCTGGCCGTTGATCGAGGAAATGTTGACGACGCGGCCAAAACTGCGGTCGCGCATGCCGCCCCAGACATGATGTGTCATGTTGAAGAGGCCGGTGAGATTGGTGTTGATGACCTCGTGCCACTGCTGCGGGGTCATCTTGTGAAACATCGCGTCGCGGGTAATGCCGGCATTGTTGACGAGAACCTCGACCGGGCCGAGCTCCGCCTCCACCTTGGCAATGCCTTCGCCGCAGGCAACGTAGTCGGAAACATCCCACTTGAAGACGGGAACGCCTGTTACGCCGTGGAAGGCCTGCGCCTTCTCGTCGTTACCGGCATAGTTCGCCGCCACCTTGTAGCCAGCGTTCTTGAGCGCCATCGAAATCGCTGCACCGATGCCACGTGTGCCACCGGTGACCAAAGCCACTCTGCTCATGCTTCGCTCCCCTTTGTTTTCACTTTCAATCGCAAGCCATTAAGGCATGGATCGCATGCTATTTAAAGTGCTTCGAGGCACATCGCGACGCCCATGCCGCCGCCGATGCAGAGTGTTGCCAGACCTTTCTTGGCGCCGCGGCGCTTCATTTCGAAAACCAGCGTGTTGAGAACGCGCGCGCCTGACGCGCCGATCGGATGACCGATGGCGATTGCGCCGCCATTGACGTTGACGATCGCCGGATCCCAGCCGAGATCCTTGTTGACGGCGCAGGCCTGCGCGGCGAAGGCCTCGTTGGCCTCGACGAGATCGAGATCGCCGACCGACCAGCCGGCTTTCTCCAGCGCCTTGCGCGATGCCGGGATCGGGCCTGTGCCCATGACCTGCGGATCGACGCCGGCCGTTGCCCAGGAAACGATACGCACGAGCGGCTGTATGCCGCGGCGCGAAGCCTCCGCTTCGCTCATCAGCACGGCAGCGGCTGCACCATCGTTCAGGCCCGAGGCATTGCCTGCGGTTACCGAACCGTCCTTGTCGAAAGCCGGGCGCAGCTTGCCCATCGCCTCCATCGTCGCGCCGTGGCGGATATATTCGTCGGCATCGACGATCGTATCGCCCTTACGGCCCTGAATGGTGAAGGGCACGATCTCATCCTTGAAGCGGCCGGCCTTCTGGGCGGCTTCGGCCTTGTTCTGCGAGGACACGGCAAACTGGTCCTGGTCGTCACGCGAAAGCTGCCACTGACGAGCGATATTTTCGGCGGTGATACCCATGTGGTAGCCGTAGAAAGCGTCGGTCAGGCCGTCCTTGATCATCGTGTCGATCATCTTCATGTCGCCCATCTTCGTGCCACCGCGTAGATGCGCGGCATGCGGCGCCATGGACATCGATTCCTGACCGCCGGCCACGATGATCTTGGCATCGCCAAGCGCGATCTGCTGCATGCCGAGCGCGACGGCGCGCAGGCCCGAGCCGCAGAGCTGGTTGACGGCCCAGGCCGTCGCTTCCTTGGGAACACCGGCCTTCATGGCTGCCTGGCGCGCCGGGTTCTGCCCTTCGCCTGCCTGCAGCACCTGGCCAAGAATGACCTCGTCGACTTCGGCGCCGTCGACGCCGGCGCGCTCCAGCGCGCCCTTGATCACGGTCGCTCCGAGTTCATGCGCGGGGACAGTGGCGAATGCGCCGTTAAACGAGCCGACCGCTGTACGGGCCGCGCTGGCGATGACGATGGATGTGTTGCTCATGGGAAGCCTCCTCGCTTTTTCACCACTTTATATAAGGCGAAACTGGCAAAGCTTTTAGCCCGAGTCAAACGGCAAGACTGTCACAGAGCAATTTTAGGCCGCACTTACGAAGAGCGGAATTATGCCGCTAATAAAAGGGGTTGCCGCATCGCACAAAGAGATTGTCACCGGCGTTCTTTTGCGTCTACATTCGATATTGGAGGAAATTCCACATAATCAGACGGGGTTCAGGAGACTGATATGGCGAAGAATGAGGGTCAGATAGTCATCAAGAAATACGCCAACCGCCGACTCTACAATACGGGCACCAGCACCTATGTGACGCTGGAAGACCTGGCAGAGATGGTGAAGAAGGGCGAGGACTTCACGGTCCAGGATGCCAAGACCGGCGATGACATCACCCACTCGGTATTGACCCAGATTATTTTCGAGCAGGAATCGAAGACCGGCAACACGCTGCTGCCGATTTCCTTCCTTCGCCAGCTGATCACCTACTACGGCGACCAGATGCAGATGGTCGTGCCGAGCTTTCTCGAGCACTCGATGAAGGCCTTCACCGAGCAGCAGTCGCAGATGCGCGAGCAGATGACGCGGGCCTTCGGCGAAACGCCGCTCGGCAAGAACCTGCAGCTTCCGATGCAGATGGTCGAGGATCAGGTTCGCCGCAATACCGAGATGTTCCAGCAGGCAATGCAGATGTTCTCGCCCTTCATGACGCCTCCCGCCAAGGAGACGAAGAAGGCCGAAGCCAAGGATATCGACGAGCTGAAGGAACAGCTGCGCGCGCTTCAGAACAAGCTCGACAATCTCTGAGCTCTAGGCCCTAGAGACCGATCGAAACATCGCGGCCCGCCGTCCGGATAGACACGGCGAAGCCGCCGATCACATCGATCAGCGCCACCGTCATCAGAATGAAGAAGACCTGCGTTGCTGCATCCTGGACGAGAAGAAACTCGACCAGGAAGGCAATGAACACCAGCATCGACAGCATGTGATTGACCAGGCTGCCCGAGCCATTGCGGGTCGCCTTCAATATCTCGACGAAGAGAATGACGAGCGCCACGACGATGAAGAGATCGCCGAGCGCCATGCTCCAGATCGCCCCTGAAATCATCGAGAGAACAATGATGTCATGCTGAAGCGCGGGTATGCCGCCGCTTCCCATCAGTCCGAGCATTGCCATATTGTAAAGAATAAATGGAATGATCATCAGCGGCATTGCAGCGAGCATGTCGGTCTATTCTCCCTCGATCGGTAGAATACTGCCGTAGATGACCGTGCCACTTCAAGACATTTGCGAATATAATCATACGCAAACGCAAAAAGACCGGCGCGCGGCCGGTCTCTTCGATCTGGGAAAACCAGAAGCAGGAAAGCTTATGCGCTTTCCTTCGGCGTCAGAACCTGACGGCCGCGATACATACCGGTCTTCAGATCGATATGGTGCGGACGGCGCAGTTCGCCGGAGTTCTTGTCTTCAACGTAGGTCGGAGCCTTCAGTGCGTCTGCAGAACGGCGCATACCGCGCTTGGACGGGCTCGTTTTTCTCTTCGGTACAGCCATTTCTCGTACTCCACTTCACAGGCAACACATTCCCGGCCAGACTGGCGGCCGAAACGGACATGTCGCGATTTCGGAAATTTTGCGCGCTTATACATGCCTTGGATGACCTTGACCAGTCCCCAAACGCATTTTTTGAGAATCCTTTGATTCCGGTCTCAAACCTCGTCGTGAGGGACGATCCAGGGCTCGGCGCGAGCAGCCTCCTCCCACTTCACCCAGGCCGGATGCGCCTTCACCGCGGCCATATAGCTCAGCGTCTCGCTCGATGTCACGAGGTCATAAACATCGAAGCGATTGATGACGGGCGCAAACATCGCATCGGCAGCCGAAAAGCCGCCGAACAGGAAGGGGCCGCCGGATTGCTCCCGCAAGTCGCGGAAGATCGTCTCGATGCGCATGACGTCGGCCATGACGCCATCGGCAAGCGCGATCTTGCCCTTCGGACGGCGGATGTTCATCGGGCAGGCATTGCGGATCGCCCGGAAGCCGGAGAGCATCTCCATCGATACCGAGCGGGCAACGGCCCGCCTCGCCCGGTCCTTCGGCCACAGGCCGGCCTCAGGATAGAGCTCGGCGACATATTCGATGATCGACAGCGATTCCCAGACGCGAACATTGCCATTATGCAGCGCCGGCACGCGGCCGGTCGGCGAGAATTCCCTGAAGCGCGGATTGCCGGCCTCGAAATCGAAGGGCACGACGACTTCCTCGAAGGGAATGCCGGTCGCCTCCATGGCGATCCATGGCCGCAGCGACCAGGACGAATAGTTCTTGTTGCCGATATAGAGGGTGAGCTTGTCCATGGTCCGATCCATCCGCTGTGTCAGGCCTTCTCTCTACCGGCCGCGGGCTTGGCTCACCAATGAATTGTTCAGGGCTCAATCATAAATGCATTTGATGTAGTCGCCGGCGCCCTGCGCACGGCGCTCGATCACCGCTGCCAGCCGCCGCAAGCCGCGGCCCGGTTTGCCGGCATTGCGGTCGATCGGGTTCGGCAGCGAAACGGCAAGCAACGCCGCCTGCCGCCGCGACAGCTTGGAGGCCGGAACCTTGAAGTGATAGCGCGCCGCCGCCTCGATGCCGTAGATGCCCGGGCCCCATTCGGCGATGTTGAGATAGATCTCCATCAGCCGCCGCTTGGTCCAGACGAAATCCGAGGCAACCGCGAGAGGAAGTTCCAGCCCCTTGCGCACGAAGGAACGGCTGTTCCAGAGAAACAGGTTCTTCGCCGTCTGCATCGGGATCGTGCTGCCGCCGCGTGTCGAGGCGCCGTCGAGCGTATCCTCGATCAGCATCCGCATCTCGCCCCAGTCGACGCCGCCATGGAAGCAATATTGCCCGTCTTCGGACATCATCACCGACTGCACCAGCGCCGGCGAGATATCGTCCAGCGACACCCATTGGCGATCATAGCCGCGCAACAGCACGAGATCGCGCAGCATCAGTGTCGAGACCGGATGGATGAAAGGTATGAGATAGAGGAAGATCAGCGCATAGGGCAGCACGCAGAGCGCCAGGATGCCAAGCACGATGCGCGCCAGCAAGGAGCGGCCGCGCAGCCACGCATACATCCGCCGATGAGCCGGCATGGCGATGCTTTCCTCTCTCTCCGGCGCGATGTCCAACGTTTGGCCCAGACCTGTTCCCTTGGTTCTCCTTACCGTTTGCGCAAGGCCAAGGCCAGAGCACAAAGGAATCTTGGGCGCGTCATCTACAATTCCGTTGCGCCTCAGGCTTCGCTCATGCCAAACAGCGGCCATGAGCCAGAGCCCCGCTGCATTTGACGAACGGTTGAAAATCAACGCCCGAGAGATCGAAGCGTTGCTCGAGGCGCTGCTTGCGAAGCCGGTTCTGGCCGACGAGATCGCCAGGCCCGAAAGCCTGCGCTCGGCCATGCATTACGCCGTGCTCAACGGCGGCAAGCGCCTGCGGCCTTTTCTGGTCGTTGAGAGCGCATTGCTTCTCGGCGGCGACCGCCAGGCGGCGCTGCGCGTCGGCGCCGCACTGGAATGCGTGCACTGCTATTCGCTGGTCCATGACGACCTGCCTGCCATGGACGACGACGATCTGCGCCGCGGCAAGCCCACCGTCCATATCGCCTTTGACGAGGCAACGGCGATCCTTGCCGGCGACAGCCTGCTGACCTACGCCTTCGACATCATCGCAGCCCCCGAAACCGCCCTGCCGGACGCGCGAAGGACCGCGCTGATCCTGGCGCTCGCCCGCGGCGCGGGCCTGGGCGGCATGGCCGGCGGCCAGGCGCTGGATCTCGCCGCCGAAAAGGCAGCACCCGATGCCTCCGGCATCGTTACATTGCAGGCTATGAAAACCGGCGCGCTCATTCGCTTCGCCTGCGAGGCCGGTGCCATCGTTGCCGGCGCGAGCGAGGAACACCGCAAGCGTCTGCGAGCATTCGGCGAGAAGATCGGCCTCGCGTTCCAGCTTGCCGACGACCTGCTCGACATCACCTCGGATGCCGCGACCATGGGTAAGGCGACAGGCAAGGACGCCGGCCGCGGCAAGGGCACGCTGGTCGCCCTCAACGGCATCGAATGGGCCGAAACGGAACTGCGCCGCCACGTCGAAGACGCTACGGCGCTGCTCGAGCCCTACGGCGACACCGCAGCAACGCTGTCCGCCACCGCGCGCTTCATCGCCAACCGCAAGAGCTGACCAGAGCGCCGGGCAGGTCCGGCGCTCCGTTTAGGCGTTTGCCAACCGCCCTGCCGCAGCCACCATTGGACGCCTCAGGATGGCGACGAGCATCAGGCCGCCGACGACGCTGATATGCTCGATCGCAAACAGCATCTCGAAGAAGGCCGCCTCACCGGTCATCCCCCAGAATGCATGGGCGATCGGGATCGTCAGCGCCGTGAACACGCCAAGCGCCCCTGCTCCCAGCCAGACATTCCAGCCGGAAATCACCAGCGCCGAGCCGCCGAGCTGAACGATGATGACTAGCGCGGCCATCGGCGCCGCCGGCAGAACGCCATATTTCTCCATCTCGGCAACGGCTCCGGCAAAGTCGAAGAGCTTCGCAAGGCCACTCGACCAAAAGACGAATGTCACGAGCACGCGGGCGACGACGCCGAAAGCCGGTGACGACAAAAGTTTGTCGATGAACATCGTCTACTCCTCAGGCTGCCGGTACGAGCGGGATGTCTATGCCGAAACGCGCAGCCGTCTCGACGATCTTCGGAATGTCGGGCGGCAGCATTTCCGGAAACGCCGTCGTGCCCGGCGGCAGCGGCTCACCGATCGCGACGAAGAACTCTTCATGGAGGTCGCCGGGGAAGTTGATCAGCAGCAGCCTCGACGGAACGTCAGCGATGTTGCGGAAGGCATGCATGGTGCCCGGCGCGACATGGACGAAATCGCCCGGTCCGCAGATCTTCGTCTCATCGCCGACAATGATCTCGTAGCGGCCCTCAAGGATGAGAAACGCTTCCTGATCCGTCTGCGTGTGCGGCGGTGGGCCGGCATTCGGCGCGGTCAGAACTTCGATCACGGTGAAGCTGCCTTTCGTATCGGCATACCCTGCGCGAAAGGTCAGGATGTTGCCGATGAAGTGGACGGTCATCGGCGAAGTCGCCGAATGGTCTGGTTTTGCTGGAATAGAATTCATTGCCTTGTGCCCCCAAGGGTTTGTGATACACTCTACTCTTAATGAGATTATCGTCTCATAATGAGGTAAAAATGGACAGTCAAGAGAAAAGATTCGAGCGCGTGAACCAGAAGCGTCGGACGCGCAGCGAATTGCTGCGTGCGGCGCGGCAGATCGTGGAGAAAGGCGGACATCCGTCCATCGCCGATGTCGCTGATCTGGCAGGGATTTCGCGCGCCACGGCCTATCGCTACTTCTCGACGCCAGACGAAATCATCCGAGAGGCCGTGCTCGATGGCGTCGCCGATGTCATCAGCATCGAACCGGCCGCGGCAGGCGCCGGTCTCAAGGACGCCGAGGTGCGGCTGGACAAACTGGTGTCCGACATCTTCCATATGATTCTGAACAACGAGAGCGTCTTCAGGGCCCTGCTCGGCAATGCCGTAACCGGCCAAACCCAGGTCCGCCGCGGCGGCCGCCGTATTCCCTGGCTGAAGGAAGCACTATCGCCGCTTCAGGGCCGCGTTCCCTCGAAACAGCTCGACAAGCTCATCCACGCGCTGTCGCTGGTAACTGGCGTCGAATCGCTCGTCGTGATGCGCGATATCTGCGAGCTGGAGCCCAAGGAAGCCGAGCGGATCCTGCGCTGGACGGCCAAGGCCATTCTCAAGACCGCTCTCGCCGAAAACAACCTCGAGACGGCGTGACAGCCGACAAAAACTCTGACAGGTTCAGGCTTTCCCGCCAAAGAGCAGCCCCATGCACGACACGCTATCCTATCTCCCATCTATCATGCCCGCCTATATCGCCTATGTGATCGCGGTCATCAGCCCCGGCCCCGCCATCCTGGCGATTGTCGCGACGTCGATGACGCAGGGCCGTAAGGCGGGGATGACGATCGGTGTGGGGATTTTTGGGGGGTCGTTTACCTGGGCCTGCGCTGCCGCGCTTGGCCTTGCAACGTTGCTGCATACTTACGCGATCGCCCTTGAGATTCTGAAGGTCTTCGGCGGGCTCTATCTGCTCTATCTTGCCTACAAGGCGTTCAAGGCGATGCGTGCAGGCAACGACCTTGCGCAGGCAAAGGATGTTCAGCCGCTTTCGACGCGCGCCCTGCTGCTGAAGGGCTACGGTATACACGTCACCAATCCGAAGGCGATCTTTGCCTGGCTCGCCATCATCGCGCTCGGCATGCCGCAGGGCGCACCGGGCTCGGTGGCCGTGCTCATCGTCGCCATCTGCCTGACGACGGGCTTTGCGATCTTCATGGGATATGCGGTGCTGTTTTCGACGCCGCACGCGCTCAGGATCTACAACAGCCTCCGCCGCTGGATAGAAGGCGCAATGTCCGCCTTCTATTGCTTCGCGGGCCTGAAGCTGCTGACCAGCCGCATCTAGCGGCTATTCGGCGGCCGTCTTCTGGCCGAAACGCTTCTCGATATAGTCGGTCACCAGCGCCTCGAAATCGGCAGCGATGTTCGGGCCGCGCAGCGTCAGCGCCTTCTGGCCATCGATGAAGACAGGGGCGGCCGGCGTTTCGCCGGTGCCGGGAAGTGAGATGCCGATGTCGGCATGCTTGCTCTCGCCCGGACCATTGACGATACAGCCCATGACGGCGACGTTCAGCGCCTCGACTCCCGGGTATTTCTCACGCCAGACCGGCATGTTCTTGCGGATGTCGTTCTGGATGTTCTGCGCCAGTTCCTGGAAGACCGTCGACGTCGTGCGGCCGCAGCCGGGGCAGGCAGCAACGACGGGAATGAACTGCCGGAAGCCCATGACCTGCAGGAGCTCCTGCGCCACCTGCACTTCGCGCGTCCGGTCGCCATTCGGCTCCGGCGTCAGCGAGACGCGGATCGTGTCACCGATACCGTGCTGCAGCACATAGCCCATGGCCGCCGACGAGGCGACGATGCCCTTCGAACCCATGCCGGCCTCGGTGAGGCCGAGATGCAGCGCATGGTCGGAGCGCTCCGACAGCATGGAATAGACGGCGATCAGGTCCTGCACCTGGCTGACCTTGGCGGACAGGATGATGCGATTGCGCGGCAGGCCGATTTCTTCGGCGAGATTGGCGGAGATCAGCGCTGATTGAACGATCGCCTCGCGGGTGACCTGACGCGCCGAAAGCGGCGAACCCGCCTCGGCATTCTGGTCCATCAGCGCCGTCAGCAGATCCTGATCGAGCGAACCCCAGTTCACGCCGATGCGGACCGGCTTGTCGTAGCGGATCGCCATCTCGATGATCTCGGCGAACTGCTTGTCCTTCTTGTCCTTGAAGCCGACATTGCCCGGATTGATGCGGTATTTCGCCAGCGCCCCGGCACAGGCAGGATGATCGGCAAGCAGCTTGTGGCCGATATAGTGGAAGTCGCCGATCAGCGGCACGTCCATGCCGAGACGCAGCAGGCGCTCGCGGATCTTCGGAACGGCGGCAGCGCTTTCGTCGCGATCGACGGTGATGCGCACCATTTCCGAACCGGCCTTGAAGAGCGCGGCAACCTGGGCAACCGTCGCATCGATATCGGCCGTGTCGGTATTGGTCATCGACTGGACGACCACGGGCGCGCCGCCCCCGACAATGACGCCGCCGACATCGACGGCAACAGAGGCGCGGCGCGGTTTCGGATCAAAATCCGTAGCTGAAGACATGGATAGAGCTCTTGAACCCTTTGGAAATCGTGCCTTTCAGGTGGATCATGCCCGCTGCCTTGTCAACCGCCCCGCGCTTCACTTTTGCTTGGCGGCCTCAGTGGCCGCCGCCCGAAGCACCGTCGGCATAGCGCGCCAGCTTCGAAAAGATCAGCACGACGACGAGCAGCACCGGCAGCGCCAGGAACACAGTCGAGAAGCCGACATGCTCGGCAACGAAGCCGATCGCCGAGGGTGCCACCAGCATGCCCGAATAGCCCATCGTGGTGACGACGGAGATACCGATCCCCGGCTTCAGCCCAGGCACGTTGCCGGCCGCCGAGAAGGCGATCGGTACCATGTTCGAGATGCCGATGCCGCAGAAGGCGAAGCCGACAATAGCGAGCTCGGCGCTCGGCGCAAAACCGGCAATCAGCATGCCCGTGATCGCAAACAGCGTGCAGACCCGCAGCGTTTTCACACCGCCGAAGCGGTCGCGCACCATATCACCGGCAAAGCGCATGGCGGCCATGGTCAGCGAGAAGGCGGCAAAGCCGAAGCCGGAAAGCGCAACGGAAGCGCCCATTTCCTGGCGCAGGTAGAGCGCACCCCAATCGAGAACCGCACCTTCCGGAACCATCGAGAACAGCGCCATCAAGCCGAGCAGCCAAGGCAGCGGCACCATCGGCAGGCGGGTCTTTTCCTTCTTCTCATCCGGATGCGGCGGATCGGAAAGCACCATCGGCCAGGCAATCGCCAGGAAGGCGACAGCGAGAGCAGTCGCAAGACCCGCATGACCGAGCACGCCGATCTTGGAGATCAAGAGACCGCCAAGACCCGAGCCGATCAGGCCACCGAGGCTCCAGAAAGCATGGCAGGACGACATGATCGCCCGGCGCATCGACTTCTCGACGGCAACCGCATTGGCATTCATCGCGACGTCCATGGCGCCGACGAAGCCGCCGAACAGGAAGAGCGCGATACCGCCGGTGATGACATTCGGCGCCACCGTCAGGGCGAGCAGGATCGGCAGCAGGCAGACGGCCATGGCCAGCGTCACGACGCGCGAACCATGCTTGGCGATCTTCGCGCCGGCGACCGGCATCATCGTCAGCGATCCCAGGCCGAACACCAGGATCATCAGCCCGAGCTCGAACTTGGTGATCGCAAGCCGTTCCGCAAATTCCGGAATCTTCGGCGCCCAGCAGCCGACTAGGAAGCCGTTCATGAGAAACAGCAGCGAAACCGCGATCCGGCTCTTCGGGAAAAAGCCGCGCTGCGCCTGAGCAGCCGCATGTAGTTGATTATCCATTATCCCGTCTCATCCCATTACCACCTGCATGCCGGCAGGCCGTTCCATATTCAGTTCGCCGCCGTGGCTTGCACGGTCCGGCACCCCCGCTCGCGATAGGCGGCAAGCAGGGCCTCGTCGGCATCATGCTCGACGACAAGGCATTCGCAGTGAGCGACCGGCAGAACGCTGTGAGGCGCAGCGGTGCCGAATTTCTCCGATGTCGCCGCCACCAGAACCCGGCGGCTCTTCGAAGCCGCAAACCGCTTGAACTCGGCATCCTCGAATCCGAAGGTTGTGACACCGGCTTCCAGATCGACGCCGCAGGCGCCGAGCACGCAGAGATCGGGTGACAGCTGCTCCATGTCGCGCAGCGCCTTGGCGCCAAGCGCCCCGCCGACCTGGCGGTCGATCTGGCCGCCGATCAGGATGACGTTGACACCCGCCTTGTCGAGCAGAGCCGCGGCAATCGCCGGGGCATTGGTCGCAGCCGTCAGCGCCATGTCCTGCGAAAGCGCATTGGCGATCGCCAGGTTGGTGCTGCCGGCATCGAAGAACACGGTCGATCCCGCTTTGATCTGCGACACTGCGGCCTGCGCCAGCGATTGCTTGCGCTCGAAAGCGACGCTCATCCGCTGCTTCAGGCTGCCGCCCGCCGGCGAAACCGGCAAAGCGCCGCCATAGACGCGCTCGCAAAGCCCGGCTGCTGCCATCTCGCGCAAATCTCGGCGGATCGTATCTTCGGAGACGCCGAATTCGCTCGCAAGTTCCGCCGCCAGCACGCGCCCATGCGTCTCCAGCTTGACGGAAATCAGTCCCTGCCGCTCGCGCAGCAACATTTCGTTCACGTTCATCCTTGCTCCAGACAAGAATCGGCACAAACAGATAGAAACGTGCATAAACATATAATCGCAGGCGTGCAATAGCGGGTGCGGCACACGTTTATTGACGCTCTGAAACAAGCCGCGCCAAAAACGCGGCAAATGAGAAAAATATTCGCAGTTGCCGATTTTCTTTGCAGTTTTCTACGCTTCGCCACGCCCTATTTTCTGCGATCTATGCAGCATTGAATTTCCTCCCTTTACGGAACAGAAAAATGAAAATCCTGAAGACCATTGCCGCCGCAGCCCTGATCTCCGCAGCAGCCTTCGCAGCTCACGCTGGCGAAAACCTCGCCGCCATCAAGTCGGCTGGCGTCCTGAAGATCGGCACGGAAGGCACCTACGCGCCCTTCACCTACCATGACGACAGCAACAAGCTCGTCGGCTTCGACGTCGAAATCGGCGAAGCCGTCGCTGCCAAGCTCGGCGTCAAGGCCGAGTTCGTCGAAGGCAAGTGGGACGGCCTGATCGCCGGTCTCGATGCCAACCGTTACGACACCGTCATCAATCAGGTCGGCATCACCGACGCCCGCAAGCAGAAGTACGACTTCTCCGAGCCCTACATCGCATCCAAGGCCGTACTGATCGCCCGCTCGGACGACGACAGCATCAAGTCCTTCGCCGACCTCAAGGGCAAGAAGTCCGCACAGTCGCTGACCAGCAACTTCGGCAAGCTTGCTGAACAGGCCGGCGCAGAACTCGTCGGCACCGACGGTTTCGACCAGTCGATCCAGCTCGTTCTGACCAAGCGCGCTGACGCGACGGTCAACGACAGCCTCTCCTTCCTCGACTTCAAGAAGCACAAGCCCGACGCTCCGGTGAAGATCGTTGCCCAGCAGGAAAATGCCGACTACTCCGGCATCATCATCCGCAAGGGTGAGCCGGAACTGCTTGAAGCGATCAACAAGGCCCTGGTCGATATCAAGGCCGACGGCACCTACAAGAAGATCGCCGACAAGTATTTCGGTCAGGACGTTTCCAAGTAAGTCTGGCTACTAGAGCAGACCCTTCCCCAGCCCCTCCCCCACAAGCAGGAGGGGCTTTTTATTGGCCGCTTCTCGAAACGAGCACCAAGGCCAAGGCGGATAGGGTCGATTTATGCCTGAACGGCGCATCCTCCGGGCCCCTCCCCCTTGTGGGGAGGGGTTGGGGAGGGGTATTCCACGTCAACGCATAACCCGTGAGAGGGAATACCCGTGCCGCACTGGCTCCAATTGATGGTGGAATCGCTGCCGACGCTCCTGTGGGGCGGCATCAAGTTCACCATTCCGCTGACGCTTCTTTCCTTTGTCTTCGGGCTTGCCCTCGGATTGCTGACCGCCGTGGCCCGGCTGTTTGGCCCGGCGCCATTCAGGGCGATCGCCCGTTTCTACGTCTGGATCATCCGCGGCACGCCGCTGCTCGTGCAGCTCTTCGTCATTTTCTACGGCCTCCCAAGCATCGGCATTCTCCTCGATGCTTTCCCGGCAGCCCTGATCGGCTTCACTCTGAATATCGGCGCCTACAGCTCCGAAATCATCCGTGCCGTCATCTCCTCGGTGCCGAAGGGCCAGTGGGAAGCCGCGTATTCGATCGGCATGAACTGGCGCCAGGCGATGAGCCGCACCATCCTGCCGCAGGCCGCCCGCGTCGCCGTGCCGCCGCTGTCGAACACCTTCATCTCGCTGGTCAAGGACACCTCGCTCGCAGCCGCGATCACCGTGCCCGAGCTTTTCCAGGCCGCGCAGCGCATCGTCGCCACGACCTATGAACCGCTGATCCTCTATATCGAGGCGGCTCTCATCTATCTCGTTCTAAGCTCCGTGCTTTCGGCGCTGCAGGTCAGGCTTGAACGCCGCTTCGCCCGCTATGGCGGTACGCTGGAGGCAAATTCATGATCGAGCTTTCCAACATCGAAAAGCGCTTCGGCGACGCTGTCATCCTCAAGGATATCAGCATCAGCATTCCCGAAGGCAGCGTCACCGCGCTCGTCGGCCCCTCCGGCGGCGGCAAGAGCACCCTGTTGCGCTGCATCAACCTGCTGGAAATCCCGACAGCGGGCGCAATCCGCATCGGCGATGAGAAGCTCGATTTCGCACCCGGCAAGAAGACCGGCTGGCAATCGATCCAGCGCATCCGCCGCCAGACAGGCATGGTCTTCCAGAACTTCCAGCTCTTTCCGCACCAGACGGCAATCGAGAACGTCATGGAAGGCCTCGTCACGGTTCTCCGTTGGCCGAAGGAAAAGTCCCGTGAACGCGCCATGGAGCTGCTCACCAAGGTTGGCATGGCACACAAGGCCGATGCTTGGCCCGCGACGCTCTCCGGCGGCCAGCAGCAGCGTGTCGCAATCGCACGCGCCCTCGCCCCTTCGCCGCGTGTCCTGCTCTGCGATGAGCCGACATCGGCGCTCGATCCGGAACTGTCTGCCGAAGTCGTCGACGTTCTCGGCAAGCTCGCCAGCGAAGGTACGACCATGGTGATGGCAACGCACGACCTGCGCCTTGCCTCGAAGATCGCCAACAACGTCGTTTTCCTGGAAGCCGGAAGCGTCGTCGAAACCGGCAGCGCCAAGGCGATCTTCACGGCGCCTGAGCGTGAGCGCACCAAGCGCTTCATCTCGACGATCAACGCCGCCCACACCTACGATATCTAGGCGGCCGCACTCTTCAAATGAAAGGGGCGGGCCTGAGGCCCGCCCCTCAAATCTTTAGGCCGAGTAGGTGACCAACAGGTCCTTGGCATCGATCTGATCGCCGGCTTTGACGAGAACTTCGGCGATCGTGCCGTCCTTCTCGGCGTGGATCGCCGTTTCCATCTTCATCGCCTCGATCGAGACGAGCACGTCGCCGGCATTGATCGCCTGGCCGGGCGAGACGAAGACGCGGGAAATGACGCCCGGCATCGGCGCGCCGACATGGGCGGCGTTGCCCGGCTCTGCCTTGCGGCGGGCAGCAGCGCCCGATGCGCCATGGGCGCGATCGGGTACCTTGATGCGGCGCGGCTGGCCGTTGAGTTCGAAGAACACGGTGACCATGCCCTGGCTATCCGTGCCGCTCATCGCCTGATTGACGATGACAAGCGTCTTGCCCTTCTCGATATCGGCAAACAGCTCTTCGCCATCGGCCAGGCCATAGAAATAGGCAGGCGTCGGCAGAACCGAGACCGGACCATAGGTATCCGATGCAAAGGCAAAGTCGGTGAAGACCTTCGGATACATCAGGTAGGAAGCGAATTCGAAGTCGGTGACCTCGCGCTCGAGCTTGGTTTCGATCGCCTTGCGCTCGGCATCGAGATCGGCGTCTTCAAGCAGCGAGCCCGGACGCACGGTATAGGGTGCATCACCCTTCAGCGCCTTCTTCTGCAGCGCTTCCGGCCAGCCGGACGGCGGCTGACCGAGGTCGCCCTTCAGCATCGAGACCACCGATTCCGGGAAGGAGACTTCCTTGTCCGGATTGATGACATCGGCGACCGTCAGGTCCTGCGACACCATCATCAGCGCCATGTCGCCGACCACCTTGGAGGACGGCGTCACCTTGACGATATCGCCGAACATCTGGTTGGCATCGGCATAGGCCTGCGCCACCTTATGCCAGCGGGTCTCGAGACCGAGCGAGCGGGCCTGTTCCTTGAGGTTGGTAAACTGGCCGCCCGGCATTTCGTGCAGGTAGACTTCGGATGCCGGACCCTTGAGATCGCTCTCGAAGGCCGCGTACTGGTGGCGCACCGCTTCCCAATAGAAGGAGATGCGGCGGATCCATTCCGGGTCGAGGCCCGGATCCCGCTCGGAGCCGCGCAGCGCTTCGACGATCGAACCGAGGCAGGGCTGCGAGGTATTGCCCGACAGCGCGTCCATAGCCGCATCGACGGCGTCGACACCGGCATCGACAGCCGCAAGAACGGTCGCGGCCGCGATACCCGACGTATCATGGGTGTGGAAGTGGATCGGCAGGCTGGTCGCCTCGCGCAGCGCCTTGAACAACACCTTGGCAGCGGCCGGCTTCAGGAGACCCGCCATGTCCTTCAGCGCGATGATATGCGCGCCGGCCTTTTCCAGCTGGACGGCGAGATCCGTGTAATACTTCAGATCGTATTTCGGGCGCGCCGAGTTCAGGATATCGCCGGTATAGCAGATCGCCGCTTCGCAAAGCTTGTTCTCTTCGGCCACCGCGTCCATCGAGACGCGCATGTTCTCGACCCAGTTCAGGCAGTCGAAAACGCGGAAGAGGTCAATGCCGCCGGCAGCCGCCTGACGGACGAAGTATTTGACGACATTGTCAGGGTAGTTCTTGTAGCCGACGCCGTTGGCGCCGCGCAGCAGCATCTGCAGAAGCAGGTTCGGCGCGGCCTCGCGCACCTGCGACAGACGCTCCCAGGGATCTTCCGTCAGGAAGCGCATGGAGACGTCGAAGGTCGCCCCACCCCAGCATTCCAGCGACAAGAGGTTCGGCAGCGCCTGGGCATAGGTGCTGGCGATCCGGGCAATGTCATAGGTGCGCATGCGCGTTGCCAGCAGCGACTGGTGGCCGTCACGCATCGTCGTGTCGGTCATCAGCACGCGCTTCTCGTTGCGCATCCATTCGCCGAATTTCTTCGGGCCCAGCTTGTCGAGCAGCTGCTTGGTGCCATCCGGCACCTTGCCGCCTTCGATATAGGGAACGACCGGCTCTGCGATATCGGCAGACGGCTTCGGCCGGTCCTTGGCTTCCGGATGGCCGTTGACGGTGACATCGGCGAGATAGGTGAGGAGCTTGGTGGCGCGGTCCTGGCGTTTCACCTGCTGGAAGAGCTCCGGCGTCGAGTCGATGAAGCGCGTCGTGTAGCTGTTGTCGCGGAACTTCGGATGCGTGATGATCGCTTCCAGGAAGGTCAGGTTGGTGGCCACGCCACGGATACGGAATTCGCGCAGCGCGCGGTCCATACGCGAGATCGCTTCCGACGGGTTGGGCGCCCAGGCCGTTACCTTGACGAGCAGCGGATCGTAATACCGGGTGATGATCGCGCCCGAATAGGACGTGCCGCCATCGAGGCGGATACCGAAGCCCGATGCCGAGCGGTAGGCGGTGATACGGCCATAATCCGGAATGAAGTTATGCTCCGGATCCTCGGTGGTGATGCGGCACTGCAGCGCATGACCGTTGAGGCGGATATCGGCCTGCTTGGGCACGCCCGACTCAGGCGTCCCGATGGCAAAGCCGTCGAGAATATGGATCTGCGCCTTGACGATATCGATGCCGGTGACGACTTCGGTGACGGTGTGCTCGACCTGGATGCGCGGATTGACTTCGATGAAGTAGAATTTGCCGGTATCGGCATCCATCAGGTACTCGACGGTGCCGGCGCCGACATAGTTCGTCGCCTCGGCGATCTTCAGCGAGTAGGCGGCGAGTTCCTGGCGCTGCGCTTCGCTGAGATAAGGTGCCGGCGCGCGCTCGACGACCTTCTGGTTACGGCGCTGGATGGAGCAGTCGCGCTCGAAGAGATGCACGACATTGCCATGCGTATCGCCAAGGATCTGGCTTTCGACGTGGCGGGCGCGTTCGACGAGCTTTTCGAGATAGACCTCGTCCTTGCCGAAGGCGGCCATCGCTTCGCGTTTTGCTTCGGTCACTTCGCGGGCAAGATCCTTCGGATCGCGGATCGCGCGCATACCGCGGCCACCGCCGCCCCAGGATGCCTTCAGCATCACCGGATAGCCGATCTCCTCGGCCATGCGGGCAACTTCCTTCATGTCGTCGGGAAGCGGCTCGGTTGCCGGAACAACGGGAACGCCGACGGAGATCGCCAGATTGCGCGCTGCAACCTTGTTACCGAGCTGGCGCATCGTATCGGCCCGCGGACCGATAAAGGTGATGCCCGCCTTGTTGCAGGCATCGACGAATTCGGGGCTTTCCGACAGCAGGCCGTAGCCCGGATGGATCGCATCGGCGCCGGACAGCTTCGCAACGCGGATTACTTCGTCGATCGACAGGTAGCTCTCGATCGGCCCGAGATCACGCTCAAGATGCGGCCCGCGGCCGACCTGGTAGCTTTCGTCTGCCTTGAAGCGGTGCAGCGCGAGTTTGTCTTCCTCTGCCCATATCGCGACCGTTTTTATCCCGAGCTCGTTGGCCGCGCGGAAAACGCGGATGGCAATTTCGGAGCGGTTGGCGACAAGAATCTTGGATATGGGCAATGCACTCTCCTCAAAGCACGGGACGCGGGCAATGCTGCACCCGCGAAGAGAATTCTTAACGTGCTGTTACAGAAAGTTCAATTTCCCTTGCCGCCACGAAATAGAATTTCTCCGCCATCAGGTAATTAAGCCGTATCTAAAGGCCAAAGCGACGGCCTGCTGGCGGTTTTTGGCCTTCAGTTTGTCCTGAATTCCGTTCATGTACCAGTCGACGGTGTGGTTGGAGATGCTCAGCAACTTGCTGATCTCGATCGAGGTCATGCCATCGGCGAGATAATGCAGGATCTCCAGTTCGCGCCGTGTCAGCGGCGTTTCCATCAGCGTCGGGCTGTCCAAAGCCTCCGCCTCGCCCCGCAATTCCAATAGCCGCCAGAAGGCCTTGTGCGTCACGGTGCAAAACAGCGAAAGCTCCACCGGAGACAGATCGACGGGCACGCCGCCGATGCTGAGGCTGCCGAGCAGACCGCTGCGGCCATGGACCGGAAGCACATAGCCATCGCTCAGCCCATGCTGGGCAGCATCGTTCATCATCTGCTCCATCCGGCGCTGATGCGGGTCTCGGCGATAGGCGGCGAGCGCTTCCTGCCAGCGGAATGGGCGGCTCGTCTGTCCGAGATAGCGGACGGTCGGATCGATCAGGAAATATTTCTTGGTTGCATAAACCTGCGTCCATTTCTCCGGCCAGTCGCCGGCGAGCACGGCGCCCCAGGGATCGACGCTGCGCTTCGGGTGACGCAGAAGAACGAAATATTCAAAGCCATAGGAATGCAGAACATTCTCAAGCTCCTCGACCACACGTTCGATCTTCTTGCATTCCTCGATAACGACAAGCAATTGAATCAACGAATGAATATTCACAAATGCCCCCTGCCCGAAAAGGGCGTGCGGTTGAGGGCCGTCGACCGGCAAAAAACGCAGCCGGCATCTCAACGGTCTTCGGTTTAATCATTTTAACCCGTATGCTTTATGGTGTGACGTATGACCTTCCAAATGCAAGCGAAAATTGTCACGACTGTTGTCCATTGAACAGTTTTCAACCGATGTCATCTCGTCGCACCCTGCTGTCACAATGTCGAAAAAAGCGGTGCGTGAACGCGGTGTTAATCGCCGGTTCAGGTAGATTTTAGTAGCGTCGCAGCATCCCGTTTTGCAGATGCACAAAAGAGGTACTGCTGTGTCGCTATTCAAGGTCTATGCAAGAGCTTTGCGCTACCTTGGCGCCTACAAGCTCCGCGTATCCCTGGTGGTCGTTGCCAACATTGTTCTGGCGGCCATCACCATCGCGGAACCGATCCTCTTCGGCCGCATTATCGATGCCATCTCCGGCAAGGGCGAAGTGAAGCCGATCCTGTTCATGTGGGCCGGTTTCGCCGTCTTCAACACCATCGCCTTCGTGCTTGTCGCCCGCGAGGCTGACAGGCTGGCGCATGGCCGGCGCGCCACGCTTCTGACCGAAGCCTTCGGCCGCATCATTTCCATGCCGCTCTCCTGGCATCATCAGCGTGGCACGTCCAACGCGCTGCATACGCTGCTGCGCGCCTGCGAGACGCTGTTCGGCCTCTGGCTCGAGTTCATGCGCAACCACCTTGCGACGGCTGTCGCAATCGGCCTGCTGATCCCGACCGCCATCTCGATGGACTATCGCCTGTCGATCGTTCTGCTGGTGCTCGGCGCCGCCTACTGGGCGATCGGCCGTGTGGTCATGAGCCGCACGAAGGATGGTCAGGCTTCGGTCGAAAACCACTACCACACCGTCTTTTCGCATGTCAGCGACTCGATCAGCAACGTTTCGGTGCTGCACAGCTACAACCGTATCGAAGCTGAAACCAAGGCTCTGAAGGGCTTTACCGATCGCCTGCTGCAGGCCCAGTATCCGGTTCTCGACTGGTGGGCTATTGCCGGCGCGCTGAACCGGATGGCTTCCACGATCGCCATGATGGTCATCCTCGTCATCGGCACGCTGCTGGTGCAGGCTGGCGAAATCAAGATCGGTGACGTCATTGCCTTCATCGGCTTTGCCAACCTGCTGATCTCGCGTCTCGACCAGATGCGCCAGTTCGCCACGCAGATCTTTGAAGCCCGCTCGAAGCTTGAAGACTTCTACGTCCTCGAAGACTCCGTTCGTGACCGTGAAGAGCCTGCCGGCAATGCCGACATCAAGGACGTCAAGGGCGAAGTCGAATTCCGCGACGTCTCCTTCGGCTTCGGCAACTCGTCGCAGGGTCTGCACAACGTCAACTTCAAGGCCAAGGCCGGCCAGACGATCGCGATCGTCGGCCCGACCGGCGCCGGCAAGACGACGCTCGTCAACTTGCTGCAGCGCGTCTACGACCCCGACAGCGGCCAGATCCTCGTAGATGGCCATGACATCACCAAGGTGACCCGCAAGTCGCTGCGCCGCTTCATCGCAACCGTGTTCCAGGATGCCGGTCTGCTGAACCGTTCGATCAGTGACAACATCCGCCTCGGCCGCGAGGGCGCCAGCGAAGAAGAAATGCGCCAGGCAGCGGAAGCTGCTGCAGCTGCCGACTTCATCGAGACGCGCGAAGACCAGTACGACACGCATGTCGGCGAGCGCGGCAACCGTCTCTCGGGTGGTGAGCGTCAGCGTATCGCGATCGCCCGCGCCATCCTGAAGGACGCGCCAATCCTCGTGCTCGACGAGGCGACCAGCGCGCTCGACGTCGAGACCGAAAACCGCGTGAAGGCCGCCATCGACAACCTGCGCCAGAACCGCACCACCTTCATCATCGCCCACCGTCTCTCGACGGTCCGCGAGGCCGACAAGGTGCTGTTCCTCGACAATGGCCGGATCGTCGAGCAGGGTAGCTTTGACGAACTCAGCCAGAGCAACGGCCGCTTCGCCGCCCTGCTCCGCGCCAGCGGCATCCTGACGGACGACGAAGTCCGCAAGGCACACGCCACCGAAGCTGCATAAGACGACAGCCGCACCGAAATGCAAAAGGCCGGAAGGATCGACTTCCGGCCTTTTCTTTTGCGCTTTCGTTTGTGTGCTCCCTAGCTTAAGGCTCGCTGCCGATACTGCTGCTTCGCCGTCGACGGGATGATCACGCGATCTAGCACTCTGAGCAGTTCGCAAGAGCTAGCTCGGTGCCTCACATGACCGGCCGGCGACCACAGGCATCACGCAAGCGATGCCAGGCACTCCCAATGCTTCAATCGCATGGTGAAAGCCGCTAGCATCGGCTCCGCGCATTTGGCGCCGGAGGAAGCAACTTTGGCCGTTCGCCGCATCATCACCAACATCGCCGCCGGCGACCTGTCGCTGGCGCAGCGTTTCTACGGCGACATCCTGGGGCTCGATCTGCTGATGGATCAGGGCTGGATCGTCACCTTTGGAAATGCCACTGCCATGCAGGTCCAGGTCAGCATCGCCAGCGAGGGCGGGTCCGGTACAGATGTGCCCGATCTCTCGATCGAGGTGGATGATGTCGATGCCGTGCTTGAGGATATGCGGAAGGCAGACTTCGAGATCGTCTATGGCCCCGCCGACGAGCCGTGGGGCGTCCGCCGCTTCTATGTCCGCGATCCCTTCGGCCGCCTCATCAACATTCTCGAGCATAAAAAATAGCCGGCGGAGAGAACCCCGCCGGCCATTGGCATCACATCGATCCCTGCAGCTTATTTCCGGCGATCGCCAACCCGGATGGCGACCGGCACCGCCGTGCGCGCTATCACCGGCTTGACCTTAGCATCCAGGCGCTTGCGCTCCAGATGGTAGGCATAGGCGAACTGGGCCGAAAGACCGGCGATCACAAACATCGGGCCGATAAACTGGTCGCGATTGGTGACATAGAGCAGCACCTGACCAGCCATCGCCAGGATCGTGCCGGCAACGAAGATGTTCAACGAGTGGCGGCCAAGGATCGTCAGCGGATGATCAGCCGGACGACGCAGCAGACGCGATAGAGCCGGGATGTTTATGACCAGATAGGTCAGCGCCAGCACATGCAGCAGACGCGGCAGCGACAGGAAGGTCTTGTCGAAGCCGGTGAGAACCGCAGGCAGGCCAAGCGCCGCGAGCGCATTACCGAGATCCCAGAGATGACCGACGACCCAGGCGAAGGACAGCGCTACATAGCCCGATGCCAGCATGAACAGCACAGGATGGCGCGGCAGCCTGCCGCCATGCTTCACATGCATCATGCCGACAATGCCGATCGTGAAGATGAACTGCCACGACAGCGGGTTCAGGAACCAGTAGTCGGCGATGATCATGTTATGCGGCGCAATCTGGTAGATGCCCGAGACGAACCAAACGGTGCCCGAAACAGTGAGCGCCAGCAGAGGATGCCAGGAGTTCAGCAGCAGGATGATCGGCACCATCAGCATCAGCGCGCCATACATCGGCAGGATGTTGTTGTAGCCGATCTGGTGGCCGAGCAGCAGCAGCGCCGGAATGCCTTCCTTCAGATTGGTCAGCACCGCCAGGATATTGATCTCCACCAGCAGGCCCGGCCGATGGAAAAGCCAGGCGCCGCAGATGAACAGCGCCAACGTCATGAATGTCGTGATCATATGGGCGAGATAGAGCGTAAAGGCGCGCTTGACGGCCTTCTTCGCCATCTCCAGCCTGCGACCGAACTTGAAGCCCGATCCATAGGCAAGCCCGACGGCGATACCAGAGATGAGCACGAAGGCTTCGGCAGCATCGGAGAAGCCGAAGTTCTTCGTCGTCACATATTCGAAAATCTGCCCGGGGACGTGATTGATGAAGATCGTGATCAGGGCCAGCCCGCGCAATACATCCAGTCTTGTATCGCGTTGCGGCCGGGCCGCGGACGGTGACACGCGCTCAGCGCCGATCGTCTTTTCCGGCGTAGTCGCCATGAATGTCTCTCCTGGTTCCGATTTGCAAACGCAGTTGCGGCCAAAAGGTTTCCCTTTTGGCCGCAACGAATCGCCGGAGTGTGAGCTTGAAGAATGCTGCTATCCGACCGGATATCCCTCAGAGGGATTGGCGATGTCGTTGCCGTTGATGGCAAGACTGTAGCCGCCGGGTTGGGACGATTTTGAGACCGAAATGCGGTATTTCACACCGGAATGTTCGACCTCTGCAGAGAAGCCATCCCAGCTGCTCGGAAGCGCCGGACGAACGAACAGGCGCCCGTCCTTCAGCCGGATTCCGAGGATGCCTTCGACGGCGGCGCGATAGAGCCAGCCGGCCGATCCCGTGTACCAGGTCCAGCCGCCGCGTCCCTTGAGAGCGCCTTCGCCATAGACGTCAGCCGCGATCGTATAGGGCTCGACGCGATAGTGCTCGGCAGAACTCCTGTCGCGCGAATGCGTGATCGGGTTGAGCAGATCGAAGCAGGCCAGCGCATCGTCGCCGCGGTTCATCTCTGCCAGCGCCATGACCACCCAGGTCGCAGCATGCGTGTACTGGCCGCCGTTCTCGCGAACACCCGGAGGATAGGCCTTGATATAGCCCGGATCCTTGGCCGAGGTCGCGAAAGGCGGGGTAAACAGCCGGATGATGCGCGTGTCGCGGTCGACGAGACGGTTCAGAACCGCATCCATCGCCGTCTTGGCATGATCAGGATTGCCTTCGCCCGAGAGCACGCTCCACGACTGCGCGATCGAATCGATCTGGCATTCCAGGCTTTCCTTCGAGCCCAGCAGGCTGCCGTCGTCAAACGTGCCGCGGCGATAGTAGCCGCCATCCCAGCCAGCGCTTTCGAGAGCCGTCTTGAGTTCGCCGAGATGCTTGGTCCAGCGCTCGACGCGTGCCTTGTCGCCGCGTTCTTCGGCATAAGGCGTGAAGGAGCGAAGCGCACCGGCGAGGAACCAGCCGAGCCAGACGCTCGTGCCCTGTCCATGGATGCCGACGCGGTTCATGCCGTCGTTCCAGTCGCCGCCGAGGATCAGCGGCATGCCGTTCGAGCCGGTCCGCTTGATCGCGAGATCGAGGGCGAGAGCGGCATGCTCGTAGATGCTCGCCTTGTCCTCGGAAATCTCGGGCTTGTAGAACGAGTCGTGCTGGCCCTCGAGCAGCGCCGGTCCCTCAAGGAACGGCAGTTGCTCGTCGAGCACGGTCTTGTCGCCGGTGACGCTGCAATAGTGGTGGATACCGTAAGCAAGCCAGACGACGTCATCCGAGATCAGCGTGCGGACGCCCGCACCCGTTCCCGGCAGCCACCAATGCTGGACGTCACCTTCACGGAACTGCCGCGAGGCGGCGTTGACGATCTGGTTGCGGGCCAGCGACGGCTCTTGCAGCACGAAGGCCAGGGTATCCTGCAGCTGGTCGCGGAAGCCGAAGGCACCGCTTGCCTGATAGAAGGCCGAGCGCGCCATGATACGGCAGCCAAGGCTCTGATAGGGCAGCCAGGCGTTGATGAGATTGTTCATGCCCTGATCGGGAGTCGTAATCTGCACCTTGCCGGTAAAGCCCTGCCAGAAGTCGCGGTTTGCCTGAACGGCATCCTCGATGCTGGCCGAACGGATCTCCTTGGCAAGCGCTGCCGCCTCATCCCTGGACGCAGTATCGCCCATGAAGAAGGTGACGTCGCGTGCTTCACCCGGTGCCAGCGTGATGTCGATTGCCAGCACGGCGGCCGGATCACCATCGAGCTCGGTCGAACCGGAGAGCGGCATGGAAGGCTTCAGCGCCTGCGGTGCCTGGATCGTACCGGCCTTGCCGATGAACTCGCGACGGCTGGTGCCGAAGCTCGAGGGCTTCTCGCTGGCGGCGAAGAAGGCCACCCGGTTCGAGAAGTCGATGCTGTACTGGTTGCCGGCAAACAGCGTTCCGGTTTCCTCATCCGCCGAAGACAGGATGAAGGGAACGGTGCGCTGCGGATTGTTGCCGAGTACCCACTCGACATAGCCGTAGAGCCTGAGCTTGCGGGCGCCGGTGCCGTTGTTGCGCAGGCGAACGCGCTGCATCTTGACCGGCTTTTCGCGATGGACGGTCTGGGTGACCTCCATGGCGATATCGTTCTGCTCGCTGGAGAAGACCGAATAGCCGAGACCGTGGCGGGTTTCGAAACGCGCATCGGCGCGCTGCGACAAACCGGCATAGGGCGTCAGGATGTCATTATTGTCGAGATCGGCGACATAGATCGCTTCACCAGAGCGGTTGACGACGGCATCGTTCGACCAGCTGGTCAGCTGATAGTCGCGCGAGTTAACCGACCAGGTGAAGCCTGCGCCTTCGGCCGAAACGTGAAAGCCGAACTTGTCGTTCGAAATCACGTTGATCCACGGTTGCGGCGTTGCCGTGCCGCCGGCGAGGCGAACGACATATTCGCGGCCGTCGCGGGCAAAGCCGCCAAAGCCGTTCCAGAAGTCGAGGTCGCCCTGCTCTTCGATTTCAGCAGGCACGGGCCGCGGCTTGATGACCGGCGCGATACGCTTCGTTGCCGTCATCTTGCTGCGCTCGGCAGCCTTCTGCATCTCTTCCTGCTCTTCCTTGGAGGGCGAGCGGAGCGCGATGGCGCGGTTGATCTGGTCGAGCACCTTGCCGTTCTTCGCATGGAAGGTGACGCGGGCAGCGGCCATCAGCGCGTGATAGGTCGTTTCCTCCATCAGATCCTTGCGCACGGCAAAGATATGCTGGCGCAGACCGTCGGCCTGGCCCATGCGGCGGACGTTTTCGCACATCTGGTCGACAGCGTGCTGCATGTCCTGGGCATAGGAGGAGGCGCGCTCGTTCATGATCACGAGATCGGCGGTGACGCCGCGCGAACGCAGATATTCCTGCGCCAGCAGCGCTTCGCGAACGATGTCGAGATCCATGTCGTCGTTGATGCGCAGCATGAAGATCGGGAAGTCGCCCGAAATTGCCAGCGGCCAGAGCGACGACTGCGATGCCATGCCGGCCTGAACCGAGGCATCGGAACGCATATCCATATCCGGATAGACGAGATGACGGCCGAGATGCTGGAAAGCGGCAGCCTGCTGCGAGGTGACGCCAACGTGGCGCATCTGCACCTGCGTGCGCGTCCATGCCTGAACCAGCTCGTGCTGGAAGGCATCTGCGTGACGATAGCGCTCGACGGCCTTGTCCACGTCGTCGCGGCTCGGCGCAGCGATGGTCCAGAAGATCACGATAACCTTCTTGCCGGCCGGCACGCGAACCGTGCGGCGCAGCGACAGGATCGGATCGAGCGTGAAGCCTTCGCTGCCGGACAGCGTCGCGCCCGGATCGAATGCAGCCGCATCGGCAAGGCTGCGGCCACGGCCGAGGAACTTGCGGCGATCGGTTTCGAATTCGGTCTGACGCTGCGGACCGGCGCTGTCGACGATCAGATGCGCGATGCTCATGTTCGCTTCATTCGGATCGCGCTTGTTGCGCTCGGCGCGGATGACGTCGCCGCGCTTGCCAAAGTCGGTCTTGACGAACATGCGGGCAAAGGCCGGGTGAGCATTGTCCGTATCATCGGTGGTGATCACCGGCTCCATATAGGAGGTGACCTCGATGAACCGGTCTTCGGTGCCCATGTTGAGCAGCGTCAGGCGGCGGCCTTCGGCATCGTGCTCGGTGGCGACGATGCATTCGACTTCGCTGGTCAAATCGCCGACGATCTTGGTGAACTCCGCCTTTTCATCGGCAAAGAGCACGTTGACCTTTTCGCCTTCGACGCTCTTCGGCTCCGCGGTCGCCGACCACCATTCGTTGGTGGCGGTGTCGCGCAGGAAGATGAAGCTGCCCCAGCGGTCTTCGGTCGGATCGGGCTTCCAGCGGGTCACCGACTGGCCGTTCCAGCGGGCATAACCGGCACCGGTTGCCGTCAGCATCATGGAATAATGGCCGTTCGACAGGAACACCAGTTCGCGGTCGCGCGACAACGGATCGGCGATCTTGCGCAGCTCCGGACGCAGCAGGTCGTCCTGGATGCTGGCAGGCGTATCCGACTCGTGCTTGCCGCTCATCACCGGGATGTCGCGCGGCGCCTTTTCCTGCAGCAGCAGTTCGGCGGCCTCGATCACCGGATCGGAGTGGAAGAGCTCGCGCAGGTGACCATTGAAGGCGACGTTGGCGACAGCCGCGATCGACATGCCATGGTGGTGGGCATAGTAGTTATAGACCACCGCGCACTTCTTGCCTTCCGGAACGCGGGTCGGCGTGAAGTCGACAGCGTCATGGAAGCCGTACTTGCCGAGCGCGCCGAGACCACGCAGGCGCTCGAGGTTTTCGAGGGCTGCCTTCGGATCGTATTGGCTGGCCAGGATCGATGCATAGGGCGCGATGACGGCGTTGTGGCCGAGACCACGCTTCAGGCCGAGCGTCGGCACCCCGAAGTTGGTGTACTGGTAGTTCATGTTATGGTCGCGGGCATTGAAGGCCGCTTCCGAGATACCCCACGGAACGCCCAGCTTGCGGCCGTAATTCATCTGCTCGACGATCACGAGATTGTTGGTCTGGTTGAGAATACCACCACCGCGCTCCTGCATGACGAGCGGCGGCATCAGGTATTCGAACATCGAGCCGGACCACGAGACCAGCGCGCCGCGCGAACCCACGGGAACGACCTGACGTCCCAGGCGGTACCAGTGCTCCGTCGGCAGGTCGCCCTTGGCGATACCGAAGAGCGAAGTCAGGCGGCATTCCGACGCCAGAAGGTCGTAGCAGGCCTGGTCGAGCTCGCCGCTTTCGACGCGGTAGCCGATCGACAGAAGACGCCGCTCCGGACGGAACAGGAACGAGAAGTCCATCGAGAAGGCCAGGTCACGGGCCTTGTCGCGGAGAGCGATCAGGCGCGGACGCAGCGGATCGATATTCGACAGATCGTAGGTGCTGTCGGAAATATGCGCTTCGCAGACCTTCACCAGCTGCTCGGCCCAGCGGGTCAGCTCGCCGCTGAGCGACGATTTGACTTCGTGGTCGAGGTTGGCGGCGAGCTTCTGGATATCGCGTGCGAGAACCGCAAGGTTGATGACGCGGATCGAGGCGAACTCATGCTCGCGCTTGACGGCGGCAAGGGCGTTCTGGAAGCCGATTATGCGCTCTTCCAGGCGGCGGCGTAGCGGACGCACGGTCTTGCGGTCGTCAGGCAGATCGGCCAGCACTTCGCCGAGGATACCGGCGGTATCGCCGACGCCATCGAGATTGCCCTGCATATGTGCCGACGGTGCTTCCGCCCAGTTGCGGCAGGCGGACGAGACCGCAATCAGGTGACCGGCAAGGTTACCGCTGTCGACGGCCGAGACGTAGCGCGGGCCAAGCGTCTGAAGTGTGTCGGTGTGGTACCAGTTGTAGAGATGACCGCGATACTTCTCCATCTTGTCGATGGTGGCGATCGTCTTCTCCAGCCGGTCGATCGTTTCCTCGAAGGAGAACCAGCCGAACTGGCGGCCTGAGACGACCGAGAGAAGATAGACGCCGATATTGGTCGGCGACGTACGGGTCGCGACGATCACATGCGGCGTTTCCTGCACGTTGTCGGGCGGCAGATGGTTCTGCTCGGCCGTCGTGAACGTGTCGAAATAGCGCCAGGTGCGGCGGGCGATCTTGCGGAGCTCGATCGAGTCCTTCTCGGCCACTTCGAGCCGGTCTTCGGTCTCGGCCGACTGGCTCACATAATAGGCGACGAGCGGCGAAAGGATCCAGAGAACGGCAAAGGGAATACCGACGAGGAAAGCCTTGTCGCCTGACAGCGCCGCGAAGGCGAGGGCGAGGACGGCCAGAACCGGAGCATGCCACATCGCCTTGTAATAAGAGCTGATCGTGCCCTGCTTGCCGGCCTGAACGCTGGCGGCGGTACGCCACTGCAGCATCAGCTTGTGGCTGAAGAACAGGCGGTAAAGCGAACGCCCGATCGCATCGGCCATCATGCAGGCGGTATCGGCGATGAAGACGATACGCAGCGCCACTTGCGCGTTGGCAGCCCGGATATCCGACCAGACCGTATAGAGATGAGCGCGCGCGACGATATCACTGGTGCGCGGAATGATGCCATTGATCAGCGACAGCGTCGGCGCAACGAACAGGCAGAAGATCAGCAGGATCTGCCAGACGAGCGCGCCGAGCGGGCCCATGAAATACCAGCCGAGAACCGACGCAAAGAACCAGGCGATCGGCGTCAGCGAGCGGCGCAGGTTGTCGAACATCTTCCAGCGGCCGAGCGCGGTGACGCCGTATTTCGGATTGAACATGTAAGGCAGCAGCTGCCAGTCGCCACGCGCCCAGCGATGCTGGCGCGAGGTTTCGACTTCGTAGCGGATCGGGAAATCTTCGACGAGTTCCAGATCGGTGACGAGCGCGCAGCGCGCCATGGAGCCTTCGAGAAGGTCGTGGCTGAGAACCGAGTTCTCGTCGATACGACCCTTCAGCGACGCCTCGAACGCATCGACGTGATAGAGGCCCTTACCCGTAAACGTGCCTTCGCCGGCGAGGTCCTGATAGACGTCGGAAACCGTGAAGACATAGGGGTCGAGACCGCGGTTGATCGAAAAGACGCGCTGGAAGACCGAGGCATCCTTGCCCGTCGTCAGCGACGGCGTGACGCGCGGCTGCAGAACGCCGTAACCGCTTTCGACGCGGCCAGTCTTCGGGTTCAGAACCGGACGGTTGATCGGGTGGTAAAGCTTGCCGACGAGCTTGGTGACGGCATCGCGCATCAGGCGCGTGTCGGCATCAAGCGTCATGACATACTGGACGTTCTCAGGAACGATGTTGGCGCCCGGCAGATAGGTCGTGTCGCTGTCGCCGCGCAGCAGCATGTTCAGCTCATGCAGCTTGCCGCGCTTGCGCTCCCAGCCCATCCATGCGCCTTCGGCCGGATTGTAGAGGCGGCGGCGGTGCAGCAGGTAGAAGCGGGTCTTGCCATCGAAGGCGTAGCGGGCCGAGAGGTTCGCAATCTCGCGGCGGGCATAATCCAGCACTTCGAGGTCGTTGGCGGTTTCCTCGACCTGGCTGTCCGGCCAGTCGCTGAGCAGCGAATAATAGATTTCGCCGCGCGGGTTGGCGAGGTAGTGGACCTCAAGATTGCGGACGAGCTCATCGACGCTGTCGCGGTTGGAAATCAGGCAGGGAACAACAACGAGCGTGCGCGCGTCTTCTGGAATGCCTTCCTTGAACTCGTAGCCGACGAGACGCGACGGCGTCACGAAGAAGGATAGCACGGTATTGAAAAGACCCGTCGCCCCTTCCGAAGCTGGCAGCGAAAACATGATCAGGAGAACGATGATCTCCGCCGGGCTCATACCGGCATTCGCCATGAACTTGCCGACGATGACCATCGCCAGGATCGTCAAAAGCGCCACGGGCACGGCGATCGACAGCCAGTTGAACTTGCGGACAGTGCGGACGAAATGCTGGACGAGCGTCGGGCGGTAATTGGCCCGCGCCTCGAACTTCGGCCGATGCATGCCGGCCAGGAACCCGCCGACATTCGGCTCATGCGGTTGCGGCTCGTCGGAAGCCTTGGCCTCCGCCGTCATGTCGAGAGCCAGCTGCGCCACTTCCATTTCGGTCAGCGGCGAGCGCTTGGCGAGCTTTTCGATCTGCTTTCGATACTTGTTGCGCGAGCCGGAATCGAGAATGCCGTAATCCGACTTGTCCCAGAGCAGCTTGTCGACATGGCTGACCTGCTCGACCCAGACGGACCATTCGGTATCGTCGATCTCGCGCAGGCTGCGGATGATGTTGCCCATCGTCACGTTGCCGGAGGACAGGCGGCTGTGCTCCGCCATCGTCGCTTCTTCGGTGTCGCGGCCGAGGGAGGCAAGACGGTCATCCAGCCAGGCGATCGCCAGGCTCGAGGATTGCGAGCCGTCGCGCATGCGGTAGAGGAACTGCGTCGAGAACGTATTGTCCTCGGCAAGCGTCTCCAGCGACTTCAGATATTCGGCAGCCTTGGCAGGATCGGCGAGACGCACAAGCTCGTCGGCAGCCTCGTTGGCGCGCCGGCGCATGCGCCGGCTGCGCTCGACGCGGCTCGAGATGCGGCGGAGGTTTTCCACCAGCACGTAGCGCACCAGCGACGGCACCGCCCAGAGCTCGCCGATCTTCAGCGTCTCGACCTGCTGGAAGCCGTCAACCAGCGCCGTCAGGCTTTCCTGCGAGACCGTGCTGTGGGTGTGGGCGACATAGAGCCAGGCGAGCACGAGCGTGCGCGGCACCTGCGTGCCGCCGACATTGACGGTCGGCAGTTCGCGGTAGAAGCGGCGCGGAAAGTCGCGGCGGACTTCCTGGATCGCCTCTTCGACGATGTAGTGGTTATCCAGCAGCCATTCGGCGGCGGGCGTGATGGTCTCGCCCGATTCCACATCCGCGGCCGTCGTCCGGTAGACCCGCAGGATCTCCTTCTCGTTTTCCTTGTGCCGCGCGAAGAAGTCGAAAGGCGCGAAGGCAGGAAGTGAATCCGCCCCGCTGCGGGCGACCATTTCGCCCATCGCCTTGATGTCTTCGATGGAGAGGTAGGTCGAACGGATCGAGTCGTTATGATCGATCTGCTTCACTTCGGAATCGCGCGACGGGCTCGGAGACGGATTGGAAATTGACATGGGTTCGGTTCTGGATCCAAACGAAGTTATGGTAATTTTGGCTAGCCTTTTGCACCGGCAAATATGACTGCCGCATGAACGGCAATGCAGTGTTGTCGAAAGAAGTTATTGCGGCCGATTTTTCGATGCGAAACGGTTTAAGCCCTATCTCAAGGCATGGCTTCGCACGATCTGGCCGTCCTTCTCTGCCCCTCCCGCAAAGCCATCTCGGGAAAGTTGGACACCAACCCGATAATTCAAGTCAAGAGCTAAGAAATGGCACGCATCGCATGAAAAATCCGGCGCCGCGAAGGCACCGGATTTTCACGATCGGGAGGGGAGATCCCGGCCGTCAGCGCCTGACCAGGCGCATGACCAGCGAGACGACGAAAAGCACCAGGAACAGGAAGAACAAGACCTGCGCAATGGAGGCCGAAGCGCCTGCAATACCGCCGAAACCAAGCAGGCCGGCGATCAGGGCGACGACGAGAAATACGAGAGCGTAATAAAGCATGCCCATCTCCTTTGGTTTGCTTGCAAATAAAACGGCCAGCAAGCACCAAGGTTCCCTGCCGCTGTCGAAAATCTTTTGGGATCAACGAGTTGTAAAAGAAAAGGCGCATGGTTTTCATCCATGCGCCCTTGCAGCGGCGGTAAGGCGCAACGTGCGCCCGCGCCTACTTTGCGATGATCGCCTTGAGCATCCAGAGAGCCTTCTCGTGGAAGGTCAGGCGATCGGTCAGCATATCTGTCGTCACCAAGTCGCCGTTCTCGTCGGCAGAAGTACCGGCTTCGCGCGTTGCGCGGCAGGCCGCTTCGTGATCGGCGATAAGATCGAGCACCATGTCCTCGGCCGTCAGCTGGCTGAAATCGCGGTTCGACGGAGCAAACTTGGCGGCGTCGCCGATATGAGCGGGCGCCAGATGACCGAGCGCGCGGATGCGTTCCGCCACGATATCAGTCGCCTCGAAGAGCGTGTTGTAATGCTCCTCCGTCAACTCGTGCAGCGGCTTGAACAGCGGGCCGACGACATTCCAGTGATAGATGTGGCTCTTGATGACCAGATGATAGGTGCTGGCCAGGATCGTCGACAGGCTCTTGGCCATGTCGGCGCAGTATTTGTCGGACAGTCCGGTCTTGACCGAGACGTCGCGTGATTTCGGCTTTAGTACGGCGGTATTTGCCATCGTCCTCTACTCCTGACTGGGAACGCTAGACAGCGTGGAACAGTTAGCGAAGGATGATGACTGGGATCGGAATTGCCGATGAGCCAGAGCAACACACCCATTCTCCTTGCGCTGAATGCGTGACTGGAGAATGCCGCGAATGACACATTGTTCCGAAGGAAAGGCACCGGCCAGCGCCGGTGCACCAGATCAGCCGATCAGGCCGAATACGAGTGCAGCAACGAAGGCGAAAGCTGCCGTCAGCAATGCTGCGTTGATGCCCAGCTGCAGTTTGCCGCGCATGGAGAGCGGCTTCTTTGCCGGCACGGAACCATAATGGTTCGCGTGAGTATGCGATATACCCAGGTCTGCCATGTGTTGCCTCCGTCTGTTCTCTTTGATGCGGGCCTCATGCCTCGCATCTTTATTCTTATATTCTCTATCAGGTAGGTAGAGATAAAATTCCTTCCAGAGGCAGCCAGGTAGAAAATCTCACCGGTGCCGGAAGAAAGCTCAGCAGAGAGTGCGCCAGGCCCAGATCAACGACCGTTCGATCGCGTTTTCCTCACGCTGTGCAGCAGCGGAGATATCGATGAGGCGGCGGTCCTTTTCGGCGGGAATGCTGACGACTGGTGGTTCGGCGCGCTCGGCTTTTGCGGCCGGCGGCTCGAGATATCCCATGGTCATGCCACCGAGAAAGAACATCCCTTACCTCCATGATCACGAAAACTAACAATCGTTAACGGGATCATGACAGATGGGACGGGCCTGTCAATAGTCTAGTCGAATGGTCGTCTTTTAACGCTACGTTAACCTTAATAGGTGCATCGAGGCAGCCTTTTCAAATGCTTGAAAAGGCTGCGCTTCAGGCTTTGACGAAACCCTTGCTCGCGACCATCAGGTTGCGGGTGTACTCTTCCTGGACATCGGCCCGGGCGAGTTCAACCGAGCTCAAACGCTCGACAACGGCACCGCCGCGCATCACGGCGAGGCGCTCGCACATATGAGTGACGACGCCGAGATCGTGGCTCACCATCACGAAAGTCAGCTTGCGGTCGCGGCGGATCTGCTCCAGCAGATTGAGCACTTCGGCCTGCACCGAGGCATCGAGCGCCGAGGTCGGCTCGTCTAGCAGCAGCACCGAAGGTTCGACGATAAGCGCCCGGGCGATCGCCACGCGCTGTCGCTGGCCGCCGGAAAGCTGATGCGGATAGCGGAAGCGGAAACCGTTTCCGAGGCCGACCTCGTCGAGCGCCCGCTCGATACGCCTCTCGCTATCGCCAATGCCGTGGATGGCGAGTGGCTCGAGCAGCAGTCGGTCGATTGTCTGGCGCGGGTGAAGCGAGCCATAGGGGTCCTGAAATACCATCTGAACGCTGCGATAGAAGGCCTTGCTGCGTTTTGTGCCCTGCAGCGCCTCGCCGTGAATGCGGATGGTGCCGGAACTGACGGGCGCGAGCCCGGCAACCGCGCGCAAAAGCGTCGACTTGCCGGATCCGGATTCACCGACTAGCCCGAAGGATTCGCCGGTGGCCACCTCGATGCTGACGTCCTTCAGCGCATGGAAATCGTCATAGACGACGCCGAGCTTTTCGACGGAAAGTGCAGCATTCATGCGGCCCACTCCGGCTTGCGGTCGAGAACCGGCAGCGGATGGCGATCCTCGCCGATCTGCGGCATGCAGTTCAGCAGACCCTGCGTATAGGGATGCTGCGCGTTCTTCAGTTCCGACGCCTTCAACTCCTCGACGATCTTGCCCGCATACATGACGATGACGCGGTCGCAGAAGGAGGAGACGAGGCGCAGGTCATGCGACACGAAGATCAGGCCCATGCCGCGCTCGGAGACGAGCTTGTCCATGATCTTCAGCACATCGAGCTGAACGGTGACGTCGAGCGCCGAGGTCGGCTCGTCGGCGATCAACAGCTCGGGTCCGGCGATCAGCATCATGGCGATCATCGCGCGCTGGCCCATGCCGCCCGAGACTTCGTGCGGATAAAGATCGAAGACGCGCTTGGGATCGCGGATCTGCACCGCCTCCAGCATGGCGAGCGCCCGCTCCTTGGCTTCCGAGCGCCCGACCTTTTCATGGGTCTGCAGCGTCTCGCAGATCTGCCTTCCGATCGACATGACCGGGTCGAGCGAATATTTCGGATCCTGCAGAACCATGGCGATACGCTTGCCGCGCAGCAGGCGCCGCTGCTTGGCAGAAGCGGTCAGCAGGTCGATGCCGTTGAAATTGAGCGTATCGGCGCTGACGATGGCATGTTTCGGTGTCAGCCCCATGATCGCCCGGCCCGTCTGCGACTTGCCGGAACCGGATTCGCCGACGATGCCGAGACGCTCCTTGCCGAGCGTGAACGAAACGCCGCGCACGGCCTCGATCACGCCCGTGCGGGTCGGATAGCGGACGCGCAGATTTTTGACGTCGAGAAGGTCGGTCATTGGCCACTCTCCTTCGGATCGAGTGCATCGCGCAGACCATCGCCGAGCAGATTGAAGCCGAGGCTGACGATCAGGATGGCGATACCCGGCATGGCGGCAACCCACCACTGGTCGAGAATGAAGCGGCGGCCCGAGGCGATCATCGCACCCCATTCCGGCAGCGGCGGCTGGGCACCGAGGCCGAGGAAGCCGAGACCGGCAGCCGTGAGGATGATGCCGGCCATATCGAGCGTCACGCGCACGATCAGCGACGAAATGCAGAGCGGCATGACATGGCGGATGATGATGCGGATAGGCGAGGCGCCCATCAGCTTCACCGCCGAGATATAGTCCGACCGCCGCACCGTCAGCGTTTCCGCGCGGGCGATACGAGCATAGGGCGGCCAGGAGGTGATGGCGATCGCGATGACGGCGTTCTGAATACCAGGCCCGAGTGCTGCGACGAAAGCGAGCGCCAGAACCAGCTTCGGGAAGGCCAGAAAAATATCGGTGATGCGCATCAGCGTCGCATCGACCCAGCCGCCGGCATAGCCGGAGACGGTGCCGACGATCAGCCCGATCGGCGCGGAGATGATGGCGACGAGAACGACGACGAAGAGTGTGAGCCGCGAGCCATAGATCAGACGCGAATAGATATCGCGCCCCTGATCGTCGGTGCCGAGTAAATAACCTTCGCTGCCTGGCGGCAGCAGCCGCGCATTCTTGAGATCGCCGATAACGGGCGAATGTGTCGCCAGCAGATCGGCGAAGGCGGCGACGAACAGCAGGGCGATGATGATCGCCAGGCCGACGACGGCAAGCCTGTTTGCCGTAAACTGCCGCCAGGTAACATAGGCGCGCCCGAGACGTGCCTGCATGCGCGATTGCGGGCGATCGGAAAGCAGCCATTCGCGGCGGCTCAGGGGACGTGTCTGGTTGACCGGAACCGTCATCGGCTTCGCGTCCTTGGATCGAGTGTCCGGTAGAGAAGGTCGGACAGAAGGTTGATGCCGATGAAGACCGTGCCGATGACGATCGTGCCGCCAAGCACGGCGTTCATATCGGCGCTCTGCAGCGAATTGGTGATATAGAGGCCGATGCCGGGCCAGGAGAACACCGTCTCCGTCAGCACCGAGCCCTCCAGCAGGCCGGCATAGGAAAGCGCGATCACGGTCACCAGCGGCACTGCGGCATTGCGCAGCGCATGGCCCCAGATCACCCGCGTTTCCGACAGGCCCTTGGCGCGCGCCGCGACAATATATTCCTGGCTGAGCTCGTTCAGCATGAAGCTGCGCGTCATGCGGCTGATATAGGCGAGCGAGAAATATCCAAGCAGCGATGCCGGCAGGATGATGTGGCGGAAGACATCATAGAAGACGTCCCACTGCCCCTGCCAGGCGCTGTCGAGCAGATAGAAGCCGGTGATCGGCGTGAACGTATATTCGAAGACGATATCGATACGGCCCGGGAAGGCCACCCAGCGCAGCTTGGCATAGAAGATGACCAGCGAAATCAGCGCCAGCCAGAAGATCGGCACCGAATAGCCGACAAGGCCGATGACACGCACCACCTGGTCGGCAAGGCTGCCGCGGCGGACGGCGGCGAGCACGCCGAGCGGAATACCGATGACAGCGCCGATGATCGTGCCGCAGGTCGCAAGCTCGATCGTCGCCGGAAAGGCCCGGCGGATATCGGTCATGACAGGGTTCGTGGTCAGGACCGAATTGCCGAAATCGCCGGATAGGATGCCCTTGAGATAGATGTAGAACTGCTCGTAGAGCGGCAGGTCGAAGCCCATTTCACGGCGCACGCGCTCGACGACATGGGTTGGCGCCCGGTCGCCGAGGATGGCGAGAACCGGATCGATCGGCACCACGCGGCCGATGAAGAAGGTGACGGCCAGCAGGCCGAGATAGGTGGTGACCGCAGCAATCAGGAAACGCCCGATCGCCTTGGCAAGCGGCATGGCACGGCCCTTCGCGGGCCGCGCCTCCGTCTTGGTTTCGGTAATGCTCAACGAACCAATCCTACCGGACTATTCCTTGGCAATCGGACCGACATAGTTGGTGTCGAAGCTCGGGCCGAGCTTGAAGTCCTTCAGGCTCTTGCGATAGCCGGCCACTTCGATCTGCTGGAAGATGAAGACGAAGGGGCTGTTTTCCAGGTACTTCTTCTGAATGTCCTGGTACATGGCAGCGCGCTTGGCGCCGTCACGCTCAAGCAGAGCGGCCTTGGCTTCCTTGTCGAGCTCGGGCGCCTCGAACGTGTTGCGCCAGGCGAGCGTCTTGTTGGTGCCGGCGTCGGAATTATCCGGGTTCGCCGTGAAGGTATCGGCATTGGAGTTCGGGTCGAAATAGTCCGAGCCCCACTGACCGATATACATGTCGTGCGTGCGGGCACGATACTTGGTCAGCGTCTGCTTGCCGTCGCCCGGGATGATCTCCAGCTTCACGCCGGCCTGCGCCAGCGTCTGCTGCATGGATTCGGCAATACCAGTAACCGGCTGCGTGTTGCGCACGTCCATGGTGACCGAGAAGCCGTCCTTGAGACCTGCCTTGGCGAGTAGTTCCTTCGCCTTGGCGACGTCGAGCTTGAAGGGGTTCTCGTCGAGAGCGCCGAGCTGGCCCTTCGGCAGGAAGGTCTGGTGGACTTCGCCGATGCCCTTGATCAGCGTCGCGCCGATCGCGTCGTAATCAACGAGATATTTGAAGGCCTGCTGAACTTCAGGCTTCTTCAGGTTCTCGTTCTTCAGGTTGAGGCTGACGTAATAGATCGTGCTCTTCGGCGCGTCGGTCGTTGCCAGATCGGCATTCTTCGAGACGGCATCGAGATCGCCCGGCTCAAGGTTGCGGGCGATATCGATATCGCCGGCCTCAAGCGCCAGGCGCTGCGCCGAGCTTTCCTTCATGTAGCGATAGATGACACGGTTCAGCTTCGGCTTGTCGCCGTAATAATTGTCGTTGCGCTCCATGACGACGACTTCGTTGGCGCGCCATTCGCGCAGCTTGAAGGCACCCGAGCCGGCATAGCCGGTCTTCAGCCATTCATTGCCGAAGTCGTTGTCATACTTGTGGTCCGCGTCGACGGTCACAGGCTTCACATGATCCATGACCAGCTTCTTGTCGACGACCGAGGCGACAGTCGCCGTCAGGCAGTTCAGCACGAAGCTCGGCGCGTAGGGCTTGTCGACGGTGAAGACGAAGGTGTTCGGATCGGCAGCCTTTGCCTTTTCGGTGACATTGTCGCCGGTCAGGCCGAACTGGGTGAGAATGAAGGCCGGGCTCTTGTCGAGCTTGACGGCGCGTTCGAACGACCAGGCAACGTCTTCAGCGGTGACCGGATTGCCGGAAGCGAACTTCAGACCCGGCTTCAGCTTGAACGTATAGGTCAGGCCGTCGTCGGAAACGGTCCAGCTCTCGGCGAGATCGCCCTTGACCTTCGAGGTGTCGGCCATGTCGAGGCGAACCAGCAGGCTATAGGTGTTGCTGGTCACTTCAGCCGTCGAAAGCTCGAATGCCTCGCCCGGATCCATGGTGATGATGTCGTCGATGGCGAAGCCTTCGACCAGCGTATCCTTCGGCGTTTCAGCGAAGGCTGCGGGTGCGGCCATCATGAGAAGCGAGAGTGCGGCACCGGCGGAAAGTGCGCGGAAGCTGCGGTTGATTTTGGTAATCATCATTGGTTCTGTTCCCCTGTTTTTGATTGATTACAAAGCAGTTTTCAGGCCTTAGACGTCCTTCTCCCTCCACGCCGAAGCCAGGATTCTCAGCCAGTTCTCGCTGGCAAGTTTTTTGAGATCGCTTTCACCATATCCACTGTCCCGGAGAGCGGCAATCAGCTTCTGGTTGCCTGCAGCATCGCCGATTTCGTCGGGAATCGTCGCCCCGTCGAAGTCGGATCCGAGCGCGACGCAATCGATGCCGACGCGATCGACGAGGTGGTTGACGTGGCGGATCATGTCGGAAAGCGGCGTCTCGCCATCCGAGCGGCCGTCGGCGCGCAGCATCGCCGTCGCATAGTTCAGGCCGACCAGCCCGTTGCACTCCTTGATGGCGTCGAGCTGCTTGTCTGTGAGGTTTCGCGCCACCGGCGTCAGCGCATGGGCGTTGGAATGGGTGGCGACCAGCGGCTGATCGCTGGTCTTGGCGACATCCCAGAAGCCCTTCTCGGTAATATGCGACAGGTCGATCATGATGCCGAGACGATTGCACTCGCGCACCAGCTCGAAACCGGCATCCGTCAAACCGGGCGCAGTATCCGGGTTTTTCGGGAATGCGAAGGGAACGCCGTGCCCGAAGACATTGTGGCGGCTCCAGACAGGCCCAAGCGAGCGAAGACCCGCAGCATGGAAAACCTCAAGCGCCGCCAGATCGGCACCGATCGCCTCGCAGCCTTCCATATGCATGACGGCGGCAAAGATGCCCTCTGCCATCGCCTTGCGGATATCCTTGACACTGCGGCACAGCCGCCATGCGTCAGCCGTATCGAGGCGGAGCGCGATCGCCGCCATCTCGGTGGCAATGCCAAGCGAGGGAAGACGGTCGAGAGGCGCTGCAAGCGGCGTCTCGTAATGGCCGTTCTCGTCGGGGTCGGCGAAGACGAGATCGCCGGAGGGAATGTAGATGGCGCAGAGACCGCCGGCGAGGCCGCCCTGACGCGCGCGCGGCGCATCGATATGGCCTTGCGTCGTTCCGTTCAGAAATTCGGCAACCGGATCGTTGCCATCCCTTTCATGCGTCCAAAGCCTGAGAAGAACGTCGTTGTGGCCATCGAATACGAGCTGCATCTGTCTTCCTGCTCTACCCTTCCGGGCAAATATCAAGCGACAACAATAGAAAGGCTGGAAAAATAGACCAGCCCCTTTTTTAGAAATTTGCGGCACTGCCGAAAGAAGCCGCAAACATGAAAACGGGGCCTTGAGGCCCCGTCATTTTTTCATGTTTCAGTGCTTGGCGCGTTTCTTCTGTCTGTAGACGTCGACGACGACGGCAGCGACGATGATCACGCCCTTGACGATCTCCTGATAATAGGCGTCCACCCTGAGGAAGGTGAAGCCCGAGGTCATGACACCAAGGATGATCGTGCCGATGACAGTACCGGTGATGCGTCCGACGCCGCCCGTCAGCGACGTGCCGCCGATGACAGCCGCAGCGATTGCATCAAGTTCATACATCACCCCCATGCCTGCCTGCGCCGTCTGTGCGCGGGCTGCGGTGACGACACCGGCGAGACCCGCCAGAAGACCGGCGATCGCATAGACCTTAATCAGGTGGGCCTCGATATTGATACCCGAGACGCGCGCCGCCTGCATGTTGGCGCCGATCGCATAGGTGAACTTGCCATAGCGGGTGTAGCGCAGGGCGATATGGAAGATCAGCGCGACGACGAGGAAGACGATGACAGGCCAGATACCCGTGCCGATGAAATTGAACTGGTCGGTCAGGCCGGAAACCGGCTGACCCTTGGTGTACCACTTCGAAATGCCGCGCGCCGAAACCATCATGCCGAGCGTGGCGATGAAGGGCGGGATCTTCGTCTTGGCGATCAGCTGGCCGTTGATATAGCCGGCCAGAAGGCCGATCAGCAGGCCGATGCCAATCGGCACGAAGAATGGCATGTCGGTCAGACCAGGATAAAGCGCGCGCGGCCAGGTGGAGGCCTGGGCAAAACTCGCCGCGATCATCGCCGTCATGCCGACCACCGACCCCGACGAGAGATCGATGCCGCCGGTGATGATGACCTGCGTCACGCCCACCGAGATGATGCCGATGACCGACACCTGCAGGATCATGATCGTCAAGCGCTGCGGGTTCATCAGGAAGCTCTGTCCGATGAAGATCCAGCCGAGGATTTCATAGACGAGCGCGATGCCGATCAGCACCAGGAAGATGCTGAGTTCCGGCGGTATCCGGCGGCGGCGCGCCCGTGTCACGAGCGGGGCCTGGCCCTCGGCTGCCTCTGTGTTCATGTCAAACCTCCCTTGATGGTTGGAGCGGCGGCGCGATCACTGCGCGGCAAGCTCCATCACCTTCACCTGTGTTGCTTCGTCGCGATTGAGGAATCCGGTCACACGGCCTTCATGCATGACCATGACACGATCGCTCATGCCGAGCACCTCGGGCATTTCCGATGATATCATGATCACCGCCACGCCGGTGCGCGCCATTTCCGTGACCAGCCGGTGGATTTCCGCTTTGGCGCCGACGTCGATACCGCGCGTCGGTTCGTCCAGAATGAGGATCTTCGGGTTGGTCAGCAGCCAGCGGCCAATCAGCACCTTCTGCTGATTGCCGCCCGAAAGGTTTTCGACCCGCTCATTGAGATTGGGCGTCTTCACGCGCAGCTTGCGCGCCATCTCCTCACAGGTCGCCTCGATCGCGCGTTCCTGGACGAAACCGCCCTTGACGAACTGGTCGTGCAGCACGGCGATCTGCATGTTCTCGAGCACGTCGAGAATGAGCAGACAGCCCGTATCCTTGCGGTCTTCCGTCAGGAAGGCCATGCCGTTCTGGATCGCCACGGCCGGGGAACTGATATCCACCTTCTTGCCGAACAGCTCGATCGTGCCTGAGCTCGCCGGCGTAACACCGAAGAGTGTTTCGGCGACGTTCGAACGGCCCGAGCCGACGAGACCGGCAACACCGAGAATTTCGCCCGCGCGCACGTCGAAGGAGACATCGTGAAAGACGCGCTTCAATGTGAGATTCTTGACCGAAAGCACGACGTCGCCGATCGGGACTTCTTCCTTCGGGAACATCTGGGTGATCTCGCGACCAACCATCATGCGGATGATGTCGTCGCGCGTCACATCGGTCGATGCATGCGTGCCGATATACTTGCCGTCGCGGAACACCGAGAATTCGTCGGCGATCTCGAAGAGCTCATTCATCTTGTGGGTGATGTAGACGATACCGATGCCCTGGGCGCGCAGATCGCGAATGATCTGGAAGAGATGTGCAACCTCGCGCTCGGTCAGCGCCGATGTCGGCTCATCCATGATCAGGACATCCGAATTGTAGGAAACCGCCTTGGCGATCTCGACCATCTGCCGGCTGGCGACGGACAGGTGGCGAACTTCGATCTCGGGATCGAGGTCGATATTCAGCCGCTTGAAAAGATCTTCGGTCAGCCGGTACATTTCGCGATGATCGACGAAACCGAGCCGGTTCTTCGGCTCGCGGCGGATCCAGATGTTTTCGGCAACCGTCATGAACGGCATCAGGTTCAGTTCCTGATGGATCATGGCGATACCGTTTTCCAGCGCGTCGAGTGGCGACTTGAGCTGGATCTCGATACCCTTCAGCCGCACCTCGCCCTTATCGGGCGTGTAGATGCCGGCAAGGATCTTCATAAGGGTGGATTTACCGGCGCCGTTCTCGCCCATCAGCGCATGGACGGAGCCGCGCTTCAGACGGAACTGGACATCATCAAGCGCCACGACGCCTGGAAATTCCTTGCGCACACCTTCGGCACTCAGCAGGTATTCCGCATTCGGAACGGCCCCGCTGGCGCGCACGGCAGCCATGGTGGACGGGCTCACAGCCATCTTCATTTCTCCGGATACGGCAGAGGAGTTGGATGCGGGCGAGCGCCCGCATCCGCGACGACAGTCACCTTAGTTCTTGGTGACGAAGTCCTTGACGTTTTCAGGAGTTACGAGCTGGAAGGGGATGTAGACCTTCTTGTCGATCTTTTCGCCCTTGGCGAGCTTCAGAGCCGCATCGAGCGAGCCCTTGCCCTGACCGGCGGCGTCCTGGAACACGGTCACGTCGAGATCGCCTGCCTGCATCGCAGCCAGTGCGTCCTGCGTGGCATCAACGCCACCGATCACGTAGTCCTTCATGTCCTTGCCGGCAGCCTTGAGAGCCTGGATCGCGCCGATCGCCATTTCGTCGTTGTTGGAGATGACGGCATTGAACTCGAGACCGCTGGACAGCCAGTTGCTGACGAGGTCGGAGCCCTGGGTACGATCCCAGTTTGCCGTCTGCTCTTCGACGATTTCAATGCCCTTGCATTCGTCGGTCTTCACGACGTCATGAACGTCTTGGGTCCGCATGCGGGCAGCCTGGTTCGAGAGCTCGCCCATGATGACCACGGCCTTACCCTTGCCACCAAGAAGACGGCAGACTTCCTTGGTTTCCAGCGTGCCGGATTCCTGTTCGTTGGAAGCGACGAAGGCCTGGTTGTCAGGCAGCGTATCGATGTTCACCGGCTGGCGGTTGACGTAAACAAGCGGGATACCAGCATCGGCAGCGAGCTTCGACATGGCAGCCGTAGCATCGGTATCGACAGGGTTGACGATGATCGCATCGACCTTGGAAGCGATGAAGTTCTGGATCTGGCTCTGCTGCTTGGCGACGTCGTTCTGCGCGTCTTCGACCTGCAGCGTCACGCCGCTCAGCGTCTTCGAGTAGTCGACCATGCCGTTGCGAAGAACGGTCAGGAAGTTGTCGTCGAACTTTGCCATCGACACGCCGACATTTGCAGCGTGAGCGGCCGTCGACATGACAAGCGCCATAGCGGTGCCCAGGATAAACTTTTTCATTTTATTTCCTCCACAAAGCGGTGTCCGGCAGCACCCTCCTCACGCCGGAACTTCGGGCCCAGCCCAAAAGCCGTAATTCCAATGTACCGCCACTCCCGTGAGGCGGCTCCGTCAAAACGGAACAAACAAACCGTAAAATTTGCCTGACGGAATATTCATTCCATTTTCCGGGCAGGACGTCAACTCTTTTTAAAGCAATGGCGAAAGGACCCTCGCCAAAAAAAGTCTGGCAGCCGCAGCGTGCGACGATGCAATCGTCATGCGGCGCGCCTAGATAAGCGCCTTCAGCGGCCTGCTGAACTCATTGCCCAAAGGAGATTTCAATGTCTGTTTCCATGTACCGGCTGACCGTTCCGGTCTTTCAGCGCGGATTGAAAACGCTTGCCGCCTATCTCGACAAGGCGGAGGCTTACGCGAAGGAAAAAGGGATCGATTCCAGCATCTTGGTGAACGCAAGACTGGCGCCTGACATGCTTTCGCTCGCCGGCCAGTTTCAGCGCGCTACCGATACCGCGAAGTTCGGCATCACCCGCCTCACCTCGACCGACGCACCGAAATTCGAAGATAACGAAACGACGGTCGCCGATCTGCGCGAACGCCTCGCCAAGGCCGAAGCCTATCTGGCGACGGTTACGCCTGACATGCTCGATGGCGCTGCAAAGGCCGAAGTCACCCGGCAGATCGGCGGCAAGACGGTAACGCTGAGCGGCGACGAATATCTCGCCACGTTTGTGCTGCCGAACTTCTATTTCCACATCGGCATGGCACACGCCATCCTGCGCAACCAGGGCGCCCCGGTCGGCAAGATGGACTATCTCGGCAATTTCGGCTGAACGCTTCAGGGCCGGTAAGACACCGGCCCTTTTTCCGTCAGTTCGGTATAGGCAAGCGTCTGATCGAGGTGACGCGCCCTGAGCGACAGCAGCTTCTCCGCATAGGCAAGCCGCGTTCCTGCATGCGCGGGATCGGCGGCAAGGTTCCGCAGCTCCATCGGATCAGCGTTTAGATCGAAGAGCAGCGGCGGCAGCGCCGAGAAATGCACATATTTGAACTGTTCGTCGCGGATGACCGCGAGATTGCACTGATTGGGCCTTAGCCCGAAATGCGCCTCGGCATCACCGCTGGCGATCTCCCGGAAGTCGAACTCCCAGAAGGCCGCATCCCGCCACTGACCCGCATCCGCACCATCGACAAGCGCCCGCAGCGAATGGCCATCGAGCCCGTTCTCAGCGCTCATGCCAAGCGTTTCGCAAAGCGTCGGGAAGATATCGGCAGCGCTGGTGAACTGGCTGACGGTCGCGCCTTTTTGCCCGGCGCGCGGATCGCGGATAACGAGCGGGATGTGATAGCTGCCGTCGAAGAAGCCTCCCTTCCCCAGCATCCAGTGGTCGCCCATCATCTCGGCATGGTCGGAGGTGAAGATGACGATCGTGTCGTCCCAGGTCCCCGCATCTTTCAGCGCCTGCCAGATCCGCCCGAGCTGCGCATCCACCTCGGCGATCATCCCATAGTAGATCGCCCGGATTGCTGCGAAATCATCGGCATCCCAATCGTTGACCGGGCCTTTGGCGCCATGGATGAAGCTACCTTTGCCGCTCCTCGGCATCGCATAGGCGAGATAGGGATGCGCCTCCATCTCCACCTCAGCGGAAGAGGCGCGCGCGAAAGCCGGCCCGTCACCGGGCTCGAACATCGCGCCATAGGGCTCCGGCACCAAAAACGGCGGATGCGGGCGGAGAAAAGAGACATGCGCAAACCAGGCATCCTCCTGCTCGCCGAGCCAGCGAATGAATTCGCCCGCCAGAAAGGCCGTTTGCGTCTCGTCTTTTGAATAGGCCGGGCTGTTGGCCGATATTTCACCCGCCTGTGCCCCAGCCGGAATATGGATATCGCGGTTCACCGCGTCGGCATGCCCGCGCGACCGAAGCCACGACAGCCACTGCTTTTCATGCTCAGGTAACAACTGCCGTGCGGTGAAACCCGGCAGCAGCCCTTCATAACTGGTCAGATGCGGATCGCCGCTCTGAAGCGCCCGCGGATCGGGCGCCGTATCGGTATAGCCGAACAGCGTCGGATCATAGCCCGCCCGCCGCGCCATCAGCGCCAGATTGTCGAAACGACGGTCGAGCGGCGACCCGTTCCGGCAGACCCGATGGTTCATCTGATAGAGGCCGGTATAAAGTGTCGCCCGCGCCGGGGAGCAGGGCGCCGCCCCGGCATAATGGTTGCGAAACAGCACGCCCTCGCCGGCGAGCGCATCGACACCAGGCGTCCGCACAGTGGGATGGCCGACTGCGGAAAGGCAATCACCGCGCCATTGATCCGCGGTGATCAGGAGAACGTTCGGACGTCTGCTCAAGGCTGCCTCAGTGCTGGTTGGTACGCGAATGCCAGTTCCAGGCTGAGCTTATGATCTGCGACAGATCATATTGCGGCACCCAGCCGAGCACATCGCGCGCCTTATCGTTATTGGCAACCAGCGTATGCGAATCACCCTCGCGGCGACCGATATATTCGACCGGGAACGGCCGGTGCGACACATCCTCGATCGCCCCGAGCAGCTCCTTCACGGTCGTGCCAGTACCGGTGCCTAGATTGAGCGCCACCGAATCACCGCCGCGCAGCAGATATTCGACCGCGCGCACATGGGCGTCGGCAAGATCCAGTACATGAATATAGTCGCGCACGCAGGTGCCGTCGCGCGTCTCGTAGTCGCTGCCGAACACCTTGAAGCCTTGGCGGCGGCCGAGCGCGGCATCAATCGCCAGCGGGATCGCATGCGTTTCCGGATCATGCCACTCGCCGATCCGGCCCTCGAAATCGGCCCCGGCCGCATTGAAATAGCGCAGAATCACCGAACGCAGGCCCTTATACTGGTCATAATCGGCCAGCGCCTGCTCGACGATATACTTCGTCCGTCCGTAAGGATTGATGGGCACCTGCCGGTGCTGTTCATCGAGCGGTACGCTCTGCGGCAGGCCGTAGGTCGCGCATGTCGAGGAAAACACGAAGGCATTGATGCCGGCCGCCTGCGCCGCCGACAGCAGCGTCAGCGTACCCACCACATTGTTCTCATAGAAGGCAACGGGATCCTTGACCGATTCGCCGACCTCGATCAGCGCCGCGAAATGCAGGATCGCCGAAGGCTTGTGCTTCGCCAGCACCTCGTCGAGCCGCGCCCGGTCCCGGATATCCCCTTCCTCGGCCGGCCCCCATTTGACGAATTCCCGATGACCATTCGAGAAATTGTCGAAAACGACGGGCTTATACCCCTTGTTCGCCAGATCGAGGCACGTATGCGAGCCGATATAGCCGGCTCCGCCGACCACGAGAACAGTTTCACCTGCCATGCACCACCTTTGTTGCCGTATCGGATGACCGGAACCTAGAGGAGATAAACGGCAAGAAAAAGGGGGACTGACCAAGAGATGCTGCAGAGCAGCAAAAGAGGTATAGGAAGGCTTAGCTCGGGTGACGGCGCTGTGCCGAAATGTCGAACCCGGCAAGAACTATGCTTGGAAGATGAATGGCGGAGAGGGTGGGATTTGAACCCACGGTACCCTTGCAGGCACGCCGCATTTCGAGTGCGGTACATTCAACCACTCTGCCACCTCTCCGCAGTTTTGGTTGGCGCTGTTGGGCGCGGGCTGTCTCATAGCGATAGAATCACGGACTGGCAAGACGAAATTGCGAAGCTTTTTCATCCTTCTGCCTTGACAGATTTTTGACACTCGTCTATCCCGCGTCCGCAATAGGCGTGGAAAAGTCCGTGCCTTGCCCGCCCCGCGCTCGCGTGGGGCTTCACCGGCAGACAGAGTTTGGGGCATCGGCCCTGAAATCCCTGCTTAACACAGACTGATAAAAAGACGGCCACCTGCACCTTGCGGGGAGAGCTGGATCGAACATGAAAGGATTAAACAATGTTCGCAGTCATTAAGACCGGCGGTAAGCAGTACCGTGTGGCAGCAAACGACGTGCTGACCATCGAGAAGCTTGAAGCATCCGCTGGCGACTCCATTGAATTCACCGAAGTACTCGTCATCGGCGAAGGCGCCGATGCGGCGATCGGCGCACCCTTCGTCAAGGGCGCATCGGTAAAGGCCGAAGTGGTCGAGCAGAACCGTGGCAAGAAGGTCATCGCCTTCAAGAAGCGCCGCCGTCAGAACTCGAAGCGCTCGCGCGGTCATCGCCAGCATCACACGGTTGTCCGTATCACGGACATCCTGGCAGCCAAGTAATCGGTTTCGGGCAACAAGGTTTAAAGGAGAAATCCAATGGCACACAAAAAAGCTGGCGGTTCGTCGCGCAACGGTCGCGATTCTCAGTCTAAGCGCCTTGGCGTGAAGAAGTTCGGCGGCGAAGCCGTCATCGCAGGCAACATTATCGTGCGTCAGCGCGGTACGCAGTGGCATCCGGGCGCCAATGTCGGCCTCGGCAAGGATCACACCATTTTTGCGCTTACGGCAGGCAATGTGGATTACCGAACGAAGGCCAATGGTCGCGTGTACGTATCTGTAATGCCGAAAGCCGAAGCAGCGGAATAAGCCGGTAGCGCTCTAAAACAGCCGGCGTCTCATCGACCCGGCTGAGCGTATCAGGTTCAGTCCAGAAAACAGGGGAGATGGGGCGCCATCTCCCCTTTTTCTTTGTCCATAAGGAGGACTGAACATGCAAGGCGAACTGATCAGGGTCGACCAATCACGGTCAACCCGGGAAGACCAGAGGTCTCCCAAGGAACGGCTGAGGCCGGAGCGGTTAAGGACTGATTGCCCTGTCTTGTTATCGGAACGGCTCGTCATGCGCGCGCCGCACGAGGAAGACATTGACGCCCTTTCCCATCTCGCCAACAACGCCAAAGTCGCCACAATGGTATCGCGCATGCCGCACCCGTATACCGCCAATGATGCCGCTGACTTCGTGCGTCGCACGAAGAATGGCGAGATCGGCAAGTGCGTCTATGCGATTACCAAAGCTGAAAACGGCGCGTTTATCGGTTGCTGCGGTGTCGAGCCGCATGCCGATGGCCGCACTGTCGAGATCGGCTACTGGCTCGGCGAACCCTTTTGGGGTCAGGGCTACACGACGGAAGCGTGCCACGCGCTGGTCGACATGGTTTTCCGCACGCGGGAAAACATCGACCAGATCGATGCCCGTTGCCGGGTGATGAACATCGCCTCGCGGCGCGTCATCCAGAAGTGCGGCTTCCAGTTCCAGGGATCCGGCCTTGCCGCATCGCTGGCGCTCGGCTCCAACGTACCTGTCGAATGGTACCGGCTGGACCGGAAGACCTGGATGTCGCTGAGAAGCTGGGGGGCCCTGTCATGAGTGCTGCCCTGCTCGACCGGCCGAAGGTCCAACCGATGACGCCGGGGCCCGCCCCGGTTATCGGCACGGCAAGACTGTCGCTCCGCCCTCACCGGCTGAGCGATGCCGATGCCATGGCGGAAACGCTGTCCGACTTTGCCGTGACGCGCATGCTTTCGCGCGTCCCGGCACCCTATCACCGGCAGGATGCTCTGGACTGGCTGGTTCCGGTCACTTCAGGCGCCCTGCCGGGCTGGAACCTGGCGATCACCAACGGTGACGATGCCCATATCGGCATGGTTTCCGTCGAGCTTCGTCATGGCCGCTGGCACCTCGGCTACTGGCTGAACCGCTACTACTGGCGGCGCGGCTACATGAGCGAGGCTGTCGAAGCCGTTCTGGAGCGGTTCTCGCGGCGGATGCCCGACATGCCTGTTCATTCCGGCGTGTTTGCCGACAATCCGGCATCGCTCCGGCTGCAGGAAAAGCTCGGCTTCCGCATGACCGGCTGCTCGGAGATCTACAGTTTCGCCCGTAACACCATGGTGGCGCATGTCGAAACCGTTCTCCAGCCCGGCGCACTGCAGGCTGCCAGGGCCGCGTGAAACACGATGGAAACGCCGCGGTTCCGCCGCGGCGTTTCTAGATTTCGATCTCGGCCCAGATGGGGAAATGATCGGAACCGACAGACTCCGTATCGATATGGGCGCCTCTCAGGCTGCCTGCCAATCCGCCGCTGACGAAACAATAATCGAGATGCATGCGCTTTCCGTGATCCCCAGGATCCATCCAGCTATAGCTTCCCGGATGATAGCCATCGAGCGCCGCAAGCGCATCGACCGGCGTGCCGACGCGCGGCGTGCGGCCGTAGTAGCCGTCCCTGGCACCGGCGAAAGCACAATATTCCGGCGATTCCGGCACCATGTTGAAATCGCCCATGACGACGTAATCCTCCGGCAGAGGCAACTCCTCCAGACCGATCTCCGCCGCTCCGCTGACCGACCCGCCTTCAAGGCGGAACGCATTGATCCGCTCGTTGAGATGGCGGATCTGGGCAATGCGCTCGTCGACCCAGACATGGTCAAGATGCACGGAATAGACGCGCAGCGGCCGGCCGGGAATATCGATCAACGCCTCGGTCGCGCCGCGCTGCAGGTTGAGCTTGGAGACCGTGCGGCTGCGCGGCAACAGGATCGTTCGCGTCGACAGGATCGGAAAACGCGACAGGATCATGTTGCCGAACTGGAAGCGCGTGCCACGCGGCGGAAAGCCGCCCTCGCCGGCCGCAACATGCAGATCGCACGGCGCGCCATAGACCCAGAAATAGTCGGGAAAGAAGGCCGCCAGATCGGCCGGCATGTCGGCAAAATCGTTCTTCTCGTAGCCTCGGGTCACCTCCTGCAGGGCGATGACGTCAGCACCCTCGAGGCTCTCCGCAATGCGTCCCAGGTCGTAAATCCCATCAAGACCGAAGCCGTACTGTATGTTATAGCTCGCAAACTTCACGATATTCTTTGACCTCCGCATGAACCGCCTATATCGAAAGCGGCGAATGGGGCGCGTTAATAGCCACCGGTACTGGAAGTAAAATGAAATTTCTCGACGAAGCAAAGGTCTATATCAAGTCTGGAGACGGTGGCGCGGGCAGCGTCTCGTTCCGGCGCGAGAAGTTCATTGAGTTCGGCGGCCCCGATGGCGGCGATGGCGGACGCGGTGGCGATGTCTGGGCCGAAGCGGTCAACGGGCTCAACACCCTGATCGACTTCCGCTATCAGCAGCACTTCAAGGCGCAGATCGGCACGCACGGCATGGGCCGCAACCGGACCGGCGCCAATGGCGGCGACGTCACACTCAAGGTGCCGGTCGGCACGCAGATTTTCGAAGAAGACCGCGAAACGCTGATCTGCGATCTCACCGAGGAAGGTCAGCGCTTCCGCATTGCAGCCGGCGGCAACGGCGGCTTCGGCAATGCGCATTTCAAGTCTTCGACGAACCAGGCGCCCGATTGGGCGAATCCCGGCCTTGAGGGCGAGGAAAAGACGATCTGGATGCGGCTGAAGCTGATTGCTGACGCCGGTCTCGTCGGCATGCCGAATGCCGGCAAGTCCACCTTCCTGGCCTCGGTCACCCGCGCCCGCCCGAAGATCGCCAACTATCCCTTCACCACGCTGCATCCGAACCTCGGCGTTGCCACCGTGGACGGCCAGGAATTCATTCTCGCCGATATCCCGGGCCTCATCGAGGGCGCCCATGAAGGCGTCGGCATCGGTGACCGCTTCCTCGGCCATGTCGAGCGCACTCGCGTTCTTCTGCATCTTGTTTCCGCGCAGGAAGAGAAGGTCGGCAAAGCCTACAAGACCGTCCGCCACGAGCTCGAAGCCTATGGTGAGGAACTCGGCGAAAAGGTCGAGATCGTCGCGCTGTCGCAGATCGACGTGCTTGACGACGAAATGCTGAAGAAGAAGACCAAGGAACTTGCCAAGGCCTGCGGCCGGACGCCGTTCCAGATTTCGGCGGCGACCGGCAAGGGCATGACCGAGGTGCTGCGTGCTTTGCGCGAGATCATCACCGAGGCCAATGCCGGCTCGTCTGAAAAGATCGCCAAGACGCCGAAGCTTCGTCACCGCGATATGGCATCCGATGAAGAAGGCGAAGTGGATGACAACGCGTAAGCCGCTCGACCGCTATCGCCGCATCGTCATCAAGATCGGCTCCGCACTGCTCGTCGATCGCAAGACGGGTCTGAAGAAGGCTTGGCTCGATGCCATGTGCGCCGACATCGCGGCGCTGAAGGCCAAGGGCGCCGATGTTCTCGTGGTTTCCTCCGGTGCTATCGCCCTCGGCCGCTCGGTTCTCGATCTCCCCTCCGGCGCCCTGAAGCTGGAAGAAAGCCAGGCCGCCGCCGCCGTCGGCCAGATTTCGCTGGCGCGCGCCTGGTCCGAAAGCCTGTCGCGCGACGAGATCGTCGCCGGGCAGATCCTGCTGACACTCGGCGATACCGAAGAGCGCCGCCGCTATCTCAACGCCCGCGCCACCATCAACCAGCTCTTGAAGATCGGCGCCGTGCCGATCATCAACGAAAATGACACGGTTGCCACCAGCGAAATCCGCTATGGCGACAATGATCGCCTGGCCGCACGCGTCGCGACGATGACCGGCGCCGACCTGCTGATCCTGCTTTCGGATATCGACGGCCTCTATACGGCGCCGCCGCATCTCGACCCGGATGCGAAATTCCTGGAGACGATCGCCGAAATCAGCCCCGAGATCGAAGCGATGGCCGGTGGTGCCGCCTCCGAGCTGTCGCGCGGGGGCATGCGCACCAAGATCGACGCCGGCAAGATCGCGACGACCTCCGGCTGCGCCATGATCATTGCCTCAGGCAAGACGGATAGCCCGCTATCGGCCATCGCCAATGGTGCCCGCTCTTCCTGGTTTGCACCATCTGGAACGCCCGTGACCGCCCGCAAGACCTGGATTGCCGGTCAGTTGCAGCCCGCCGGCGAGCTCCATATCGACGAGGGCGCAATGACGGCGCTCGGCGCCGGCAAGAGCCTGCTTCCTGCAGGCGTGCGCAAGATCAACGGCGTCTTCAGCCGTGGCGACACGGTCGCGATCATCGGCCCCTCTGGCCGCGAGATTGCCCGTGGTCTCGCGAGCTACGACGCCGACGAGGCCCGCCAGATCGCCGGCCGCAAGTCCGCGGAGATCGAGAAGATTCTCGGTTATCCCGGCCGCGCCGCGATGATCCACCGTGACGACATGGTGATGACGGCGCAGATAAGTTCGAAATCGGAAAGGCAGAGGAAGGACGCAAGCTATGCTTGATACAGTTGTGCAGGGCCCTGACATTGATGTGCTGATGAACGACATCGGCCGCAAGGCAAAGGCTGCAGCACGACCGCTGGGCTTTGCCTCCACCGAAAGCAAGAACAAGGCGTTGAACGCCATGGCCGATTCGATCCTGCGCAACAAGGCGCATATCCTCGCCGAAAACGCCAAGGACCTGAAGGATGTCGAAGGTGGCAGCCTGCTGGCTTCCTTCGTCGACCGCCTGACGCTGAACGACAAGCGCGTCGCCGAAATGGCCGAGGGCATCCGCACGATTGCCGAACTCAAGGATCCGGTTGGCGAAGTCATCGCCGCCTGGGACCGGCCGAACGGCCTGAAGATCCAGCGCACCCGCACGCCGCTCGGCGTCATCGGCGTCATCTTCGAAAGCCGTCCGAACGTGACGGCGGATGCCGGCGCGCTGTGCCTCAAGGCCGGCAACGCCGTGATCCTGCGCTGCGGCTCGGATTCGCGCCGTTCCTCGCAGGCGATCCATGCCTGCCTGGTCGAGGGTTTGAAGGAAGCCGGCCTGCCCGAGCATGCGATCCAGCTGGTTCCCGTCACCGACCGTGCCGCCGTCGGCGCCATGCTGCGCGGCCTCGAAGGCACGATCGACGTTATCGTGCCGCGTGGCGGCAAGAGCCTTGTCGCCCGCGTGCAGAACGAGGCCCGCGTGCCGGTCTTCGCTCATCTCGAAGGCCTCTGCCATATCTATGTCGACAAGTCTGCCGACCTCGGCATGGCCAAGGAGATCATCGTCAACGCCAAGATGCGCCGCACCGGCGTCTGCGGCGCTGTCGAGACACTGCTGGTCGACCGCGCTGTCGCAGAAACGCATCTGAAGCCGCTTCTCGATGGGCTTGCCGCCGCCGGCTGCGAAATCCGTGGCTCTGGCGATGTCCTCAAGGCCGCTCCGGGCATCAAGCCTGCGACCGAGGAAGACTGGTCGACGGAGTATCTCGATGCCGTCATTTCAGTTGCGCTTGTCGATGGTATCTCCGGCGCGATCAAGCACATCCAGACCTATTCGTCGAACCATACCGAAGCCGTGATCGCCGAGGATCCTGCCGTCGTTGAGCGCTTCTTCACCGAGATCGACTCGGCCATCCTGCTGCACAATGCCTCGACGCAGTTTGCCGATGGCGGCGAGTTCGGCATGGGGGCGGAGATCGGCATCGCCACCGGCAAGATGCATGCCCGCGGCCCAGTTGGCGTCGAGCAGCTCACCTCCTTCAAATACCGCGTTCGCGGTACCGGACAGACGCGGCCCTGACGTGATCCCAGAAGAGATCGACCGGCGCTATCTTCGCATGCCGCACACCGAGCGCGGCATGGTCGTCGGTCTTTTCGGCGGATCGTTCAACCCGCCGCACCAGGGCCACGCACTGGTGGCCGACATCGCCATCCGCCGCCTGGGCCTCGATCAGCTCTGGTGGATGGTGACACCCGGCAATCCGCTGAAGAGCCGCAATCATTTGGCGCCGCTCGCCGAGCGCATCGCGCTCAGCGAGACGATCGCCACCGATCCGCATATCAAGGTCACGGCCTTCGAGCAGTCGATCGGCATCAGCTACACGGCCAATACGCTGGCACGGGTGAAGGCGCGCAATCCGCATGTCCACTTCGTCTGGATCATGGGCGCCGACAGCCTGGAAACCTTCCACAAATGGCAGAAGTGGCAGGATATCGCCCGCACCTTCCCGATCGCCGTGATCGACCGGCCGGGCTCGACGCTCTCCTATCTCTCTTCGAAAATGGCCAAGACCTTCGCCTTTGCGCGTATCGATGAGGATGATGCGAGGGCGCTCTGGAAGAAACCGGCACCCGCCTGGACCTTCATCCACGGACCGCGCTCTGCCTTGAGCTCGACAGCAATCCGCAAGGCTGCCGAATAAACGAATTCTGGAAGTGTGGAGAAATGAAAAGCCCGACGGGGGAGGATCCGTCGGGCTTCATAAACTTGATCGACAACTGGGAGGAGGAGTGTTGCCGATCCATATCGAACGGCCTGGGAGGAGGAGTGGCCGTTTCGATGAGTATGTTTTACCATAATCGATCGAAACGTGAAGATCGCATATCGCATTGCAGCAATGCATCATGCGCAAGGCTAGGCTAAATACTTCGCATGATGATGCTGCTTTTTGCGGCAATCCGAACGGGCTATCGGTAGACCCGTTCCGAAAAGGCGCTCATTCCTGACCGGATCATCAATTCATAGACCATTCGCCTGCTGATTGGATTGTGGAGCCTTGCAACTTTGGACCCCAGGAATTCCGTTTCGACATGGTCGAAGGCAGTCAGGTCCGGCGCCTTGGCGATGACATCGTAATAGAGCTGATGGTGGTCGCGGCGGCAGACATAGGTCTTGTACTTCGTCATGCAGAAGGCCGAGAACTCCGAGCCATTCTCGCGCAGGAAGTCGGCGACCCCGACTGTGACCTCCGGCCACGCCGGATTGAAGGTGTCGTCGAACGCGATCACGCCATGCGGCGCCAGGCAATCTTTCGCCAGCTGGCTGTCGGCCACGACATGCGGCAGCATATGCCCGCCATCGATGCTGAAGAAACGGATCTCGCCCGCCTTGGCACTGATCTCATCGGCCGAAAGCCGGGTGCTATCGCCCTTGATGACCAGCTCCTCATCGACAGCAAGTCCGAGACGCCGGCCATTCTCTAGGAAACGGCCATATTGCGGCGAGGCGCCGTCATCGGTCTGGCCGAGATCGAAGAGATCGATCGCCACGACCTTCTGCTCCGGACCGCAGATTTTGCGGAAGAGGTAGTATGAGCGCCCGTAGAACACGCCGATCTCTGCAATGCCGCCGGCAAGGCTCTTGCTATTTTGACTTTGCAACAACGAGAGGAACACCAGTGCATCCGGGGGATCAATGTATCCCTCGATCGTCTGCAAGTCGTGAAAGATGAATTTCCGTGTCGCCGAGTTCATCAAAACTGCCGATCCTCTATGCTTGTTAATTCCATAGCGATTCCCGCATATTTCTACCGTCATTAAACAGCAGATAAAACAGTTTCGGCAATATCAACCCGCATATGACTCTATTTTACTTTGGTTACCAAGGGATTCCGGCAGAATAGATGCAATCATCGCGAGAAAAATATCGCGGTTGCTTCGTCATTTGTGGCAATACTTGGGCAGATAATCTATAGCGCTTCCGCAATATGTCCTGCCAAATATATCGCTAGCAAAGCAGCAGCAGATCGATATATTCCCTTCGATATTTCGAACTGGGGAGTGAATGACATGCAAAACCGCCGCCATTGGATGAAACTGGCTATTGCCGCGATTTCGGCAGGCTTTATCGGCCTCGGCACCCTACCGCAGCCGGCCGCAGCCGCCGAGAAGGTCACCGTTTTTGCCGCAGCCAGCCTCAAGGATGCGCTCGACGCCGCCAATGCGGCCTGGGCAAAGGAGAGCGGCAAGGAAGCCGTCGTTTCCTACGCAGCAAGTGGCGCGCTGGCAAAGCAGATCGAGAATGCCGCACCGGCTGATGTCTTCATCTCCGCCGACCTCAACTGGATGGACTATGTCGCCGGCAAGAAGCTGATCAAGGACGACACGCGCTCCAACCTGCTCGGCAACCGCCTGGTTCTGGTTGCCGCCAAGGACAAGGCCAAGCCTGTCGACATCAAGCAGGGCTTCGATCTTGCCGGCCTGATCGGCGACGGCAAGCTTGCCATGGGCGAGCCGAAGTCGGTCCCGGCAGGCAAATACGGCCAGACCGCGCTCGACAAGCTCGGCATCTGGAAGGCCGTGGAGCCGAAGGCAGCCTTTGCCGAAAGCGTCCGCGCCGCGCTGGCCCTCGTTTCCCGCGGCGAAGCGCCCTACGGCATCGTCTATCAGACCGACGCGGCTGCCGATAAGGGCGTTGCGATCGTCGGCACCTTCCCGGCCGATTCCCATCCGCCGATCATCTACCCGGTCGCCCTTCTCGCCGAGAGCAAGAATGCCGATGCGGCTGCCTATCTGGACTTCCTGAAGTCCGACAAGGCAGCACCGTTCTTTACGGCGCAGGGCTTCACGATCCTGAAGTGATCGAACTGAAATGATTGCGGAATTTCATTCTGCAGCTTAGCGTGAAGGCTCGCACATCAGCGAGCCTTCTATTTTTTGGAGAACCGCGATCTTGGATGCCCTTGGCCTCAGCGCCGAAGAGTGGACCGCCATCATGCTGAGCCTGCGCGTCTCCGCCGTGGCGATGGTGGCAAGCCTGCCATTCGGCATTGGCGCCGCCCTGCTGCTCGCCCGCGGACGCTTCTATGGCAAGTCGCTGCTGAACGGCATCATCCATCTGCCGCTCATTCTCCCGCCTGTCGTCACTGGCTTCCTGCTGCTGGTGCTCTTTGGCCGCCGTGGGCCGATCGGCAGCCTGCTTGACCAGTATCTCGGCATCGTCTTCTCCTTCCGCTGGACGGGCGCGGCGCTTGCCTGCGCCGTCATGGGCTTTCCGCTGATGGTCCGCAGCATCCGCCTGTCGATCGAGGCCGTCGACCGCAAGCTCGAGGAAGCTGCGGGAACACTGGGCGCCAGCCCCCTCTGGGTCTTCCTCACCGTCACTCTGCCGCTGACGCTTCCGGGCATCATCGCCGGCATGATCCTCTCCTTCGCAAAGGCCATGGGCGAATTCGGCGCGACCATCACCTTCGTCTCCAACATCCCGGGCGAGACGCAGACACTGTCGGCCGCCATCTACACTTTCACCCAGGTACCGGGCGGCGATGCGGGCGCCTTCAGGCTGACGATGGTGGCAGTCGTCATTTCGATGGCGGCCCTGCTGGCCTCCGAATTCATGGCCTATCTTGCCGGCCGGAGGATCGATCCGGAATGACGCTGACCGTCGAAGCCAGACATCGCCTCGGGTCCTTCCGCCTCGACGGCGCCTTCACGTCCGAAAGCGGCGTCACCGCCTTGTTCGGCCGCTCCGGCTCGGGCAAGACCTCGATGATCCGCATCATCGCCGGATTGACCCGGCCCGAAGACGGCAAGGTGCTGCTCGACGGTGAGCCGCTGACCGATACCGCAAAGGGCATTTTTGTCCCCCGCCATCGCCGCCGCTTCGGCTACGTTTTCCAGGAAGCGCGGCTCTTTCCGCACCTGAGCGTTCGCAGCAACCTGACCTACGGCCGGTGGTTCGCGCCGAAGACAGGCGGGGCCGGTGATTTCGACCGGGTGATTGACATGCTCGGCATCGAGCCATTGCTTGGCCGCAGCCCGGCGAAGCTTTCTGGCGGCGAAAGACAGCGCGTTGCCATCGGCCGGGCCCTGCTTTCGTCCCCGCGCCTGCTATTGATGGATGAGCCGCTGGCCGCGCTCGACGACGCGCGCAAGGCCGAAATCCTGCCCTATCTCGAACGGCTGCGTGACGAGACGCAGATCCCGATCGTCTATGTCAGCCATTCCATCGCCGAAGTGGCACGTCTCGCAAGTCAGGTCGTCGTCATGCGCGACGGCAGGGTGGACGCGATCGGCAGTGCCGTCGATGTCTTGAGCAAGCCATCGACGGAAGAGGGGCGGCGCGAGGCCGGCGCATTGCTGGAAGGAACGGTCGAAAGTGTCGATACCCTCCACCGGCTCGCCACCGTGGCGCTGAAAACCGCGCAGCTGCAGCTCCCCGGAACAGCGGTCCAGCCCGGCAAGCGCGTGCGCATCTTGATCCCGGCCCGTGACGTCATGCTCGCGACCCGAAAGCCGGAGGGCCTCAGCGCCCTCAACATCCTCGAAGGCAGCATCCGCGATCTCGCTCCGGCCGACGACGGGACAGTCGAAATCCAGGTGGATTGCGGTGGCGATATCGTGCTGTCGCGCATCACCGCGCTCTCTGTCGAGAGACTGGCATTGGCGCCGGGCAAGCCCGTCTACGCCATCATAAAGACGGTGGCGCTGCAGCCGTAATCAGCGCTGTCCGCCATCGGCAGGGCTGCGGTTGTCTTCGAGCCAGGCGAGCTCGCTGGCAAGGGTCGTGCGCACCGTCGCTTCCATCCGGCGGAAGCAGGCGAGCAGCTCCTCGCCGAACGGCGTCAACGCCGCGCCGCCACCCTTCTGGCCACCCCGCTGCGATTCGACGACCGGCTGCTTGAACATCCGGTTCATGTCGCTGACCAGCAGCCAGGCGCGGCGATAGGACATGTCCATCGCCCTGCCCGCCGCTGAAATCGATCCTGTTTCGCGAATATGCTCGAGGAGTTCCATCTTGCCGCGGCCGAGGCGATCCTCGTGCGGGAAGCTGATACGGAGCACCGGAATGAGATTGTTCTTGGCGAGCTCGGGCATGTAATCCGCATTTTCTAAGACAATGGCGGCACTTTACGCCGGGCCTTTGCCGCTGTACACCGCCGCCATCGACTGCGGCCTGTCATAATTGTTGATCGCCAGCGCAAGTCTTCGCGCGACGAAACCGGGCCTGTGTCTTGAAAGATTAATGGTTTGATGCCTATCTTAACTATGATTTGGACGACCCAAATCAGTTGATGTGCATGTCTGTTATTCCAGGAAAGGGAAAGCACTGACAACAGTACACGCCAAGGGAAGAACGCTCGCCGTTATCCCGAAGAGCCCGGAACGTGGCGCCGATGCCGCTGCCCGCGCCCTGCAAGCCGTCCTCGCCAGCCTCGAGGACTCGAAAGCTGAAGATATCGCCACCATCGACATTGCTGGGAAATCTGCGCTGGGCGACTACATGGTCGTTGTCTCCGGGCGATCGAACCGCCATGTCATGGCGATTGCCGACCACCTCCTCTCCGACCTGAAGGACGACGGCTTCGGTGCCGCTCGTGTTGAAGGACAGGAAGGTGGCGATTGGATCCTGATCGATACTGGCGATATCATCGTGCACGTTTTCCGCCCCGAAATCCGCGAGTTCTACAACATCGAAAAGATGTGGGCCGCTCCGGATATGGACGAAGAAACGCGCCACTAACAGGCACCCGGCCTTCATCCGGCGCCTGACATGCGGCATGCAGCAAGGCCGGAAACAATGGACACCGGCCTCAGTAGGCCGGTTTTGCGTTCTTAAAGGGCGCTGAACAGGAGCGGATGATATGCGCATAGGCCTTTTTGCCGTGGGGCGGCTCAAATCCGGCCCGGAGAAGGATCTTGCGGCCCGCTATTTCGACCGCTTTGCCAAGGCTGGCCCGGCGGTAGGTCTCGAATTTTCTCGCGTTGCCGAAGTCGCCGAAAGCCGCGCCTCCAATGCCGAGACCCGCAAGCGCGAGGAAGCGGCAATGCTGCTGAAGACGCTTCCGGATGGCGGTATCCTCATCCTGCTCGACGAGCGCGGCAAGGCGCTCGACAGTGAAGCCTTCGCAAGCACGCTCGGCACCTATCGCGACAACGGAAAGCGCGACCTGACGATCGCGATCGGCGGCGCCGACGGGCTCGATCCCGCTCTCTACGACCGCGCCGACATGACGCTCTGCCTCGGCAAGATGACATGGCCGCACCAGATCGTCCGCACGTTGATCGCCGAACAGCTCTACCGCGCCGTGACCATCCTCTCCGGCCACCCCTACCACCGCGTCTGAGCCTCACGCAGCCGTGTATTCCGCCGCTGCGATCTTTCTGGTCAAAGCTGCCAAATCAGCTTAGTCTCCGCGCGATTTTGAGAGTTGCCCCGAACACGCATGACACGACGCGCCCGCAAGCGAACGAGCCTGATTTTGCCTCTTCTTGCGGCGGGTCTTACCGCGGCAGCCGTGCCTTCCCTTTTGCCGCTTCCATCGAAAGCGCAGGATGCACCCGCTCAGAGCGGTGATGAGGCCACACCTGCGCCTGTCGCACCACCTGCAACGCCTCAGGCCGCAGAAGCGCCGCCGCCTGATCCGGCCGCAGAACTTGCCAAGAAGCGTGACGAGACCCGCGCCGAGCTCGATGCTCTCTCGAAGACGATCAATCTTTCGTCAGACAAAGTGAACGAGCTTGAGAAGAGCATCGCCGATCTCGACAAGAGCAGCACGACCATTCGCCAGGCGCTGATCGATTCCGCCGCCCGCCGCAAGACGCTGGAAAAGCAGATCCTCGACAGCGAGAAGAAGCTCGCCGATCTCGGCGTCAAGGAAGACGGCATTCGCCGCTCGCTGCATGACCGCCGCAGCCTGCTCGCCGAAGTGCTGGCAGCACTGCAGCGCATGGGCCGCAACCCGCCGCCGGCGCTTCTGGTAACCCCCGATGACGCACTCGCATCCGTCCGCAGCGCCATTCTGCTCGGCGCCGTCGTGCCGGGAATGCGCAAGGAAACCGATAAGTTAGCTGCTGACCTGACCAATCTCGCCGCCTTGCAGGCAGCCAGCACCAAGGAACGCGCCGACCTGACGGCAACGATGACCAACGGCATCGAGGAAGAGCGGCGCATGGACCTGCTGCTCGCCGAAAACGACAAGCTGAGCCGCAGCAACGCCGCCGAGCTGGAGGCCGAGAAGAAGCATTCCGAAGAGCTGGCCGGCAAGGCGACGACGCTCGAAGGCCTCGTCGCATCGATGGAATCGGAGATATCTTCCGTGCGCAACGCCGCCGAAGCGGCCCGTCGCGAAGAAGAGAATCGCAAGCTCCTGACCGATGAACAAAGGGCCCAGGCGAAGGCCCTGGCAGACAGCGGTGTGCCCGATAAAAACCGCATTGCGCCCGCATATCCGTTCGGAGAATTGAAGGCGAAGCTGGAGCTGCCCGTGGCGGGCGATATTCTGCGTCAGTTCGGCGATGCCGACGGCACCGGGCATGAGGCCATGGGCATGACGCTGGCGACCAACCCGGATTCGGTGGTCACCGCACCGGCGGACGGACTGGTGGTTTATGCCGGCGCCTTCCGCAGCTATGGCCAGATGATCATTCTTGATACGGGCGACGGTTACCACCTGGTTCTATCGGGGATGGACACCATCAGCACCCGCCAGGGCAAGTTCGTTTTCGCCGGTGAACCGCTTGCGGCAATGGGCGCAAAAAGAGTGGCAAGCGCGACAGCATTGGCGCTGGAAACAAACCTTCCAACGCTTTACATTGAATTTCGAAAAGACGGTAAACCGGTCGATTCCCGGCCGTGGTGGACCGCCAAAGACACTGGAAAGGCACGCAATGATTCGTAGGGCTTCTCTTGTTCTGGTCGGCGCATTGATGGGTGCGACCGCGATGAGCGTCATCTATTCGGCAGGCGTGCCCGCCGAGGCGGCGGGAGCATCCACCTACAAGGAGCTCTCGGTATTCGGTGATGTTTTCGAACGTGTGCGCGCCCAGTACGTGACGCCGCCGGACGAGAACAAGCTCGTCGAAAATGCCATCAACGGCATGCTTTCCTCCCTCGACCCGCATTCCAGCTACATGAATGCCAAGGACGCCGAGGACATGAGCACCCAGACCAAGGGTGAATTCGGCGGTCTCGGCATCGAAGTCACCATGGAAGACGAGCTCGTCAAGGTCATCACCCCGATTGACGACACCCCGGCAGCCAAGGCCGGCGTTCTCGCAGGCGACTACATCTCCGAAATCGACGGCCAGTCGGTCCGCGGCCTGAAGCTGGAAGACGCCGTCGAAAAGATGCGCGGCGCCATCAACACGCCGATCAAGCTGACGCTGATCCGCAAGGGCGCCGACAAGCCGATCGAACTAACTATCGTCCGTGACGTCGTGGCCGTGCAGGCCGTGAAGTCTCGCGTCGAGGACGATGTTGGCTACCTGCGCGTCATCTCCTTCACCGAGAAGACCTATCCGGATCTCGAAAAGGCAATCACCAAGATCAAGGCAACCGTTCCTGCCGACAAGCTGAAGGGCTACGTGCTCGACCTGCGCCTCAATCCGGGCGGTCTGCTCGACCAGGCAATCAAGGTCTCCGACGCGCTGCTGGAGCGCGGCGAAGTGGTTTCCACCCGCGGCCGCAACCCGGATGAAACCCGCCGCTGGAACGCCGGTCCTGGTGACCTGACCGACGGCAAGCCGGTGATCGTGCTGATCAACGGCGGCTCGGCTTCCGCTTCGGAAATCGTCGCGGGCGCTCTGCAGGATCTGCGCCGCGCAACGGTGCTCGGCACCCGCTCGTTCGGCAAGGGCTCGGTCCAGACGATCATCCCGCTCGGCGAAAACGGCGCCCTGCGCCTGACGACGGCGCTCTATTACACGCCTTCGGGCCGCTCGATCCAGGGCACCGGCATTACGCCTGACATCAAGGTCGACGAGCCGCTTCCGGACGATCTGAAGGGCAAGATGGTGACCGAGGGCGAATCCAGCCTGCGCGGCCACATCAAGGGCCAGAGCGAGACGGACGAAGGCTCTGGCTCTGTTGCCTACGTCCCGCCGGATCCGAAGGACGACGTCCAGCTCAACTATGCGCTGGACTTGCTCCGCGGCAAGAAGACCGATCCGGCCTTCCCGCCAAACCCGGAAAAGGCGGTTTCCGCAAAGTAATTTCGAGATTGCATCAGGCCGGAGTAACATCCGGCCTGATGATTCTGACTGTTTCCCGGTTTGGGGCGGGCGAGGAAATTGGGAACGGATTTGCATGCACCGCTTGGCCAGAAGCGTAAATCTGGCCCGAAGAGGCCGGGCATCCTGCGCATTGGCCGGATCGCCGCCAGCCTTTGCCTGATCGCCATCGGCGGCTTCTCGCTTTACACAGCAATGCGCGACGACGGCCTGCAGAAGCCACCCGCACCGCCGGTAGCCGGTACAGGCTCCTCAGGTGTGCCGACGGATACCACCCAGACGCCCCCCGCACCAGACAAGCAGCCTGCCAGCGGCATGACACGCTCCGATCCCCATTCAGGCGCCAATGTCGAAACGATGGTGACGGGTGACGGCTCTGTCGTCACCAAATACAGTCCGCGCCCGCGCGACGGCAATGGTCCGGCGCTAGTGGACGCGACGCAGATCGGCCAGGATCCGCGCATGGCGGCTATGCCGAACGACAAGCTGCTGGAAGACTCTCCCTTCGGACGTCTGCCGATCGTCGGTCCTGATGGACGCCGCCCGATGGACCAGTACGCACGCCCGTGGTCCGGCGCCCACGGCACCCGCATCGCCATCGTCGTCAGCGGCCTTGGCCTCAGCCAGACCGGCACGCAGCGTGCCATAAAGGAGCTGCCGGAAGAGATCACCTTTGCCTTCGCCGCCAGCGGCAACAGCCTGCAGCGCTGGATGCAGGAGGCCCGCCGCGGCGGCCACGAAATCCTGATGCAGGTGCCGCTGGAGCCCTTCGATTATCCGGCAAACGATCCGGGCCCGGAAACGCTGCTGACCTCGAAACCGCCGGCCAAGAATATCGAGAACCTGCACAAGGCGATGGGCGAGATCACCAACTACACCGGCGTCATGAACTATCTCGGCGGCCGCTTCCTGTCGAACCCCGACGCTATGGAGCCGGTGATGCGCGATATCGGCAAGCGCGGGCTGCTCTTCCTCGACGACGGCTCCTCGGCACAGTCGAAGACCGAGGCTGTCGCCAAGGGCACCGAGCTGCCCTATGCCTTCGCCGACCTGCAGCTGGACAACCAGCTCGACGTCAACGCCATCATGCAGAAGCTCGACGAACTGGAACGGATCGCCAAGCGCAACGGCCAGGCGATCGGCGTCGCCTCGGCCTTCGACGAGAGCATTGACGCCATCTCCAAGTGGAGCGAAGAAGCGGCCATGCGCGGCATCGAGATCGTCGGAGTCGCGGCGCTTGCCAACGACCCGCAAAAGCCCTGAGGACATGCAATGACCAAGGCGCCTGTAAAGGCTGAAGACCTGCCCTACCGCCCCTGCGTGGGCGTGATGATCTTGAACCGCGAAGGACTGGTTTGGGCCGGCCGCCGCATCCCGGTCGGCAATTCCGAATATGATGGCTCGCCGCAGCTTTGGCAGATGCCGCAGGGCGGCATCGACAAGGGCGAGGACCCGCTGGAGGCCGCCTATCGCGAGCTCTACGAAGAGACCGGTATGAAGACCGTGTCTCTGCTTGCCAAAGCGAAGGACTGGATCAACTACGACCTGCCGCCGCAGCTGATCGGCATCGGCCTGAAGGGCAAGTTCCGCGGCCAGACGCAACGCTGGTTCGCCTTCCGCTTCGAAGGCAACGAAAACGAGATCGCCATCAACCCGCCACCCGGCGGGCACGAGCCCGAATTCGACGCCTGGGAATGGAAGCCGATGGCCGAGCTACCCGGCCTCATCGTGCCATTCAAGCGCGCAGTGTACGACCAGGTTGTCGCTGAGTTCTCGCATCTCGCCGGGCTGAAGGCGGCGGACTGAGACGGCAAGCGGATCGCCACGTTCAAGGTCGTCGATCACGCTCCGTGGGCAGGGTGATCACAGAGCCAGAGACCAAACTACCGGCGTAACCGCTGCCGTATTGCCTCAGCGGTATGTCTCCATAAGAGACGCGGTCTACGACGGCGGCGGATGGGCACCCAAAGCAGGATATGAAAACGGCCGCTTTCGCGGCCGTTTTGTTTGATCTTAGTGACCTTCCGCCTCGTTGGCGGGATCGGCATTCAGCTGGCCATACTTGGCTTCGCCGATCTTCTCCAGCAGCTCGAGCTGCGTCTCCAGGAAGTCGATATGGCCTTCCTCGTCCATCAGCAGCTCTTCGAACAGCTTCATGGACACGTAGTCGCCGGCATCGTGACAGATATCGCGGGATTTCTTGTAGGCCGTGCGGGCGTCATATTCGCCGGCAAGATCGGCTTCCAGCACTTCCTTGACGTTCTGGCCGATGCGCAGCGGCGCCAGCGTCTGCAGGTTCGGATGGCCTTCAAGGAAGATGATGCGGGCGACGAGACGGTCGGCGTGGTGCATCTCTTCGATGGATTCGGCGCGTTCCTTCTTCGCAAGCTTGGTGTAGCCCCAATCTTCGAGAAGGCGGTAGTGGACCCAATACTGGTTGACTGCACCGAGTTCGAGAAACAGCGCCTCGTTAAGCCGCTCGATGACTTTTTTGTCGCCTTTCAATGTCCGCTCTCCTGTTTTCCTCATGGAATTCTTTTAGGCGGGACATGAAATCAAATATTTCGGCTTCCGTCGAGTGGCGACGGGCATGATAGTCTTCGGTAGTCTGGATGATGATGTCGACGACGTTGGGGAAGCAACCACAGCAACGGCCGCGCTTCTCCATGGCATGATAGACCTTCGCAGGAACGATCAGCTGCCAACAGTCTTCGTCGAGAAGGCTGTTGATAACCTCACGGATTTCCTTGTCGGTTATGTAGTTGCAGCTGCAGACCAGCACGTCATCATTCCAAACATGACATTCACTATCGTGTTTTCTGCTAAAGAAGATGGTGAGTGTCAAGAAAAAATCGAGATGAAAAAACATCACCAGATGCCCGGGACGCTCACATCAAGGTGAGTATCCTGCACGGCGAAAACCTATCGATCTGATCTTGCTGCATTTTCGCGGGATCAATGGAAATTGCGCCCTCTCGGCATCACTTTCACGGTTTCTGCCACTTCCTTATCGCTCTTCTCTCCGGCCATGCGTTTCTCCAGACCTGCACGTTCCAGCGCTGTCATGATCTTCTTCTGCCGGTGATCAACCGTCGGCCGCATGGCCTCATCCGACCGGTCGCTTGCCCCGAACCGCCGGGCCTCCTGCTGGAGAATACCGAGCGCCGGGGTCATGTCCTCGATGTGCTCGACAACCGTATGGATCACGCCGCTCTGGCTCTGCAACTTGCCGCGGATTTTCACCAGCCGGGCACCCATGACGGTAGACCGATATTTTTCGAACACCGCCGGCCAGACGATCGCATTGGCGACACCGGTTTCGTCTTCTAGGGTCATGAAGATGACACCCTTGGCCGAACCCGGCCGCTGGCGAACCAGGACGAGGCCTGCGATCGTCACCCGCCTGCCATTGGCGACCTCAAGCAGATCGACATTGCGGGTTATGCCGGCCCTGCGGAAGTCCTCACGCAGGAAGGAGACAGGGTGCGCTTTCAGCGACAGCGAGAGATAGCGATAGTCCTCGATCACCTGCTCGCCGGGCAGCATTTCCGGCAGCTGTGTCTCCGGCTCGATCTGCAGATCATCCTTACCCGCACATTCGAATAGCGGCAGCTTCTCGGCGGCGCTCTGCACATCCAGAGCTCGCACGGCCCATAGAGCCTCGCGCCGGGTAAGCCCGATGGAGCCGAAGACATCTGCATCGGCCAGTCTTTCGATATCGGATTTCTTGAGGCCGGAGCGCAGCCAGAGGTCGTGGATCGAGCGATAACCGTTTCCACGCATGTCAACGAGCCGCCGCATGCTGTCTTCCGAGAGACCCTTCACCTGCCGGAAACCGAGCCGAACAGCGCGCTTTGATTGGATGACATCGCGCATCCCGGCATGCCGGAAATCGACCTTGCTCTTATCGAAGGTCGCCTTCTCCAGCAGGCAGTCCCAATCCGAACTGTTGATATCGACCTCGCGGATCTCGACGCCATGCTCACGCGCGTCGCGCACCAGCTGCGCCGGCGCATAGAAACCCATGGGCTGCGAGTTCAGCATCGCCGCACAGAAAACGTCGGGATAATAGGCCTTCATCCAGGACGAGGCATAGACGAGCAGCGCGAAGGAAGCCGCGTGGCTTTCCGGAAAGCCATACTCCCCGAAACCCTTGATCTGATTGAAGCACTGTTGGGCGAACTCACGGTCATATTCCTTGGCGACCATCCCCTCGATAAAACGGCTTTCGAAATTTCCGATCGTGCCTGTTCGCTTGAACGTCGCCATGGCGCGCCGCAACTTGTCGGCCTCGGCCGGTTTGAAGCCTGCCGCCGTGATGGCGATCTGCATTGCCTGTTCCTGGAAGAGCGGAACGCCAAGCGTTCTTTCCAGCACGGATTCCAGTTCCTTGCTCGGATAGTCGATCTTGGCGCCGCTTTTGAACTGTTCCCGCCGCTTCAGATAGGGATGCACCATGTTGCCCTGGATCGGGCCTGGGCGCACGATCGCCACCTCGATAACGAGATCGTAGAACCGGTCGGGCCTCAGACGCGGCAGCATGCTCATCTGCGCCCGGCTTTCGATCTGGAAGACGCCAAGCGTATCGGCCCGGCACATCATCGCATAGACAGGCCGCCCCTCTTCGCCATGCTCCTTGTTGCCGAGATCGGCTAGCGTTTTGCGGACCCCATAGTGATCCTCGAGCAGCGCAAAAGCTTTGCGCAGACAGGTCAGCATGCCGAGTGCGAGAACATCGACTTTCAGGATCCGGACATTATCCAGATCATCCTTGTCCCACTCGATCATGTAGCGGCCGGGCATCGCCGTCTTCATGATCGGCACGATTTCGTCGAGCCGGTCGCGGGTGATGACGAAGCCACCGACATGTTGCGTCAGGTGCCGTGGAAAGGAGAGGAGCTCGGACGCATATTGCAGCACGTTTCTGGTCATCGCATCGAACATGTCGAGACCCGCCGCCCGTGCCTCGCGCTCGGACAGGCTATCGTCCGACCATCCCCAGACCAGACTGCCGATCGCCGACTGAACGTCTTCGGAAAGACCGAAGGCCTTGGCCACTTCGCGCCCCGCCGATCGCGTCCGGTAGGTGGTCACCCCCGCCGTGAGGCCGGCATGATTGATGCCGTAAGTCTCATAGATGAACTGGATGACCTCCTCGCGCCGGTCATGCTCGAAGTCGACATCGATATCCGGCGGCTCATCCCGGTCCATGGAAATGAACCGGTCGAAGAGCAGGGTACTTTTTGCAGGATCGACTTCGGTTATCTCAAGGCAATAGCAGATGACGGAATTTGCTGCAGAACCACGCCCCTGGCAGAGTATCTTCTTTTCATAGCGCGCATGCTGGACGATCCGATGAACCGTCAAGAAATAGGAGGCATAGTTTTTTTGCCTGACCAGATCGAGTTCATAATCGATCTGATTCTGAATCTTCTCTGGAACTTTATCGGGGTGATACCGCTTCACCGCACCGGCCCGCGTCAGCCGGTCGAGTGTCTCATAAGCCGTTTCGCCCGGCGCGTTCTCCTCCGGATAATTGTGGCTGATCTCGTCCAGAGAGAATTTCAGCTGAGCAAAAAAACGGCCGGTATTCTCAATCGCCTCTGGGTAGTTCCTGAAGAGCCGCACCATTTCCCGGCCTTCCTTGAGATAGCGTTCCGCATTCGGCGCGAGAAGAAAACCAGCCCGGGGGATTGGTACATGCTCGCGAATGGAGGTCACCACATCGGATAGCGGCCTGCGCGTTCTTGCATGATAGAGCGGCTGGTTGGTCGCGATCAGTGGCACACCGATGTCTGCCGCCATATTGGCAAAGGCCGCGAATGTCAGCGCATCATGACCGTTGTAAGATGGGGTCAATGCCAGGAAGAGATTGGAACGGAACCGGTCTTTGAGGCGGCGGAGACAATCCAGGAACAGGCCTCGCCCACCGCTGTCCTTGATGAGCTTGGGATCGGGCACGACAGCAAGCATCATGTCATCGCCCCATTCCATGAGATCCGCCTCCTCCAGAAGACAGGTTCCCTTTACCGCACCCTCCTTCAGATTTCCGGCACTCAGCAGACGGCAGAGATGCCCCCAGCCTTTCCGGTCTTTCGGGTAAGCCAGGATCTCAGGGGTCTGATCGCAGAAGACGAGCCGCGCTCCCGGCTGAAACGGCACGGGATCCAGGATGTCTTCTTCCTCCTCTCCCTTTTCCAGCCGGCCTGCCAGCTTTCGCTCATACTTGCCGCGGAGGACCTTCGTCTGGGCATAGGCGCGCACGACGCCGGCCACGGAATTTCTGTCGGCGATGCCGATGCCGGAGAGACCGAGAAGGGCAGCCTGGGTGACGATCTCCTCAGGCTTGGAGGCGCCCTCCAGAAAGGAGAAGTTAGTTTTCGCGCCGATCTCGAAGAAGGCCGGGCTCATGCGAAAATTCCATGCATGAACCATTGCGGGATATCCGGCCCATAGTGACCTTCGCGATAGATCCAGAAACGATAGCCCTGCTCGTCCTCGACGCTGAAATAGTCGCGCTCCTTGGCGCCGACGCCATCGATCCACCATTCCATGGCGATCCGCTCCGGCCCTTCGCTCTTCAGGACGCGGTGACGAATGCGCCTCCAGCGAAAATGTGCCGGCGCGCCACCCGGAACCTCTGCGGCAAAGGCTTCCATCAATTCAGGCGCCGGAAGCAGGCGAGCCGGCCGCTCGCTCTTTGCCGCGGGTGGCGTTACCTCCACCGGCGCTCTGTCCAGGACTTGAATGGCCGGAACGGCAAAGGTCGCCCGCTCCGGGATATGGCTTTCGCGCAATTCGAAACTGGTCAGGCATTCCTCGCCGAGACGGGCCGATACCTTATCGACGAAGACGGCAAGCGAGACCTGTGATTGCCTGTCCCCTTCGAAATCGTCCTGAACATTATGGAAGTTCTCATGCCGAAGAACATTGATCCGCAGGATTTCGAAACCGTATCCCGCATCGATATCGTCATGAATTGCCGTCAGGCGTTCTGAAAACAGACCGGCAATACGCTGCGGATCCCGCAAAGGCCGGGACGCCCCGGCCGCAATTCGGAAAACGCGTCCATCCACCCGGAACAGGACCAGCTCGAAGACCCGGCCTCCGACGCCTTGGGTTTCAAAGGAGGGCTTCAGGCAATGCGCGACCTGGCTGGCAAGAGCGACAATCTCTTCTTCGGCGGCAATGGGATCAACAAGCCGACGCTCAGCCGACAGGCTGGCGACCGGCAGGCGGGGAGAGACCGGTTCTTCGTCATGCCCCAATGCCTGATCGAGCCGCAAAAGAACACTGCCGCCAAAGCGGCGGGTCAGCGGCGCGCGCGGCGCCTGCATGAGATCGCCGACATAGCGCAGGCCGAGCTTCTGCAATGCCTCTATGACAGATACATCCAGCCGCAGCGCCGTGACCGGCAGGGGCTCGAGAACCGCTTCCGCCTCGTCCTCCGCAATAACCCCGCCTTCGCCGAAACGGCTGACGGCCCAGGATAGTCCCGGTGACGAGGAAATCGCGCCGCGGATGTCGAAGCCCATGCCGGCAAGACGAGACAGGATATCCTTCAGCATCGCCCGCTCGCCGCCGAAGAGATGCGAGCAGCCTGTTATGTCGAGGAAGAGCCCGTCCTTGCCGTCGAGAGCGACCAGCGGCGTATAGCGGTCACACCAGTCGGCAACGGCCTCAAGCAGGCGTTTGTCGGCTGACGCATCTTCTTCCACGACATCGATGATCGGGTGGATGGCGCGAGCTTCGGCGACGCCGAGACCCTTCTTGAGGCCGAGTTTTTCCGCCTTCTCGTCTAGCGCCGTCAGCCGCATCGTATTATCCGAGCGGCCAGAGCAGACGATTGGAGCGGCCTCAGGACGCCTTTTCGAACGCCACGAGAGGCCCCACCGCTTGCGGGCGATCCTGTCGGTCGAAAGATGCGGGAAGTACAGCGCCAGAATGCGCTGCCCGCTGCTCTGGAAAGCGAGTGACGGCTGGTTGTTCGACAGGGAGAAACTGGCGGTCATGGGGGTTCCACTCCAGGAAGAGGGAGAGGGGGGCCGGATTGCGGCTCTTCTCCAGGGTGAGATGAAAGACCGGATTGCCGATGCTGCCGCCCAGCATCGATCCATCCGGCAGGGGCCGCTCCCGCGCAGGCGCGGGCCCGGCAAGAAAACGGAAATGTGCGCTGCTTGCCTCTTCCTCTCCTGATTGCCGCAGCAGCAGCAGGGAGCGGCCGGCCGATTTCGCCCGCAGGTGAAAGCGCCGGCTCTCGGCAAGGCCGAAGGATTTCGGATTGCCGCGGATTTCCAGGATCGTCGTCACGAAGGCGCCGCTCTCCAGCGCCGCTTCCGCAAGCCAGAGCGCATCCTCCAGTTTGCGGGGGCTCGCATGCAGGAAAAGCTCCGGCCGCAATCCGAAATACTGCAATCCGACGGCATAGGGCACCCCTGCTTCGATCGTGCCGACCTTGTCGGCGATCCAGAGGACGGGATTTTTTTCCTCGGCCCGATGCTGCAAAGCTGCAGCGATCGCCAGCGCAAATCCGCTGCTGCTGCCTGCATCGAGAAACATCTTCGTGCGGATTTCTGTCAGCGCATCGAGCGGCAATCCACCTTCGAGCGCCTCGTCCAGCTCCGGTATGCCAAAGGAAAACCGTGGTGTCTCATCCCTCTTTCGCGGTGCATTTCCCTTACCCAGCGCTTCCTGTTCGGCTGCCGCAAGCGCCGGCGCCGGTTTTCCTTCAAGCTTTGCAATGGTTTCGCGGAGCGCAAAAAGCCGCTCGCGCGTCACGGCCGTCTGTGCCATGACGTTCACTCCAGATCAGAATTGTTCCTGTTATGTTCTTATGGATTCCAGAGCTTGCCGGAAGAGTCAACAGCCGTTTGCTGTGAATTTATTCCTGCCATTGATTCCACACTCGAAAATCCTTCACAAAGGTTCTATATGGGCGGCAGAGAAAGGGGTTTTTGATGGCCCGCATAGACCAGAGCGAGGATTGGCGCGATCGCCATGCTCCGACGCTCAGCACATTTGAATCCTTGGCGATGGAGGCCTACAGCCACCTGCCGGATGAATTCCGTTCGCTTACCGCCAATCTGACGATCGAGATCGAAGATTTCCCGGACGACGACGTTTTCGAGGACATGGCGCTGGAAACGCCATTCGACCTGCTCGGCCTTTTCGAGGGCAGGGGCATTTCGGAACGGTTCACGATGGAAACCGGCGAACTGCCGAACCGCATCCGCCTCTATCGCCGCCCGATCCTGGATTACTGGGCCGAGAACGACGAAACGCTCGGCGATATCATCACCCATGTCCTCATCCACGAAATCGGCCACCATTTTGGCCTCAGCGATGACGACATGGAGCGTATCGAGGCGAGCGCCGAAGAGGCGGCCGACCGGTAAATCTTACTGCTCGGAGAGCTTCATATCCGGGTGGTAGTCCTTGCCTTCGACGTCCTTGACGATCGCCTGGGCCGCAATGACCTGCTTGGTCTCGGCATTGAAGGTGACCGAGGGAGAGCCCTGCAGCGACCAGCCCTTGTTGAGGGCATCGGTTACGCGGTGGCAGAATGCGGCATCGTCCTGGCCGGTCAGAAGGCGGTAGAGCTTCATGTCATGATTTCCGTTCAGCAATGAGGCGGGATTTATGAACCAGACTTTCCGCCTGGACAAGATGCAGGCGCTCGATCATCCGGCCGTTTGAATTGATGACGTTGAGACCTTCAGTCGCAGGATCGGCAAAGGCAGCGATAATCTCTTCGGCCTCGCGGATGGCGGCTTCATCAGGTCCGAAATGCCGGTTGGCACTTTCGATCTGCGCCGGATGGATCAGCATCTTGCCATCGAAACCCATGGCGCGGGCATGGGCGCATTCCGCCTCGAAGCCATCCGCATCCTTGAAATCGTTGAAGACGCTGTCGATCGCATCGAGCCCATAGGCCCTGACGGCCAGGATCACCTGCATCAGCCACGGCACCAGATAGGTGCGCCCCGGCTGCGGCAGAACGCCGGTTTCCTTGCGCAGGTCGTTCAAGCCCACGACGAAGCAATCGAGCCTCGACCCGGCTGTCCGCCCGAACTCGGCGATCGCCGCCGAATTCAAGATGCCGCGCGGCGTCTCGATCATCGCCCAGATCCGCAGCGTTTCCGCGGCATCGGCATCGCCAAGCATGTCGCTGATCGCCATCACATCCTGCGGCTCGTCCACTTTCGGCAGCAGCACCGCATCCGGCTCGAGAGCCCGCACCAGTTCCATATCGGCAAGGCCGAAACTGGAGGAAAGGGCATTGACACGGATGATCCTCTCCTTGCCCGCAAGCGCCGGACCGGCGAAGAACGCCTTCAGGTTTGCCCGCGCCTCATCCTTCTTCTCCGGCGCGACGGAATCCTCCAGATCGAAGATGACGGCATCGCAATCGAGCACATGGGTCTTTTCCAATGCGCGGGCATTGATGGCGGGAACGCTGAGCACCGAGCGGCGCAGGCTAAGGGAACGGGCGGGGGAATTTCGGCTCATCACGAATGTGTGCCAAGCTTTGTGAAGGCTGACAAGACAACAAAAAGCCACGCTTGCCTTGCACAGAAGGAAATCAAGGACCACATTCCTTTCGAAGAGAGGTCTAGAATTATGCAGAATATCCGTTCCATCTTCCTCATGCTGGCAGGCGTCACCGTGTTCGTGGCTCTTGCGCTGTTTACCTTCTCGGTCACGCTCGCCGTCGGCGGCATCTTGACCGTGCTGATGGTTGGCCGCGCCCTGTCGCTGAAGATGAAACCGGCTCCGGTGCGCGCCAAGGCTCAGGCGCAGCAGCGCGAAATGCGCATCTGGAACGACGGCCGCGGCACGATCATCGATCTCTGATCTAACCGGCCTCCAAGTCTTCACGAAAAATTCTTTATGGAGCTGTCGGCTCCCGCTCTACCCTCACGTCCTTGAGGCGGACGGCTTCGATGCCGGACCTTCAAAATCAGGAGACGGAGGAAGAACATGAGCACGATGGAAACCGCACCCGCCAAGATGCCGCCGGTCAAGAATGGCCTACTGCCCTATCTGACAGTCGACGGTGCGCTCAAGGCCGCAGAATTCTACAAGAAGGCATTCGGCGCCGAAGAGGCCTATGTCGTGCCGGCCGACGAGAAGGGCCGGACGATGCATGTGCATCTCTATATCAACGGCAGCTCGCTGATGCTGTCGGATGCCTATCCGGAATACGGCCACCCCTTCAAGGGTCACGAAGGCTTTGCGATCCAGCTCGTCATCGACGACATCGATGCCTGGTGGAACCGCGCAGTGGCCGCCGGCGCCGAAGTCGTCATGCCGATCGAGCTGATGTTCTGGGGCGATCGCTACGGCCAGCTGCGAGACCCCTTCGGCGTCGTCTGGGGCCTGAACGAAGCATCCAAATAGCCGCCTATGCAAAGTGGTCAGGCTGCGCGAAACGCCGCGCAGCTGCCATTCTGGAAAGATTCTCCTTCATTTCGGCGGGAAACTGGACTAGATGCTGATCAACGAAAGTACATCCGCTGAATTTGGAGCCTAGGTCATGGATAAATTCGTGAAGCTCACCGGCGTTGCCGCGCCCCTGCCCGTCGTCAACATCGACACGGACATGATCATTCCGAAGGACTATCTGAAGACCATCAAGCGCACCGGCCTTGGCAAGGGTCTCTTCGCCGAAGCCCGCTACAATGAAGACGGTTCCGAGAACGCCGATTTCGTGCTGAACAAGCCGGCCTACCGCGACGCCAAGATCCTCGTCGCCGGCGACAATTTCGGCTGTGGTTCTTCGCGCGAACACGCCCCGTGGGCGCTGCTCGATTTCGGCATCCGCTGCGTGATCTCCACCAGCTTCGCCGACATCTTCTACAACAACTGCTTCAAGAATGGCATCCTGCCCATCAAGGTCAGCCAGGAAGACCTCGACAAGCTGATGGACGACGCTTCGCGCGGCTCCAACGCCATCCTCACCATCGACCTCGAAAACCTCGAGATCACCGGCCCGGACGGCGGCTCGATCAAGTTCGACCTCGACGCGTTCAAGCGCCACTGCCTGCTGAACGGCCTGGACGACATCGGTTTGACGATGGAAAAGGGCACGGCGATCGACAGCTTCGAAAAGAAGAATTCCGCTTCGCGCCCCTGGGCTGCCTGAGTTATCAGAACATCTGACGAAAAAGCCGGGCAATGCCCGGCTTTTTTGTTTGCCCCTCAGAAAAAGCGTTCCTGCCACGCCTTGAGCTTGCCGAGCGACACCCCGATGCCGCCGCAGACTTCAATGAGCGGGTTTTGGAAGCGTGACAGCAGCCCCGCGTGCACATCGGCAACGGCGAGCGCCGCGCCGCAGGCGGGCTCGACGAGAATGCGGTGGGCATCGGCAAATTTCAGGCAGGCGGCAACCGCTTCCGCATCGGTCACCGTGACGCTTTCGATCGGATGGTGATTGGGCAGATCGAAGACATGCTGCGCAACCTGCCGGGCACCAAGCGAATTGGCGATCGAGGTGATGCCGGGCAGGGTGATGCGCTCCTTCGCCTTCAGCGCTTCATGGAAGGAGGCCGCACCTTCGGTTTCGACGGCGATCACCGGCACATCGCCAAGGCCATTGCGCTTCAGGCCCGCGACGATACCAGCCAGCAGACCACCGCCGCCGACGCTGGCAACGACGCAGTCGAAACGGGTGCCGCTCGCAACGACCTCATCGATCAATGTTCCATGCCCTTCCCAGAGCAGCGGATGATCGAAGGGATGCACATAGGCGGCCTTGCGCGCTTCCGAGAGCTTGATCGCATAGGCATTGGCCTCATCGAAGACCGCGCCATGCACCAGAACAGAGGCGCCGGTCGCCTCGATCGACTGGCGAACCTCGGCCGACGTCGTCTCCGGCACAACGATCGTGACGGGAACGCCGAGCGCCCGGCCAGCAAACGCCGCCGCAATCCCGGCATTGCCGCCGGAGGCGCAGAAGATCTCCTTCGCGCCATTCTCCACCTCATGCTGGCACAGCCGGCTGACGCCGCGCATCTTGAAGCTGCCTGAAGGCTGCAGCGCGTCGAGCTTCAGTAAGAGCGGCTTGCCGCTGGCGCTATAATCGGCAGCGCTGCGCAGGAGAGGGGTGTTGAGATGCAATGGAGACGGGGACATTCTGAATTCCATTTCTTGAAACGTGACCATCTTCTTGGCGCGGAGACGCGCAGGGGTCAACACTCCAGAACAGATCGATAGCGCGGCAAACCGTACCGATTCGGCCTCTCTCTTGCTTGAAATGCGGTTTTCCGGGGTCTAAGAAGCCGCAGCTTGTTTTTCTGCGGAGGGTTTCATGACAGCGCGCAATCTTTTCCTGCTGCCGGGCGACGGCATCGGCCCCGAGGCCATGGGCGAGGTCCGCAAGATCATCGCTTACATGAACGATGCAATGAAGGCCGGTTTCGTGACCGACGAAGGTCTCGTCGGCGGCTCGGCCTATGATGCCCACGGCCAGGCGATTTCCGAAGCCGACATGCAGAAGGCGCTTGCCGCCGATGCGGTTCTGTTCGGCGCCGTCGGCGGCCCGAAGTGGGATAGCGTTCCCTATGAAGTGCGTCCGGAAGCTGGCCTCCTGCGCCTGCGCAAGGATCTGCAGCTCTTCGCAAACCTGCGCCCGGCAATCTGCTATCCGGCGCTCGCTTCCGCTTCCTCGCTGAAGCCGGAACTGGTCGAAGGCCTCGACATCCTCATCATCCGCGAGCTCACCGGCGGCGTCTATTTCGGCGAGCCGAAGGAGATCATCGATCTCGGCAACGGCCAGAAGCGCGGCATCGACACGCAGGTCTACGACACCTACGAGATCGAGCGCATCGCCGGCGTCGCCTTCGAAATGGCCCGCACCCGCCAGAACCGCGTCTGCTCCATGGAAAAACGCAACGTCATGAAGTCGGGCGTGCTCTGGAACCAGGTGGTGACGGCGACGCACAAGGAAAAATACGCCGACGTCCAGCTCGAGCACATGCTGGCCGACGCCGGCGGCATGCAGCTCGTCCGTGCACCGAAGCAGTTCGATGTCATCGTCACCGACAACCTATTCGGCGACATGCTCTCCGACGTCGCCGCCATGCTGACCGGTTCGCTCGGCATGCTGCCGTCTGCTTCGCTCGGCGCTCCTGACGGCAAGACCGGCAAGCGCAAGGCGCTCTACGAGCCTGTTCACGGTTCAGCACCTGACATCGCAGGCAAGGGCATTGCCAACCCGATCGCCATGATCGCCTCCTTCGCCATGTGCCTGCGTTACTCCTTCAACATGGTCACCGAAGCCGACAACCTCGAGAAGGCGATTGCCAACGTTCTCGACAAGGGCATCCGCACCGGCGACATCATGGGCGAAGGCTGCAAGCAGGTCGGCACCGTCGAAATGGGCGATGCAATCCTCGCGGAATTCAAGGCGCTCTCTGATATTTCACGTGAAACGCTTTTCAGGCCCTTCGCGCATCCGCGCGGAGGGCTTTTTCATTGAAGCCGACGCCTCGTCTCCCTATGTCCCCCGTGCCAACCACGAAGGGACAGAATGAGCGACACCGCCGGAGCGAAGCCAGACTGCAAAGCCTATCTGAAGAAGCGCTATGAGGCGCGTCGCACGATCCATCGTCGGGTTCCCTGGAAAGCTTTTGCGCTCTTTGCCATCAACGCCGTCGCAATTGCCTTCTTCGTCTTCGACCGGCCGCTGGGGCAGGCGGTCAAAAGCCTGTCGCCGCCGCTGGTCTCGATTGCCGGTGACGTGACCGATATCGGCAGGCTCGCCTGGATCCTTGCCGGCCTCGCCACCATTCTGCTCACCGGCTATGTTGTCCGCCGCCGCCTCTGGAAAGTGAGGCGCAGATTCCGCATGACCTATTTCGGCCAGATGGCCGCCTATGTCGGCTTCTCCGTCGTGCTCGCGAGCGCCATCGCCAATCCGCTGAAATTCCTGATCGGCCGCGCCCGGCCGCTGCTTTACGAGCAGGAGGGCATATTCAGCTTCACGCCATTCAGCTGGGATTTCCTGCACCAGAGCTTTCCCTCGGGGCATTCGGCCAATATCGGCGCGCTTTTCATGTCGCTCGCCTTGCTCTTCCCGCGCTTCCGGCTTGTCTTTATCGGCATTGGCCTCTGGCTCGGCGCCACCCGCGTCATCATCGGTGTCCACTACCCAAGCGACGTCGCTGCCGGACTGACGCTCGGAGCTTGGCTCGCCTTCGCGGTTTCGATCGTCTTCGCCCGCTTCGGCTTTGTCTTTTCGGTCGGGCGCGAAGGCTGGCCGATACCGCGGCTCAGCCGCCTTCTTTAAGGGCTTCGTAAAAAAACTGTCGCCGCCGGATGCTAGCGTCGGTCCGTTCTTGAGATTGATTTTCGAACGGATCGGATTTGATGCAGGCGATACTTTCCTCGCTCGACAGGCGCTGGCGCCGGAGCACCTGTCGCATGCCGCAATTGCGGTGGCAGACCTGCCTTTTCATCACCTGCAACGCAGTTCTGTTGTCGATGCTGCTTCTCGACGGTCCTGTCGGCGCCGGACAAGTGCCGCCCGTCATCCGCCGCCTTGGCCGCATCCTCACCGATTTCGGCACGTCCGGATGGATCATCATCGTCAGCGCCTTCCTGTTCTTCGAAGGTCTTGCAGCACTGCGCATCGTCAAATCGCTGCGCACCCGCATCCAGGCGCTGCAGATGTGCTGGATCGGCGCCTATTTGCTGATCTCGATCGCCCTGTCGGGCATCCTTGCCAATATTCTGAAGCGCGCCATCGGCCGCGCCAGGCCGCAGCATTTCGATGACTACGGGATCTTCTCATTCTCGCCCTTTTCGGGCCACGCCGCCTTCGAAAGCTTCCCGTCGGGACATGCGACGACCATCGGCGCTTTCTTCGCGGCGCTGTCGCTTCTCTTCCCGCGCTACCGCGTCGTCTTCCTTGCCTGCGCCCTCTGGCTCGGCATGACCCGCGTCATGGTCAGCGCCCACTACCCGAGCGATGTGATTGCCGGATTGGCGCTCGGCAGCTGGTTCTCGCTGATGATCGCCATCGTCTTTTCGCGCTACGGCATCCTTTTCAGGGTGGCGGATGGCTGGCCGGTGCCAAAACGCATGCTGCGCGCATAGAAAAACCCGGCGCCTTGAGAGCGCCGGGTCTGTTTTCGTCACTACGCCAAATCTTTAGTCAGCGTGGATATCGCGGTTCTTGGTTTCCGGCAGGAACAGCAGGCCGATGACCAGCGTGATGCCTGCGAAGACGATCGGATACCAGAGGCCGTAGTAGATATCGCCAGCGGCGGCACTCATCGCGAAGGCCGTTGCCGGAAGCAGGCCACCGAACCAGCCGTTGCCGATATGGTAAGGCAGCGACATGCCGGTATAGCGGATGCGGGTCGGGAAGAGCTCGACCAGAAGCGCTGCGATCGGGCCATAGACCATCGTCACGTAGAGCACGAGAACGAAGAGGACGGCGATCGTGCCGACCCAGTTCACGCGCGCCGGATCGGCAACCATGGCGAAGCTGCCGCCACCGGCGACCGTATAGACCGCCATGTCGGTCACGCCGTTGGCTTCTTCCGCCGTCAGCAGCTTGCCGGCAATCAACTTGTCGGCCGGCATCGTTTCCTTCTCGCCGCCGCGGATCGTCTCGGCGTTGAGATTGAGTTCCGGATTGGCAGCGATGAAGGCATCGAGCTTGGAATCCGGAACCTTGGCGGCGCCGCGGTTCAGCGGATAGCCGGCATCGTGAAGCGCAATGTTGGTGCTCTTCTCGAAAGCGGCCGTCATGCCCTTGGCCTTGTCGCCGGCAGCGATCACGTCGAAGCTGGAGATGGTCGCTTCGCCGATCTTGACGGTTGCCGGTTGTCCGGCAGGGCCGGGCACGACGTCATAAGGCACCGAGTTCTTTGTCAGGAACGCTGTAGCCACGTCGCAGGAGCTGGTGAACTTCGACGTGCCGGTCGGGTTGAACTGGAACTTGCAGTCCGCCGGATCGGCGGTCACCGTTGCGCGGATCGCAGCCTGTGCCTCATAGAGGGCCGGATTGGCCATATAGGTCATTGCCTTGAAAAGCGGCTGATAGGTGATGGCGGCAATCAGCAGGCCCGCCATGATGATCGGCTTGCGGCCGATCTTGTCGGAGAGCGAACCGAAGATCACGAAGAACGGCGTTGCAAGAATAAGCGCGATCGCGACCATGATATTGGCCGACTGCAGATCCACCTTCAGAACGTTCTGCAGGAAGAACAGCGCGTAAAACTGGCCGCCGTACCAGACGACTGCCTGACCCATCGTGGCGCCGAGCAGCGCGATGATGGCGATCTTGGCATTCTTCCAGGTACCGAAGGCTTCCGTCAGCGGCGCCTTGGAGCCCTTGCCCTCGGCCTTCATCTTCTGGAAGGCCGGAGATTCGTTCATCTTGAGACGAATCCACACCGAAACGCCGAGAAGCAGGACGGAAACCAGGAACGGAATGCGCCAGCCCCAGGCAGCGAATGCGGTCGAGCCGAGCATCTGCTGGACGGAGATGATGACGATCAGCGACAGGAAGAGACCAAGCGTTGCCGTCGTCTGGATCCATGAGGTGAAATAGCCGCGCCGGCCATTCGGCGCATGTTCGGCAACATAGGTCGCCGCACCGCCATATTCACCGCCAAGCGCCAGGCCCTGCAGAAGGCGCAGCACGATCAGAATGATCGGAGCCGCAATGCCGATTGTCGCCGCACCCGGAAGGATACCGACGAGGAAGGTCGAGAAGCCCATGATCAGGATCGTGACCAGGAAGGTGTATTTGCGGCCGACGAGATCGCCGAGACGGCCGAACACCAGCGCACCGAACGGACGGACAAGGAAGCCCGCCGCAAAGGCGAGAAGCGTGAAGATGTTACGCGTCGCTTCCGGATATTGGGTGAAATAGGTCGCGCCGATATAGGTGGCGAGCGAACCGTAAAGATAGAAATCGTACCATTCGAAAACGGTGCCGAGCGACGAGGCGAAGATGACCTTCTTCTCCTCGCCGGTCATCGGACCGGCCTTTGCGCCCTCGGCGCTTGCGACATTTGCCATTGTCTGTCCTCCACAGAGTGATGAGCAGCAAGGCGCGTCCCAAACTCTCCTCAAAGTATGCCCCTGGACGCGGCTCGCCTGTGAAGAGTGTGGCAGAAAAGGATTCGGATAAAGAGAGCGGCTTTGGGATTATGACTTTAGTCTAATGCGTTTGCACAGATTGTCGCAGCCCGCGAACGCCTCAGGCGCGCAAGGCCTGCGCCGGAGACTGCCTGTAAGCAAGAACGGCGGGTAGAGCCGCAAGCAGCGCTCCGAAGCCGAGCAACAAAAGCGCAAGAATCACATCCTGGCGCGCAAAGCCGACCGACACCGTGATACCGCTGCTTGCACTGAAAAGCCCTGACAGCATCAGCGCGGCGCCGTAACCCAAGCCAAACCCACCGGCGATGCCGATCGCGATCAGCGCGAAGAACTCGCCCCAGACGATCCCGAAGATGGCATGCCGCGGCGCGCCGAAGGCCCGGAGAGCCCCGATCTGGCGCCGCCGCTGGCCGATATGGATGACCGTCACCAGAATAAGCGACGCCGCAACCAGTCCCTGGGCGCCGGAAGCGACGGCAACGAGAATACGCTTCGCATCGCCGAGCGTCGCATAAAGGTTCGTCAGGACTTCGCCCGGGAAGACGGCGACGGTGCTGCCATTACGGTAATCCTGCCGCAGCTTGTAGGCGTCGGCGATCGTCTTCGGCTTCACCAGGATCGCAGGAACGCCGGGTGTTTCCGCAGACCAGTCAGCATCGAGCTCGTGGCCGGACTCCGGCTCATGATCGTGATCATGTCCATCATGACCAGCCTCGTCATGCTCCGTCTCGCCATGCGCCTCCAGCCCATGGATATGCCATACAGCCTGGATCGGAACGAGAATGGCACGATCCCAGGCCGTTCCTGTCGGTTTCATCCGCCCGGTAACGCGATAGACGATTTCCGTATGCGTATGGCCACCGGTTTCGGTAGTGCCGTGCATCGGCTTGATCTCGGCCCCGAGCGGCAGCGAGACAGCAGCGCCGACCACCGCCTCGGTTTCGGCAGCAAAACCCTGACCTTCGCTGAACCCGCCCGACAGATCCGCAGGCAGCGCAGTGCTCGTGCCGACGACCGGATAGCCGGAAAAGGAATCGCCGAAACCAACAGGCGACAGCCAGGCGACGCGCGGGTCTGCCGCAAGCTTGGCAAGTACTTCACCGGGCATCAGCGGCAGGGGTGAGGGCTGGAGGAAAATCGAAGACAGCAGCAGCTGTGTTTCGCTGCCGCCGGCGCCGATGACGAGATCGAACTTGTCAGCAGCACGAGCACTGCCGAGACGTAGCGCGCGCTCCTGCAGGATGACGCTGACGCCGAGCGCCGTTGCCAGCGCCACGAGCAGCACGACGACGAGCGAACCGGCCCACAGGCGCCGGAGGTCGGCCAGAATGAAACGGATCATGCCGCAGCCTCGTCCATCAGGGTGTCGTCGGCGATCCGTCCGGAGCGCAGCAGGATGCGGCGATCCATCCGGTCCGAAAGGCGCGTATCATGCGAGATGACGATCAGCGTGCCGCCTTCGGCGATCGCAAGATCGAGCAGCAGATCGCCGATAATGTGCCCAGTTTCGGCATCGAGGCTCGCCGTCGGCTCGTCGGCCACAATGACGCCGGGCTTGCGCAGCAGGGCACGCGCAATCGCCACACGCTGCATCTCGCCGCGCGACATCGTCTCGATTTTCTGACCTAGGCGCGACAGGCCGGTGCGCGCCAGCAATTCGTGAGCCCGGGCAATAAGCGCTGCATCGGCAACGCCCGACAGGCGCGCCGGCAGGAGAACATTCTCGACTGCCGAAATGCCCGGGAAAAGATGAAAGTCCTGCATCACGAGGCCAATATTCGTTGCCCTGAAACGGTCGCGGCGGCCCTCGGAGAGGCGGCAGATATCCTCGCCATTCCAGCGGACGGATCCGCTTCCGGCGCGCTCAAGCCCGGTGACGATATTGACGAAGGTGCTTTTGCCGGAGCCCGAGGCACCGGTAATCGCTACCCGGCTTCCGGCCGCAAGAGACAACCGCCCGATCTCAAGCGCAGGCGCGCTCAAGCCCGGAAAGACCACGGACAGATCGTTGATCTCGAGAGCCAGCATCAGGCGATCGAATACTCGGCCTGCCGCAGGCGCAACAGGCTCACGAACCCGGTTTCCGGATCTTTCCAGGAACCGTATTCCAGCACGCCGCGGACTTCGATCGTCTGGCTCGGCTGCACAAATGTCTGCTTCTCGTCGAGATAGACGACGACGATATTATCTGGCCAGTCCGCGTCGGATGAGCAGAACGGGCAGAGCGACATCGGAATTTCAGTCAGCACGAAGAACGCGGCCTCGGCCTTCAGCGGCGGCGCCATGAAGCCGCGCATAGAAATCTCCTGGCCTGCCAGTGTCTTGACCTTGTTCGAGAATTCCAGGCCGAGCACACCGAATTTGCCATAAAGCTCATCGAAGCTGAGCGCTGTATCCGCCGCGCGCGACATCGACGCCGCAAAGGGCAGTAGGCCGGCAGCGGCCATGAATACGCGCCGGTTGAGAAGCGGGGCCAAAGGCTTTTTCATGCCGATCTCCATCAAATGGGTTCCCGGCCGTGACAGCCGGGAACGTGATTGGCGAAGAGAGGGGACGGTGTCCCCCGATGGATCAGTTGGTCTGCTTCGCGCCGAGCGCGAAGGCATCGGCCAGCACGCGATAGACGTCGCTCTGTTCCATATAGCCCTTGAAGCCTTCGGCGCCGGGGCCGGTTGCCTGCAGCACCACGTCATCGACGGTGTGAGCGCCGGAAGCCTGGCTCTTCGGCAGGTTGCCCTGAACGAAGACGGCACCGGGGACATCCTTATAGGCTTCGTTCGCGACGAAATCCTTCTTCTCGTTCTGAACCGCCGGAGTGAATGGATTGTCGAGCTTCGGACGGAAGGTTTCGTAGTGATCCGGATAGTTCGATACGAACATCGCGAGACGCTTGGAAACGTCGATATTGTCAGGATAGCCGTCGTTGTTTGCGTCGACATAGTTGGTAAAGCCGCGACCAGCGACCTTCTCGCGCATGTCGGTGCCTTCAACGGTGTCGTCGACCGTGCCGACGATGGTGATGCCGTGCGTATGGTCGCCGGTGACGACGATCATCGTATCCGGGTTGCTGGCAGCAAACTCCTTGGCAACGCCGATTGCCTTGTCGAACTCGATCGTGTCGACGACAGCGCGCTCATTGTCGAGCGGATGGGTCATCTTGTCGATATTGGCGGCTTCGACGACCAGAAAGAAACCTTCCTGGTTCTTCGACAGCGTATCGAGAGCGACCTTGGTCATCTCGACGAGACCCGGTTGTGCCGGGAACTTGCCGACAGTGCCCTTCTTCAGGAATTCACGGTCCAGCGTCGTATCCATGTTGCCGGTGTGGAACAGGCCGAGGATCTTGCCGTCGTTGGCGCCGGCAGCTGCCGAAAGTTCCGTCTTGTCGGTCGCAAGCTTGTAGCCGGCGTCCTGGAACATCTTGACATAGTCCTTGTCGTCCTTGCGCTTCGAGCCCGCGGTTGCCTGCGGCAGGAAGTAGGCCGAGCCACCACCGAGAACGACATCCGGCTTCACGTCGAACAGCATGCCGGTGATTTCGGCCTTGTCGTCGCGGCGGCGGGTATGGGAGACGACGGCAGCCGGCGTGGCGTCCTGGAGCTCCGAAGTGGTGACGATGCCGATCGACTTGGCGGTCTGGCGGCGCAGGGCTTCGCCGAGCGTTTCGACGCGCGGATCGTCGAGCGTATCGGGCGTACGGTCGGCATAAACGCCGAGCGAGTTGATGGCGCCCTTATGGCCGCTCATGTAGGCCGACATCGTGTTGGCGCTGTCCGTCGTGATCGAATCCGTCGCCGAGGTGCCAATGAAGGCCATACGGTCGAGATCGTCCATGTTCAGGCGGCCATTGGCCTTACCTTCGGTCATGCCCTTGGACATGATGCGGGCAGCAGTGCGATGCGCAACGGAAAGACCGTCGCCGATCAGGAAGATAACGTTCTTGGCCTTCGGCGCGGTGCCGGTGCCGTAGACGTTCCAGGTGACCGACTTCTTCTCGTCACCGGCCGAAACCTCGACCTTGTACTCGCCGGGCGCGGCGATCGTCAGGCCGCGCAGGATGATGGCGGAACCGAGTGCCTTGTCTTCCTTACCCTTTTCCAGCTCTACAAACTTGGCCTCGCCCCCGAGAACCGTCTTGTAGTCCTGGCCATTGACCGTGATCTTGATGTCTTCAGCCTTGACCTGCTTGCCGAGCTCAACCTTGAAATCGAACGGCGAGCCGGCGAGAATCGTCGCACGGTCAAGAGGATAGACGGTGGCCGCCTGTGCGGCACCGGCAAGAATCGTCGTGGCCGCCAGAGCGGCAAAAATCATACGCATGGAAAACCCCCGTTTTCGTTGCAGTCAATAAACAACGGGCCGGGGATAGCCGCCGGGGATGACATGTCGATGACATCGCTATGACAATCTGCCGCAGCCGCCGGGAGGCCGTTGGGCCAGCGCAAAAACCTTGACTCCTGTGGAAAACCTTTTAAGAGCAACGGCGGAAAAGGAATTATCCATGGTTCGCCGCGAACACGCCATTGCTGCATGCAATGACCGGGCACTGAGTGCCGGGATGGATATTGCCGTTCCGGTTTCTTCCAAAACCAAGGCCAAAACGACGACGAAAACCGTCTGACGTCTCTGGCCTGCCGCTCTCTCCCCGGCCCGGCTGGGGACAGGAAGCCGCGAGGATTTCGCGCCTTCCCCCCCTCACCGGACAAGAGGAGAGAAGAGAAAGAGAGCTTAAAATGGGTTTCAAAGTAGCAATCGCGGGAGCAACCGGAAACGTCGGCCGGGAAATGCTCAACATTCTTTCCGAACGCGGCTTCCCAGCCGATGAAGTCGTGGCGCTCGCTTCCGCCCGCTCCCAGGGCACGGAAGTTTCCTACGGCGACCGCACGCTCAAGGTTTCCAACCTCGAAAACTACGATTTCTCCGACACCGATATCTGCCTGATGTCCGCCGGTGGCGACGTCTCGAAGAAGTGGTCGCCGAAGATCGGCCAGCAGGGCTGCGTCGTCATCGACAACTCCTCGGCCTGGCGCTACGACGCCGAAGTGCCGCTGATCGTGCCGGAAGTGAACCCCGACGCCATCTCGCTCTTCACCAAGAAGAACATCATTGCCAACCCGAATTGCTCGACCGCTCAGCTCGTCGTGGCCCTGAAGCCGCTGCATGACGCTGCCAAGATCAAGCGCGTCGTCGTCTCGACCTACCAGTCGGTTTCCGGCGCCGGCAAGGACGGCATGGACGAACTCTTCAACCAGACGCGCGCCGTCTTCGTTGCCGATCCGATCGAGAACAAGAAGTTCACCAAGCGCATCGCCTTCAACGTCATCCCGCACATCGACGTGTTCATGGAAGACGGCTACACGAAGGAAGAGTGGAAGGTCCTGGCAGAAACCAAGAAGATGCTTGATCCGAAGATCAAGGTGACTTGCACCGCGGTTCGCGTCCCCGTCTTCATCGGTCATTCGGAATCGGTCAACATCGAGTTCGAAAACGAGATCACCGCCGACCAGGCCCGCGATATCCTGCGCGACGCCCCAGGCTGCCAGGTCATCGATAAGCATGAAAACGGCGGCTACATCACGCCTTACGAATCCGCCGGCGAAGACGCGACCTACATCTCGCGCATCCGCGAAGATGCGACTGTCGAGAACGGTCTCAACATGTGGGTCGTTTCCGACAACCTGCGCAAGGGCGCCGCTCTGAACGCCATTCAGATCGCCGAACTGCTGGTCAACCGCGGCCTCGTCAAGCCGCGCAAGCAGGCCGCCTGATACCGAATATTAACCATAGCTTGCTATCAGCCCCGCATGTCGTCAGACTTGCGGGGCTTTCCTTAAACAGACAGACGGCTATCGCGCGGCAGACCGCCAATCTCGCTAAAAGGTGATCGTGACAAAATCACCCCCGGCTGGCATTCTGCCCGGCATTCCAGCGACTGCAGATCGAGATCGGGGTTTCTCATGCGCATGACAAAGTTCTTGGTGGCGGCCATCGCGGCGGTGGGCGCTTTCCATGTAGTTCCGGCAGCGGCCAATGCTGCGCAATGCGGCAATAACGGCGCCGGCTTCGATGCCTGGGTGCAGCAGTTCAAGCAGGAAGCTGCAGCGCAGGGCGTCAGCCAGTCGGTTCTCAACCGCGCCTTCGCAAACGTTGCCTATAATCGCCCGACAATTGCCGCTGACCGTGGCCAGAAGAGCTTCAAGCTCTCTTTCGACGCCTTCATGCAGAAGCGCGGCGGCGCAGCGATCATCTCCCGCGGCAAGGGCATGAAGCGCTCCAACCAGGCGCTCTTCACCTCGATCGAGCGCCGTTACGGCGTCCCCGCTGGCCCGCTGATCGCAATCTGGGGCATGGAAACCGGCTTCGGCAGCTATATGGGCACGCAGCACACCATGTCTGCGGTCTCGACGCTGGCCTATGACTGCCGCCGCTCCGACTATTTCACCGACCAGCTCTACGCTGCCCTTCAGCTCGTCTCCGAAGGCTATCTGAGCCCGCAGGCGCGTGGCGCGGCGCACGGCGAAATCGGCCAGACGCAGTTCCTGCCGCGCAATGTCGTCCGCTTCGGCGCCGATGGCGATGGCGATGGACGCGTCGACATGGTGGGCTCGCGTGCCGACGCTCTGGCATCGACCGCAAACTTCCTGAAGGGTCACGGCTGGCGCGCCGGCGCAGGCTATCAGCCCGGGGAGCCGAACTTTGTCGCCATCCAGGGCTGGAACGCGGCAACGGTCTACCAGCAGGCGATCGCCTATATCGGCAAGCAGATCGACGGCCAGTAAGCCGCGGCGACAGATTGATTGCAGACGAAATCGAAAGGCGCCTCATGGGCGCCTTTTTCATTTAGCTTCGGCTCGCGCCATCGGTTGCGGCACCAGTGAGCCCGCCACGACGCAGTTGCGTCCGGAAGCCTTGGCGGCATAGAGCGCCATGTCCGCCCGCTTGACCAGATCTTCGAAATGATGGCCGCCGCCGGATTGCGTGCGACCAGCGCAGCCGAAGCTCGCGGTTACCACCAGGCTTTCTCCGCCCGGCAATATGATCACTGCACGCTCTATCGCCTCACGCACGGCTTCGGCAACGGCCGCCGCCTCATCCGGCGTCACATCGGGCAGCAGGGCGAGGAACTCTTCCCCGCCATGGCGGACCAGAAGGTCGAACTGGCGGAAATTATGCTTGGCGACAGCCGCAACGTGGCGCAGCACGATATCGCCGACGTCATGACCATGGATATCGTTGATCTTCTTGAAATGATCGAGATCGAAGAGCACCACCGAGATCCAGCGGGAGCCGCTTTTGGCCTGCTCGAAGAGGGCGGCTGCAGCCGCCTCGAAGCCGCGGCGGTTATAAAGCCCGGTCAGAAGATCCGTCTGCGCCGCACTGCGAAGCTCTCCGACCAAAACCTCACGCTCCCGTGTCAGCCGCGAGATCATCCCGAGACCCTTGGTCGCCAATGTCGCGACAACGCCAGCAAGCAGCAGCAAGCCGCCGCAGAGCACAAAAACCAGCATCACATGCAGATGCGAGCGCTGCGCCAGCGTTTCGCCGGTGCGATGGATGTCCGCAGTCGCCTCGGTGATCTTCTCCTTGAGGAAAGCAATGCGGTCAGCCTGCGCCGCCGCCCAATCGTTGCGGACCTCCAGCGGAGGCCGCGCTTCGCGGGTCAGGATCGCATCGGTTACCGCATCGGCACGAACCTGCTGCGGCAGTTTCATGTAATCGCTAATCGACGTGACGAGCGGGGACGTCGAGTGGAAGACCATATGGTCCATACCCTCGGCCTGCATCATCTTGCCCTGCACATAGAGGTCGCTGGAGCGCAGCGAATAGCCGTGCTCGCTCAGGTGACGCGTGCCGATAAATGTCAGCAGCCGCTCACCGTAATAGGTCAGCAGGATACCCATCAGCTCGTTCGATTTTGCCAGCAGGACGGGATCCTGGATCAGCGGTGAGAGCGCATCGACGACATCAAGCTGCTTCAGCGCCGCCTGCCAATAGACATAGCCCGGATCGCCCCCGGCATAGTATCCACGGTCGACAGCGGCACGGATCGAAATGATACGGCTATAGGCAAGTGCGAGATCGGAGAGTTCGTTCTGGAGATTGCCATCGAGCATGCCTGCCGAGGGCAGGCTCATCTGGAATTTCCGGCGCTCCTCATCGAGCCGCTCGCGGCTCTGCTGCATGCTGACCGCATTGTCGGTGCCCGGATGGGTGAGATACTGCCTGGTCGCAACGGTCTCGCCGAGGATCTCGTTCGCCGCGATCGAGCCGCCGCGCGCCAGAACATCAGCGAAACGATAGTCTTTTTCCAGCGAAACATACTGGCGGAACGACGTGCGTACGACCAGAACGCCTTCGGCGATCATGAAGATGAAAGGCAGCAGGATGGCCGCGAGAATGATCTTGTTGGTCGTTTCGAACTTCATCGAAAGCCGCCGCAATCCGCAGGTTGAAGACGTGTTTCGATGAAATTCTAGCGGGATTCCCTAAAGAACCCATAAACCTATATGCGAAGGCCTATACGTCGGGGCGGATGAAATCGCGCGTTTCGGCATCCATGACCCACAATTCGCCGGTCGAGATGTCGAACCAGGCGCCGTGAAGGGCGATCTTGCCCTCTTTTTCCAGCGCCTTGACCTCGGGGAAGGTCCTGAGATTGTTGATCGAGTTGCGGATCGAGACACGCTCGAGCGCCGTCTGGCGCTCGGTCTGGGTCATGACGTCGTTGCTGCCGATCTGCTCGGCGGCATCCTTGACGAGCGACATCCAGCGGCCGATGAAATCGCCCGGCGAGAGCGGTTCTGAGCTCGGATCGAGTGCAGCGCGGATACCGCCACAACGGCCATGGCCCATGACGACGATGTCGGTCACCTTGAGGGCCTGTACGGCAAATTCGAGGGCAGCCGAAGTCGCATGGAAGTGCCCGTCCGGCTCATAGGGCGGCACGAGATTGGCGACGTTCCGGATGACGAAGAGCTCGCCCGGGCCGGCATCGAAGATCAACTCCGGAGCCGCGCGGGAGTCGCAACAGGCAATGACGAGCGTGGTCGGGCTCTGCCCGTTTTCCGCAAGCGTCTTGTAGCGGTCGCGCGCATCGGCATAGCGCCCGCTCATGAAGTTGCGATAACCGTCGAGAAGTGATCCAGGAAAACGCTGCATGACATTTCGATTAACGCTTGGCGCGGGCAAGATCAACTGCTGCAGTGCAAAATGAGTCGTTGCTATTGCTTGCGCCGCTGCGCCGGATGCATGAGGCGGCGCATCTGCACCATGGCCATCGGCGTGGCGAGACTGGAAGCATCACTCGCAAGCGTCAATTCGTCGCTTCCGCGTTTGACGGCACGGGCAAGCACTTCATAGACGCTGGCCGTCGCCAGCTGCAGCGCTTTCTCGTCATCCATGCCCGAGAGCAACCGTGACATGAAGAGCGCAGCCAGGAGGTCTCCGAGCCCATTCGGCGGATTGTCGATCGCCCGATGCTCGGCAAGCAGCGCGTGACGTCCGGAAAGATAGAGATTACCGATCCCGCCGCTCATCATCGGAACCGCCGAGGTGACCAGCATGCGCGACGGGCCAAGCGACAGGGCCGCCTCCATGACGGCATTGTTGTCATCGAGCGGCGCGCCGGCCATCCAGGCGAGCTCGTAGCGGTTGGGTGTGGCGAGCGAGGCAAGCGGTATTAGGTGATCGCGGATCGCTTCCGCTGTTGCCTGCGGGACATAGAGACCGCCGAGATCACCCATGACGGGGTCGCAGACATAGAGAAGATCCGGATTGTCCTGCCGCAGCGAGCTCACCAGCCGGGCCACCGACTTGGCCTGCGCCGCATTGCCGAAATAGCCTGACAGCACCGCCTTCACCTCGCCCACCCAGGGCGCGCGGATCAGGTCATCGATCGCCGCATCGAAGTCGGCTTCGGCAAAGGTCAGCCGTGTGGAGCGGCCATGCCCGGGATGCCAGGGCAAAACCACCGTCGGAAGAGCCCAGACCTGATGTCCGAGCGTTTCAAGCGCGAAGACGGCAGCGCGATTGCCGACCGAACCACGAACGACGTGACTGGAGATGACGATAACCGTTCCGGCAGCGGTATTTTCTGGCATGATGATGGTCCTGAACCCGATGCGCCGTTGATCCCCTTTTTGCGCCACAGCTGTCAACCGTTCTTCATCTCTGCGTGGAAAGGTCGCGAAGCGGACGGCGAAAACCGGAGCCGACTTATTTTAGCCCTGCGAGATAAGCGTCAATTCTTCCGGAAAGTGATCCAAACAGGGGCGAAAATGAACGAAAGCTGCCGTCAAACCGCCTCTTTTAGAGATTTTTTCGATAACTCTTCTGATATTTTGCCCAAGACCGACCGACTCGGGGGGAGCATCTGAAATGGCCGTAAGACAAAATCCGAAACGTGAAAAGCAGATCGAGAGCGCCAAGAAGATCGCGGCCGCGACCGGCGACAAATTTCTTGAGCCCGAAATTCTCTTCGGCCGCGCCAGCGGCGACGATCTCGACCGCTACACCCCGGAGATGCTCGCGCTGTCGGCGGTCCATTCCGCCCGCGAATTACAGGCCTGGAACGGCAAGACGCCGCGCGTCAGCATCGACACCATCGCGGATGTCGAGCCCGCGGGCATTGCCGTATCGGTTCTGACGATCACCGACCACAACATGCCCTTCCTCTACGAGTCCGTGATGGGCGAGGTGACCAGCACCTACCGCGATCTCTTCATGGCGGTTCACCCCATTCTGGTCCTCGAAGACGGCAAGGCTCCTGAGCTGTATTCGGCCGATGAGCCGAGCGATCCGGCAAAGCGCGTCAGCCATATCCAGATCCATATTTCGCCGCTGACATCGGCCCAGGCCGCCGATCTGCAGAAGCGCATCAAGACGGTGCTGGAGCAGGTCGACCAGGCGGTTTCCGACTGGAAGCCGATGCTCTCCAAGCTCGATACGGCGATCGACGAGCTGCGTGAATATGGCTCCAGCCGCAAGAAGGCAGACCGCGACGAAGCACTCGCCTTCCTGACCTGGCTGCGCGATGAGAACTTCACCTTCCTCGGCATGCGCGAATACGTCTATTCCGGCAAGGGCGCCGGCGCCAAGGTGGAGCGCGACAAGGGCACCGGCCTCGGTATTCTCTCCAATCCCGACGTTCTCGTCCTGCGCACGGGCAAGGATGCGGTGACGACGACGCCCGAGATCCTCGCCTTCCTCGACGGCCCGGATTTCCTGATCGTCACCAAGGCCAACGTCAAATCGGTGGTCCACCGCCGCGCCTATATGGACTATGTCGGCGTCAAGCGTTTCGACAAGGATGGCAACGTCACCGGCGAACTCCGCATCGTCGGCCTCTTCACATCGACGGCCTATACGTCCTGGGCGTCCGAGATCCCGCTGATCCGCTCGAAGATCGCCAAGGTGAAGGAGCATTTCGGCTTCGACCCGATGAGCCACTCCGGCCGCATGCTCGACAACACGCTTGAATCCTATCCGCGCGACGATCTCTTCCAGATCGACACGACGCTGCTGTCGAGCTTTGCCGAGCAGATCAACGACCTCGCCGACAGGCCGCGCGTGCGCGTCCTGCCGCGCATCGACCATTTCGACCGCTTCGTTTCCGTCATCATCTATGTGCCGCGCGAAGAATATGACTCGATCGTCCGCGAGAAGATCGGCACCTACCTGAAGACCGTCTATGACGGCCGCGTTTCGGCCTATTATCCGGCCTTCCCGGAAGGCGGCGTCGCCCGCGTCCACTTCATCATCGGCCGCTCCGGCGGCAAGACGCCGCGCATTCCCCAGGCCAGGCTCGAGGAAGCGATCCGGGCAATCACCGCCCGCTGGGACAGCCGCTTCGAAATGCTGGCAGGCCCGAGGGCACCCCGGATCGGCGTCAGCAACGCTTTCCAGGAAGCCTTCTCGCCGGATGAAGCCGTCGGCGATCTTCCAGATATCAGCGCATGCGCAGCCGGCGAACCGATCCGCATCGAGTTCTATTACCGCGACGACAATGAGCGCGGGCGCATCCTGTCCCTGAAGATCTTCCACAGCGGCGAACAGCTTCCGCTCTCGCGCCGTGTTCCGCTGCTCGAAAATCTCGGCTTCAATGTGCTCAGCGAACGGACCTTCGATATCGAAGTCCCCGCTGCCGATGGCGCCATCAGCATCGTCGTGCTCCACGATATGGAGCTCGAAGCCCGCAGCGGCACCGACATCGATCTCGGCCGCTTCGGCGCGCCGCTGGAAGAAGCCTTCGTTGCCGCCTTCAACGGCACGATCGACAATGACAGCTTCAACCGCCTGATCCTCTCGGCGGCCCTCTCCGCCCGCGAAACCAACGTGCTGCGTGCCTATGCGCGCTATCTGCGCCAGGCAGGCATTGCCTATTCGCAGGATTATATCGCCGCCACGCTCGACAAATACCCTGATATCGCAGCAGCGATCTTCCGCCTCTTCCATGAAACCATGGATCCGGCAGTTGCCGAGAAGCCGCGGCTGAAGAAGCTTGCCGATCTGCACCAGTCGATCGAAACGGCGCTCGCCAACGTTCCGAGCCTCGACGACGACCGCATCCTGCGCCGCTATATCAACGTCGTCGACGCCACGCTGCGCACCAACTATTTCCAGCGCAACGAGGACGGTTCGCCGAAGGCGATGCTCGCCTTCAAGCTCGATCCGCATCTGGTCGATGGCCTGCCGCAGCCGCTGCCCTTCCGCGAAATCTTCGTCTACGGCGTCGAGGTCGAGGGTGTTCACCTGCGCTTCGGCAAGGTCGCCCGTGGCGGCCTGCGCTGGTCCGACCGCGCCGAGGATTATCGCACGGAAGTGCTGGGTCTCGTGAAGGCACAGCAGGTCAAGAACGCCGTCATCGTCCCCGTCGGCGCCAAGGGCGGCTTCTATCCGAAGAAGCTGCCGGTCGGCGGCAGCCGCGACGAGATCTTCAACGCCGGCCGCGAAGCCTACAAGACCTATATCCGCACGCTGCTGTCGATCACCGACAATATCTCCGGCGCCGATATCGTGCCCCCCGCCAACACGGTCCGCATCGATGGTGACGACCCCTACTTCGTCGTCGCCGCCGACAAGGGCACCGCGACCTTCTCCGACACGGCCAACGCGCTGGCGCAGGAAGCCGGCTTTTGGCTTGACGACGCCTTCGCATCGGGCGGCTCTGCCGGTTACGACCACAAGAAGATGGGCATCACCGCCCGTGGCGCCTGGGAGACCGTGAAGCGCCACTTCCGCGAAATGGATATCGACATCCAGACGACGCCCTTCACCGTCGCCGGCGTCGGCGACATGTCGGGCGACGTCTTCGGCAACGGCATGCTGCTCTCCCCGAAGATCCGTCTGCTCGCCGCCTTCGACCACCGCGACATCTTCATCGATCCCGATCCGGATATGGAGAAGACGCTCGCCGAGCGTCAGCGGCTGTTCAATCTCGCCCGCTCCAGCTGGCAGGATTTCGACAAGTCGGTTCTGTCGAAGGGCGCGATGATCATCTCCCGTGCCGCAAAGTCGGTAACCCTGACGCCTGAAGCTGTCGCTGCGATCGGCATCGACAAGTCCGTGGCGACACCGTTCGAGATCATGACCGCGATCCTCAAGAGCCCGGTCGACCTGCTCTGGTTCGGCGGCATCGGTACCTATGTAAAGGCCGCGGCCGAAACCGACACCGAAGTCGGTGACCGCGCCAACGACCCGATCCGCATCAGCGCCGACGATGTCCGCGCCAAGGTGATCGGCGAGGGCGCCAATCTCGGCGTCACCCAGAAGGGCCGTATCGCCTACGGTCTGAAGGGCGGCCGCAGCAATTCCGACGCCATCGACAACTCCGCCGGTGTCAACACCTCGGACGTCGAGGTCAACATCAAGATCGCACTCGCCAACGCCATGCATGACAGCCGCCTGACGCGCGCCAAGCGTGACCAGCTGCTGTCCTCAATGACCAACGAAGTCGCGAGCCTCGTGTTGCGCAATAACTATCTGCAGTCGCTCGCGATCTCGCTGACCGAGCGCAAGGGCACCGCCAACGGGCTGGAGCTCGCCCGCTTCATGACCGTTCTCGAAGGCGCAAAGCAGCTGAACCGCAAGGTCGAGACGCTCCCTGACGATGCAACGCTCGCCGAGCGCTATGCCGCCGGAAAGCCGCTGACCCGCCCGGAAATCGGCGTCCTGCTTTCCTACGCCAAGATCGTGCTCTTCGACGCGCTGATCGCCAGCGACCTGCCTGACGATCCCTATTTCGCCTCGACGCTGTCGGGGTATTTCCCGGCGAAGATGCAGAAGACCAACGCCGCCGATATCGACAGCCACCGCCTGAAGCGCGAAATCGTCGCAACGGTTCTGGCCAACGAAGCGATCAATCGCGGCGGCCCGGCCTTTGCCGTCAGCATGGTCGATGCGACGGCAGCCTCCGCAGCCGAAGTCGTCCGTGCCGCAATCATCGCCCGCGATGGCTTCGATCTGACGCGCCTCTGGAGCGAAACCGATGCGCTGGATGGCAAGATTTCCGGCCAGATGCAGAACCGCATCTACGAAGAGATCGGCCATAGCTTCACGGTCTTGACCCGCCTGATGCTGAAAACCGGCATGGCCAAGGGCGATATCGCCGAAACCGTTAGCCGGCTGCAGGCAGCTCTGAAGAAGCTGAAGCCGTCTTTCGCGGCACAGGCGCCCGCCGAGTTCGAAGCGCGACAGACGGAGTTTCAGGAAGCCGGTCTTCCCGAGAAGCTGGCAGCCGATATCGCCGGCCTTCCGGGCTTTGCACTGGTGCCGGAGATCATGCAGATCGCCGAGCGGACGGGCGAAGCGCTGGCGCGCGCGGCCGAGAGCTATTTCGCGGTATCGCAGACGTTCCGCATCGGCCGGCTGCTTGCCGCCGGCAACCGGATCGTCACTTCCGATCACTACGAGAACCTGGCTCTGGCCCGCAGTATCGACCAGATCGCCAGCGCACGCCGCGACATCGTCATTTCGGCGCTCTCGGAGCACGGCAAGGAAAAGTTGCCGGTTCAGGCCTGGCACGCGGTCGATCGTATCCGCATCAACCGCATCACCGAAGAGCTATCCAGCCTCGGCGACAGCGGCGAGCCGAACCTGGCCCGGATCACCGTTGCCGCAGGTCTCCTGACCGATCTTGCGCGCGACCGGGCGAGGTGACACAGTCCGCCGCGACAATGGGAGCGGACGTGTGAGCAGAATCGACTGGACGGGAGAGGGAACTCCGGCGCCGCAGAAAGCGCCGGAGGCGGGTATCTGGGGCTGGATGTTTTTCGATTGGGCGGCGCAGCCGTTCTTCACCGTCGTCACCACCTTCATCTTCGGTCCCTATTTCGTCTCCCGGCTCACCACCGATCCCGTCCATGCCCAGGCCATGTGGAGCAACATGGCGACGATCTCCTCGGTGATCATCGCCGTGCTTTCACCAATCCTGGGATCGATCGCCGACCAATCTGGCGCCAGAAAGCCCTGGATCGGCTTCTTCGCGGTCATCAAGATCGCCAGCCTCTTCGGCCTCTGGTTTGCGGCACCCGGCTCGCCGGTCATCTACCCGATGATCTTCATGATCCTGGCCTCGATCGCCGCCGAATTCTCGATCGTCTTCAACGACTCGATGATGCCGCGGCTGGTTGGTAAGGACGAAGTCGGGCGACTCTCCAACACCGCTTGGGGCCTCGGTTATCTCGGCGGCATGATCGTGCTGATCGCCGTCGTCACCCTGCTCGCCGGAAGCCTTGAAACCGGCAAGACGCTGCTCGGCTTCGACCCGCTCTTCGGCCTCGACCCGCATACCGGCGAGGACGCCCGCGTCACCGGACCGATTTCCGCGGTCTGGTACCTGATCTTCATCATCCCGATGTTCCTCTTCACGCCTGATGCGCCGAAAGGCATACCGTTCGGCCGCGCCGTAAAGGTGGGGCTAGCAGAGGTTCGCAACACGATCGGCGAACTGAAGCACCGCAAGGGCATCCTGAAATTCCTGCTCGCCCGCATGATCTATCAGGACGGCGTCAACGGCCTGCTGATCCTCGGCGGCACCTTCGCCGCCGGCATGTTCGGCTGGGCGACCATCGAGATCGGCCTTTACGGCATCATCCTCAATGTCGTCGCGATCTTCGGCTGCATCATTGCCGGCCGCATCGATCACCGCATCGGCTCGAAGGTGACGATCGTCATCAGCCTGATCATGCTGCTCATCGCCACTGTCGGGATCATCTCGACGGGACCGGGCTATACGCTCTTCGGCCTGATCGAGCTGCCCGTTGCCGATTCCGGCGGCTTCTTCGGCACCGCCGCCGAAAAGGCCTACATTCTCTACGGACTGCTGATCGGCCTTGCCTTCGGCCCGGTGCAGGCTTCATCGCGCTCGTATCTGGCCCGCAGCGTCAGCCTGGAGGAGGCCGGACGCTATTTCGGCATCTATGCGCTCTCCGGCCGCGCCACGAGCTTCATGGCGACGCTGATGTTCTCGATCGTTACCTATTCCAGCGGCTCCGCCCGGCTCGGCATGGCAACGCTGGTGATCTTCCTGATCGGCGGCCTGGCGTTACTGTTCTTCACACCCTATCCGGCTGACAGGAAGAAGGCCTGAACGAAAAACCCCGGCTCGAGGCCGGGGTTTTCTTGATCAATGGCGGAAGTGCCGCATTCCGGTAAAGACCATCGCGATATTGTGCTCGTTGGCCGCGTCAATGACCTCCTGGTCACGCATCGAGCCGCCCGGCTGGATCACCGCGGTAGCGCCCGCTGCAATCATCGACAGCAAGCCGTCGGCGAAGGGCAGGAACGCCTCGGAGGCGACGGCTGCACCCTTGGTCATCGGAACCGGCAGGCCAAGCGCCTTTGCCGCTTCCTCGGCCTTCAGCGCGGCGATACGGGCAGAGTCGACGCGGCTCATCTGGCCGGCGCCGATACCGGCCGTCTGGCCGTCCTTGGCGTAAACGACGGCATTCGACTTCACATGCTTGCCGACCTTGAAGGCGAACTTCATGTCTTCGAGTTCCTGGGCCGTCGGCGCACGCTTGGTGACGACCTTCAGCTCAAGATCCTCGACCATGCCGTTATCGCGGGTCTGAACCAGCAGGCCGCCGGAAACCGTCTTGGCAGTGATACCGGCAACGCGTGGATCGGGAAGACCACCGGCCGACAGCAGGCGCAGGTTCGGCTTCTTGGCGACGATCGCCTTTGCTTCCTCGGTCACATCAGGTGCAATGATCACTTCGGTGAAGAGCTTGATGATCTCTTCGGCCGTTTCCGCATCCAGCGTCTGGTTCAGCGCGATAATGCCGCCGAAGGCCGAAACGGAATCGCAGGCTAGCGCCCGCTTGTAGGCTTCGAGCAGCGTGGGACCTGTGGCCACGCCGCAGGGATTGGCATGCTTGATGATGGCGCAGGCAGGAGACTTCTCCGGCAGGAACTCGGAAACGAGTTCGTAGGCCGCATCGGTATCGTTGATGTTGTTGTATGAGAGCTGCTTGCCCTGCAGCAGGGCTGCAGTCGAAACGCCCGGGCGCTGCTCGCCGGTCACGTAGAAGGCAGCCTTCTGGTGCGGGTTTTCGCCGTAGCGCATCTCTTCCTTGAGAACGCCGCCGATCACCCGGTGGCGCGGCGTATCGATTGCCAGCGCTTCGGCAAACCAGTTCGAGATCATCGCGTCGTAAGCCGCCGTGCGGGCATAGGCCTTGGCGGCCATGCGCTGGCGGAAGCTGTAGCTCGTCTGGCCGGCATCATCGGAAAGCTGCTGCAGCAGCTCGGCATAATCGGCCGGATCCGTGAGGATGGTGACGTAGGCATGGTTCTTCGCCGAAGCGCGGATCATCGCCGGGCCACCGATGTCGATATTCTCGACGGTCGTCGGATAATCGCCGCCGGCAGCGCGAACCTCCTCGAACGGATAGAGGTTGATGACGGCGATATCGATGCCTTCGATGCCGTGCTTCTTCATCGCGTCCTGATGCTCGGCATCGTCGCGGATAGCGAGCAGGCCGCCATGAACCGTCGGATGCAGCGTCTTGACGCGGCCATCCATGATCTCAGGAAAGCCGGTGACTTCGGAAACGTCGGTGACATCGAGACCGGCAGCGGCAATCGCCTTGTGCGTGCCGCCGGTCGAGAGCAGGCGAACGCCCTTTTCCGACAGCGCCTTGGCAAGCTCGACGATACCGGTCTTGTCGGAGACGGACAGCAGCGCGGTCTTTGCTTTGACCTTGTCGGGGGCGGGGATCTTCTTGGAAATGACGGCCATGAACCTTCTCCGTTCGGGCTTCGGGAGACATCCGGCGAGGGACGTATAGGATTATGGCGCCGCGTTAGCACGAGCGCTGCCGCCGCGTAAATGCCGACTAGCTCTTGCGGGACAGAAACCAGCGAATTTCCGGCTTTTCAGCGAAATCGAAGTCGATTTCGATCTGATCGGAACCGCAGATGCCGGAGGCATCGGCAAAGAAGATGTCTTCCGAAATCAGCACTTCGTTGCCGGGAGAGGAAAACAGCCAGCTCTCGCCATCCGGCGCGGTCAGCAGGATAGATTCCCGGTCGTTCTGTTTCAGATTGATCGACGGGTGGATGTGAAAGCGCACCGCCGCCTTCAGCGGCTCGTCGCTGACCTTTTCACCCGGCAGGATCAGCCGGTCGCGGCCGGCGATGATAGCGCCCGCAGAGTTCATCGACAACTCGCGCTCGTGCAGCACGCCGAAGTCGCGCAGATAGCCATCGTGAACCATCTTCAGCCCATCACGTCCGTCTTCCGTCTCGGCACGCTCTACCGTCACGGTATCCACCATATCGGTCATCACGTGACCAAGGAATTCCGAAGGCGAGAAGTGGCTGGAGGACGTATCGTTCAGCGTCACCGTCGAATGCGTCGCCGTGGTGCGTGCCATCTGCACATAGCGCTTTCCGGCAAATTTCGGTGAACCGGAATTGACGATGAAGCGATGTCGCCCGGACGACATCTCGAAAGACAGGCAACCGGCATGCGCGGTGCGGGACAACGGACCTATCGGAGGAGTACCGGTATCGGCAATGACGACGGTCTTTCCTGCCGCCAGCCGCTGATAGCGAGAATGCGGCATCGCCTTGAACGGCTGGCCGGCGGTCTCGTCATAACGCAGCACCGACATCAGCTCATTGGCGAGCGTCGAGGTGGCGCCGTTGAAAAGCGCAAGATCACCATCCTGATGCCGGAAGAAGCGCAGCGCCGGATACATCCGGTCGATGCCGGAGATCAGCTTCTGCGGCAGGTCGTGGCCGAGATTCACATAGGTCTGGCGAAGCGGCAGCAGATCGAGCAGGAGTTCAAGCCCGGCGCGCGGATTGCGCGAGATGTGTCCCCCATCGGGAAGGATCTGCAGATCGAATTCATTGTCGAGCGCCAGCGCGGCCTTTCGCAGCGCACCAGCGCGCATCGGCATGGAGATCGACGCCATGGCGAGCGCAATCCGCAGACGGAAGAGCACTTCGCCCGCAGGCGCATAAGGCGCCATCCGCCGCAGATACCGCACCTGAAAGGCAAGCGAGCGCATGAAGCGGCGATAGAAACCGCGGTCGGCATTGTGCAGCACGACAGGCGAATGCGACAGCCAGGCGATGACCCGCTGCGCCGTGACGTCGATTTCCCAGGCCACGCCTTCGATGCGGCCGGAATGCAGGGACAGCCAGCTATCGACGATCGACCGGGCGATCAGCGACGCACGATCGCTCTTGTAGGCCCGCATATGCCGCAGCCAGCCGAAGCCATGCAGGCGATTGGCGAAGGCGCGCGAGGGCAGGGTGAAAGCGAAGGGCGACTTGCCGTTGGTCTCGAGCATCCGCCCCGCCAGCGGAAAGCGCCCGTTCATGATCTCGTCGGCGACGTGAGAATCGATGGCGCGCAGATCGGTCGGCGCAACGATCAGGCGCTCCGGCGCCTGAATGGTATGACGGAAGGCGCGCAGGCGCAGCAGAGCAGCACGGCGCGACACGCGCCGCCAAGCCTCCCGAACATACAAAGTCCAAAAACGCCCGCCGGATTGCATAATTTATTTTCTATTGACCCTCGTGATTAAGAATAGGTGAACGAGAGCCGCTTTCACCGGGTGGGCTGCATTAATTCGTGACAAAGATGAAATATAAGAAGCTGCCTTGCAATCAGGCAACACGTCGCAACACCGCGGCATAGAAACCATCCAGCCCCGAAGCGATCCCATCAGGCATCGGCAGCATGACGGGGGTCGTGCGGAAATCGCCAAGCGGGCTGATGGCCTGCTCAAGGCCCGGCCAGGATGCCGCATCGATCGGTACCCGGGCAATGCCGGGCACATCGGCCAGAACACGCGCAATCACATCCTCGCCTTCGGCGGGATCGAGCGAGCAGTTCGAGAAGACGATGACGCCATCGGGCTTCAGAAACGCCAGCGCGTGACGCAGCAGCCGCTCCTGGACACCGGCCAGCTTCTCGATCTCCTCCGGCCCCTTGGTCCAGAGCACATCGGGGTGGCGCCGGGTCGTGCCGGTCGAGGAGCAGGGAGCGTCGAGCAGGATCGCATCGAAACCTTCTTCAGGCTGGAACTTGGTGAGATCCGTGACCAGCGTTTCCGCTTCCAGCCCGAGCCTTGCGAGATTGGAACGCAACCGCTTCAGGCGGTTTTCGGACTGATCAATGGCCGTGACTTTGCCGCCGGCAAGGATCAGCTGGGCTGTCTTGCCGCCCGGCGCAGCGCAGAGATCGGCAACGCGCTTGCCGGTGAGATCGCCGAACAGTTTCGCAGGGATGCTGGCTGCAGCATCCTGTACCCACCAGGCGCCGTCCTCGAAGCCTTCAAGCGAGGGAATGCTGCCATCGAAGGCGGCTAGCCGCACACCGCCCGTCGGCAGCACGGCGCCGTTCAGACGCTCTGCCCAGGCGGCGGCATCGGCTTTCACGGTCAGGTCGATTGCCGCGGGTTCCAGCTGGGAATCCGAAATGGCGAGCGCCGCTTGCCTGCCGTAAGCCTTGCTTAGACGCGCCAGGAACCAGTCCGGCATGGCCGGAACATCGGCAACGGAGGCCAGGACCGCTTCCTTCTCGCGGCCGAGACGGCGCAGGATGGCGTTGACGAGCTTGGCAAAGCGGCGGTTGCGGGGATCGTTGTTCGCCTGCTCGACGGCGAGGTCGACGGCCGAATGATCGGGCACGTCGAGATAAAGGATCTGCGCCGCACCGACGACGAGAACGTGATGCAGAGCGCGTGCGCCATCCGGCAGCGGGGAATCGAGAAGCGAGGCAATCGCTGCATCAATGCGCGGCAGATGCCGGAGCGCCGAATTCAGGATCGCGCGGACAAGCGCGCGGTCGCTTTCGCCGAGCGCCTTGTAGGCCGGATTGCCGTGCTCGTGATCGAGAGCGCCATCGAGCGGCAGCTTCTTATCGACGACCGCAGCAAGAATTTTGGCAGCAGCTGAGCGCGCCTGCAGACCGGGCTTTGCCGGCGGGCGCTCACCCGGTTTGTTGCTGTTCTTGTTGGCTGGCTTCTTGCCGTTCGAATTCAAGACCACGGACCTTTAGGCGGTTGGGAATCACCGCGGCCAAGGCCGGTATCCGGAACAGAGCGCGATTTCCGCGACGGATTAGCAGTCCGAACCGGTGCAGTCGAGACATTCATGCCGCCGCGGGCCATTTCCTGCAGCGCGGCGATGCGGTTTTCCGTGTTCGGATGGGTCGAAAACAGGTTGTCCATACGCTCGCCGGAGAGCGGATTGATGATGAACATATGCGCCGTCGCTGGATTGCGCTCCGCGTCATAATTCGGCACCTGCGCCGCGCCGCGGGCGATCTTGCCAAGCGCCGAGGCAAGCCACAGCGGATTGCCGCAAATCTCGGCACCGCGCCGATCGGCCGAATATTCGCGCGTGCGGCTGATCGCCATCTGCACCAGCATGGCGGCCAAAGGCGCCACGATCATCGCGACGAGAACGCCGATGAAGCCGAGCGGATTATTGTTATTGCCGCGATTGCCGCTAAAGAAGAAGGCGAAATTGCCGAGCATCGAGATCGCACCGGCGAGTGTCGCAGTGATCGTCATTGTCAGCGTGTCGCGGTTTTGAACATGGGCGAGCTCATGCGCCATGACGCCAGCCACTTCCTGCGGCGACAGAACCTGGAGAAGGCCGGTCGAGGCGGCAACGGCTGCATTCTCGGGATTGCGCCCAGTCGCAAAGGCATTCGGCTGCGGATTGTCGTAAAGATAGACCCTGGGCATCGGCAGATCGGCATTTCGCGCCAGATCGCGAACGATGCCGTAGAATTCAGGCGCATTGCGCTCATCAACCTCCTGGGCGCGATAGGCCGACAGCACCATGTTTCCCGAATTCCAGTAGGAGAAGAAGTTCATGCCGGCGGCGACCAGAAAGGCGATCATCATGCCGCCGCGGCCACCGATCAGGAACCCGACGAACATGAACAGGGCCGTCATGAAGGCAAGCAACATGGCAGTACGAACGAGGTTCATCGAGGGTCTCCATCTCCTGTGTGGCGGCTCAAGGGTTTCAATCGGCTCTTCCAGGCACTATGATTTGGTTATTCGCCCGCCACTTTCAATATTTTCCGGCAGGATAGCGCCATGCAATCAGCTGACAACGACAACACCGAAGGCCCAGCCGTGGAAGGCGCCGCAGCGCGCAAGCCCCTTTCGCCTGCCGCCAAACGTGCGCTCGCCGAAGCTGAAGAGCGCCGGCGCAACGCGACACCCATGAACCTGCCCCCGGAGATCGGCGGCCGCGGCGGCGCCGAACCCGCCCGCTTCGGCGACTACGAGATCAACGGCCGCGCCATCGATTTCTAAGTAAATATTCCTATTGACAGCGGCAAGTTATCGGAATTTATTCCTCTGCATGAGGACGATAATTTCGATTCTTGTCGCCATGTCTGTCTTTCCGCTTACAGTGGAGAGCGCCGAGCAGATTACCGGTCCGGTCGCTGCGGAGATCATTCGCGTCATAGACGGTGACACGCTTCTGGTGGAAGCGGCCCCCTGGCCGCAGCAGCGCATTGAAGTCTATGTCCGCATCCGCGGCATCGACGCACCGGAAATGAAATCGAAATGCCCCGCTATCAGGCAAGCAGCCGAACAGGCACGTTCCGTGCTGGATGAAATGGCGGCCAGTTCGCCGCACATCAGGCTGACCAATATCAGCGGCGACAAATATTTTGGCCGCATCGTCGCCGATGTCGCCATGCAAGACGGCAGGAATCCGGCTCAGGAGATGCTGATCACTGGTCTTGCCGCCGGATATGATGGCGGTCGCAAACCCCTGATAGCCTGCGCCAGCACCAATTGAAAAAGCCGCTCCGGATGGGGGCGGCTTCTGAGATCAGGCGCTCGCCTTGTTCTGGCGATTGGCGATGAGATCGTCGACGACGGCGGGATCGGCGAGTGTCGAGGTATCGCCAAGCGATCCGAAGTCGTCCTCAGCAATCTTGCGCAGGATGCGGCGCATGATCTTGCCGGAGCGGGTCTTCGGAAGACCGGGCGCGAACTGGATCTTGTCGGGCGATGCGATCGGGCCGATTTCGGTGCGGACATGTTTGATCAGCTGCTGGCGCAGCTCGTCCGAGCCCTCGTTACCGGCCATCAGCGTCACGTAGCAATAGATGCCCTGACCCTTGATCGCATGTGGATAGCCGACGACGGCGGCCTCCGAGACGAGATTGTGAGAGACGAGAGCCGATTCCACTTCGGCCGTGCCGAGGCGGTGGCCGGAAACGTTCAGCACGTCGTCGACGCGGCCGGTGATCCAGTAATAGCCATCCTCGTCGCGGCGGCAGCCGTCGCCGGTGAAATACTTGCCCTTGTACGTCGAGAAGTAGGTCTGGATGAAGCGCTCGTGGTCGCCATAGACGGTGCGCATCTGGCCCGGCCAGCTGTCGGTGATGCAGAGATTGCCGTCGGCCGCACCTTCCAGCACCTTGCCCTCATTGTCGACCAGCTGCGGCTTGACGCCGAAGAACGGCACGGTGGCCGAACCGGGCTTCAGATCGGTCGCACCCGGCAGCGGCGTGATCATGTGACCACCGGTTTCCGTCTGCCACCAGGTATCGATGACCGGGCAGCGCTTGTCGCCGACGACGTTGTAATACCATTCCCAGGCTTCCGGATTGATCGGCTCGCCGACCGTTCCGAGCAGCCGCAGCGAGGAGCGCGACGAGCGGGTGACGAAATGATCGCCGGCGCCCATCAGCGAGCGGATCGCCGTCGGTGCGGTGTAGAAGATGTTGACCTTGTGCTTGTCGATGATCTCCCAGAAGCGGCCCTGATCCGGGAAGTTCGGCACGCCCTCGAACATCAGCGTCGTAGCGCAGTTCGAAAGCGGTCCGTAGACGATATAGGAGTGACCGGTAACCCAGCCGACATCGGCCGTGCACCAGTAGATATCGCCGGGGTGATAATCGAAGACATATTCATGCGTCATAGACGCGTAGACGAGATAGCCACCGGTGGTGTGCAGCACGCCCTTCGGCTTGCCGGTCGAGCCCGAGGTGTAGAGGATGAACAGCGGATCTTCCGCCTTCATCTTCACCGGCGGGCATTCGGCCTTCACGGTGGCGACTTCCTGGTGATACCAGAGATCGCGGCCCGGCGCCCAGCCGGTCTTGCCGCCGGTACGGCGCACGACGAGCACCTTGTCGACGATGACATGCTGCTTGGCGGCGATATGGATCGCGGTGTCGGTATTTTCCTTGAGCGGAACCGGCTTGCCGCCGCGCACGCCTTCGTCGCAGGTGATGACGAAGGTCGATTCACAGTCGACGATACGGCCGGCCAGCGCTTCCGGCGAGAAGCCGCCGAAGACCACCGAATGCACGGCGCCGATGCGCGAACAGGCGAGCATCGCATAGGCCGCTTCCGGGATCATCGGCATATAGATGGTGACCCGGTCGCCCTTCTTGACGCCGTGCTTCTTCAGCACATTCGCCATCCGGCAGACATGCTCGTAGAGCTCGTTATAGGTGATCTTCTTGTCGACATAGGGATTGTCGCCTTCGAAGATGATGGCGGTCTGGTTGCCATGCGTCTTCAGGTGACGGTCGATGCAGTTATAGGAGACGTTGGTCTGGCCGTCTTCGAACCACTTGATCGAAACCTTGCCGGTGAAGGAGGTGTTCTTGACCTTGGTATAGGGCTTGAACCAGTCGATGCGCTTGCCGTGCTTGCCCCAGAACTTGTCTGGATTCTCGACGCTCTCCTCGTACCACTTCTCGTATTTCGCCTTGTCGATCAGGGCATGGCTCTTCACCGGTTTGGTAACCGGATAGATCTTCTCCGACATGGAAACTCCTCCTCACGCGGGCACCGGTTTCGCCGCACGAAGCAGCGCCCGGGACTCAATTCAGGGCATTCATAGCAGGTCAAAACGGCCCGGCAATTAGACAAAGGTCATTTCATTCCGGATCAATTGCAATTCTGCGTCACTCCGGTTATATAGCGCCAATATTTCCCGGACATTGTGGTGACAATCCACGGACCGCGACACCGGCGCGGACGACAGAAGGACTATATCCATGGCTCAACAACTGCTCATGCCGAAAGCGACTGCCATCTGGCTCGTCGACAACACGGCGCTGTCTTTCGACCAGATCGCACAGTTCTGCAAGCTGCATCCTCTGGAAGTCAAAGCGATCGCCGATGGTGAAGCTGCGCAGGGCATCAAGGGCCTGGATCCGATCGCAACCGGCCAGCTGTCCCGCGACGAAATAGCGCGCGCCGAGGGCAACCCGAACCACAAGCTGAAGCTCTCCGAGCCGAAGGTTCGCGTTCCGGAATCGAAGCGCCGCGGCCCGCGCTACACGCCGGTTTCCAAGCGCCAGGATCGCCCGAACGCCATTCTCTGGCTGGTTCGCAACCATCCGGAACTGAAGGACGCCCAGATCTCGCGTCTCGTCGGCACCACCAAGTCGACGATCGAGCAGATCCGCGAGCGCACCCACTGGAACTCCGCAAACCTGACGCCGATGGACCCGGTAACGCTCGGCCTCTGCAGCCAGATCGACCTCGACATGGAAGTTGAAAAGGCAGCCAAGGGCCGTCCGCTGCCGACCGCAGCCGAACTGGGCGCAACGCTCGAATCCGCTCAGGAGACCGAGCGCCTGACGCCGAGCTACGAGCGTGAAGAAGAGCGCGAAATCGACGCCGATGCGGTCTTCGCAAAGCTGAAGTCGCTGAAGTCGTCTTCCAAGGATGAGGACGAAGACGATCAGTTCTGATCGTCTTTCTCTCCAAACGAAAAACCCGCCGGATCGCTCCGGCGGGTTTTTTATTGGCCGCTTGCTGCCGCTTAGCTGCGGAACAGCGACAGGATGTTCTGCGAAGCGGAGTTGGCGATCGACAGCGACTGGATCGCAAGCTGCTGCTGCGTCTGCAGTGCCGTCAGTTTCGACGATTCCTCTTCCATATCCGCGTCCACCAATCGCCCGACACCGGAGTCGATCGAGTCGCTGAGTGTAGAGACGAAATTCTCCTGCAGCTGGATGCGCGTCGAGATCGAGCCGAGCTGCGAACCAGCGCTCGTCATCGCCTTGAGTGCGTTCTCGACATTGTTCAGCGCCGAGGCGATATCGTCGGAAGACAGGTTGCTGATGTTCATCGAGTAAACCGAACCGACCGAGCCGTTGGACGTGCCGAGAATGCCCGTCGACGTGTCGATAACACCGCCGGTCGTCGTGCCGAACAGGACGTTGCCCGTCGAGCCGCTGTCGAGAATGTAGTCGGTCATCTTGACCGAGATGCCATTCGAGCCATCGCGAACAAAGGTCGAGACGACGCTCTTCGTGCCGTTGCCCGCAACCCAGTTTTCACCGGAGAAGGAGGCCGATTCCGAAATGCTCTTCAACTGCGCCTGCAGCTGAGTGATTTCTTCCTGGATCTTTGACTTGTCGACGCCCTTTTCAGTTGCGGCAACGATCTTCGCCTTGATTTCGGTAACGACGTCGATGGCGTTATCCATGGCCGAATAGGCGGTATCGACCTTGGCGGCGCCGAGACCCAGCGCGTCGGAGACGGCCGACAGCGCCTTGTTGTCGGATTTCATCGTCGTCGCGATCGACCAGTAGGCGGCATTGTCGGCGGCCTTGGCAACGCGGAGGCCGGAAGAAACGTGTGCCTGCGTCGTCTGCAGGCTCTGGTTGACGCTGCGCAGGGTCTGAAGAGCTGACATCGCAGCCGTGTTAGTCAGGATGCTTGACATCGCTTTTTCCACTTCTCGTGAGGATGAAGGAGCATACCGGCAGAGGCCGGCGGTGGCGGTGCTTCATGCTTCACCTGAGCTCAGGTGTCCGTTGAGGGAAAGCTAATGAGAACATGGTTAACAAGTCGTCAACGATGGTCACATCTCGTCAACGATTCTTACCAAATAGCAAATATCCTATATGGGTCGGGAGCCAAAACCCCTGTGGCGCAAGGCTTCTGCGACTTCTTCAAGTGTTACCGGGTCATCAATTGTCGCAGGCATTTTCCAGGGAAGACCGTCCGCAATCTTCTGAATCGTGCCCCTCAGGATCTTGCCGGAGCGCGTTTTTGGTAACCTTTCGACGGTGATGGCAGTTTTGAAGGCCGCAACCGGACCAATTTCTTCACGAATCATTTTAACGACTTCTGATTCGATCTCCGGTGATTCGCGCCGCACGCCCTTCTTCAGCACGAGCAGTCCGCAGGGAACCTGACCCTTCAGCGAATCAGCGATTCCGACCACGGCGCATTCGGCAATGTCGGGGTGCTTGGCGCAGATTTCTTCCATCGCACCCGTCGAAAGACGGTGCCCGGCGCAATTGATGATGTCGTCGGTGCGCGACATGATGAAGAGATAACCATCCTCATCGATATAGCCGGCGTCGGCCGTCTTATAGTAACCCGGAAACTCATCGAGATAGGCCGAACGAAACCGGGCATCGGCATTCCACAGCGTCGGCAGGCATCCGGGCGGCAGCGGTAGCTTGGCAACGATATTGCCGAGCGTGCCCGCGGCTACCGGATGACCGGCATCGTCGAGCACCTGGATATCGTAGCCGGGCATCGGCACCGCAGGCGATCCGTGCTTGACCGGCAACTCGCCGAGCCCGATCGGATTGGCAGCGATCGGCCAGCCGGTCTCTGTCTGCCACCAGTGATCGATGACGGGCACGCCAAGCGTCTGCTCCGCCCATTTCAGGGTTTCCGGATCGGCGCGCTCACCGGCCAGAAACAAGCCCCGAAACTTTGCTTTCTTGTAGCGCGCCGCAAGCTCGCCATCGGGATCCTCTCGGCGGATGGCCCGGAATGCCGTCGGCGCCGTGAAAAGCACCCGCACATCGTAGTCCGACACGACCCGCCAGAATGCCCCGGCATCCGGTGTGCCCACCGGCTTGCCCTCATAGATCAGCGTCGTGACCCCAGCCAGCAGCGGCGCATAGACGATATAGGAATGACCGACCACCCAGCCGATATCGGATGCCGTCCAGAAGACCTCGCCGGGCTTCAGCCCATAGATATTCGCCATCGACCAATGCAACGCGACCATATGGCCGCCATTGTCGCGCACCACGCCTTTCGGCTGGCCGGTCGTTCCCGATGTGTAGAGGATGTAGAGCGGATCGGTCGCAAGCACCGGCGTACAGCCGATATCCGCACCGCGATAGCGATCCACCGTCTCGGCGAAATCGAGGTCGCGCCGCTCTGTCAGATCGGCTGCAAGCTCCTGCCGCTGCAGCACGAGGCAATGGGCAGGTTTGATCTTTGCAGTCGCAATGGCCTGATCGACAAGCGGCTTATAGGCAACGACACGGCCGGGCTCCAGACCGCAGCTCGCCGTGATGACCAGCTTGGCACCCGAATCATCGATACGCGATGCGAGCTCGCTGGCGGCAAAACCGCCGAAGACGACGGAATGCACGGCCCCAAGCCGGGCGCAGGCCAGCATCGAGAAGATCGCCTCCGGCACCATCGGCATATAGAGGATCACCCGGTCGCCTTTGCCGATGGCGAGTGCGCTCAGCGCCGCCGCAATCGCCTTCACCTCATCGAGCACCTCTCCATAGGTGAAGCGCCGCTTGGCGCCATTCATGGCGCTGTCGAAGACGATGGCGCTCTCGCCACCCCGTCCGGCGGCAACATGGCGATCGAGGCAATTGAAGCAGGTATTGGTCTCGCCGCCCTTGAACCAGCGGCCATAGACGCCGTCACCGGCAGAAAATATCTGCTCCGGCTCCCTGAACCAGTCGATCGCCTCCGCGGCTTTCTTCCAGAAACCCTCGGGGTCGGCTTTCCAGCCGTCATAGACGCTGTGATAGTGGCTCTGCATCTGCTCCTCCCCAGGACATGCAAGCTATAGAGCCAATCTAGGGGAGGGAGGTGCGGACAGGAAGCCCGACGAAAGACGAGCTTAGCGCGCGCCGAAAATTGCCGAGCCGACGCGCACGCTGGTGGCGCCGAAAGCAATCGCCGTTTCATAATCTCCCGACATGCCCATCGACAGCTTCGTCAGCCCGCAAGCCTTTGCAAGCTTGGCAAGCAAGGCGAAATGCGGCCCCGGATTTTCCTCCGCCGGCGGAATGCACATCAGCCCTTCGATCGCCAGCCCAAGCTCTTTGCGGCAGAGATCGACGAAAGCGGCGGTATCGCCTGGCGCGATACCCGCCTTCTGCGGCTCCAGTCCGGTATTGACCTGAACATAGAGACGAACCGTTTTGCCCTGCCGCTTCATCTCATCGGCGAGCGCCCGGGCAATCTTCTCCCGGTCGACAGTCTCGATGACATCAAAGAGGGCAACGGCATCTTCCGCCTTGTTCGACTGCAGGGGGCCAATGAGATGCAGCTCGATGCCCGCCGTCTCGCTTTTCAGCTCGGGCCATTTGCCCTGGCTTTCCTGCACGCGGTTCTCGCCGAAGACCCGCTGACCGGCGGCAATCGCCGGGCGGATGGCATCGGCATCGAAGGTCTTGGACACCGCAACAAGCTGCACCGAGCCCGCCGGACGCTTGATCCCGGCCTCTGCTTCGGCAATGCGTGAACGCACCTCGTTCAGCCGCTCTTGAAGTTCCATCGCTTACCCCCGACATGATGCTAGGTGATGACGGCAGAGCACTAAACGCGGCATGCGTGCTTGCCAAGACCCACCGGCCCGAAAACGGCCTTTCCTGCGCCCGATCGGGCATTTGCAGCACCCGCAAAACTTGACGCTACGGTGGTTTCGTGGTGAAGGTCACCACCAACTTCCCCTGATTTTCCGGAAATTCGAATACCATGGCTACCGAACGTTATAATCCGCGCGACGCCGAGCCCCGCTGGCAGCAGAAATGGAACGAGGCAAAGGTCTTCGAGACCGACAATGCCGATCCGCGCGAGAAATACTACGTCCTTGAAATGTTCCCGTATCCGTCGGGCCGCATTCACATGGGCCATGTCCGCAACTATGCGATGGGCGACGTCGTCGCCCGCTACAAGCGCGCCCGCGGCTACAACGTTCTCCACCCGATGGGCTGGGACGCATTCGGCATGCCGGCGGAAAACGCGGCGATGGAACGTGGCGTTCACCCGGCGTCCTGGACCTATCAGAATATCGGCTCGATGAAGTCGCAGCTGAAGGCCATGGGCCTGTCGCTCGACTGGAGCCGCGAGTTCGCGACCTGTGACGTCGAATATTACCAGCACCAGCAGCACCTGTTCCTGGATTTCCTGGAGAAGGGCCTGGTCTACCGCAAGCAGTCGAAGGTCAACTGGGACCCGGTCGACAATACCGTTCTGGCCAATGAACAGGTCATCGACAGCCGCGGCTGGCGCTCGGGCGCTCTGGTCGAGCAGCGCGAACTGACGCAGTGGTTCTTCAAGATCACCGATTTCAGCCAGGATCTGCTCGATGCGCTGGATACGCTCGACCAGTGGCCGGAAAAGGTCCGCCTGATGCAGAAGAACTGGATCGGCCGGTCGGAAGGCCTGACGATCCGTTGGGAAATCGTCAGTGAGACTGCGCCCGCCGGCGAGACCGAGGTGACCGTCTACACGACGCGTCCCGACACGCTGTTCGGCGCATCCTTCCTGGCGATCGCCGCTGACCATCCGCTGGCCAAGGAAGCCGCCGCCAAGAACGCCGCGATCGACGCCTTCTGCGAAGAATGCCGCCGCGCCGGCACCTCGCTGGCCGCGCTCGAAACCGCCGAAAAGAAGGGCATCGACACCGGCATCCGCGTCAAGCATCCGCTGGATTCGTCCTGGGAGCTGCCTGTCTACGTCGCGAATTTCGTGCTGATGGACTACGGCACGGGCGCCATCTTCGGCTGCCCGTCCGGCGACCAGCGCGACCTCGATTTCGCCCGCAAGTACGATCTTCCTGTCGTGCCCGTCGTCATGCCGAAGGATGGCGACGCAGCAAGCTTCGCTGTCGGCGACACCGCCTATGACGGCGATGGCGTGATGATCAACTCGCGTTTCCTCGACGGCAAGACGACGACCGAGGCATTCGAGATCGTTGCCGACAAGCTGTCTTCGACCGAGATCGGCGGCGCGGCCCAGGGCGAGCGCAAGGTGAACTTCCGCCTGCGCGACTGGGGCATTTCGCGCCAGCGTTACTGGGGCTGCCCCATCCCGGTCATCCACTGCGATGATTGTGGCGTCGTGCCGGTTCCGAAGAAGGACCTGCCGGTTCAGCTGCCGTCCGACGTCACCTTCGACCAGCCGGGCAATCCGCTCGACCGTCACCCGACCTGGCGTCACGTTGCCTGCCCGCACTGCGGCAAGGACGCGCGCCGCGAGACGGACACGATGGACACCTTCGTCGATTCGAGCTGGTATTTCACCCGCTTCACCGCGCCATGGGAAAAGCAGCCGACCCATCCGAAGGCCGCCAATCGCTGGCTCCCCGTCGATCAGTATATCGGCGGCATCGAGCACGCGATCCTGCACCTGCTCTACTCGCGCTTCTTCACCCGCGCCATGCGCGAGACCGGTCATGTCGACGTGAAGGAACCCTTCAAGGGCCTCTTCACCCAAGGCATGGTGGTGCACGAAACCTACCGCCGCGGCACCGGTTCGCACGGCGATTGGGTAGCGCCTGCGGATATCCGGATCGAGGAAGTCGACGGCAAGCGCCGTGCCTTCCTGCTGGAGGGTGGCGATGAAGTATCGATCGGCTCGATCGAGAAGATGTCGAAGTCTAAGAAGAACGTCGTCGATCCCGACGATATCATCGCGTCCTACGGCGCCGACACGGCCCGCTTCTTCGTGCTGTCGGATTCGCCGCCGGAGCGCGACGTCATCTGGTCGGAAGCAGGCGTCGAAGGCGCTCACCGCTTCACGCAGCGTCTGTATCGCCTGATTTCTGAAGCATCGGAAGCGCTGTCGGCAGTGCCTGCGAATCCGGCTAAGAATGGCGAGGCGCTGGCAATCTCCCAGGCCGCTCACAAGACGCTGAAGGCCGTCCAGAACGATTATGACAAGCTTTGGTTCAACAAGGCCGTGGCGCGTATCTATGAGCTCGTCAATGCGCTCGCGTCGCCGCTGACAAAGGTTGCGGCCGGCGAGGGCGACGCGGCCTACCGTTCTGCCGTTCGCGAAGCATCGCAGATCCTCGTCCAGCTGGTGGCCCCGATGACCCCGCACCTGGCTGAAGAGTGCTGGGCCGCACTCGGCAATACCGGTCTGCTGGCGCAAGCTGCATGGCCGGCCTATGACGAGACGCTGACAACCGAGAATGACGTCGTTCTGCCGGTCCAGATCAACGGCAAGAAGCGCGCTGAATTGACAATCTCTCGCGACGCGGATCAGAATGCCGTGACCGAAGCAGTGCTAGCCCTGGAGGCGGTCACCGCCGCCCTGAACGGCCAGGCGCCGAAGAAGATTATCGTGGTTCCGCAAAGGATTGTGAACATTGTCGTCTGATTTCGCTTCGAAGCTCGGCCGCCGCGCCGCTCTCGGCATCATCATCGCTTCCGCGGCACTGCTGAGCTCCTGCCAGGTCCGTCCGCTCTACTCGGAATCCTCCGGGGTCACCGCGAAGCTCTCGTCGGTCGGCTTCTCCGAGGCGACCTCGCGCGTCGAGCAGGAAGTCCGCAACCGGCTGATCTTCATCGCCGGCCGCGGAGCCGGCGAGGCGGAAAACCCGGAATATGAAGCCGAGATCCACGTCCGCTCGAGCGTTACCGACACACTGCTCGTGCAGTCATCGGACACTGCCCGCGCCGGCCGCGTCACGGTCAGCGTCGACTATACGCTGCGCTCTACCAAGGACAGCCAGGTCATCAAGGCGGGCAATCGCTATGCGACTGCCCTGCTGGATTATCCCGGCCAGGAATTCGCTAAGCAGCGTGCTGTTCGCGACGCGGAAAACCGCGCCGCACGCGAAGCTGCAGAATTCGTAGGCCTCGATATCGCCGCCGCCCTCGGCCGCTGAGGGCAGGGCTGTGGTGGAGATCAAGTCGCATGAGTTCGAAGGCTTCCTTCAGCGCTCCGCCGCGGCTTACAGCCTCTTTGTGATCTATGGTCCCGACCGGGGCCTGGTGTCCGAGCGCGCCTCGCAGATCGCCGCCAAAAGCGGCGTCGCGCTCGACGATCCCTTTTCGCTGATCAAGCTCGATATCGGCGACCTCCAGAAAGACCCCGGCCGACTGATGGACGAGGCAGGCTCGATCGGCCTGTTCGGCGGCGAGAAACTGATCTGGATCAGAGGCGCCGCCAACGAGAAGTATCTCGTAGATGCGCTTCAGTTGCTCGCCGCCAAGCCCCCAGAGGGAACATCGGTTATCGTCGAAGCCGGCGACCTCAAGAAGGGTTCGCTTCTGCGCAAGGTGGTGGAAGGCGCCCGTACGGTCGCGGTTATCCCATGCTATGCTGACGACGCGCGCGCCTTGAACGCGCTGATTGACAACGAACTGGCTGCGGAAGGATTGCGCATCACCCCCGCAGCACGCCAGGCACTGGTGGAACTGATCGGCGGAGACCGTATCGCGTCACGCAACGAGGTGCGCAAGCTCGCCCTTTATTGCCGCGGAATGGATACGATAGAAGAGCACCACGTCGATGAGATCATCGGCGACGCGAGCGCCATCTCGGTCGATGATGCCGTTGACGCGATCCTGAGCGGCAACACGACGACATTTCTGCATGCCATGCAGAAGATCACCGCATCGAAAACGGCAATCTTCCTCGTCATCCAGGCATGTCTGAAGCAGTTCCAGCTTCTGGATACGATGCGGGCCGAAATGGATGAGAAGCGGCTGCAGGCCGGGCAAGTGATTCAGACCCTCGGCCGCCATCTGCATTTCAAGCGCAAGCCGATCATCGAGCAGGCATTGAGAACCTGGTCAGCGGAAGCGATCGCCCGCGAAACGAACCGTCTTCATGCAGCCATCCTGCAGACGCGCAAGCGTCAGAGCCTGGAAGACAGCATCGCCCTCCAGACCCTGCTATCGACGACGCTGCAATCCGGCCGCAAGGGCTGATCAGCGGCGTTCCAAAAGCCGGCAGATTTCTTCCAATTGTTCCAATGACTTATAGGCGATCTTGATCTGCCCGCCACTGGCCTTGTGATTGATCGTCACGTCGAGGCCAAGCGTGTCGGACAGCGTGCGCTCCAGCGCCAGCGTATCCGAATCTTTCTGATCCAGTCGTGGGCCGGAACTTTTGGGCTCCGACTGCGCCTTGATATCGTTCTGTGCCAGGCGCTCGGCATCGCGCACCGACATGCCCTTGGCGACAATCGTCTTCGCCAGCATCGCCGGATCCGAAGTCGACACCAGGGCGCGCGCATGGCCTGCCGAAAGGCTGCCAGCAGCAAGGAGATCGCGAACCTGATCGGGAAGCTTCAACAGGCGAAGCGAATTCGCAACATGGCTGCGGCTCTTACCAATGATTTCGCCGAGATCGTTCTGCGTATAGCCATACTCGGCGATCAGCTGCTCGTAGCCCAGCGCCTCTTCAAGCGGATTGAGATCGGAACGCTGGACGTTCTCGACAATGGCGATCTCCAGCGCCGTCTTGTCGTCGACATCGCGAACCAGAACCGGGATCTCGATCAGGCCAGCAAGCTGAGCGGCACGCCAGCGCCTTTCACCGGCGATGATCTCAAAGCGGCCTTCGCCGATCGTGCGAACGACGATCGGCTGAACGATGCCATGCTGGCGGATCGAACTCGCGAGGTCATGCAGCTCGGTGTCATCGAAGAAGCGGCGCGGGTTGCGCGGATTGCGGCTCACGAACTCGATCGGTACCTGGCGATCGGCGCTCACGCTCGGCTTCTCGCCCTCGACTGGAACCGGCTGATCCATCTCGCCGATCAGCGCAGCAAGTCCGCGCCCAAGGCGCCTCTTCGAAACATCGTCGTTCATGGTCTCAACTCACTTTACAATTCAAGCTGCGAGGCGCTGGCGTTCGCGCTGGATCACTTCCGACGCCAGCTGCAGATAGGCCTGACTGCCGGCGCACTTCAGATCGTAGAGAATGGCGGGCTTGCCGTAGGAGGGCGCTTCAGAAACGCGAACATTCCTCGGAATCAACGTATGGTAGACCTTCTCGCCGAGATGCGTCCTGACGTCGTTGACCACCTGCTGCGCCAGATTGTTTCGGGCATCAAACATTGTCAGCACGATACCCTGGATGTCCAACCTCGGATTAACCGTCCGGCGAACCTGATCGACGGTTTCGAGCAACTGGCTGAGACCTTCAAGCGCGAAGAATTCGCACTGCAGCGGCACAAGAACCGAGTGAGCAGCGGCCATCGCGTTCATCGTCAGCAGGTTGAACGACGGCGGGCAGTCCAGGATGATGTACGAGAATTCAAAGGCTTCCTCGCTCGCGAGAGCCTTCTTCAGCTTGAAGACGCGGTCGGACTGTTGCGCGATCTCCATCTCGATCCCGAGCAGATCCATGGTCGACGGCACGATGAAAAGATTAGGCACGGCAGTCTGCTGTGCGGTTTCCCGAACGCCCGCTTCGCCGACCAGCAGGTCGTAGGACGAGACCCGGCGATCCTTGCGATCGATACCAAGTCCTGTGCTGGCGTTACCCTGCGGATCAAGATCGACGATCAGAACACGCTCACCGATCGCGGCAAGCGCAGTCGCCAGATTGATGGCCGTCGTCGTTTTGCCGACGCCGCCCTTCTGATTTGCTATGGTGATAATCCGGTTTCGCTCGCCAGCCATCATCGATGATCCAAAATCGTTAAACCAAGTGCCGGAGTTTGGAGATTTCGAGAATAACGGAATCTCTCTCGACGACACTCGTATGTTCTACCAGATCGAATTGCCAGCGGCCATGCGCTTTCTTAATCTCGGATCGGTAATCCCGGCCTTTATGGAAGAAAGCCTGGCATTCTTCGTTTCGATCCATCCATGGCTTTGAGAATTCTAACAGTTTGTCCAGATCGGCTAGCGCACGGCCTGAAATGGCATCACTGTCAGGCACTTCCTTGTAGACATCCTCGATTCTGACAGCATGGACAGAGCCGCGCGCATTGGTCTCGCGTAGCGCAAGCCGCAGAAACGAGGCCTTCTTGTTGTTGCTTTCGACAAGATGTACCCACCCATTGGCCTGTTCAGCCATCAGGATAGCGGTAATCACACCCGGAAAGCCGCCACCGCTACCCAAATCCACCCAGGTCTTCGCGCCGGGGCTCAGCTGGTAGATCTGAGCGCTATCGACGATGTGGCGGTCCCATGCATCGGAAAGTGTGGAGGGCGCCACCAGATTTATGGTCTTGGCCCACTTCTGGAAAAGTTGCAGAAAATGCTCGAGTCGCGCCTGTGTTTCACGTGAAACACTTTGACCGTTCAGCTTCATTCAAGGACTCTTTTCGCGTGTATTAGATGGCGCGTGCCATATCAGCGCGCCGCAGATGGACGAGCAATAGCGATATGGCCGCCGGCGTCATACCGTCAATCTTCGCCGCTTGCGCAATGCTGTATGGCTCTGCGCGTTGCAGCTTCTGTTTCAACTCATTCGAAAGACCCGAGAGCTGTGAATAGTCGAAATCCGCGGGAATGAGACGGTCTTCATCGCGTTTTATATCAGCAATATCAACAGCTTGCCGCTTCATATACACTGCATACGATGCCTCGATATCCATCGCCTCACCGATCCTGGCATCAAGCCTGGCAATGTCAGGCCAAATCCTCGCGATATCCGCCAGAATGAAGTCCGGGTACGAAAGAAGCTCATAGGCCGTTCGGCGCTGCCCATCGAGATTAATCATGAGGCCGGCACGTCGCGCTTCGTTCGGCGTGGTCTCCAGAGATTGAAGCATCGCGCGCGCCGCATCAAGTTGCTCATTATAAGCCGCGAACCGCTGTGCACGTCCGCCGCTCACGCAGCCAATCTCCAACCCGATCGGCGTAAGTCGCACATCGGCATTGTCAGCACGAAGCGACAGCCGGTACTCCGCTCGGGAGGTGAACATCCGATAGGGCTCGGCGACGCCACGCGATGTCAGATCGTCGATCATCACGCCAATGTAGGAATTCGTCCGGCTGAGGATAAAGGGATCGGAACCACCTGCAAGCCGCGCTGCATTGAGGCCGGCGACGAGGCCCTGCGCCGCGGCTTCCTCATAACCGGTCGTTCCATTGATCTGACCGGCAAGAAACAGCCCCGATAAACGCTTGAGCTCCAGCGATGGTGTGAGCTCGCGCGGATCGACGTGATCGTATTCTATCGCATAGCCCGGCTGCAGGATCGACACCGCTTCAAGACCAGGGATTGTCCGGATGAACTCTTCCTGCACCTTGGCGGGGAGGGAGGTGGAAATGCCGTTCGGATAGATCGTATGATCATCCAGGCCTTCAGGCTCGAGGAAGATCTGGTGGCCGTCGCGCTCACCGAACTTGACGATCTTATCCTCGATCGACGGGCAGTAGCGCGGCCCTACACCTTCGATCTGGCCGGAATACATTGCGGAGCGGCTGAGATTATCGGCGATGATCTTGTGCGTCGCAGAGGTGGTTCGCGTCACGCCGCATGCAACCTGCGCATTGGTAATGCGGTCTGTCATGAACGAGAAGGGAATCAGCTCATCATCGGCGGCCTGCCGGCCGACGGACGCCCAGTCAATCGTGCGGCCATCAAGCCGAGCCGGCGTGCCGGTCTTCAGGCGGCCAAGCTTGATGCCGAGCCGCAGCAGCGTACCCGACAAGCCGACGGAAGGTTCCTCACCGACGCGTCCGGCTGGGATCTTCTTATCGCCGATATGGATAAGGCCGCGAAGAAATGTGCCCGTCGTCAGGACAACAGCGCGGCATTCCAGAATCCGGCTATCTTTCATGATGACGCCGGTAACAACGCCATCCTCAACCCGGAGATCAAAGGCATCGCCTTCAATGATATCGAGGTTCTCGATCGCTTCGATCTCGCGCAGCATAGCCTCGCGATAGAGTTTGCGGTCCGCCTGCGTCCGCGGGCCGCGGACCGCCGGGCCCTTCTTGCGATTGAGCATGCGGAACTGAATGCCGCCGGCGTCTGCAACACGGGCCATAAGGCCATCGAGCGCATCAACCTCGCGAACCAGATGTCCCTTACCAAGCCCGCCGATCGCGGGATTGCAGGACATCACGCCGATCGTATCCCGGCGATGGGTTACGAGCGCGGTCTTGGCGCCGAGACGGGCAGCAGCGCTTGCCGCTTCCGTGCCTGCATGGCCACCGCCAATGATGATGACATCGTACTTCATGCTCTCAGCATCCGATACTCGCCGCGTTTCACGTGAAACTCACGCACTTGCGGCCATCCAGTGTTTCACGTGAATCATTTGCCGATGCAGAACTCGGAGAAGATCACGTCAAGGAGATTCTCTACATCGACCCGGCCGGTGATCCTGCCAAGTGCATTCGCCGCGACCCGCAGCTCTTCGGCCCTTAGGTCAAGCTCGCCCGCGGACAGGGCAATCCCGATGGCTCGCAAACATTCCGCAAGCGAATCTTTATGTCTCAGCCGGCTCGGCAAAGCCAAGCTCTCGGGTCGCACCGTGCGAGCGATGCGATCGCCGATCAGCACCCTCAGCTCGTCCAGACCTTCGCCCGTCTGCACCGATATGGACACATCAAACGCATCTGACGCAACAGCAAGATCCGCCTTTGTCCCGATATTGACACGCGCATCGCCGCTAACAGCATGCTCCGCACCCAGGCCAGACGATTGGTCATGCAAATACAGCACCAAGTCCGCCTGGGCAACAAGGTTTTCGGCGCGGCGGATACCCTCACGCTCGACGCGTTCCTCTGTCTCGCGAAGTCCAGCCGTATCGTAAAGCTTCACCAGAAAGCCGCCGATATCGAGATCGACCTGGAGCACATCGCGGGTGGTGCCGGCTATGTCGGTAACGATGGCCACGTCGCGCTGGGCAAGGGCATTCATCAGCGACGACTTGCCGGCATTTGGCGCGCCGGCGATGACGACCTTGAAACCATCCCGGATGATCTCGCCGGCATCTGCATTTGCAAGATGCGCAGATATCTCGGACTGCAGGCGGTTGACCTCTGCCCATACCTGATCCGAAACCGAGCCGGGAACATCGTCCTCGTCAGCAAAGTCCAGTTCCGCCTCAATCAGCGCGCGGCAACGCGTCAATCGTTCCGCCCACGAATCGTATAGCTTGGAAAGGTGTCCTGAGCTGTGCTCTACGGCCAGGCGCCGCTGCATCTCCGTCTCGGCAGCAATCAGATCCGCCAAGCCTTCGATCTCAATGAGATCAAGCTTGCCGTTCTCGAATGCCCGGCGCGAGAACTCGCCTTCAACAGCGAGACGCAGCCCGGGAATTTCGCTCAGGCACTGAAGCAGGCTTTGAACAACGGCGCGGCCGCCATGAATCTGCAATTCGGCGCAGTCTTCACCTGTGAACGATGCGGGGCTCGGGAAGAATAGGATCAGACCCGAATCGATCGGGTCACCGTTCCGGTTTCGAATCGTTCGCAGACTTGCCTGCCTCGGAGATGGGAGGGTACCGATCAGATGCTGAAGTGCTGCCGCCGTCGCCGGACCGCTGATGCGAACGACAGCGACGCCCGAGGGAAGGCCGCCGCTCGATAGGGCATAGATCGTTTGTCGCGTCATCGCTTGCTCTCTCCGGCTCCCAAAATAACAAAGCCGGCCGCTAGATGCGACCGGCCTGTATGGATGAATCCGGCTAACGGATTAGGTGTTCATCGAGTCGAAGAAGTCAGGGTTATTCTTCGTCTGCTTCAGCTTGTCGATGAGGAACTCGATTGCATCGGTCGTGCCCATCGGCGCCAGGATCCGGCGGAGCACGAAGATCTTCTGGAGATCCTGGCGCGGCACCAGCAGGTCTTCCTTACGCGTACCGGACTTGAGAATATCCATCGCCGGGAAGATGCGCTTGTCGGCAACCTTGCGGTCGAGGACGATTTCCGAGTTGCCGGTACCCTTGAACTCTTCGAAGATCACTTCGTCCATACGGCTGCCGGTATCGATCAGCGCCGTTGCGATAATCGTCAGCGAGCCGCCTTCTTCGATGTTACGGGCGGCACCGAAGAAGCGCTTCGGGCGCTGCAGGGCGTTGGCGTCTACACCACCGGTCAGAACCTTACCGGAAGACGGAACAACCGTGTTGTACGCGCGGCCGAGGCGGGTGATGGAGTCGAGCAGGATGACGACGTCGCGGCCATGTTCAACGAGGCGCTTGGCCTTCTCGATGACCATTTCAGCGACCTGAACGTGGCGAACGGCCGGCTCATCGAAGGTGGACGAGATGACTTCGCCGCGCACCGAGCGCTGCATGTCCGTCACTTCTTCCGGACGCTCGTCGATCAAGAGAACGATCAGGTAGCATTCCGGATGGTTTGCAGTGATCGAATGCGCGATGTTCTGCAAGAGAACCGTCTTACCGGTACGCGGCGGAGCAACGATCAGACCGCGCTGGCCCTTGCCGAGCGGGGCGACGAGATCGATGACGCGCGAAGACAGATCCTTCGAGGTTGGAATATCGAGTTCCATACGGAAGCGCTCGTTCGGATAAAGCGGCGTCAGGTTATCGAAGTGAACCTTGTGACGGATCTTCTCCGGATCGTCGAAATTGATCGTGTTGACTTTGAGCAGCGCGAAGTAGCGCTCGCCTTCCTTCGGTCCACGGATCGGGCCCTCGACGGTATCGCCTGTCTTCAGCGAGAAGCGGCGAATCTGGGACGGGGAGATATAGATATCGTCAGGACCCGGCAGGTAGTTTGCGTTGGCGGAGCGCAGGAAGCCAAAACCGTCCTGCAGCACTTCGACGACGCCTTCGCCGATGATCTCGACGTCCTGGCTCGCGAGAACCTTCAGGATCGCAAACATCAATTCCTGTTTGCGCATTGTACTTGCATTTTCGACCTCGAGCGATTCGGCAAACGCCAGAAGATCGGTCGGGGATTTACTCTTAAGTTCCTGAAGCTTCATTTCAGCCATGAAGTGACCATTACTCTGTATTTCAAAAGGGGGAAGGCTATGTCGGGTCGTATTCGGTGTTGCGAAAGGGCTCGCAGACGACTGAACTCAAAACACATGCCACGAAGATGAGATGCGCGGAAAATAGCGACTAAGATAAGGCGCCGCAAGGGGGCTGCTTAAAATGAAGCAAATTTAACCTCGGCTTCCGCCAGACCTCAAAAAGGCTTCACGACAACCAGAATGACGATCAGGATCATCAGCAGCGTTGGGGCTTCATTCATGAACCGCCAGTAACGCGCCGAGCGCCGGTTGCGATCCGCCGCAAAGTCGCGAACGGCCCGGCTGAAGAACATGTGAACAGCCGTCAGCAGCACGACAAGCCCTATCTTGGCATGTAGCCAGCCGCCCTGGAAACCATAGACGGACCAGGCGAGGTAGAGCCCGAAGATCCAAGTCAGCATCATCGCCGGGTTCATGATGATCTTCAGAAGCCTGCTCTCCATCACCTTGAAGGTTTCCGACTGCTCGGAACCGGGCTCTGCATCCGTGTGGTAGATGAAAAGCCGCGGCATGTAGAACAGGCCGGCCATCCAGGAGATGACCGCAATGATGTGCAGCGCCTTGATCCAGAGATAGAGGTTCTCCGGGTTCCAGGCAAAGAGCCCCATAGCCAGAACGGCAAAGAAAGCGAGGGCGAAATGCGCCCGCCGCCGTGCATAGGCTCCAGGCCGGGCTCCAGTCTGCTTTTCCATGCTCAACCTCGCGATCCGCGCACCCGCTCGACCAGCAGCCGCACATTCTCAGGATCCGCCTGCGGCGTGATGCCGTGACCGAGATTGAAGATCAGCGGCCCATTGCCGAGCTTCTCGAGGATTTCGTCGATGCCTTCCTCCAGCGCCCGGCCACCGGCGACAACGCGCATCGGATCGAGATTGCCCTGAACCGCGCCATCCTTCTGCAGCTCACGCGCAAATTCCAGCGGCACCGACCAGTCGAGGCCGATCGCGTCCGCCCCGGTCTTCTGGCGATAATCCTTGAGGAGATAGCCGGCGCCCTTGGCGAAAGCGATGATCTTGGCCCGCGGACGCTGTGCACGGATCGAAGCGATCATGCGCGCGACGGGCTTCACGGCATAGGCCGCAAATTCCTTCTCGCCGAGAACACCCGCCCAGGAATCGAAAATCTGCACCGCATCGGCGCCGGCATCGATCTGCGCCACGAGATAATCGGCCGAAACATCGGCAAGCAGCATCAACAGCCGCTCGAAGGCTTTCGGATGCTTGTAGGCAAACAGGCGGGCGGGCGCCTGATCGGGCGTACCCTTCCCAGCGATCATATAGGTCGCAACGGTCCAGGGAGCACCACAGAAGCCGAGCAGCGTCGTTTCCGAGGGTAACTCAGCCCGCAGCCTCGAAACCGTCTCCAGCACCGGCTTGAGATAGGAGACGATCTCCTCGTCATTGAGATTGGCAATTCCGGCCTCGTCGATCGGATCCATCTCAGGACCGTGGCCCTCCGTGAAACGGACATTGCGCTTCATAGCGTCGGGAATGACCAGGATATCCGAGAACAGGATCGCTGCGTCGAAGCCATAACGGCGGATCGGTTGCAGCGTCACTTCCACGGCATGGTCAGGAGAATAACAGAGGTCGAGGAAACTTCCGGCCTTCTGACGCGTTTGCCTGTACTCCGGCAGATATCGTCCTGCCTGTCTCATAAGCCAGATCGGAGGAGGGGAGAGAGTTTCACCGTCGAGAACTCTCATGATTTTCCGGCGCGTTTCGCTCAAGCGCTTCTTCCCTATCTAAAATCAAAGATATTTTAAAAGGTTTCTATTTCTTAGAGTCGGTGTCTATCAAGGATTAAAATCCATCCACGAACGATGCGATTTGTCGCGTTTGCCCGCGCGGCGCGGAAAGAAATCAGCCATTTGGGCTATAACCTGTGGACCAAACGGAATCTCGAAACGAATCCAATCGCTTTAATGCTTCCGCTTTATCGCCCGTCTGTGGACAACCAGTGGACGAGAGTCGGGCTTCTCTTCATCATCCACATCCTCCACAAGCCCGCCCTTTCGCTGTCCGGAAAATTCCGAATGTGGATAAGCAGGCACGTTTTCCCTTGCCTCGAACCCCGCGGCTCCCTTAGCTCTTGGTCATCCAGTCTTATCAACAGGTGGCGGAAAATAACGTGGAGAACCGGACGAACTTCTTCCATCTGCATCTCATATCTGACTCAACAGGAGAGACTCTCATCTCGGCCGGACGCGCGGCTTCTGCGCAGTTCAAATCAGCCCAGCCGATCGAGCACGTCTATCCGCTCATCCGAAATCGCAAGCAGTTGCTGCCAGTTCTCGATGCCATCGACCATGAACCGGGCATCGTCCTCTACACGATTGTCGACCGCGAGCTCGCGACGCTGATTGACGAGCGTTGTGCCGAAATGGGTGTCGCCTCTGTCAATGTGCTCGAGCCCGTGATGGCCGCGTTCCAGATCTATCTTGGCGCGCCGTCCCGCCGCCGTGTCGGCGCGCAGCATGTGATGAATGCCGGATATTTCGCGCGTATCGAAGCGCTGAACTTCACCATGGATCATGACGACGGGCAGATGCCGGATGATTATAATGACGCCGATGTCGTTATTGTCGGCATCAGCCGCACGTCGAAAACCCCGACCAGCATCTATCTCGCCAATCGTGGCATCAAGACCGCAAACATTCCGATCGTCTACGGCGTGCCATTGCCGGAAGCCGTCTTCTCGGCGACCAAGCCGCTGATCGTCTGTTTGATCGCGACGACCGATCGCATCTCCCAGGTTCGCGAGAATAGAGTGCTCGGTGCCACACCCGGTTTCGATCGGGGCGAGTATATCGACAGGGCCGCCATCTCCGAGGAGCTGAAATATGCCCGCTCGCTTTGCGCCAAGCACAACTGGCCGATCATCGATGTCACCCGCCGCTCGATCGAAGAGACGGCGGCGGCGATCGTTGCCCTTCGCCCGAAGCTGCGCTAATCGCATCCGATCTGTGAATTCTCAGGGAACCCGATGACACCGACGCTGATCCTCGCTTCATCCAGCCCCTTCCGCCGCATGCTGATGCAGAATGCTGGCCTGACCTTCGAGGCGCATGCCGCCGAAATCGACGAACGGGCGATCGAAGCGCCGCTGGAGAAAAACGGTGCTTCGCCGGATGAAGTGGCGCTCGTTCTCGCCCGCGCCAAGGCGAAGGAGGTCAGCGGCCGCTTTCCCGGCGCCCTGGTCATTGGGTCTGACCAGACCTTGTCGCTGGGCGAGAAAGTGTTTCACAAGCCGAAGGATATGGCGGATGCCGCCAATCACCTGACGGAACTCAACGGCAAAACGCATCGGCTGAACAGCGCGATCGCCTTATGCCGCGATGGCGAGTTGCTGTGGGATCATGTTGCCCATGCGTCGCTGACGATGCGATCGTTGGGCGCGGAATTTATTGATCAACATCTTCAGCGGGTCGGAAACAAGGCGATGTCAAGCGTCGGCGCCTATCAGCTGGAAGGCGAGGGCATCCAGCTTTTCGAGAAGATCGACGGCGATTACTTCACGATCATCGGCCTTCCGCTGTTGCCGCTGCTCGCCAAATTGAGGGAATTGGGTGCCATTAATGGATGATTCACGTGAAACATTCGGTCAAAACGCGTTCGTCACCGGCTTTCCGGTCAAGCATTCGCGCTCGCCGCTGATCCATGGCCACTGGCTGAAAAGCCTCGGGTTGGCTGGTAGCTACCGCGCCCATGAGGTCGCGCCGGAACAGTTCGGCGCCTTCATCGCCGCCATCAAGGATGGCAGCTCCGGTTTCATCGGCGGCAATGTCACGATCCCGCACAAGGAACTTGCCTTTCAGCTGGCGGACCGGCCGGATGCGCTGTCGGAAGAACTTGGCGCTTCGAACACGCTCTGGATGGAGGAAGGCAAGCTGCACGCCACCAATACCGATGGCCGCGGCTTCACAGCCAATCTCGACGAGCGTCATCCCGGTTGGGATCAGACGGACACGGCGGTGATCTTCGGCGCCGGCGGCGCCAGCCGCGCGGTCATCCAGGCGATCCGCGACCGCGGGCTGAAAAACATCCATGTCGTCAACCGTACCATCAGCCGGGCGCAGGAACTGGCCGACCGCTTCGGCCCGGCGGTCCATGCGCACCCGACCGATGCACTCGGCGAAGTCATGAAGGGCGCCGGCCTCTTCATTAATACGACGTCGCTCGGCATGGACGGCGAGGCGGCACCGCAGATGGATTTCTCGCCGCTGGCATCAAGCGCCGTCGTCACCGACATCGTCTATGTGCCGCTGCGCACCCCGATGCTGATCCAGGCAGAAGAGCAGGGCTTTGCGACGGTGGATGGTCTGGGCATGCTTTTGCATCAGGCTGTGCCCGGTTTTGCCAAGTGGTTCGGCAAGACGCCGGTTGTCGATGAAGCGCTCCGCGCCCTGATTATCGCTGACATGGAAAAGCATTGATGCTGAAGATCGGGCTGACGGGTTCCATCGGCATGGGAAAGTCGACGACGGCAAAGCTCTTTGCTGAAGCCGGCATTCCGGTCAACGATGCGGATGCCGTCGTGCATGATCTCTATGCAGGCGAAGCCGTGCCTGCTGTCGAAGCGGAGTTTCCGGGAAGCACCAAGAACGGCGCGGTCGATCGGGCAGAACTTGCTCGGCTTCTGTCAGTGCGGCCGGATGGCTTCAAGGCGCTTGAGGCCATCGTCCATCCGCTCGTGCGCCAGCGGGAAACGATGTTCCTGGAAAAACATCGGGCGGCCGGCGTCAGCATGGTGCTCCTCGATATCCCCTTACTCTTCGAGACTGGTGGCAACACGCGCGTCGATTTAACCGTCGTCGTCAGCTGCGATCCACAGATTCAGAAGGCGAGGGTGCTTGCGCGCCCCGGCATGACAGACGAAAAATTCAATATGATTCTCTCGCGGCAGATGCCAGACGCCGAAAAGCGCGCGCGCGCCGATTACATCATCGATACCGGTCACGGCATCGAAGCGGCAAAGGCGAGAGTGAACGAGATCATTGCCGATATCAAAGACAGGATCGGCAAGGGAGACTTCCGGAATGCGTGAGATCATCTTCGATACGGAAACCACCGGCCTCGACAACCGTCTGGACCGCATCATCGAAATCGGCGGCATCGAGCTCAACAATCATTTCCCGACTGGCCGGACGCTCCATATCTATATCAATCCCGGCGACCAGAAGGTCCATCCAGATGCACTCGCCGTGCACGGCATCACCGACGAGTTCCTGAAGGACAAGAAACCCTTCGCCGACGTTGTCGAGGAGATCATCGAGTTTTTCGGTGACGCCAAGTGGATCGCCCATAACGCGACCTTCGACATGGGCTTCATCAATGCCGAGCTCGCCCGCCTCAGCATGCCGCCGATCCTGCCGGAGCGTGTCGTCGATACATTGTCGCTTGCACGGCGAAAGCATCCGATGGGGCCGAACTCGCTCGACGCGCTCTGCCGCCGCTACGGCATCGACAACTCGCACCGCACCAAGCACGGCGCACTTCTCGACTCCGAACTGCTGGCCGAGGTCTATATCGAGATGATCGGTGGGCGCCAGACGGCGCTCGGTCTCGGCGTCGCCGCATCGGCCGGTTCGGCAAATGATGCAGACGAAGCAGATGACGTAATCCTGGCCGTTCTCGAAAGGCCGCGCCCGCTGGCGCCGCGCCTCAACACTGCGGAAGCCGAAGCGCATGATGCGCTGATTGCCAAGCTCGGCACCAAGGGCATCTGGTCGAAATACGATCGGCCAAACTAAAAATGCCCGGCTTTTGACCGGGCATTTTCATTCAATCAGCAAAATGTGATCAGTTCGTCTGAACCTTGGCGCGGGTCTGCTCTTCGGCAACGCGCTGAGCAAACATCTGCGCGAAATCGATCGGGTCGATCATCAGCGGCGGGAAGCCGCCGTTGCGCGTCACGTCAGCGATGATCTGGCGGGCGAACGGGAAGAGCATGCGCGGGCACTCGATGAAGAGAACCGGCAGCATGTGTTCCTGCGGGAAGCCGGCGATGCGGAAAACGCCACCATAGACGAGCTCGGTGTGGAATACCGTCTTGTCGCCATCCTTGGCTTCGGCGTTCAGGGAGAGAACGACGTCGAAGTCGGTGTCGGACAGCGGGTTGGCATTGACGTTGACGCTGATATTGATCGCCGGCGCGGTCTCGCGGGCCTGCAGCGAACGCGGCGCGCCCGGGTTTTCGAAGGAAAGATCCTTCGTGTACTGAGCGAGAATGGTGAGGCTCGGGCTTACTGCGCCGGCGCCGTTGTTTTCATCAGCCATTGGGTTTTCCTCGAAAGGGCATTTTGATCGTGCCGCCATCTACCATTTCGAGGAAACGCTTACAACCCTGGGCGAAGGTCGCTTTCAGTCGCCGAGCCGCTTGCCGGACCACGGCGAGTTTTGGTTCGGCTCGCGCTTGAAATCGTCTTCGTCGAGGTCGACGACCTTGCCGCCAGCGGATGGATTGCGATTGCGGAAGTCAGGACCCGCGGATGCGGTAAAGCCGTTGCGGCCGCCGACGACCACAAACCTGCGGCTCACATATTTCCATGCAAGATCGCGAACGGCGGGAATGCAGATCAGGATCGCCAGGATATCCGAGATGAAACCGGGGATCATGAACAGTAGGCCGGCGATCACAAACATTGCCGGTTTCAGCAGTTCGCGGCCGGGAACCACGCCGGACTGTCCCTCTGCCGACATCTTCTGCAGGATGCCCAAGCCCTGCCGGCGCAGGATCGCCATGCCGATGACGACGCCGAGAACCACCAGTCCCAGCGTCGCCAGAACGCCGATCGCGCGGCCGACGATCACGAAGCCTGCGATCTCTGCCAGCGGCAAAAGCAGCATGAAACCGGGAAGCATTGTCAATCGCATCGTCTCTCCACCCGCAACCTGACGGGCTCCTATTTGAATCATCTGTCTATGCGGACTATATGGGAGTACAAATTTGGGATGTTAACGGCAATCGCGGGACAATATGAGTTCAAACGACTTCATCACGTTATTTTTCCTGGTAGCGGCAGTTCTGATCTTTTTCCAGCTGCGCAGCGTCCTTGGCCGCCGCACCGGAAACGAGAAGCCGCCACGTGACCTCTATACGCCGCGCGATGCGGCCGCCCCCGAACCGGCAGATGCCGGCAAGGTGGTGACGCTGCCGCGCCGCGACAGCAATGGCGAAGAAGAAGATCGCTTCGCGGCTATCGACGCCTTCGCTCCGGCCGGAACTGCGCTCAACGAATCGCTTCGCGAGCTCAACAAGGCGGATCCGTCCTTCACGCCGAAGGAATTCCTGAACGGCGCCAAGATGGCCTACGAGATGATCGTCATGGCCTATGCCGATGGGGACCGGAAATCGCTGAAGAACCTGCTTTCGCGCGAAGTCTATGATGGTTTCGATGCAGCGATCGCCGATCGCGAGGCCAAGGGCGAAAAGGTGAAATCCACCTTCGTCGGCATCGACAAGGCGGAAATAACCCATGCGGAAGTGAAGGGCAGCGAGGCGCAGATCACGATCCGCATCATCAGCCAGCTAATTTCGGCGACCTACGACAAGGACGACAAGCTGATCGAAGGCGACGCCGAGAACGTTGCCGAGGTAAACGACCTCTGGACCTTCGCCCGCGACACGCGTTCGCGCGATCCGAACTGGAAACTTGTGGCAACCGAATCGGAACATGAGTGACGGTCAGGCAGATTTTACGCTGCACCCCATCAGCTTCGATGAATTGAAGGGCTGGAAGGATGATGATCCTTCCAGCCTTTTTGAAGTCATGGACGCCTGCCGCAAACATATCGCGGTCAAACCATACCGCACGGGATCGCTCAGGCTGACGGCGGCGGATCTCTCCGCGCTTCTCGATAAGGCACGAACCGCTGATATCGCGGACGGCGCCTCGGCGCGCCGTTTCTTCGAAGAAAACTGCCAGCCGTTTCTGATCCGCAAGAGCGACGGCAAGCCCGGTTTCGTCACCGCCTTCTATGAGCCCGAGATCGCGGTTTCAGCGGTGCCGGATGAAGTCTACCGCTTTCCCTTCTATCGCCGCCCGGAGGATCTGATCGATCTCGACGACAGCAATCGTCCCGCTGATATCGATCCCTATTATGCCTTCGGCCGATTGGCGGATGGCAATATCAGCGCCTATCCCGACCGGCAGATGATCGACGAAGGGTTTCTCGATGGACGCGGCCTTGAGATCGCCTGGGCCAAATCCAAGGTCGATGTCTTCTTCGTCCACGTCCAGGGTGCCGCGCGCCTGCGCTATCCCGATGGCACTATCGGCCGCATTACCTATGCCGCCAAGGCCGGCCATCCGTTCTCCGCGGTCGGCAAGCTCTTGATCGAGCGCGGCGAAATCGATCGCAGCCGGATCTCCATGCAGTCGATCCGCGCCTGGCTCAATGCCCATCCGGAGCAGGTGGATGAAGTCCTCTGGCATAATCGCTCCTACATTTTCTTCCGCGAAGCCGAGGTCGAGGGGATCGAAGCCGGACCGATCGCCGCTGCAAAAGTGCCGCTGCTTGCCGGCCGCTCGTTGGCGGTCGACCGGCTGATCCATACGTTCGGCTTTCCCTTCTTCATCTGCTCCGAAAGCCTTACCCATCTCGATGACGGAAAGCCCTTCGCCCGGCTGATGCTGGCGCTCGACACCGGCTCGGCAATCGTCGGCCCGGCCCGCGGCGACATCTTCACCGGCTCGGGCGATGAAGCCGGCGAACAGGCCGGAACGGTGCGCAATGATGCGGACTTCGTCATCCTGATCCCCAAAGACGCCGCGGAGAGATTTCTCTGATGGCCAAGGATCGCAAGCTCAGCACCGACGAACGTATTCTCTGGGGCAGGGTGGCCAAGAGCACCCGGCCGATGTCGGGCAAGGCGGAGGAACTGACGGAGCTCGACGCTTTCCTAGCCGCTGCCGAAGCTGAGATTGAAAAGGCCGAGCAGCAGCGCAAAGCCGCGCCGGTTGCCGAACAGGCGCCGCCGACACCGGCCGCAAAGAAAACCTCCGGCGTCCATCATCCGCTGGAGCGCCCGGTCAAGCGCAAGATCGCCAAGGGGCGCCTTGCGCTGGAGGCGCGCATCGATCTCCACGGCCTCGTCCAGAGCGAGGCGCATGTCATCCTTCTCGACTTCCTGATCCGTGCGCACGAACGCGGCATGCGCCATGTGCTCGTCATCACCGGCAAGGGCAGTTCGCTCGGCAGCGAAGGCGCCCTGAAGAGGGCGGTGCCGTTCTGGTTCTCCAAGCCGGAATTCCGCTATCTGATCTCATCCTATGAGACCGCCGCGCAGCATCATGGCGGCGAGGGTGCGCTTTACATCCGCCTGGCCCGGCGCGGAGAGCGCTCATGACCACGCCGTTCGGAGAAGCGGTGCGCAAATTGCGGGTGCGCAAGGGTGTCTCGCAGAAGCAGATGGCAGCGGCGCTCAATGTTTCGCCGGCCTATCTATCGGCGCTTGAGCATGGAAAGCGCGGCCTGCCGACATTCGATCTGCTGCAGCGGATCGCCGGATATTTTAACATCATCTGGGATGAAGCCGAGGAGCTCTTCCTGCTTGCCCGCTCGTCAGACCCGCGCGTGGTCATCGATACCTCGGGTTTGCCGCCCGAATACACGGCTTTTGCCAACCGCCTGGCAGGCCAAATCCGCAGCCTTGACGCGACTGTTTTGGCAGAGCTCACAGCCCTGCTTGAAAAAGGCAAAAAAGCGGACGGAAAAGCGTCATAATCCCCTGCTTTATGCCTGATTTCAGGGCTCCGGCATTGGGAATGGCGTGCAAAAACCCTATATTCCGGAATGAAAAACACCAGTGATTCGCAAGGGTCATTGCAGCTGTTACAACAGGGAAATTCAAAGACAGTATGACCGATACACCCGCGACGGAAAACGGCGTTACCGCCGAGTATGGCGCAGACTCCATCAAGGTCCTGAAGGGCCTCGATGCCGTCCGCAAGCGCCCCGGCATGTATATCGGCGATACCGACGACGGCTCCGGCCTGCATCACATGGTCTACGAAGTCGTCGACAACGCGATCGACGAAGCGCTGGCCGGTCATGCCGACCTCGTGACCGTCACGCTCAATCCCGACGGATCGGTCACGGTCACCGACAACGGCCGCGGCATCCCGACCGGCATGCATGACGAAGGCGTTTCGGCTGCCGAAGTCATCATGACCCAGCTCCATGCCGGCGGTAAGTTCGACCAGAATTCCTACAAGGTTTCCGGTGGTCTGCACGGCGTCGGCGTTTCCGTTGTCAACGCGCTCTCGGTCCAGCTGAAGCTCAAGATCCGCCAGAAGGGCAAGGTCCACGAGATGAGCTTCACCCATGGCGTGGCCGACGCGCCGCTTGCCGTGACCGGTGAGGCGGGCGACGAGACGGGCACCGAGGTGACCTTCCTTGCAAGCCCCGAGACCTTCACCAAGACCGAATACGATTATCCGACGCTAGAACATCGCCTGCGCGAGCTGGCCTTCCTCAATTCGGGTGTGCGCATCATTCTCACCGACAAGCGCCATTCCGACGTCAAGCAGGAAGAGCTGCTCTATGACGGCGGTCTGGAAGCTTTCGTGCACTATCTCGACCGCGCCAAGAAGCCGCTGATCGAAAAGCCGATCTTCTTCCGCAACGAGAAGGATGGCATCACGGTCGAAGTGGCGATGTGGTGGAACGACAGCTACCACGAGAATGTCCTCTGCTTCACCAACAACATCCCGCAGCGCGATGGCGGCACCCATCTTGCCGGCTTCCGCGCGGCGCTCACCCGCCAGGTCACCGGCTATGCCGATAGCTCCGGCATTCTGAAGAAGGAAAAGGTTGCGCTGACCGGCGACGACTGCCGCGAAGGCCTGACCGCCGTTCTCTCGGTAAAGGTGCCGGATCCGAAGTTCTCGTCGCAGACGAAGGACAAGCTGGTTTCGTCGGAAGTCCGTCCCGTTGTCGAAAACCTCTCGAACGAGGCGCTCAGCATCTGGCTCGAAGAGCATCCGGCTGAATCCAAGGTTCTCGTCGGCAAGGTCGTCGAAGCCGCTGCCGCTCGCGAAGCTGCCCGCAAGGCGCGTGAACTGACCCGCCGCAAGGGCGCTCTTGATATCGCTTCGCTGCCCGGCAAGCTGGCCGATTGCTCCGAGCGCGATCCGTCCAAGTCCGAAGTCTTCCTCGTCGAGGGTGACTCGGCAGGCGGTTCGGCAAAGCAGGGCCGTTCGCGTGAAAACCAGGCGATCCTGCCGCTGCGAGGCAAGATCCTGAACGTCGAGCGTGCCCGCTTCGACAAGATGCTGTCTTCTGCGGAAATCGGCACGCTGATCACCGCGCTCGGCACCGGCATCGGCAAGGACGAGTTCAACGCCGAAAAGCTACGCTACCACAAGATCATCATCATGACGGACGCTGACGTCGACGGCGCCCATATTCGTACGCTGCTGCTGACCTTCTTCTTCCGCCAGATGCCGGAGCTGATCGAGCGCGGTCATCTCTACATCGCCCAGCCGCCGCTCTATAAGGTGGCACGCGGCAAGTCGGTGCAGTACGTCAAGAACGAAGGCGCTCTCGAAGAATACCTGATTGGCCAGGGCCTCGAAGATGCGGCCCTGAGGCTTGCCAGCGGTGAAGTTCGCGTCGGCCAGGATATGCGCGAAGTCATCTCGGACGCGCTACGCCTTCGCACGCTGATCGACGGTCTGCACTCCCGCTATAACCGCGCCGTCGTCGAACAGGCGGCGATTGCCGGTGCGCTGAATGCCGAGGCCGTCAGCGATCGCGCCCGCGCCGAGCAGCTGGCGTCCGACGTTGCCAAGCGTCTCGATATCATCGCCGAAGAAACCGAACGCGGCTGGGAAGGCGGCCTGACGAGCGAAGGCGGTCTCCGCCTCGAGCGCATGGTCCGCGGCGTCAAGGAAGTCGTTATCCTCGATATGGCTTTGATCGGCTCGCAGGACGCGCGTCATATCGATCAGATCTCGTCGCGCCTCAAGGAAATCTACGACGTTCCGCCGAAGCTCTCGCGCCGTGATGGCGACACCGAGATTGCCGGCCCGCGCGCTCTTCTGGACGCAATCTTCGCCAGCGGCCGCAAGGGCCTGACGATGCAGCGCTATAAGGGTCTTGGCGAAATGAATGCCGAACAACTCTGGGAAACGACGCTCGATCCGAACGTCCGCTCGCTGCTGCAGGTCAAGGTCGCCGATGCGACCGATGCCGATGGCCTGTTCGCCCGTCTGATGGGCGATGAGGTCGAGCCGCGCCGCGAGTTCATCCAGGACAACGCGCTGAGCGTCGCAAACCTCGATATTTGATCGAATTTGAACAAGGAAAAGGCCGCGCAACGACAGCTGCGCGGCCTTTTTTGTTTCTACGCCAATGATTTAGTCGGCGATGAACTTGCCGTTGAAGGCGACTTCCGAGAGCGGCTTGCGCTGGCTCGGAAATTCCCGCGACTGGTTGCGTTCGGAAAGCACGCTCTTGTCCGCCAGACGGCCGAATGCGATGCCGGCTTCGACGCGGTAGCCTTCCGGGATCTCGAAAGTCTTCATGATCTCGTCGTGTTTGATGCCGCCCATGCCATGCGCATAGAAGCCGGAAAGCCGCGCCTGCAGGGCGAAATAGCCCCAGGCCGTACCGGCATCGAAGGAATGCGTGTAGCTCTTCTTGTCTTCGGAGAACTCGCCGCTGAAGCCTCGGGAGACGACGAAGAGCAGCGCCGAAGCATTCTTCGCCCATTCCTGATTGGCCTCGACCAGCAATCCAAGCAGCGTCTCGAAATGCTCTGAGCCCTTCAGCGCGTAGATGAAACGCCAGGGCTGCTGGTTGGCGGAGGAGGGCGCCCAATGGGCGGCGTCGAGGATGGTCAGAAGCTGTTCTTCGCTGATGACTTCGCCGGTGAAGGCGCGGGGCGACCAGCGGTCGAGAAACATGGCATCGATCGGAAATTGGGATTCGCGGCTGTTGCTTGTGGTCATGGGTGGGGGCTCCTGTCCATTGTCGCCTACCGTCATATTTCCGGCCTCCACCCTTTGGCAAGCGCCGCGCTGAGCGAAGCGTGCACAGTCTGTTTCAAAATTCTGGGCCTCCCAGGCGCGCGAATAAGCGGTAGGTAAGCGGCAACGTGACGATCAGGAGGCATGGCCGTGCTGGTAAATGGAAAATGGACCGAAGATTGGCAGCCGGTGCAGGCGACCGACGCGAAAGGTGGCTTTGTCCGCCAAACCTCGAGTTTCCGCAACTGGATCACGCCGGACGGCTCGGCCGGGCCGACCGGCGAGGCGGGCTTCAGGGCCGAGGCCGGGCGCTACCATCTTTACGTCGCCTATATCTGCCCCTGGGCATCGCGCACGCTGATGGGCCGGGCTCTCAAAGGGCTTGAGGATGTCATCACCGTTTCCGTCGTCGAACCGGCTCTGTCGCGACAGGGCTGGCAATTCGGTGACTATCCGGGCGCGACCGCCGACACCGTCAACGGCGCGACCTACATGCATGAAATCTATACGAAAGTTGCACCTGATTTCACCGGCCGCGCGACCGTTCCCGTTCTCTGGGACAAGCAGAAGCAGACGATCGTCAACAACGAATCCGCCGATATCCTGCGCATGCTCAATAGAGGTTTCGGCAATCTCGCCAGGAATGACGTCGATCTTTACCCGGCTGCCAAACGCGCGGAAATCGATGCGTTCAATGAGCGGATTTACCCAAATCTCAACAACGGCGTCTATCGCGCCGGCTTCGCGACGACGCAGATCGCCTATGAGGAAGCCTTCGCCGACGTCTTCAATTGCCTCGATTGGGTCGCCCCGCAGCTCGAAGGGCGATCATTCCTTTTCGTCGATCACCCGACCGAAGCCGATATCCGTCTGTTCGTCACGCTGGTCCGCTTCGATGCCGCCTATCACGGTCTCTTCAAATGCAATCTGCGCCGTGTCTCGGATTATCCCGCTTTGAAGGCGTTCTGCCGTCGCATGCTGGATTGGCCGGGCGTCGCGGCGACCGTGAACATCGACCATATCAAGCGCGGCTATTACTCGATCGAGAAGCTCAATCCGACGCGGATCGTCCCTGTTGGCCCAGATCTCGCGGAGATTTTTTGAGCGCGCCGTACCGCTTCACTGAAAACCCGTAATGACAGTGCGGGCCAACTGGGTCATAGGTGCCTTCCCACTGCTTTTCGATGAGGAGGACACCCCATGAAACTGATGCGTGTTGGCGAAGCCGGCAGCGAAAAGCCTGCAATTCTCGATGCCGATGGCAAGATCCGCGACCTCTCGGCGCATGTCGCGGATATCGGCGGCGCTGCGATTTCGCCGGATGGCCTGAAGAAGATCGCGGCACTCGACCCCAAGAGCCTGCCGGAGCTCGCGCCGGGCCGCATCGGCGCCTGCGTTGCCGGCACCGGCAAGTTCATCTGCATCGGTCTGAACTATTCGGACCACGCTGCCGAAACCGGTGCAACGGTTCCTCCGGAGCCGATCATCTTCATGAAGGCGACCTCGGCGATCGTCGGCCCGAACGACAACGTCATCATCCCGCGCGGCTCCGAGAAGACCGATTGGGAAGTCGAGCTTGCCGTCGTCATCGGCAAGACCGCGAAATATGTTTCGGAAGCCGAAGCCCTTGATTATGTTGCGGGTTACTGCGTCTGCGACGACGTCTCCGAGCGTGCTTTCCAGACCGAGCGCTCCGGCCAGTGGACCAAGGGCAAGTCCTGCGACACCTTCGGCCCGATCGGCCCCTGGCTCGTCACCAAGGATGAAATCCCGGACCCGCAGAACCTCGGCATGTGGCTGACCGTCAATGGCCAGAAGATGCAGGACGGCTCCTCGAAGACCATGGTCTATGGCGTGGCTTTCCTGGTTTCCTACCTCAGCCAGTTCATGTCGCTGCATCCGGGCGACGTGATCTCGACCGGCACGCCCCCTGGTGTCGGCATGGGCCAGAAGCCGCCACGCTATTTGAAAGCCGGCGATGTCGTCGAACTCGGCATCGAGGGCCTCGGCACCCAGAAGCAGACATTCGTCGCCGATCGCTGAACAGCGGTCTCTTAACGATTGAAGAGCATCATGATGCCGGGGATGTGATGCCCCGGCATTTTCTTTTGCAGTGCGGATACCTATGTTGCTATGCAACAAAAGCCTGTTAATCTGCGTTGAAGTGCCAGCAGAGACGATGGAAAGAAGTGTGTGCCTGCCCCCAATGGCGCCGTCTTTTCCGGTAAAGAAAGGTGGCGCATCCGATGTTTTACCAGCTCTATGAACTGAACCATGCCGCAATGGCGCCCTTCCGGGCCGCTGCCGATGTGATGCGGCTTGCGTATGCCAATCCGCTCAATCCCTGGTCACAGACCCCCTTCGGCCGAACGGTTGCCGCCAGCCTCGAAATGTTCGAGCGCACCACCCGCCGCTACGGCAAGCCGGAATTCGGCCTGAATGAGACCGTGGTAGGCGACAAGACGGTCAAGGTTCGCGAGGAGATCGTTTGGTCCCGCGCTTTCTGCAATCTTCTGCACTTCTCCCGCAATCTTCCTGCCGCCCATCGCGATCCGCGCATCCTGATCGTCGCACCGATGTCCGGCCACTATGCAACGCTGCTGCGCGGCACGGTCGAAGCGTTGCTGCCGAGCGCCGATATCTACATCACCGACTGGATCGACGCCCGCATGGTGCCGATGACCGAGGGTACTTTCGATTTCGACGATTACGTCGACTACGTCATCGAGATGCTGCATTTCCTCGGCCCGGACACGCATGTCATCGCCGTCTGTCAGCCCTCCGTGCCGGTTCTCGCGGCGGCTGCGGTGATGGAGGAGGCGAACGATCCGCTGTCGCCCGCGTCGATGACGCTGATGGGTGGTCCGATCGATACCCGTATCAACCCGACGGCCGTCAACAAGCTCGCAAAAGACAAGCCGTTGGAATGGTTTGCCGATAACGTCATCATGAATGTTCCCTGGCCGCAGCCGGGCTTCATGCGTCCCGTTTATCCGGGCTTCCTGCAGCTGTCGGGCTTCATGTCGATGAATCTCGACCGCCATGTGATTGCGCACAAGGAATTCTTCATGCACCTCGTGAAGAACGACGGTGAGCCGGAGAAGCATCGCGATTTCTACGACGAATATCTGGCAGTCATGGACCTGACGGCGGAATTTTACCTGCAGACCGTCGATCAGGTGTTTATCAAGCACGCGCTGCCGAAGGGCGAACTCGTCCATCGCGGCAAGCTCGTCGATCCCTCGGCAATCCGCAATGTTGCGCTGCTCACCGTCGAAGGTGAGAACGACGACATCTCCGGCGTCGGCCAGACCCAGGCCGCCCAGACGATCTGCACTAACATCCCCGACAACATGCGCATGCACTACCTGCAGCCGGATGTAGGCCATTACGGTGTCTTCAACGGCTCACGCTTCCGCCGCGAGATCGCGCCCCGCATCGTCAGCTTCGTCAACGAGCACTCCCGCTCGTCGAAGCCTTCGGTCAAGCGGGTCATCAAGGGCGGTAAATCCGCCTGAGTTAGCGGATGCTGAATTAATCAAGCCCGCTCAAGGCCTTGTCCGATTTTGCCGGAAATCGCCTTGAAGGCGCGGGTAGCGGTAACCACATCGATTTTCAGCATTCGGTATTCTGCCGGATGCGGAAAGCGAGGATACCGCACGATGAACCAGTCAGCATTGCTCCGCCCGGATTGGACTCCGGCTACCATTGCGTTGATGGTGCTCGGCTTCGTGGTCTTCTGGCCCCTGGGCCTGGCCATGCTTGCCTATATCATCTTCGGCGAACGCCTTCGCGGCTTCAAGCGCGATGCCAACAGCACGGCCGATAGCTTCTTTGCAGGCTGCCGCCGCTCGCGTGACCGTTACCGCCCGCACTTCACCACCGGCAACGTCGCTTTTGACGACTGGCGGAAGGCCGAACTCGACCGCATCGAGGAAGAGCGCCGCAAGCTCGACGAAATGCGCGAAGAGTTCGACAACTACATGCGCGAACTTCGCCGCGCCAAGGACCAGGAAGAGTTCGACCGCTTCATGCGCGATCGCAAGAACGCCAAGCGCGACGACAACGGCCCGGTCGCCGAGTTCCAGACGCCATAACCGGTGCCCGGAAATGAGGATCGAACCGGCATCCCCGATGCCGGTTTTTCTTTGCCCGGATTTGCCGCGAATCGGATAGAAAAGCCCTATGTTTCCGCTTCTTTCAAAGCCGCGGCGGCCTGCCGCCCGAAAGCCTGCGCCGCCTGAAACGCGGACGCTTGACGTGGCGGGCCGGCTGATGCCGCTGACGATCAAGCAGCATGATCGCGCCACGCGCATCACGCTGCGCATCGAGCCCGGCGGCCGGGCGCTGAAGATGACTGTTCCCCGCGGCCTGGCGCAGCGCGAAGTCAACGCTTTCCTGGACCGGCATCAGGGCTGGCTTCTAACCAAACTTGCAAAGTTTTCGCCGGAGACTGGCCTTCGCGACGGCGGCGAGATTCTTCTCCGCGGCATTCGCCACCGGATCCAGCATACCGGCAGTCTGCGAGGCTTGACGGAAACCGCGATCATCGATGGCTACCATGTCCTCAAGGTCAGCGGCATGCCGGAGCATCTCGGCCGGCGGATCGCCACCTTCCTGAAAAAGGAAGCCCGCGCCGATCTGGAGAGACTGGCGCATTTCCACGCCCGCTCGATCAAGGCGCCGATCAAGTCCATCTCGATGAAGGATACCCGCAGCCGCTGGGGATCCTGCTCTTCTGAAGGCAACCTGAGTTTTTCCTGGCGCATCGTCATGGCGCCGCCATCCGTCATCGACTATCTCGCCGCCCATGAAGTGGCCCATCTCAAGGAGATGAACCACGGGCCGCGCTTCTGGGCGCTATGCGAAAAGCTATGCCCGGATATGGACGAGGCCAAGGGCTGGCTGAAGCGCCACGGCAGCCTGCTTCACGCCATCGATTTCGACTGAGCGGAAACCGCGGGAAATTAAGCCTTCGTCGCAAATTGGCTCGACTCAGCAGCCTTTTCGTGTCACTCCGCTGCCATGAAACCGGACATCAAAATCTGCGGCCTCAAGACTGCCGAGGCGATTGACCGCGCGTTGGCGCGCGGCGCGACCCATATCGGCTTCATCTTCTTCGAAAAGAGCCCTCGCTACATCGAGCCGGACGTCGCTGGAAGGCTTGCCGAGGCAGCCCGTGGAAAGGCCAAGATCGTTGCCGTCACGGTCAACCCCACCAACGACGATCTCGATGAAATCGTTGCGCTTTTGCGCCCGGATATGATCCAGCTACACGGCGATGAAAGCCCGGAACGCGTTTTGACCATAAAGGCCGTTTACGGTCTTCCGGTCATGAAGGCCTTCTCGGTCCGCACCTCCGAAGATCTGCAGCGCGTCGAGGCCTATATCGGCATTGCCGACCGGTTCCTGTTCGATGCCAAGCCCCCGAAGGGTTCTGAATTGCCCGGCGGTAACGGCGTTTCCTTCGACTGGAGCCTGCTCAGCTGGCTTGACGACAGCGTGGATTACATGCTTTCCGGAGGGCTGAACAAGGATAACATTGCCGAAGCCATGGCGATAACCAAGGCGCCGGGTATCGACGTTTCCTCCGGTGTCGAGAGTGCCCCGGGTACCAAGGACGTCGCGATGATCGACAGATTTTTCGATGCGGTCGAGAAGGCGTGTGAGCCCGAAACCGTTTCAGGGAGTTGAGAGTGAACGATACGCCTAAACCGAATTCTTTCCGTTCCGGCCCCGATGAAGACGGCCGTTTCGGCATCTATGGCGGCCGTTTCGTCGCCGAGACGCTGATGCCCCTGATCCTCGACCTGCAGGCTGAGTGGGACAAGGCGAAGAACGATCCGGAATTTCAGGCGGAACTGAAGCATCTCGGCACGCACTATATCGGCCGCCCGAGCCCGCTCTATTTCGCCGAACGCCTGACGGCTGAACTCGGCGGCGCGAAGATCTACTTCAAGCGCGAAGAGCTGAACCATACCGGCTCGCACAAGATCAACAACTGCATTGGCCAGATTCTGCTGGCCAAGCGCATGGGCAAGACCCGCATCATCGCCGAAACCGGCGCCGGCCAGCACGGCGTTGCCTCGGCAACGGTTGCCGCGCGCTTCGGCCTTCCCTGCGTCGTTTACATGGGTGCCACCGACGTTGAGCGTCAGGCGCCGAACGTGTTCCGCATGAAGCTCCTCGGCGCCGAAGTGAAGCCGGTAACGGCTGGCCACGGCACGCTGAAAGATGCCATGAACGAGGCGCTGCGTGACTGGGTCACCAATGTCGAAGACACCTACTACCTGATCGGTACCGCTGCCGGTCCGCATCCCTATCCGGAAATGGTTCGCGATTTCCAGGCCGTCATCGGCACCGAAGCCAAGCAGCAGATGCTCGAGGCCGAAGGACGTCTGCCGGATCTCGTCGTCGCTGCCGTCGGCGGCGGTTCGAATGCGATCGGCATCTTCCATCCGTTCCTCGATGACGAAGGCGTCAAGATCGTTGGCGTCGAAGCCGGCGGTAAGGGCTTGCAGGGCGACGAGCATTGCGCCTCGATCACCGCCGGTTCGCCCGGCGTTCTACATGGCAATCGCACCTACTTGCTGCAGGACAGTGATGGCCAGATCAAGGAAGGCCATTCGATTTCGGCGGGCCTCGACTATCCCGGCATCGGCCCGGAGCATTCCTACCTGAACGATATCGGCCGCGTCGAATACGTGCCGATCATGGACCACGAAGCGCTCGAAGCTTTCCAGACGCTGACGCGCCTAGAAGGCATCATTCCGGCGCTCGAGCCGTCGCATGCGCTGGCTGAAGTCATCAAGCGCGCGCCGAAGATGGGCAAGGACGAGATCATCCTGATGAACCTCTCCGGCCGCGGCGACAAGGATATCTTCACTGTCGGCAAGATTCTCGGAATGGGTGCTTAAGTCATGACTGCTCGTATGGACAAACGCTTTGCCGACCTGAAGGCCGAGGGCCGCCCGGCGCTGGTCACCTATTTCATGGGTGGCGATCCGGATTACGAAACCTCGCTCGGCATCATGAAGGCGCTGCCGGAAGCCGGTTCCGATATCATCGAGCTCGGCATGCCGTTTTCGGATCCGATGGCCGATGGCCCGGCGATCCAGCTTGCAGGCCAGCGCGCGCTGAAGGGTGGTCAGACGCTCAAGAAGACGCTGCAGCTCGCTGCCGATTTCCGCAAGTCTGACGATGCAACGCCGATCGTGATGATGGGTTACTACAACCCGATCTATATCTACGGCGTCGAAAAGTTTCTCGATGATGCACTCGCCGCCGGCATCGATGGCCTGATCGTCGTCGACCTGCCGCCGGAAATGGACGATGAGCTCTGCATTCCGGCGATCCGAAAGGGCATCAACTTCATCCGCCTGGCAACGCCGACGACGGATGAGAAGCGCCTGCCGGCCGTTCTGAAGAACACTTCGGGCTTCGTCTATTATGTCTCGATGAACGGCATCACTGGCTCGGCTCTGCCCGATCCGTCGCTGGTCTCGGGCGCCGTCAAGCGCATCAAGCAGCACACCGATCTGCCTGTTTGCGTCGGCTTCGGCGTCAAGACGGCCGACCATGCGAAGGTCATCGGTGGCTCGGCTGATGGCGTCGTCGTCGGCACTGCTATCGTCAACCAGGTGGCCACAAGCTTGACCAAGGACGGAAAAGCGACAGCTGATACGGTTCAGGCCGTTGCCACGCTCGTCCGCGGTCTTTCATCGGGAACCCGTTCGGCGCGCCTTGTTGCTGCCGAATAGTGTCCCCACATTGGCTGTCGTCAATCAGGAGTTTTTGATTTGAACTGGATCACCAATTACGTCCGCCCGCGGATCAATTCCATGCTGGGCCGCCGTGAAGTTCCGGAAAATCTCTGGATCAAGTGCCCGGAAACGGGCGAGATGGTCTTCCACAAGGATCTGGAAGACAACAAGTGGGTCATTCCTGCTTCCGGCTATCACATGAAGATGCCGGCAAAGGCACGCCTGGCCGACCTGTTCGACAACGGCGAATATGAAGCGCTGGTCCAGCCGAAGGTGGCTCAGGACCCGCTGAAGTTCCGCGATTCCAAGAAATACACCGACCGTCTGCGCGACAGCCGCCTGAAGACAGAGCAGGAAGACACGATCGTCGCCGGCGTCGGCAAGGTTCGCGGTCTGAAGCTCGTTGCCGTCGTTCACGAGTTCAACTTCATGGGCGGCTCGCTCGGCATTGCTGCCGGTGAGGCGATCGTCAAGGCATTCGAGCGCGCCATTTCAGAAAAGTGCCCGCTCGTGATGTTCCCGGCTTCGGGCGGCGCCCGCATGCAGGAAGGCATTCTCTCGCTGATGCAGTTGCCGCGCACGACCGTTGCCGTCGACATGCTGAAGGAAGCAGGCCAGCCCTATATCGTCGTTCTCACCAACCCGACAACGGGCGGCGTCACGGCTTCTTACGCCATGCTTGGCGATATGCATCTGGCGGAGCCGGGCGCTGAAATCTGCTTCGCCGGCAAGCGCGTCATCGAACAGACGATCCGCGAAAAGCTGCCGGAAGGCTTCCAGACATCGGAATACCTGCTGGAACACGGCATGGTCGATATGGTCGTGAAGCGCCACGATATCCCGGATACGCTGGCGCGCGTCCTGAAGATCCTGACGAAGAAGCCGGCAAACACCGTTGCAACGAATGGCAGCGCGGTCGCCCTGGCAGCGAGCGCCTGATCGATCCAGAACCTGCCTCAGCGGAGGGCCGAATGATACCTAGGGGTCAGACCGTCGTGAGCGAGGCAGCACAGGAAATCGACAAGCTCTTGGAATTGCATCCCAAGGGCTTCGATCTTTCGCTGGAGCGGATCACCCGCCTGCTCGAAATTCTCGGAAACCCGCAGGACAAGCTCCCGCGGGTTATCCACGTTGCCGGCACCAACGGCAAGGGATCGGTGACGGCCTTCTGCCGTGCCCTGCTTGAAGCGGGCGGCTATAGCGTCCACGTCCATACCTCTCCGCATCTGGTGAACTGGCACGAGCGCTACCGCATGGGCGTCAAGGGCGGCCGCGGCGAGCTCGTCGAAGACGCCGTCTTTGCCGATGCCGTGCGCCGCGTCGCCGAAGCCAATGCCGGCCAGAAGATCACCGTTTTCGAGATCCTGACCGCCGTCACCTTCCTGCTCTTTTCAGAGCATCCGGCCGATGCCGCGGTCATCGAAGTCGGCCTCGGCGGCCGTTTCGATGCGACCAACGTCATCTCCGATCCGGCTGTCTCGGTCATCATGCCGATCTCGCTCGATCACCAGCCCTATCTCGGCGATCGCGTCGAGCTGATCGCCGCCGAAAAGGCAGGCATCATGAAGCCGAAGCATCCCGTCGTGATCGGCCAGCAGCCTTACGACGCCGCCCTCGAAGTGCTGATGTCGACTGCCGAGCGGCTGCATTGTCCGACCGCCGTCTACGGTCAGGATTTCATGGCCCATGAAGAATACGGCCGCCTCGTCTATCAGGACGAGCTCGGTCTTGCCGATCTGCCACTGCCGAGGCTTCCCGGCCGCCATCAATATGCCAATGCCGCCGCCGCCATCCGCGCCGTCAAGGCTGCGGGCTTCGTCGTCACGGAAGCGATGATGGAAAAGGCACTGGGAAGCGTCGAGTGGGCCGGCCGCCTGCAGCGGTTGACCGATGGCCGCCTGATGGCGCATGCGCCCGCTGGTGCTGAAATCTGGGTTGATGGCGGGCATAATCCCGGTGCCGGCGAAGTGATTGCCGAGGCCATGGCGAATTTCGAGGAAAAGCAGCCGCGGCCGCTTTATCTGATCACCGGCATGATCAACACCAAGGATCCGGTCGGCTATTTCAAGGCATTCGCGGGATTGGCCGAGAAAGTCTTCTGCGTTCCGATCCGCGGCAGCGATGCGATGATCGACCCGGTCATTTTGGCCAACGCGGCCTATGATGCCGGTCTGGTGGCCGAGCCGATGTCGACGGTCGGCGAAGCGCTCGATGCGATCAAGGAAATCCTCGATCCGGCAAAGCCGCCGCCGCGCATTCTGGTCGGCGGGTCGCTCTACCTCGTAGGCGACGTGCTCTCGGACAATGGCACACCGCCGAAATGAAAAAAGCCCGGTCGAAACCGGGCTTTTCTTTAAGATATCAACGCGCATTAAGCGGCGCTGGAAATCCAGTTCGACAGGGCCGTCTTCGGAGCGGCGCCGACCTTGATGTCAGCGACTTCGCCAGCCTTGAAGATTGCGAGCGTCGGGATCGAGCGAACGCCGAACTGGGCAGCCAGTTCCGGGTTTTCGTCGATGTTGAGCTTGGCGACCTTCACCTTGCCAGCGAGCTCGGTCGAGATTTCCTCGAGGCTCGGGGCGATCATCTTGCACGGGCCGCACCACTCGGCCCAGAAATCGACAACGACGGGCTCTGCGGATTCCAGAACTTCCGACTGGAAGTTATTGATATCGACTTTCACGGTAGCCATAGGCTGCTCCTTTGCGGGGAATTTGCTGTTGACCCACATGTGATGGTGCGGCGTCACAATTTCAATGACCGGTATTTCACTTTGTCTTGAGTCCCGCAAGCGCCAATTCTAGGGTGCGCTCGCTCAGCCGGTGAACGGCTGCGTTCTCCGTATAGACCAGCACGCATTCGATCGGCTTGCCGGGATAAAGCGGCGCCAGGATCTCGCGATAGATCGCGAGCTGCGCCTTGTGCGCATAGGGAACGGTTTCTTCCGTCTGCGGCGGCACCCGGTTCGTCTTGTAATCCAGAATAACAATGCGGTCGTCGAGCACGGCCAATCTGTCGATCCGGCCGGAAACCGCATACTGCTTGTCCTCAAGCGTCAGCGTCCCCATGATCGAGACTTCCGGCTGCGCATGCGCCGAAAAGACCGGCTGCAGGCTCTGCTCCGTCAATAGTTTCAGAACCGAATCGACGAGCCGTTCCCGTTCGCCTTGAGGCCAGTGCCGCGCTGTCCTGATGACATAGCGCTCGGCCGCAGAGGCGCGTTCTGTTGCTGGAATATCCGGGAGCATCTGCAGCATGCGGTGGATCAGACGGCCTTTCTCCAGCGACCGGTCGGATCGCGGCGGTTCGCTGAAGAGCGGCGAAGCGACCAGCAGATCGTCCGCCTCTTCATCGATGATCGTCCCAGCGCCCGATGGGCTGAGAGGCCGCGGCAGCTGTCTTTGCGGCGGCAGCGGCCGAAGCATCGCTGCCGGCAGTTCATGCTTGTCCTGCTGCTCTTCGCGCTGCTCGGCCCGATCGAAGCTGCGCTCGACCTGCGGTACGCGCCACGTCACGCCGGGCCAGCTACCATCAGGCCCGTCAAACTCCACCGCCGTCACATGCGGATGGCTGTCGCTCATCGCAGCAGAGATCATCGCGTGCCAGGTTTCTGCGTTGGCGCGCACGCCGCGATAGCCGCAGACGACCAGCCGGTCGGCCGCGCGCGTCATCGCCACGTAAAGCAGACGGCGATATTCCTCTTCCGCCAGCGTCTGGATGCGCGCGGCATCGGCCTGCGTCCGCGAATTGGCAAGATCACTGACCGGCACCCAGACCGGCATCGGCTCGCTATTGGCCGTCTCAAGCAGCCGCAGCTTCGGCATATGCGTGTGGGTAAATGCCTTGCCACCGCTATCGACCAGGAAGACGATCGGTGCTTCCAGACCCTTCGAGGCATGCACGGTCATGATCCGCACTTCGTTGCGGCCCTTGTCCTGCTCGCGCTTGACCTCCGGTGCCTCGAGTTCCAGCGTCGAGATGAAGGATTGCAGGCCGGGCAAGCCGGAGCTTTCGTGATCGAGCGCAAAGGTCAGGAACTCGTCCAGGATGTCGCTGACCTCGGTGCCGAGCCGGGCAAGGAACTGCCGGCGTCCGCCATGCACGCCAAGCACCCGCGCATAGAAGTCGTGAACCGAGAGCGACCGCGATTGGTCGAGAAACAGCTTCAGCCGCTTTTCCGCTCCCGCATAGGCGTCGTGACCGTCGGCACCGAAGCTTTGCAGATGGCTCCAGACGCTCTGATGCTCGCCGCGAAGGGCGGCCAGAGCAAAGACCTGATCCTCAGAGAGATCGAAGAGCGGGCTTTTCAGTACCGCCGCCAGCGAGAGATCATCCTGCGGCAGAAGCAGGAAACGGCCAAGCGCCAGAAGATCCTGCACGGCGATATGGCTCGTCAGGCGCAGACGGTCGGCACCGGCCACCGGAATATTGTTTCGGCGCTTCAGCGCCCGGGTCAGCGCATTGACGAAGCTGTCGCGCTTGCGCACCAGAACCAGGATGTCGCCGGCCTCGATCAGTCGCTCTTTGCCCTTTTCGACGATCGTTTCGTGTCCCACCAGCTTCTCGATCGTATGGGCCATGCGCCGGGCAAGGATCGCCGGCGGCGCGCTTTCCGGCGTCGCATCGAAGGGAGCCGTCCAGTCTTCGTCTTTGATGACCGCCTCGGGCGCGACCATCTCCCAGAGATCGACAGCGCCCGGATGGCCGATGCGGCTCGAGCGGTGAATGACCGGCTCGCCCTCGGCGCTCAGCCCCCTGGCGTTCTCCGGCGGCAGGAAGACGTGATCGACGGCGGCCAGCACATCCGATGTCGAGCGGAAGGAGAGCGGCAGGCGCACTGGCGTGAACTGCTGGCCGCTCGCCTGTACCTTGCGCTGCGTTCGCTTGCTCTCTTCGGAGAAGCGCTCCGGCCGCGCGCCCTGAAACGAATAGATCGACTGCTTCTCGTCGCCGACGGCAAACAGCGTGCGCACCACCGGCCGGGCGCTTTCGCCGGAGAAGAAGTCTTCCGCCAGCGACTGGATGACGCTCCATTGGATCGGGCTGGTATCCTGCGCCTCGTCGACGAGGATGTGATCGATGCCCTGATCGAGCTTGTAATGGATCCAGGGGCCGACGCCGCTCATCGTCAGGAGATCGGCGGTGCGGGTGATCAGATCCTCGAAGTCGAGATGGCTGCGCTGCTTCTTCAGGTCTTCGTAGTCGCGGTTCAGCCGTTCGGCGAGAACCAGCGCGGCATGCGTCGCGGTAAACATCCGCATGATCTTCAGCCGGTCGCGGCAGGCAACGACATGGTCGCGCGCCGCGGCGATCGCTGCCGTCAGTTCCGGCGCATCGGCGAGCATCGCCTTCACGGTGAATTGCGAATCCGACTTCGGCTCACCCTTCACTGTCAGGAAGATCTTCTCCAGCAGCTCGGCGCGCTTGGCCGCATTGCGTTCGTTCGACGCCTGGCGAAGCCCGTAGGCGACTTCCTGTGCCTTGGCGCCGCCCTTCTGCGCCGCAAGCGACATATAGAGGTCGAGCGTCAGGCCTGAGAGTTCAGGCAGCGGCCAATATTGGCCGGCGATGTCGGCCTCGGTCTCCGTCGATGAAAGCTTCAGGCTTCTGCGCAGTGCCATGGCGATGCCGCCTTGCGCTTCGGCAACGGCCGTGAAGCGGCGGATGGCATTGCGATTAGCAACGATCTCTTCGAGCAGCGCTTCCAACCCGCTTTCGTCACCAAGATTGAGAACATAGGCGAAGGCTTCGGCGAGCGCCGCATCCTCTTCCGGCGTCGTTGCTGTCAGAAGCGAGCGCCGGGCATCCGCGAGCAGCGTTGCTGCCGCCCGGTCGTCGAGCACCGAGAAATGCCCGGCGACATTGGCTTCCAGTGGAAACTGATGCAGCAGCGCTTCGCAGAAGGCGTGGATCGTCTGGATCTTCAATCCACCCGGCGTTTCCAGCGCCTTGGCAAACAGCCGCCGAGCTTCGGCAAGCTTCACCCTGTCAGGCATCTCGCCTTCGATCTGGCCGATCCGCTTGCTGAGTTCGTCATCCGGCAGGACGGCCCAGTCGGCCAGCCGGGCAAAGACGCGGTTCGACATCTCGGAGGCCGCAGCCTTGGTATAGGTGAGGCAGAGGATGGCCGAGGGCCGGGCGCCCGCAAGCAGCAGGCGGATAACGCGCTGCGTCAGAACATGCGTCTTGCCGGATCCGGCATTGGCCGACACCCAGGCCGAGCGTTGAGGATCGGAGGCGATCGCCTGCTGGATCGTCGTCCAGCTGATCCAGGTGCCGGGATCGTCGTTCTCGGGAAGAGCGGTCACGTCATTCATCACCGCCGGCCTCCTCGTCCTCTGCCGTCGACCATTCGGAAACGCGGGCTAGATGGTCGTAGTCCCCGCCGAAATCGAACTGCTGGGCGGGAATGAGCCGCGAGGTGAAGCCGCGCTCGCCGGATTGCAGCAGCGACACAAACTTGATCAGCTGGTCGATCGATTCTTCCGCGAGGTCCAGCGCCGACTTCGCCTTGTCGCTGCGTGCCGAATTCTCGTTGTTGACGGTATCGGCACGGAACCGGCTGCCGGGCCGTAGCCGCACGTAAAGGAGATCCTGCGGCACCAGGCTCCCGGCATCCCGGAAGGCACCTGCGCTCAAGGCGGCCGCTTCAAGCGCCAGCTGCGGATCGAGCAGGGTACGTGCCTGCGCAGGAGAGGGGTTGTAACCCGTCTTGTAGTCGATGATATCGGCGGCCTTCGGCCCGGTCATGTCGATGCGGTCTGCCACCCCCGTCAACCGGATATTGACAGCGTCAAGTTCGACGCTGCCGCGAACTTCGGTGAAGGTCCGGCGGATCGCCGGGCGGCGCTCGGCTTCCCAATCCAGAAAGGCACGGGCCACCTCGCGGAAGCGTGGGCGCCAGACGGCATCGATATGGGCCGGCAGCTCCTCCATGTCGAAAAGCTCGGTCAGGATGCGCTCCATTGCCGATTCGCCCTCCAGCGTCCCGGCAATATGTCCCTCGCGGACGAAGCGGTCGATGATCGCGTGATAGAGCGTACCGCGCTCGGCCGCGCCCGGATCGCGATTGAACGGATCGACGGGATCGAGACGCAGGATGCGCCGGGCATAGATCGCATAGGGATCGCGGCGCAAACGGCCGACTTCGCTGAAGGAATAGGATTTCGGCTGTAGCTCGGCCGGCGGAACCGGGGAGGGACGTTGCGCCGGCGCCTGCGGCTTGCCTTCGTCGAGCAGATTGACCCAATGCACGTATTTTTCGCCGCGCCCTCTTAGGCCTGCCTCGAAGTCCGTGCCGCCAAGCGCCAGCAGCCGCTGCAGCCAGCGGGAGGCGACCGTCGGCGTTGAGCCCTGGCGCAATGCACGCGAGTAGATCATCTTCCGCGTTCCGTTAGCCATCTCAAAGTCATGGGCGAGCTGGCCGATACGCCGTTCCGGTGGCTCCAGGCCGATCTCCGTCTTCATCATCCGCGAGATGAAGGGATTATTCGCCGTCTGGCCCGGCCAGGAGCCCTCGTTCAGGCCGCCGAGGATCAGCGTGTCGACATTCTGGAGGCGGGCTTCGAGCGTACCGAAGATGAAGACGCGCGGATGGGCGAGCGCCCGGGGTTTCGCCGCCTGGCCCGCCGAAAGCGCCGCGATGATATCGATCCATTGCGGACCGTCGGCTTCCAGTTGACCCTCTGTTTCCATCACCTCGGCAAGCAGCCCGGCCAGCGCATCACCGGCTTCACCGCTCCAGAGACTGGAGAGATCGCCGCGGGCATCGCGGGCCACCGCTTCCAGCGCGCGGCCGGTGCGTTCCGCCCATTCGGAAAGTGTGAACTTGGCAGTCAGCCCGCGCCCATCGGCACCGCGTCTGACCAGCGTTGAAACCAAAGGCTCCGTGGCGCCGGTGATCCGTGTGGCGAGATCGCGCGCCTGATCGATGGCATCGGCGGGCAGCGCCTTGCGCCAGTGCGGCGCATGCCGGTCGTCGCGCTGTTCGAAGAGCTGCCGCTCCAGAAGGGCGTTTAGCGTCGCGATATCGACATCCGCCACGCCGCCGCGCAATGCCAGAAGCTCAAGCGCCTCCACGGCACCGGTGAGCGCTGCCTTGTCGAGGCCGAAATGGCTCAGTGGGTGTTTCAGCAGGGCGACGAGCGCGACGGGATCACCCGGCCGCAGGGTCGCCTCAAGGACGAGCTGCAGGAGCGTGCCCTGCGGCATCGCCGCCAGCGGCGTACCGGCGGAGTCGTCGGCGAGGATGCCGAAACGCGCCAGCTCGGACATGACGCGCCGGGCGAGGTTACGGTCTGGCGTGATCAGCGCCGCCTGGCTTTCGCAGTTTCGACCGGGCTCCTCAAGGGCAAGGCGCAGAGCAATGGCGATCGCGGTCGCTTCCTCACGCTCGTTTGCAGCTTCGATCAGCGCCACGTCGGCAAAGCCGGATGCAATGGCATCGCCGGGCAGCTCGCTCTTCCATTGGCCCCAACCGCTGGTCGCTTCCGCCGGTGCGAGCGCCCGGGATAGGACGTCGGCACGCTGCCGCAATGCCGGCTCTGCTTCGACGATCGGCGTGACATCATTGCGTGTCAGCTTGAGCCGCTTCAGGAGATGAGAAAGGCCATATTGCGAATGGCTGCGGCTTGCCGGATTGACGGGCCGCCCGGATATCGGCTCGGGCGCGACCATCCGCCAATGCTCGTCCGGCATGGAAAGATCGAGGCCGGGCAGCACGATAACGCCTTCGGGCAGATCGGCTACGGCGGCGATCAGATCGGCCGTCGCCGGCACCGAACCGGTCGAACCGGCGATAATGATCGGCCCGGCAGGATGCGAGGTTGCGAGCCGGTTGGCCTCGGCACGCAGGATCGCATTGCGGTGGCGCGCCGGTGAAGAGCGTCCGAGCTCGGCCAGTCGCTCTGGCCAGAAAGCGCTGGCGATCTGTAGGAATTCCGCCGTCAGCTGCCACCAGAGCGCATGGTCGGCGGCATCGAGCTTGGCGAGCTCGCTCCAGTCGCGATCCTCGGTCTCGATCGAATCGATCAGCTCCGCCAGATTGCGCGCCAGCCAGATGGCATCGGCCGGGCTTGCCGGGGCCACCAGCGGCGAATCCGAATGGATGTGGCGAACGATCTCCGGCAGCTTGTTGCGCCAGGCAAGGATCAGCCGCGCGAGCTCCAGAAGGCGGGCCGTGTTGGACAGCGGCTGCGCCAGATCGAGCGTCGCGGGCAGCGCCTCGTCGAAATAGCCGCTGTCATCGTCGGTCTCCCCGAGCGGCCGGATGACCGGGAGAATGGCCGAGCGGCCGCCGAGCAGATCGACGAATTCCGATCGCAGGACGCGTGCCGCACGCCGCGTCGGCAGGTAGATCGTCACTTTCGACAGCGATAGCGGATCGGTCGGATCGTGCCGGAAATGCGGTGTTAACCGCCCATCGCAGAGCGTCTCCGCGAGTGTCTTCAGAAAGGGCACGCCGGCAGGGATCGTCAGGATTCGCGGCTGGTGGCGCTCGCTCATCACTCAGGCAAACGTCCGGAATCGCCGGATCGTTTCCTCCGCCTCGCCGACGGCTTCGGGCGTGCCGACAGTCAGCCAATGGCCATCCATCATCATGCCATAGAGGCGCCCGCGGCTGATCGCCTTGTCGAAATAGATGTTGATGTTGAACGGATCGCGCGGAGCATCGTCCAGAAACTCGGGCTTCATGGCGAAGGCGCCGGCATAGACCACGGGATTGGACTGATCGTCGCGATAGCGCGTCAGCCGTCCATCCGGGCCAATAGAGAAATCGTTGACGCCGTTATGGCCCGTCGTGTCTTCGATGCGCACACAGAGCATGGCCATATCCATACGCTCAGGATCGAAGAATCCGGCTAAGCGATCCAGGTTGCTTAGTTCGCCCGGCTTCTCGCCGATCCAGAAAAGGTCGGCATTCATCACGAAGATCGTGTCGCGGCCCAGCAATGTCAGGCCTTTGACGATGCCGCCGCCATTGTTCAGCAGCGCCTCGCGCTCGTCCGATATCAGCACATCGAGACCGCTATAGGTCTTGAGGTGGGTTTCCATCTGATCGGCGAAATGATGGACGTTGACTGCAGCAACTTCTACGCCGGCCTGTTTCAGCGCATCCAGCGAATAATCGATCATCGGCTTGCCGCCGATTTTCACCAGCGGCTTGGGCATCGTGTCGGTGATCGGGCGCATGCGGGTGCCGAGACCCGCCGCCAGTACCATGGCTTGTTTGATCGTCATTCTGGTCCGGAACTTATGATTCGCTGGTGACTATTCCAGCCCTTGCGCACCATTCGCGCAAGGGGGCAAGCGCCTCGTGCTCCAAAGCAACGCGGAGATAGGCGAGCGTGCGCGGCATGTGCTTGAGATAGCCCGGTTTTCCGTCGCGCTGCAGCAGACGCACCCACAATCCCGCAAGCTTGCAATTGCGTTGCGCCGACATGATCGCCCAGCTTTTCAGGAAGGAAGCCTCGTCGAAGCCTCCCTGGCTGCGGCGGATGTCGAGATAACCGTCCATCAGTTCGCGGAACAGCGGCGGTTCGATGGTAACGCGGGCGTCCTGGGCGATCGAGGCGAGATCGTAGGATGTCGGCCCGATCATCGCGTCCTGGAAATCGATGAGACCGATCTTTTGCACGCCCTGCTTTTCGCCGCGCCAGATGATGTTGGGCGAGTGGAAGTCGCGAAGCAGGAGGTTCTTTTCTGCCTCCGCAAGCTGATCGATCAGCGCGTCCCAGATCGAGAGATACTCGTCGCGCTCGGCTTCGGCCGCGGCCGCGCCGCCGCGCTTCCATGGCAGATGCCAGTCGAGCAGCAGGCGCGCTTCCATCTTCATGGCCGTCCGGTCGAAATCCGGAATGTGATGGATGTGGTCCTTTCCGGCTGGAATCTCCTGCGGGATCTGCATGCCATGCAGCCGCGCCAGGCAGGCGACGCTTTCGCGGTAGCGCTCGACGATCGGCAGACCGGCGGCATCGAGAACGCCCTCGGTGCCCAGATCCTCGATCAGCAGGATACCCTGCGGATAATCGACGCCGTAAATTTCGGGCGTCGCAAAGCCGCGCTCGCGCAGCGCATCGGCAATGGCGACGAAGGGATAGGCGTTTTCGGCGAGATGCGCGACTTTCGGATAGGGTTTGCCGTCCAGAACTGGAGGCCCTTCGGGGAGCGGCGGCCAGTCCATCAGGATCTTCCTGCCGCCGGTGGCCGGATAGACCGCTTCATAGGCGCGCAGCGATGCATCGCCGGTCAGGAACCGGCGGCTGGCCGTCTCATAGCCGAGACCACCAAGAAACGTGCGGATCGCCAGCACGCGCTCAATCCGCTCTGCTTTCTTTTCCGGTGCCGTGATCGTCACGCGGCGTCCTTGGCCTTCGTGCTCAAGCGCTAGGCCGATGCGATCCTCAGGCATCTCATGACGCGCCATTTCCGGCCATTCGACGAGACAGATACCGTTTTGCAGCGCTTCGTCGAAGCCGAGCTCTTCCAGCTCCGATCCGTCGGCGAGACGATAGAGATCGAAATGCGAGACGGGAATTCTGATGTCGTAGGACTGAACCAGCGTGAAGGTTGGGCTCGGCACTTCGAGGCGCGGATCATCGGCGATAGCGCGGATCATCGCCCGCGCCAGCGAGGATTTTCCGGCGCCGAGATCGCCTGAGAGCGTCAGGCAATCGCCGGCTTTCAGGGCGAGCGCCAAATCTTCGCCGAGGCGGATCGTTGCCGCTTCGTCTGCCAGGAACAGGGAGATTGGCGCGCCGCTGGCGGTCATTCGGCGGCTGCGATGGCGCGCGGCAAGTTCACCGATGGAATCCGGCAAACGACCGTTGTGCCGCGGCCCGGCTTGCTGTCGATCGTGACCTTGCCGTTATGCAAGCTGACGAAGCTATCGACGATCGAGAGGCCAAGGCCGGCTCCGCCGCGCTTGCCGCTTTTCGCGCCCGTGGCGAAGCGGTCGAAAACCGTCGCGATCATCTCCTGCGAGATGCCGGGGCCGCGGTCGGCAACCGAGAAGACGAAATCCGTGCCTTCGCGATGGCATTCGAGCGCGATCGCCGCGCCCTCCGGCGAGAAGTTCGCTGCATTCGACAGGAGCTTCAGCAGGATCTGCTTCAGGCGCTGTGGATCGGCGACGATCGTGCCGAGCTGCGCCGGAGCGGTGATCTCGAGTGTTACGCCGCTTTCCTGCAGCCGGTCGGCGATCTGCATCGAGACGTCGTCCAGCAGGTCGCTGAGATCGATCTCGGAATAGTTCAGCCGCATGATCCCGGCATCGACGGTCGCCAGATCGAGAATGTCGTTCACCAGCGTCAGCAGCACCGACGACGAGGTGGCGATATGATCGATATACTCGGCCTGCCGGTCGTTCAGCGGGCCGACGCCCGGCGTGCGCAGCAGGTCGGTAAAGCCGATGATGTTGGTCAGCGGCGAGCGCAGTTCGTAGGAAACATGCTGGACGAAATCGTTCTTCAGCTCGTCCGCCTTGCGCAGCGCTTCGTTCTTTTCGGTCAGGGCCCGCTCGGCGCGCACCGCATCCGTCATGTTGACAAAGGTCAGCATGGTCTGGGCGTTCGGCAGCGGAATGACGGCATAGTCAAGAACGAGGCCAGAGAAGAGCTCAAGCGTTCCCTGGCTCGACCGGCGCTCGTCGTCGAAGCTGGTGATCAGCTCGGCAAAGGTTTTCCAGCCATCCGGTCGGTCATAGGATTGCACGCAGGCCTCGCCGACGGCGCGGATATGCGTGCCGGGCTTGGCTTCGGCTTCGGTGATGCCCCAGAGCACACGGAAGGCCGGATTTGCAAGACGAACCCTGCCATCGGCGCCAAACACCGCGACACCCTCGGAGAGGTGGTCGATGGTCTCGCCCTGAACCTTCACCAGTGTGTTGTAACGGGTCTCGAGATCGACCTGTTCGGTCAGGTTTTCGAACACCCAGGTTGCGCCACCCTGCGGATGCGCAGTCGCGAAGACGCGCAGCGTCTGGCCATTCGGCAGGTGCCAGACGTCGGATTTGGTGTCGAGCGAGCGATAGACGGCCAGCGCCGTATCCTTCCAGCTCTTCCAGTTCAGCTGGTCGGGCAGCTTCTTCGCCACCCGCAGTCGCTCGAGAAGCTCGGCATTGTCAGGCTTGCGCTCGAGGAAGGCGATATCGAGCTCCCAGAGGGTCACGAAAGCCTGGTTATAAAACTGCAGCCGCTGGTCGCCGTCGAAGATCGCGACGGGCGTCGCCAGATGATCGAGCGTTTCGGCATGGCTCTTCAGCGTCCGCTCGAGCTCGGCGCGAACGGCTTCGGCATCCGACACGTCGATGGCAATACCCGCGGAACCGCTCGGTACCTTGACGTCGACGACGTCGAAGAAGGTCCGGTTGCCATGGACCACGGTGGAAATCTTGTCGTGGAACGGCGATTCCGGCGTTGCCGTGGCGCGGATGCGCTCGCGGGCGACGGTCGTCAGGATTTCGCGGCTCTCATTGATTGCCTGCTGCGGCGTCGTCGCCTCGACGGCATCGCCATAGGCCTGGTTCACCCAGGTCAGGCGGCCGTCGGTATCGCGCTGCCATGCCGGCAGGTCGATCGCGTCGAGCAGGTTCTGGAAGGCTGAAATCGACGACATCAGCCGGTCGCGCTCGATCTTCAGTTCGGCAAGTTCGGCGCGCAGATTGTTGAGCGCAACGAAGCGCACGAAGGCGCGGCCGCCGGAAACCCGGCCCTGCGCTTCGAGGATTTCATCGCGATTGGTCTCGACGACCATATCGAAGCTCTGCGCCGCCTCGCGCAGCCGGTCGATGGCGCGGTCGAGTTCGGAGGCCGAGCGTGGCTTCAGCCACAGGCCGAATGCCAGGAATTCATTGTCCTGCGGCGCCCCGGTTTCGGCCGGCAGCTGGCCCAGCAGTTCGGGCCGCTCATTGCCGTCCCAGATGACGATGCGGCGGTTCTTGTCGGCGATCAGCGCTTGGTACTGGGAAATTCGCTGCTGCGCATCGGACAGAGCCGTTCGCATCTCGCGGCTTTCTGTCTCGATATTGCCGCGCTGGCGCACTGACCACAGTGTCGAGAGCAGGGCGGCCGAAATCACGCCGATGACGACGGATACGCCGACGACCTGAGACGAGGTGAAGAGGTGGGCCGATGCCGCCGCTTCCGACTCGACCTGAGCCATGACGGGGCGTGCGAGCGCAGAAATCGCGGTACCGCCGGCGCATATCTGCGCCAGTCGCATGAGCGATCCCTTTCCTTGCTTTACGGCCCGCCCGGCCGCCGCAAGTGTATCGTTTTGTGCTGCCGCTCTCAGGTGGGCTTCCGGCCGAACGCCGTCATCCACCTGTCCCGGCAGGCTTTTTTCTTCTTCCGGCATCCCCGGTCTGTCTCCGTCTTTCAATGTGCCGCATCACGACAAGACATCCCATTTTCGGGCAAACGGACGAGTCCGGGCCACGAATCGAGTTCTAAAACAATACTTCGGATGGGATTCAGCGGGAAGGTAGGAGGCAAAAAAATAAGGGCGCCGCAAATGTCAATGCGGCGCCCATCAAGATGTTGTGGATAGTCGAGATACGATTAGTATCTGTAGTGGTCAGCCTTGAACGGACCCTGCGGCTTTACGCCGATATAGGCAGCCTGTTCTTCCGAAAGCTGGGTCAGCTTGACGCCGAGCTTGCCGAGGTGAAGACGGGCGACCTTCTCGTCGAGGTGCTTCGGCAGGATGTAGACCTGGTTGGAATACTGCTCCGGCTTGGTGAAGAGTTCGATCTGTGCCAGCGTCTGGTTGGTGAAGGATGCCGACATGACGAAGGACGGATGGCCGGTGGCGTTGCCGAGGTTCAAGAGGCGGCCTTCCGACAGCAGGATGATGCGGTTGCCCTTCGGGAACTCGATCAGGTCGACCTGCGGCTTGACGTTGGTCCACTTGAGGTTACGCAGCGCGGCAACTTCGATTTCGTTGTCGAAGTGGCCGATATTGCCGACGATCGCCATGTCCTTCATCGCACGCATGTGGTCGATGCGGATGACGTCCTTGTTGCCGGTCGTGGTGATGAAGATGTCGGCCGAAGATACGACGTCTTCGAGCAGAACCACTTCATAGCCGTCCATGGCGGCCTGCAGGGCGCAGATCGGGTCGGCCTCGGTAACCTTGACGCGGGCGCCGGCGCCGGAGAGCGAAGCGGCAGAACCCTTGCCGACGTCGCCGTAACCGCAGACGACGGCAACCTTGCCGGCCATCATGACGTCGGTACCGCGGCGGATACCGTCAACCAGCGACTCCTTGCAGCCGTACTTGTTGTCGAACTTCGACTTGGTGACGGAGTCGTTGACGTTGATTGCCGGGAACGGCAGCAGGCCCTTGGCATGCAGCTGGTACAGGCGGTTGACGCCCGTGGTGGTTTCCTCGGTGACACCCTTGATCGCGTCGCGCTGCTTGGTGAACCAGCCCGGAGAAGCGGCGAGGCGCTTCTTGATCTGGGCGAAAAGGATCTCTTCTTCTTCCGAATGCGGGTTCGACAGCACGTCTTCACCGGCTTCGGCGCGGGCACCGAGCAGGATGTACATGGTCGCATCGCCGCCGTCGTCGAGGATCATGTTGGAGAAGCCGCCGTCGGCCCACTGGAAGATCTTGTCGGTGTAGGTCCAGTAATCTTCGAGGGACTCGCCCTTGATCGCGAAGACCGGGATGCCGGCAGCGGCGATCGCGGCGGCGGCGTGGTCCTGCGTCGAGAAGATGTTGCACGAAGCCCAGCGGACTTCGGCGCCGAGCGCCACCAGCGTCTCGATGAGAACAGCCGTCTGGATCGTCATGTGCAGCGAGCCGGTGATGCGCGCGCCCTTCAGCGGCTGCGACTTGCCGAATTCTTCGCGGCTGGACATCAGTCCCGGCATTTCGGTTTCGGCGATCGTAATTTCCTTACGGCCGAAATCTGCGAGGGCGATATCGGCGACGACATAATCTTTTTCAGTGCTCATAGAGGTCTCCAGGCTGAAAAGCGTGTCAATAAATCAAAAGTGCGCAATGGGCGCAGCAGAGCGCGTGCGGTCTGCACGGCCATGCTTGCCGTTTAGCAGGCTTCTTGTGGGAAGGCAATAAGGATATAAAGAAGTCTTTATATGTTTATATCTCGGCGATTTCTTAGATTTCTTCGCCGAATTTGTTCTGGATCAGCTGATCCAGCGCCTCGAGCGCTTCGGTGGCCTGGTTGCCGCTGGCGGTCACCAGCACCGTCGAGCCGGGGCTCGCTGCCAGCATCATCAGCCCCATGATCGAGGTCCCGCCCACCGTCATCCCGTCTTTCGACACGGTGATCGTCGCATCGAACGTATCGACCATCTGGACGAATTTCGCCGAGGCGCGGGCGTGCAGGCCGCGCTTGTTGATGATGAGGAGTTCCCGGGAGAGCTGCGTCGTGGTCATGAAGGCCCGTTATTTACCGCTGAGAACGCGGCTCGCGACGTTGATATACTTGCGGCCGGCTTCCGAAGCCTCGGCCAGGGCCTTTTCCATATTGTTCTCGCCGCGAACGCCGGCGAGCTTGATAAGCATCGGCAGGTTCATGCCGGCGATCACTTCGGTGTGGCCGCTGCTCATCACGGAAATTGCCAGATTGGAAGGGGTCCCGCCGAACATGTCGGTGAGGATCACCACGCCATGACCGTCATCGGCGCCGGCGACTGCCTGGAGAATGTCCTGCCGCCTCTGATCCATATCGTCTTCGGGGCCGATGCAGACCGTCTCGATGAATTTCTGAGGACCTACGACGTGCTCGACAGCATGACGAAACTCTTCAGCCAGCTTGCCATGAGTGACAAGCACAAGTCCGATCATGATTTAACTGCTCCCAATGGCATATCAACGGCGGCCCCAATATCGCAATGCAACAATCGCGTCCACCGGTGGGGGCACATCTTGGCGATCAAAAACCGAAGTGCAAGACAAAAATGCAGCGATACGGGGCGATTCCGGCGGTTTCAGCGGCATTCCAATCCGATTTCAGGCGCCTTTGCCATCAAAATTGCGAGAGGTACGGATGTATTCGCAAGAAGCCGGATCACCGGCAGTGCAAAGCCTTCGGCAACTTCGATCTGCTCGTTGTCGGGCGGCAGCCGGTCGGGTCCGGAAACGCTGGCAGGAAGGATCGCAAAGTGCATCACCGCTTCAGGGATACTCTCGAGCGAAACGATGCCGGTGCCGCGCAATTCTATCAGTCCGGCAATCGAATCCGGGCGCTTGGCGATGATCGCGCCGCCACGATGTTCGACAAAGACCTGGTCGTCGGCAACGAGCATCGCGGGCAGGCCGAGACGCCGGGCTTCCGTCAGGCAGGTAAAGGCAAGCATCGATTTGCCCCAGCCCGAGGGGCCGGCAAACATCAGCCCGGTTTGGTTGATCCGGATCGCCGTTGCGTGAACGTTGACCGGCGGCGCCATCAGCTATGCGCGTCCGCGGGCAGGGCAAGGATGAACCGCGCGCCAAGGATCTCGGCGCTTTCGGCATCGATGATGTTCTCTGCCCTGAGCGAGCCGCCATGCGCCTCGGCAATCTGGCGGCTGATCGACAGGCCGAGACCGGAATTCTGGCCGAAACCTTCGGATTCCGGGCGATCAGTATAGAAGCGCTCGAAGATGCGGTCGATATTCTCAGCCTGGATGCCGGGGCCGTTGTCTTCGATATAGACGAGGCAGCGCGAGCGTGTCCGCACGAGCCGGACGATGATCCGTCCGCCTTCCTGCGGCACGAAAGAGCGGGCATTCTCGATCAGGTTGGTCACGATTTGGCCGATGCGCAGGTCATGACCATTGACGACGAAGCGGGTCTTCACCCCCGGCTTACGCTCGATCACCAGCTCGATATGCACGTCCTTGTTCTTGCTGCGGATCTGCCGGGAGACCTCCACGAGATCGGTGAGGAACTTCTCCAGATCGACCGAACGGGCATCAACGCGCGCCAGTTCGGCATCGAGCCGCGAGGCGTCGGAAATGTCACTGATCAGGCGGTCGAGGCGGCGGACGTCGTGCTGGATGACATCCATCAGCCGCTTCTTGGAATCATCGGACTTGGCCAAAGGCAAGGTCTCGACAGCGCTGCGAAGCGAGGTCAGCGGGTTCTTGAGCTCGTGGCTGACATCGGCGGCGAAACTCTCGATCGCATCGATACGGTCGTAGAGCGCCGTGGTCATTTCGCGCAGCGCGATCGACAGGTTACCGATTTCATCCTGGCGGGCCGAGAAATCCGGAATTTCCTCGCGCTCCTTGGCCCCACGGCGGACGCGGATCGCGGCGGCCGAGAGGCGGCGCAGCGGATTGGCGATCGTTGAAGAGAGAACGAGCGACAAGAGCACGTTGACGAGCGTGGCAACGCCAAAGACGCGCATGATCGCCAGGCGCTCGGCGTGAACGATATTGTCGATATCGCCGGCCTGGGTCGACAGAAGAAGGACGCCGAGAACCGCACGGAAACGCTGGACGGGCACCGCGACCGAAACGATCAGCTCGCCTTTCTCGGTGGTGCGAACGACCGCGCCGCGCACGCCGGTCAGCGCATTCATCACCTCGGGATAGATCGAACCGTCACCGCCGGGCGCTTCCTTATAGACCGGCAGATTGCCGGGCTGCAGTGCCTTGTTGAACAGTGTTGTAAACCATTCGCCCCAGGTCTGCTTCTCTTCCTCGACCGGCGGCAGGTCGAAACGCAGCACCTGGCCGCGGGAATAGAGATGACGGGAATCGAGCAGCAGGTTGGCGTCGGCATCGAAGATGCGGGCGCGCGTGCGGGTCGGCGAGATCAGCCGGCGCAGAACCGGCGCCACCTTTTCCGGATCGATCGGGAATTCCAGATCTTCGTCGTTCGGAACCGGCGTGATGCTCTGTCCCGCCTGCAGCTCCAACAGCTTCTGCGGGTCGATGGTGATCGAGTTGGTATCGACGGAGGCCGATGCCGAGACGGCGCCAGCAATGATTTCGCCCTGCGTGAGCAGGCTCTCGACGCGGGCGTCGATCAGGCCTTCTCGAAACTGGTTGAGGTAGAGGATGCCGCCGACGAGAACGAGCAACGCCGCCAGATTGAAGAACAGGATGCGGCGCGTCAGGCTGGAAAAGACGGCATTGCCGAAGATCCGGCGGATGATGGTGAAGGGATGCGACCATCGCCTTCCCCTGACGCGGCGGCCGGTTACGCCATCCGCATCATCCAGATCCCTTTCCTGCACCAACTGTGCCAATGACAGGCCCTTTCGGAGGGCGCGGCCGGAAATGCGGCCAGCGAGCCCTCAACAATAGTCTTGTGCCCCGCCGGAAGGCGTCAGGCTGCTTCGCGGAAGCGGTAACCCACTCCGTAGAGCGTTTCAATCATATCAAAATCGTTGTCGACCATCTTGAATTTCTTGCGCAGCCGCTTGATGTGACTGTCGATCGTGCGGTCATCGACATAGACCTGTTCGTCATAGGCCGCGTCCATCAGCGCATCGCGGCTCTTGACCACGCCTGGACGCTGCGCAAGCGAATGCAGGATCAGGAATTCGGTGACGGTAAGCGTCACCGGCTCGGCCTTCCAGGTGCAGGTATGGCGCTCTTGATCCATGACCAGCTGTCCACGCTCCAGCGAGCGGGCCGGCTGCGCGACGCCGGGCTTCGGCGCGGTACCGGTGCCTGCAGCGGCCGCGGCTTCGCGACTCGAGGCGCGGCGCAGCACGGCGCGAACGCGCTCGACCAGCAGGCGCTGCGAGAACGGCTTGGTGATGAAGTCGTCGGCGCCCATCTTCAGGCCGAAGAGCTCGTCGATCTCTTCATCCTTGGAGGTCAGGAAAATGACAGGCATGTCGGATTTCTGTCGCAGGCGGCGCAGCAGCTCCATCCCGTCCATACGCGGCATCTTGATATCGAAGATGGCGAGTTGCGGCGGGCGGGCGATAAGACCATCAAGGGCCGAAGCGCCATCCGTGTATGTCTCGACCTTATATCCTTCGGCCTCCAGTGCGATCGACACTGAGGTGAGGATGTTGCGGTCGTCGTCAACGAGCGCGATTGTCGGCATGGTGTTCGTCTCCGTCATCTATGCGCATCTCCCGGAATTTTTGATGTCCCCAGGCGGCCTCTCCGGCCGGATGCGCTTATGGAGGATAAAGGTGGAACAAATTGTGGCAAAGATAAAGGGGAGGATTGCCGGATTATTCGAGCCGCAATCAAGGGTGGTGCGACAAACTGAACCAAACTCATCAGTTCAAACGATTTAAAAATAGCGAGAGTAATTTAAATCGATTAATTATTTGATATCGTTACCTTTTTTGAATTACACCGTATTGCTTTTTAAAATTCCCCACCTTAGGTTCGCGTCAGTTTTAACGGCTTGATGCCTCAGTAAAGGGAAAAGCGATGGAAACGTTCGGAGTTCATAACCCGGCGGTAGCGCTGGCGACGATTGGTTTGGAGAGCGCAGCAAGCGTTCGCTATAACTTTACCGCCGCCTCTCTTTACGAGGAGGCGATTCGCCGTGGAGAAGCCGAACTCACCGCCCAGGGCGCGCTCCGCGCATTGACCGGCCAGCACACCGGCCGCTCGCCGCGCGACAAGTTCGTCGTCCGCGATGCCAATACCGAGACGCAGATCTGGTGGGACAACAACAAGCCGATGTCGCCGGAGCATTTCGCCGTGCTGCACGCCGACATGCTGGCTCATGCGAAGGGCAGGGAGCTTTTCGTTCAGGACCTGATCGGCGGTGCCGATGCCGGTCATGCGCTGCCGTCGCGCGTCGTCACCGAATTCGCCTGGCACTCGCTGTTCATCCGCAACCTGCTGATACGTCCGGAACTCGAAGCGCTGAAAACCTTCGTGCCGAAGCTGACGATCATCGATCTGCCGAGCTTCAAGGCCGATCCGGAGCGCCACGGCTGCCGCACGGAGACCGTCATCGCCTGCGATCTCACCAAGGGTCTCGTGCTGATCGGCGGCACGTCCTATGCCGGCGAAATGAAGAAGTCGGTCTTCACCGTTCTCAACTACTTGCTCCCGGCCAAGGGCGTCATGCCGATGCACTGCTCGGCCAATGCCGGCCCGGATGGCGACAGCGCGGTCTTCTTCGGCCTGTCGGGTACCGGCAAGACAACGCTTTCGGCCGATCCGGCCCGTACGCTGATCGGTGACGACGAGCATGGCTGGGGCGAAAACGGCATCTTCAATTTCGAAGGCGGCTGCTATGCCAAGACCATCCGTCTGTCGGCAGAAGCCGAGCCGGAAATCTACGCGACGACGCAGCGCTTCGGCACCGTTCTGGAAAACGTCGTGCTCAACGACCAGCGCGAGCCGGATTTCGACGATGGCTCGTTGACGGAAAATACCCGTTGCGCCTACCCGCTCGATTTCATTCCGAACGCTTCGAAAACCGGCCTTGCCGCGCATCCGAAGACGATCATCATGCTGACCGCCGATGCCTTCGGCGTCATGCCGCCGATTGCCCGCCTGACGCCTGAACAGGCCATGTACCACTTCCTGTCCGGCTACACCGCAAAGGTCGCCGGTACCGAAAAGGGCGTTACCGAGCCCGAAGCGACCTTCTCGACCTGCTTCGGCGCCCCCTTCATGCCGCGTCATCCGGCGGAATACGGCAACCTCCTGAAGGAGCTGATCGGCCGTCACGGCGTCGAATGCTGGCTGGTCAACACCGGCTGGACCGGCGGCGCATACGGCACCGGCAAGCGCATGCCGATCAAGGCGACGCGCGCACTGCTGGCCGCGGCTCTCTCGGGCGAACTCGCCAAGGCTGACCTGCGCACCGACACAAACTTCGGCTTTGCCGTTCCGGTTTCCGTCGCTGGCGTCGACAACGGCATTCTCGACCCGCGCTCGACCTGGGCCGATGCTGCAGCCTACGACCGCCAGGCCGAAAAGCTCGTCGGCATGTTCATTGCCAACTTCGCCAAGTTCGAAGACCATGTCGATGGTGGGGTGCGCGACGCAGCACCGGGCCTGAAGATCGCTGCAGAGTAATCTAAACGGCTGATGATTCACGTGAAACCCGGCGGGAAACTGCCGGGTTTTTCTTTGCGTGTTCCAAAATCACGGCCGATGTGAGATAGGTCTCGCATGGCCAGCGACGCGCTCTTCATCAATGACAGGATCACCATCGCTGGATGGGAGCTGACGGAACAGTTCGTTCTGGCGGGCGGCCCCGGCGGGCAGAACGTCAACAAGGTCTCGACCGCAGTCCAGCTGTTCTTCAATATCGAGAATTCGCCGTCGCTGCCTGAGCGCGTCAAGGCGAACGCGGTCAAGCTTGCCGGAAGGCGCATGTCGAAAGACGGCGTGCTAATGATCGAGGCAAGCCGCTTCCGCAGTCAGGACCGCAATCGCGAGGATGCGCGCGAACGCCTGAAGGAGCTGGTTCTCGAAGCCGCCAAGCCACCGCCGCCGCCACGCAAGAAGACGAGGCCGACGAAAGGCTCTGTCGAACGCCGCCTCAAGGAAAAATCCGGCCGCTCCGAAGTCAAGAAGATGCGCGGCCGCCCGAGCGGAGACTGATCCATGCTCGAAATCTCCAGCGGCATCCGGCATTTCCCCGGCTATCTCGATCGTGGCCAGCAGGAAACAATGGTCGATACGATCCGCGAGATCGTTTCCGCCGCACCGCTCTTCACGCCTGTCATGCCCGGAACAGGGAAGCCGATGTCGGTCCGCATGAGCAATTGCGGGGAGCTCGGCTGGGTGACGGACAAGGACCGCGGCTACCGCTACCAGCCGGTTCATCCGCTCACCGGCGAACCATGGCCTCCGATCCCGCCGGAACTTCTCGATATCTGGACCGCCGTCTCCGGCTATCCGCTGCCGCCGCAGGCCTGCTTGATCAACTTCTACTCCGACGACGCCAAGATGGGTCTACACCAGGACAAGGACGAGCAGGATCTCAAGGCGCCCGTCGTCTCGATCTCCCTCGGCAACAGCTGCCTCTTCCGCATCGGCGGCACCGCGCGCAACGACCGCACCCAGTCCCTGAAACTCGCCAGCGGCGACGTCATCGTCCTCGGCGGCGAAGGCCGCCTCTGCTTCCACGGCGTGGACCGCATCCATCCGGCGACATCGACGCTCCTTAAAAGCGGCGGCCGGATCAATCTGACGTTAAGGCGTGTAACGCCCTGAATCCGGCTAAAGCTTCCTGAGCGCCACCTGTTCGATCAGGTGGTTCGGGCCCTTGCGCAGGATGAGATCGGCGCGCGGGCGGGTCGGCAGGATGTTCTGACGCAGGTTCTTCAGGTTGATGTTCGCCCAGAGCCCTTCGGCGATGGCGATCGCTTCCTTTTCGCTGATCGAGGCGTAGCGGTGGAAGTAGGAGTTCGGGTCTCGGAAGGCGGTTTCGCGCAGGCGCATGAAGCGGTTCACGTACCAGTTATGGATCTGCTTTTCCTCGGCGTCGATATAGATCGAGAAGTCGAAGAAGTCTGAGACCATCGGCACGATCTTGCCGTCGGCCGGCAGATCGCGCGATTGCAGCACGTTGATGCCTTCGAAGATCAGGATATCCGGCCGGTCGATGATCTTGTATTCGTTCGGGATCACGTCATAGACGAGATGCGAATACACCGGCGCCTTGACGTCTGCCTGCCCCGCCTTGATCGCCGAGAGGAAGCGCAGGATCGCGCCGGTGTCGTAGCTTTCTGGGAAACCCTTGCGCTGCATCAGGTTTTCGCGTTCCAACACCGCGTTCGGATGCAGGAAGCCGTCAGTCGTGATCAGGTCGACCTTCGGGCTCGACGGCCAGCGGCGCAGCAGCTCTTTCAGGACACGAGCCGTCGTCGACTTGCCGACCGCGACCGATCCGGCGATGCCGATAACGAAGGGCGTCTTGGCGACGCCCTCGAGATTGAGGAAGCGGTTGCGCTGTTCGAAGAGCAGTTGCGAGGATTCGACATGCGAGGACAGCAGGCGCGACAGCGAAAGGTAGATGCGCCTGACTTCGTCGAGGTCGATCGGGTCGCCCATCGAGCGCAGCCGCGTCACTTCCTCGCCGGTCAGCGTCAGCGGCGTATCGGCGCGGAACTTCGCCCATTCCTCGGAAGAAAAGAAGTGATAGGGCGAATAGGAATTCGCCTGGAAGTGATCGAGCGCCTCGGGCGCCCCGATGATTTGCGACACGATACTCATGAACTCTGCCGGCTGGCCTTTTCCTTGAGGCCGGATTGAGCGGTCCGCCGCTCAAGTTCGGCCATGACATCCTGCAACGGAATGCCTGCAATCTTCAATACGACCAAAAGGTGATAGAGGACATCGGCCGACTCGTAGGTCAGGTTGGTCCGGTCGTTGGTGACGGCGGCCATGACAGCCTCGATCGCCTCCTCGCCAAGCTTCTTCGCCGCCTTCGGCTGACCCGCAGAAACCAGCTTCGCTGTCCAGGATTCGTCCGGTGAGGCCTTCGACCGCTCGTCGACGATCTTTTCCAGATCGGAAAGGGAAAATCCGCTCATTTTATCGCTTTCACTCAGTCGAGCCGCATCGCAATGCCGTGGGATGACATATAGCGCTTTGCCTCGCCGACGGAATAGGTGCCAAAGTGGAAGATCGAGGCGGCAAGCACGGCCGTCGCATGGCCATCCTTCACCCCGGCAACGAGATCGTCGAGATTGCCGACGCCGCCGGAGGCGATGACGGGAACGCGCACGCTGTCGGCGATCGCCCGCGTCAGCTCCAGATCGTAGCCTATCTTCGTGCCGTCGCGGTCCATCGAAGTGACCAGAAGTTCGCCGGCGCCGCGGGCAACCATCTTTTGCGCGAATTCGACCGCATCGATGCCGGTCGCGTTGCGGCCGCCGTGCGTGTAGATCTCCCAGGCGCTGAGATTATCCTGGCCGACAGCCTGCGTGCGGCGGCGCTTGGCATCGATCGATACGACGATGCACTGGTCGCCGAACTTGTCGGCGGCTTCGGCGACGAAATCAGGATTGTTCACCGCTGCCGAATTGATCGAGACCTTGTCGGCGCCGCAGAGCAGCAGCTTGCGGATATCGGCGATGGTGCGCACACCGCCGCCGACGGTCAGCGGCATGAAGCACTGTTCGGCTGTGCGCGAGACGACGTCGAAGATCGTGTCGCGATTGTCTGAGGAAGCGGTGATGTCGAGGAAGCAGAGCTCGTCGGCACCGGCGGCATCATAGGCCTTCGCGGCCTCAACCGGATCGCCGGCGTCCACGAGGTTGACGAAGTTGACGCCCTTGACGACGCGGCCGTCCTTGACGTCGAGGCAGGGGATAACACGGGCTTTCAGCGTCATTGTGCAATCTCCTTGGCGCGGGCAGCCTTGATCAGCGACAGAGCTTCCGCCGGATCGATACGGCCATCGTAGAGCGCGCGGCCGGAAATTGCGCCTTCCAGCTTGCGGGCATCCGGCTGCAGCATACGCTCGATATCGTCGATCGAAGCGAGGCCACCCGAAGCGATCACCGGGATGGATACGGCTTCGGCAAGCTCCAGCGTCGAGGTCCAGTTGATACCAGCAAGTATGCCGTCGCGATCGATATCGGTATAGATGATGGCGGCAACACCGACGCCTTCGAACTTCTTGGCAAGCTCGATGATGCCGAGCTCCGAGGCTTCGGCCCAGCCCTCGACCGCAACCTTGCCGCCCTTAGCATCGATGCCGACGGCAACGCGGCCCGGAAAGGCCTTGCAGGCCTCGATGACCAGTGCCGGATCGCGAACCGCGACCGTGCCGAGGATGACGCGAGCCAAACCGCGCGACAGCCAGCTCTCGATATGATCGAGCGTCCGGATACCGCCGCCAAGCTGCACCGGGTTCTTCGTCGCCTTGAGGATGGCATCGACGGCAGCGCCGTTGACGCTTTCACCGGCAAAAGCGCCGTTGAGATCGACGACATGCAGCCATTCGAAACCCTGGTCTTCGAAGGCCTTGGCCTGCGCTGCCGGGTCCGGATTGTAGACCGTTGCCTGGTCCATGTCGCCGAGCTTCAGGCGGACGCACTGGCCGTCCTTCAGGTCGATGGCGGGAAAGAGGATCATGATGTCTGTCCTTGCTTCGCGCGAGCCTTATGGCTTCCAGCGCAGGAAATTGGTGATCAGGGCGAGGCCGAGTTTCTGGCTCTTTTCCGGATGGAACTGCGCGCCGGCCATGTTGTCGCGTCCGACAAAGGCGGTCATCGGGCCGCCGTAGTCGGTCGTGGCGATCACATCCGAGGCGTTTTCGGCGTCGAGATGGTAGGAATGGACAAAATAGGCATGCAGTCCGTCGGCACCCGTCGGGATGCCGTCGAAAAGCGGATGCGGGTGCCTGAGATCGAGCGTGTTCCAGCCGATCTGCGGGATCTTCAGCGAGGCATCGTCAGGCGTCATTTCCTTGACGTCGCCGGGGATCCAGCCGAAACCCTGCGTCACCGTCTTTTCGAGGCCGCGCGACGACATCAGCTGCATACCGACGCAGATTCCGAGGAAGGGCTTCGCCTTCTTCTCAACCGCCTCCACCAGCACTTCGGCCATGCCGGGCACGGCATCGAGACCGCGCCGGCAATCGGCATAGGCGCCGACGCCGGGCAGGACGATGCGATCAGCCAAGGCAACCGCTTCCGCCTTGTCGGTCAGGTCGATATGGGCGTCGATGCCCGCCTCGCGGGCGGCGCGTTCAAAGGCCTTCGTTGCCGAGCGCAGGTTGCCGGAACCGTAATCGATAATTGCGACGCGCATCAGCGTCCTCCATCAAAACCAAAGAGACCAAGCGAGGTGGTGTTGCCGTGGCGGCCGGTGGAGCGTTGATGTCGCTCCCATTCCGGTGCCGGCACGCCGTCTTCCTGCGTGATGGTCTCGATATCGGAAAAATAGATGTCTTCCGCCTCGTCGACGGAATCGGCCGAGACGACCGCGTCTTCGTTCCAGCCCTTGGAGGCAAGGTTGCGAATGCGGAAATTCTGGCCCTCAAGCGCAACGATCAGGCTGGCCGCGAGAGAAAGCGCGAAGCCCGCGGGCCAAAGACCCTGGCGCTCCATCATCACGCCGCCGATGGCCTGCACGAGGAAGGCTACGATCGCATGCAGCCAGAGGCGATGCGCCAGCAGCCAGAGCCATGGAAAGAAGAAACCCAGAAACGTGAAGCCGTCGCGGATGACGCGCGTCTTTTCGTGGCTGGCATCCGCTCCGTCAGGGGCAGTCAGAAACAGATAGCTGGAAGTCAATGTCGTCAAGCTCCCTGAAGGGGCTCAGACGAGCGTGCCCTTCGTCGAGGGAACACGGCCCGCCTGTCTCGGATCGATCTCTGTCGCCGTGCGCAGCGCGCGGGCAACGGCCTTGAAGCAGGTCTCTGCAATATGGTGATTGTTGGCACCATAATGGTTGAGCACATGCAAGGTGATGCCGGCGTTCTGCGCGAGCGCCTGGAAGAATTCGCGAACCAGTTCGGTATCGAATGTGCCGATCTTCGGCGCGCTGAAGGAGACGTTCCACACGAGGAAGGGACGGCCGGAAAGATCGAGCGCAGCCTTCGTCATCGTCTCGTCCATCGCCAGGTCGATCGAGGCGTAGCGGGTGATGCCGCGGCGATCGCCGAGCGCTTTCGCAATGGCCTGGCCGATCGCGATCCCGGTGTCTTCGACGGCATGATGATCGTCGACATGCAGGTCGCCCTTGGTCTCGATCTCCATATCGATCAGCGAATGTCGCGACAGCTGGTCGAGCATATGGTCGAAGAAGCCGACGCCCGTCGAAATCTTCGACTTGCCGGTGCCGTCGAGATTGACCGAAACCGAAACCGAAGTCTCGTTGGTCTTGCGGGAAACGGCGCCCGTGCGGCTTGCTGCGGTCTCGGCCATCTGGCTGCTCCATCGGGAATGACGCGGGTTCCATATCAGGCGTTCCCTAAAATATCCAGAAGCGTGGCCGCAGAAAAACCGCACCATTTGCAATCGGCGGAAGCCCACTTACATAGGGCTCAACAGGGCCGGTGAGCGGCCCGCGCAAAACCGCCCGGCCCCCGGGCAAGGATGTTTTATGACAACGATTATCACAGTTCGAAAAGGCGGCAAGGTGGTCATGGCTGGCGACGGCCAGGTGAGCCTTGGCCAGACCGTCATGAAGGGCAATGCCCGCAAGGTTCGCCGCATCGGCAAAGGTGGCGAAGTCATCGCCGGTTTCGCCGGAGCGACCGCCGATGCCTTCACGCTGCTCGAGCGCCTCGAAAAGAAGCTGGAGCAGTATCCGGGCCAGCTGATGCGCGCGGCCGTCGAGCTCGCCAAGGACTGGCGCACAGACAAGTACCTGCGCAATCTCGAAGCCATGATGCTGGTCGCCGACAAGACCGTGACGCTTGCCGTCACCGGCAATGGCGACGTCCTGGAGCCGGAACACGGCACGATGGCGATCGGCTCGGGCGGCAATTTTGCGCTCGCAGCCTCGCTTGCCCTGCTCGATTCCGACAAGTCGGCGGAAGAGGTGGCCCGCAAGGCGCTCGATATCGCCGCCGATATCTGCGTCTACACCAATCACAATATCATCGTCGAAACGCTTGATGCCGATGGCTGAGGACGGACCCCGCTACCATTTCCGCGATGTCGAGGCCGGGGATATCCCCGTGCTGAGCCGGTGGTTCGCCGAGCCGCATGTCGCGAAATGGTGGGACGGGGATCCGCAGCAGAATGCCGAGCACGTCGTCGAAGCGATGGAAAGCATAGAAACGCGGCCAATGATCGTGGAGCTGGAAGGGCGGCCGATCGCCTATCTCCAGCATTACGATCCGCATCTCGAAGACGGCCATCCTTATCAGGATCAGCCGAAAGGCACGCTCGGGCTCGATATTTCCATCGGCATCCCGGCGCTGATCGGCAAGGGTCACGGCAGCGCGATCATTCGCCAGATCGCGTCTGAGCTTTTCGCCGGAGGCACGAAAAGGATCGTCATCGATCCGCATCCGGAAAATCACGCGGCGATCCGCGCCTATGAGAAAGCCGGCTTTCGCTATCTCGACACAAGAACATCCATCTATGGTCCCGCCCATTTCATGGTGCTGGACGCAAACCAGGAAACGGATTTGCAATGACCAACTTTTCTCCCCGTGAGATCGTATCCGAACTCGATCGTCATATTATCGGCCAGCACGACGCCAAGCGCGCCGTCGCGATCGCGCTGCGCAATCGCTGGCGCCGCCAGCAGCTCGATGAGAGCCTGCGGGACGAAGTCATGCCGAAGAACATCCTGATGATCGGCCCGACCGGCGTCGGCAAAACCGAAATCTCCCGCCGTCTCGCCAAGCTCGCCGGTGCGCCCTTCATCAAGGTCGAAGCCACCAAATTCACCGAAGTCGGTTATGTCGGCCGTGATGTGGAGCAGATCATCCGCGATCTCGTCGAGATCGGTATCGGCCTGGTGCGCGACAAGAAGCGCGCCGAAGTCGAATCCAAGGCGCATATGAGCGCCGAAGAGCGCGTGCTCGATGCGCTGGTCGGCGCCACCGCATCGCCCGCGACCCGTGACAGCTTCCGCAAGAAGCTCCGCAGTGGCGAGCTCGACGACAAGGAAATCGACATTGAGGTTGCCGATACCGGTTCGGGCATGGGCGGTTTCGAAATTCCTGGCATGCCGGGGGCCAATATCGGCGTGCTGAACCTCTCCGATATGTTCGGCAAGGCCATGGGCGGCCGCACCAAGAAGGTCCGCACGACCGTCAAGGCCTCCTACACCGATCTGATCCGCGATGAATCCGACAAGCTGATCGACAATGAAGTCATCCAGCGCGAGGCTGTTCGCTCGGTCGAGAACGACGGCATCGTCTTCCTCGACGAGATCGACAAGATCGCCGCCCGCGATGGCGGCATGGGTGCCGGCGTCTCCCGCGAAGGCGTGCAGCGCGACCTGCTGCCGCTCGTCGAAGGAACGACGGTTTCCACGAAATATGGTCCGGTTAAAACCGACCACATCCTGTTCATCGCCTCGGGCGCCTTCCACGTCGCCAAACCATCGGATCTCCTGCCGGAATTGCAGGGCCGCCTGCCGATCCGCGTCGAGCTTCGTCCGCTCAGCAAGGAAGACTTCCGCCGTATCCTGACGGAAACCGAGGCCAGCCTCATCCGCCAGTACCGCGCGCTGATGCAGACCGAGGAACTGAGCCTCGACTTCACCGACGGTGCGATCGATGCGCTCGCCGATGTCGCGGTTCACTTGAACTCGACGGTCGAGAATATCGGTGCCCGCCGCCTGCAGACGGTGATGGAGCGCGTTCTGGACGAAATCTCGTTCAACGCGCCGGATCGCGGCGGCAGTGCCGTGACCATCGACGCGAATTACGTCCGGGAGCATGTCGGCGATCTCGCCAACAACACCGACCTCTCGCGCTTCATCCTTTAAATTTCTCAATGCGCGAAATGCTTTGCGTTCCGCGCAAGAGATTTTGATGATCAAACCCTCGACAGCGGGCCTTTTACTTTCTAGTGAAAGGCCCGTTTTCTTTGCTGGCGCGGGCTTTATTCGGACAAGATTGTGGTCCAGTCACGCGCTCGCAGCCAGGGACCATGAACTCGACAGGATAGCGGATCGTGCGACGCCTTTTGACATGCCTTCTCATTGCCGTTGCGGCTTTCACTTCGGCACCGGCCTATGCCATGCAGACCGTTCCGCCGGGCAACCGCAACGTCGAGCAGCCGCCGATCCCGGGCGCTTCCGTCCGCCGTACCAAGGGTACCAAGACCACCTTTGACCGTAAGTACGAGAAGGTCTACGAGCTCCTGTCGAGCGATCACGAGCTGATGGGCAAGATCCGCAAGACGGCGGCCGCCTACGGCATCGAGCCGATCCATATCATCGGTGCGCTGGTCGGCGAGCACACCTACAATGTCGACGCCTACGACCGCCTGCAGTCTTACTACGTCAAGGCCGCATCCTATGCCGGTGAAAGCTTCCGCTTTGCCTATGACGGCGAGGATGTCGACACCTTCATCGACCGGCCGGAATTTGCCGGATGCAACGGCAAGAGCGATTCCTACCAGCTCTGGAGCTGCCGAGAGGATGTCTGGGAAACCGACTTCCGCGGCAAGACGGTTGGCGGCAAGAAGTTTCCCGACAATCGCTTCAGCGCCGTATTCTTCCAGCCTTTCTATGCCGGGCAGACCTTCGGTCTTGGCCAGATCAATCCGCTGACGGCGCTGATGCTGTCTGATCTCGTCACCCGCGTTTCGGGCTATCCGAAGCTCAGCGAGAAGGATGCGAGCGGCGTCTACAAGGCGATCATGCAGCCGGATATTTCTCTGGCCTTCGTCGCTGCATCGGTCAGAACCTCGATCGACGACTACAAGCGGATTGCCGGCATGGATATCTCGGATAATCCCGGCCTGACGGCGACGCTCTACAATGTCGGCAATTCCCGCCAGCGTGCCGCAGCCCTTGCAGCGAAGAACCACGGCGGTGCGACAGTTTGGCCGGAAGAGAACTATTACGGCTGGCTGATCAACGACAAGCTGGACGAGTTGAAGGCCCTCAACTAGTCTTCTGCCTTGCCGGGAAGGCGTAAATCTTCCACGAAAGGCTGCAATATCATGGACATGCGTCCTGATCCCTTCGTTCCACCCGCGCCGGTGCCGCGCACCGTGCCACCGTCACGGCTGGAAATCATCCGGACCATCCTGCGCAATCCGCTGGAGCTGTGGGGCGAGCCGTCCTACACGCTGCCCTGGATCAAGACACGTTTCTTCCGCGACAGCACGATCATCGTCAATGATCCCGGCCTCATCAAATATGTGCTGGTCGACAACGCTTCGAACTACCGGATGTCCGATATCCGCCAGCTGGTGCTGCGGCCGATCCTGCGCGATGGTCTGCTGACTGCCGAAGGCCAGGTCTGGAAGCGCTCGCGCAAGGCCGTCGCACCCGTCTTCACCCCGCGGCACGCCAAGGGTTTTGCCGGGCAGATGCTGCGCCAGTCTGAGCTCTATGCCGAGAAATACGACGGCGGCGGCAGCTTCGATATCGCCACCGATATGACCGAGCTCACCTTCGCGATATTGGCTGACACGCTCTTCTCCGGCGAGATCGCCTCGTCGTCGGACAATTTCGCCGATGAAGTCAATGCGCTCCTGCATCGCATGGGCCGCGTCGATCCGATGGATCTGATGCGCGCGCCGTCCTGGGTGCCGCGCGTGACCCGCATCGGCGGCCAGAAGATCCTCGATCAGTTCCGCAACATGGTCCACAAGACCATGGATCTGCGCCTTGAGTAGATGCGCGCCGACCGCGCTACTGCCCCCGAGGATTTCCTGACGCTTTTGCTCGAGCAGGCGGGTCCCGATGGCCTGACGAATGAGGAGATCGAGGACAACATCCTGACCTTCATCGGCGCCGGGCATGAGACGACGGCCCGCGCGCTCGCCTGGACGCTCTATTGCATCGCCAACAGCCCGCATATCCGCGACGCGATGGAGGAGGAGATCGATCGCGTTCTTGCCGGTGGCGCGGAGCCGGTCGAATGGCTCGATCTGATGCCGGTGACAAGGGCTGCTTTCGAGGAAGCGCTCCGGCTTTATCCGCCCGCGCCCTCGATCAACCGGGCCGCCATCGCCGACGACAGCTGGACCGATGCAAAGGGAGAGCGCGTCGATATCCATGCCGGCATGACGGTCTTGATCATGCCCTGGACGTTGCATCGCCACGAACTCTATTGGGAAAAGCCGCGGGCCTATATGCCCGAGCGTTTTCTGCCCGAAAACCGCGGCAAGATCGGCCGCTTCCAGTTCCTGCCGTTCGGCGCCGGTCCACGCGTCTGCATCGGCGCCACCTTCGCGTTGCAGGAGGCGGTTATTGCGCTCGCGGTGCTGATGAGGCGCTTCCGCTTCGATATCACCGAGAAAACCAATCCCTGGCCGGTGCAGAAACTGACGACGCAGCCGCAGAATGGCCTGCCGATGCGGGTCACGCCCCGCACTCTTTCCGGTCAGGCATAAATCTTTCTAACTATTGCAGAATTGACTATGAATGAAAGCCGCGCAAAGTGGCAGCATGAAACGTATGCCGTCCGCCGGAGGAACATCACATGAGTAGAGTTGAAAAGCAGGGTCTCCAGATCGAAGCCGTCCTTCACGACTTCCTGGTCAAGGAGGCACTTCCGGGCCTTCAGGTGGATGGCGAAACCTTCTTCGCCGGCTTCTCGAAGATCGTCCACGATCTGGCACCGAAGAACCGCGAGCTGCTTGCCAAGCGGGACAGGCTGCAGGCCGAGATCGACGGCTGGTATCGCAAGAACGGTGCCCCTGCCGATCTCGACGCCTACCAGACCTTTCTGAAGCAGATCGGCTACTTGCTGCCGGAGGGATCGGACTTCAAGGTCTCGACCACCAACGTCGATGCCGAGATCGCCTCGATCGCCGGCCCGCAGCTCGTCGTTCCCGTCATGAACGCCCGTTATGCGCTGAACGCCGCCAATGCGCGCTGGGGCTCGCTTTACGATGCGCTCTACGGCACGGATGCCATTCCGGAAACCGATGGCGCCGAAAAGGGCAGGGGCTATAATCCGAAGCGCGGCGAAAAGGTCATCGCCTGGGTTCGCGACTTCCTCGACGGCGCGGTTCCTCTTGAGGGCGGTTCCTGGAAGGATGTCGGAAGCCTGAAGATCGACGGTGCAAAGCTTGCGATCACCGATGTCGACGGTGAGTACCTGCCGCTGAAGGATGCCGCACATTTCGCCGGCTACCGTGGCGCCGCAACCGCCCTGACGCATGTTCTTCTCAAGAACAACGGCATCCATATCGAAATCGTCATCGATGCCGGAACAGCGATCGGCAAGGCCGATCCCGCGAATATCTCCGACGTCTGGCTGGAATCGGCGATCACCACGATCATGGACTGCGAGGATTCGGTCGCCGCTGTCGACGCCGAAGACAAGGTTGTCGTCTACAGGAACTGGCTCGGCCTGATGAAGGGCGACCTGCAAGAGGAAGTCACCAAGGGCGGCTCCTCCTTCATCCGCAAGCTCAACCCGGATACCGATATCACGGCGCCTGACGGATCGACCTTTGAGCTGCATCGCCGCTCGCTGATGCTGGTGCGCAATGTCGGCCACCTCATGACCAATCCCGCCATTCTCGATCGCGATGGCAACGAAGTGCCTGAAGGCATCATGGATGCGGTCATCACCGGCTTGATCGCGCTCTATGATGTCGGCCCGAAGGGTCGCCGCAAGAACTCGCGAGAAGGCTCGATGTATGTCGTCAAGCCGAAGATGCACGGACCGGAAGAAGTCGCTTTCGCCGTCGAGATATTCGGCCGCGTCGAAGAGCTGCTCGGCATGCCCAGGAACACCATGAAAATGGGCATCATGGACGAAGAGCGCCGCACGACGGTCAATCTCAAGGAATGCATTCGCGCTGCGGCAGAGCGCGTCGTTTTCATCAATACGGGCTTCCTTGATCGCACCGGCGACGAAATCCATACCTCGATGGAAGCCGGCCCGATGATCCGCAAGGGCGACATGAAGCAGGCGGCCTGGATCTCGGCCTACGAGAACTGGAATGTCGATATCGGTCTCGAATGCGGCCTCTCGGGCAACGCTCAGATCGGCAAGGGCATGTGGGCCATGCCGGACCTGATGGCAGCGATGCTGGAGCAGAAGATCGCCCATCCGAAGGCCGGCGCCAACACCGCCTGGGTGCCGTCGCCGACGGCTGCGACCCTGCATGCCACGCATTATCACAAGATCAACGTCGCCGACGTCCAGCGCGGCCTGAAGGACCGCCCGCGCGCGAAGCTTTCCGATATCCTGTCGGTGCCGGTCGCGCCGCGCCCCAACTGGACGCCGGAAGAAATCCAGCGCGAACTCGACAACAACGCTCAGGGCATCCTCGGCTACGTCGTGCGTTGGGTCGATCAGGGCGTCGGTTGCTCCAAGGTTCCCGACATCAACAATGTCGGCCTGATGGAAGACCGCGCGACGCTGCGCATCTCCGCCCAGCACATGGCAAACTGGCTGCATCACAAGGTGGTCACCGAGCCTCAGATCATCGAAACGATGAAGCGCATGGCCGCCGTCGTCGATCAGCAGAATGCCGGCGATGCCGCCTACACGCCGATGGCCGGCAATTTCGACAGTTCCATCGCTTTCCAGGCCGCCGTCGATCTCGTGCTCAAGGGCCGCGAGCAGCCGAACGGCTATACCGAGCCGGTCCTGCACCGCCGCCGCCTGGAGCTGAAGGCCGGTTAACCCGGCCTCAGCTTTAACCGCCCAAACAAAAAGGCCGCCGGAGGAGCTCTCCGGCGGCCTTTTTCATGCCGTATAGGGCAAATAGCTTACTGGATAACGATGACCTTCGAGGTCGAACGGCCCGGACGGACGCGGCTATAGAGGTCGATGACGTCCTGGTTCATCAGGCGGATGCAGCCCGAAGAAGCGGCGGTACCGATCGAAGCCCATTCCGGCGTGCCGTGCAGGCGGAACAGCGTGTCCTGGCCCTTGTCGTTGAAGAGGTACATGGCGCGGGCGCCGAGCGGATTGGTCAGACCCGGCTCCATGCCGTTCTCGACATACTTGGCGATTTCGGGACGGCGCACGGCCATTTCCTTCGGCGGGTGCCAGTTCGGCCATTCCTGCTTCCAGGCAACGTATGCGGTGCCGGCCCATGCGAAGCCGGCCTTGCCGACGCCGATGCCGTAGCGCATCGCCTTGCCGCCCGGCAGGATATAATAGAGGTGGCGCTCGCGCGTGTTGACGATGATCGTGCCGGGACGCTCATCCGTCTGGTAGCTGACGATCTGGCGGCGGAATTCCGGCTTCACGCGTTGGATCGGGATTGCGGGGAGCGAGTATCCGGCATCCGAGGTAACGCCGTAGGCGTCATCGAAAATCTGTGCCGTCTGAACAGTCGGGCCAGCAGCAGCCTTGTCTTCGACGGAAGCGCTTTCGGTGCTGGTAGAGCAACCGGCCAGGGCGAGTGTTGCCATCAGGCCGAATACAGGGAATGCATTGCGGATGCGCATGGATGTCTCTTAAGTTTTGGGCAATGTGGGAGGATGCTTCGAACCATCTTTGATTATGGTTTATTTTCGATTAACTTCGGCTTTGCAAGATGCTGCATCGCGACAAAAGTTACCCGCAGCGGCAAATTAAAAGCGCATGGCTTTTTTGCAACAACAAGCACCCTCTCCCCACGGTTATCCATGACGATTTTGAGTGTTTACAATAACAATCCGTTAATAGATGGCCGGCAATCGGACAGAGCTATGCTCGTGCGCCGCGGGACTCAGATTTTACTTCACGAGATGCGCCATGCCCTGCTTCCCGAACTGCCCTTGGCAAGCGGCCGGCGCGCTGACCTGATCACGGTATCGGACAAGGGCGAAATCTGGATCATCGAGATCAAGACGTCGATCGAGGACTTTCGCGTCGATCGCAAGTGGCCGGAATATCGCGCCCATTGCGACCGGCTGTTCTTCGCCACCCACAAGGATGTGCCCCTGGATATCTTCCCTGAGGACTGCGGCCTGTTTCTTTCGGATGGTTACGGCGCGCACATGATCCGCGAAGCGCCCGAACACAAGCTCGCGCCCGCCACCCGCAAATCGGTCATGCTGAATTTCTCGCGCGCTGCCGCCCAGCGGCTGATGATGGCCGAATGGGCGAACGGCAAGCCGCTCGCCATCGACGACGTCTGAGCTTACTTCGGGGCGCGCTTGGCGAGGATGCGCTGCAGGGTACGGCGATGCATGTTGAGCCGGCGAGCGGTCTCCGAAACATTGCGCTCGCACATCTCGTAGACCCGCTGGATATGCTCCCAGCGAACGCGGTCCGCCGACATCGGATTGTCAGGCAGTTCGGCCTTTTCGCCCGGCCGCTGCGTCAGCGCCGCAAACACGTCGTCGGCGTCGGCAGGCTTAGCCAGGTAATCGACGGCACCGAGCTTCACGGCCGTTACCGCCGTCGCGATATTGCCGTAGCCGGTCAGAACGATGATGCGGGTGTCGTCGCGGCGCTGGCGGATCGCCTCGATCACGTCCAGGCCGTTTCCATCGCCGAGCCGCAGGTCGACGACCGCATATTTCGGCGGATGGGCCTTGGACTTGGCCACGCCCTCGGCAACCGATTCCGCCGTTTCCACATGAAAGCCCCGCGTCTCCATCGCCCGCGCCAGGCGGCGCAGGAACGGGCCGTCGTCATCAACGATAAGCAGGCTCGCATCCGGGCCGATGTCGTGTTCGCCGATGGCAAGGGTTTCGCTGTCTTGTTCCGTCATTGTCTCTGATCCCGGCGGTTCCCCGCCCTGAATATCGGTCGATTGCTCAAAACTTCATTAGGCCGATAAAGTCACTTTGTCGAATGCGCGTCAATCAGCATGCGCGGCCACTCGACCCGGATACGGGCGCCCGCGCCTTCCGGTTCGCGGTTCTCGAAGACCAGTGCCGCGCCGGAGCGCTCCAGCAGCGTCTTGGCGATGAAAAGCCCAAGTCCCAGGCCTCCCGCCGTATCTTCCTTCTGCCGCTTGGTCACGTAGGGTTCGCCGATCCGTGTCAAAATGTCCGGCGCATAGCCGTTGCCATCGTCTTCTATGACAATCAGGACACGACGATGGTCATGTTCGACTGTGATGGTCACTTTCTCGCGAGCATAGTCGACGGCGTTCTCGATCAGGTTTCCGAGGCCATAAAGGATGCCGGCATTGCGCTCGGTCACCGGCTCGCCCTTGCGCGGGCTTTTCTCGATCAGCTCCAGCGCGATCTGGGACTCGCGATAGGGCTCGAGAATCTCCTCGATCATCGACGACAGCGGCAGGCGGCGCATATGCGCGTCACCCTCGGTCGACATGCTGGTCAGCCGTTTCAGGATGTCGCGGCACCGTTCGCTCTGGCTGCGCAACAGCTGCACGTCCTCGCGGAACCGGTCGTCATCCTTCAGCTCGCGTTCCATCTCCTTGGCAACGACGCTGATGGTCGCGAGCGGCGTGCCGAGCTCGTGGGCCGCTGCTGCGGCAAGACCATCCAGCTGCGACAGATGCTTCTCCCGCTGCAGCACCAGTTCGGTGGCAGCCAGCGCATCGGCCAGCTGACTCGCTTCCATCGATACGCGATAGGCATAGAAGGCGGCAAAGGCCATGGTCGAGGCGATCGAGCACCAGACGCCGAACTGCATGACATTATGGACATTGATCTCCACGCCATCGAACCACGGAAGCGGGAAGGGCGAGAAGGCGAGGATGGTGATGCAGACCATCGCAAACAGGATCAGCGCCGTGCTGTAGCGGATCGGCTGCGAGGCAAAGGAAATGATGACCGGCACGCAGACCAGCGCCGCAAACGGGTTCGCCAGTCCGCCGGTAATGAAGAGCAGCGCCGATAGCTGCAGCAGATCGAGCCCCAGAAGCGCAAAGGCAGCCGGCGCCTCCAGCCGGTGCGTCGGCGGGTAGCGGATCGTCAGGTAGAAGTTGACCCAGGCAAGTGCCGCAATCAGCGAGCAGCTGGCAATCAGCGGCAGGGGAAATTTCAGCCAGAAGGCAACGATGAAAACAGTCACCGCCTGACCGGCGACCGCCAGCCAGCGCAGCCTCACGATCGTCTGCAGGCGAAGCCGCCGGCTGCTGTGTCTGTCTTCCTGCGTCTTGCTGTCGGCGTCGTCTACCATCGTCATGTCCTTATGTACCACGCGGCTTGGCGCGTGTCGTCGGCAGTGCCTCTTCCGGCCGCTCCGGCCAGGGATGGCGCGGATAGCGTCCGCGCATCTCGGCGCGCACGTCCTTCCAGGAGCCCGCCCAGAAGCCCGGCAGGTCGCGCGTCGTCTGGATCGGCCGGTGGGCGGGAGAGGTGAGTTCGAGCAGCAGCGGCAATCGCCCGCCGCCGATCGCCGGATGATCCTTCAGCCCGAACAGCTCCTGCACCCGGATCGTCAGCAACGGCTCTTCACCATCATATTGGATCGGATGGCGCTGCCCGGTCGGCGCCTCGAAATGCGTCGGCGCCAGTTTTGCCAGGTCGCGCTGCAGCGCATGGGGAACGAGGCTGATCAGCCCGTTCGACAGCGATCCGGCGCTGATATCGGCAATACCACGGACATCCGCCTGGAACGGCACGAACCAGTCGTCGAGCCGCTCGAGCAGCGCTTCGTCGCTCATGTCGGGCCAGGGCTCGCCGATCGTTCTATAGAGAAAGCCGATCCGCTCGCGAAGCTGAGCCGCTTCCTTGGAGAAGGGGAGGGTCGCAAGCCCGAGCTGCCGGATGCCGTCGGCGATCGCCTTGGCTGTCGCCGCGCCGCTTGGCCGGGGAAGGGGCGTCTCTTCGAAGACGATGGCGCCGAGCCGCGTCGCCTTGCGTGCTCGTACCTGCCGGCTCGGCAGATCGAAATAGGTCTGCTCGCCCGTCTTGATCGCCCCCGGCAGTTCCGCCTCGACATCGCCGCGCGTAATCTCGGCCGCCGCAAGAATGCGAGCCTGCGCCGCCCGCCCCGTCAGGTCGGCGATCACAAGCATCTGGCTGCCCGCCAGCCGCTCGGTTTCCGCCAGCTCGCCGCCGCGGCCATTTGCCATCACATAGCGGCCCCGCGCGCCGCGCTGCAGGGCGATGCGATCGGGAAAGGCATGGATCAGCAGCTGTCCGGCCGTTGGCGAGGCCGTCGATTTCACCTTGTCGAGCCCGCTTGCCAGCCGCTGCGCCAGCCGCCGGGCGGATTCCGCCCGCTCGCCCTTCTCCGTCTTGAACCGGCGCAGCCGCTCCTCGAGATCGATGCTGGCGCCGCCCAATCCCTGTTCTGTCATCAGCACCGCAAGCAGCGCTGCCTCGCGGGCATCGCCATGTTCACCGGCCGAAACCACCATCGCCGCCAGCCGCGGCGGCAGTGCCATCTCGCGCATGGTCCGCCCACGCTCGGTCAGGCTGCCGTCGGCGGCGAGCGCCCCGAGATCGATCAGCAGCGACCGTGCCTCGGCAAGTGTGGCCGCCGGCGGCTGATCGACGAAGGCAAGCGTCTTCGGATCCTGCACACCCCAATGCGCGAGATCGAGCACCAGCCCGGAGAGATCGCTGGAGAGGATTTGCGGCGGGGTGAAGGCGGGAAGGGCGGCCGTCTGCCCCTGATGCCAGAGGCGCAGCGCAATGCCAGGTTCGGTTCGTCCGGCGCGTCCGGCCCGCTGATCGGCCGAAGCCCGTGATACCCGTACCGTCTCCAGCCGGGTGATCCCGGTCGACGGCTCGAAGACGGGGAGCCGCTGCAGCCCGCTGTCGATCACCATCCGCACACCGTCGATGGTAATCGAGGTCTCGGCGATCGAAGTCGCCAGCACCACCTTGCGCGTCCCTGCCGCCGCCGGCCTGATCGCGGCGTCCTGTTCCTTCTGGCTGAGATTGCCATAGAGCGGAGCAATCAGGGTCGAGGCGCCAAGCCGTCCCTCTAGCCGCTCGGCCGTCCGCAGGATTTCCGCCTGCCCCGGCAGGAAGGCGAGGATCGAGCCGGTCTCGGTGGCATGATAATCGAGGATCGCCTTGGTCACCGCGTCCTCGATCCGTTCGCCGCCCGGCCGGTCCTGATAGCGGATATCGATCGGAAAACTCCGTCCCATGCTTTCGATAATGGGGGGATTATCGAGCAGCGTAGCGACCCTCTCGACATCGAGCGTCGCGGACATCACAAGAATCCGCAGATCGTCGCGCAATGCGCCCTGCACGTCGATCGACAGCGCCAGCCCGAAATCGGCATCCAGCGACCGCTCGTGGAATTCATCGAAAATGACGGTCGAGACGCCCGAGAGTTCGGGATCGTCGAGAATCATCCGGGCAAACACCCCCTCGGTCACCACCTCGATCCGCGTCGCGGCCGAGACGCGGTTGTCGAGGCGCATGCGGTAGCCGACGGTCTGGCCGACGCTTTCGCCGAGCAGCGAGGCCATCCGGCTCGCCGCAGCGCGGGCTGCAAGCCGGCGCGGTTCGAGCAGGATAATCTTGCCGTCGCCACGCCAGGACTGCGCGAGCAGGAAAAGCGGCACCAGCGTCGTCTTGCCCGCGCCCGGCGGGGCAGACAGTACTGCACGCCGCTGGCTTTCGAGCGCCGCCCCGATATCGGCAAGCACATGGGAAACCGGCAGTACCGGCAGGGAAGCGATATCCATTCTCTCCAGCGATCGTTTCAGGCGCGGCGCAAGGCTGCGGCGCGCAGGACTATTGGCGCGAAATTAGCGATCGGATGCCATTCCGCAAGCCGCTGTGGCAAGTCCCGGATGCGCTTCCTATATAAAGGGCAGGCGGAAAGCCCGCCCCGATAATGCCTGAAATTGCTTCGCTCCCGGGATTCTCCAGCGGTCCCTGGAGGCATAAGTCCGTGGCAGGACCAAAGTCTGCAAATCCCTTTGCAAAATCAACCTGTTACAAAAATGTCAAAAAACTTGGATTTGCGCTGTTGACTGTTTGGGAGGGATGGCCGTATAAGCCGCGTCACTGAACGAGGGCGGCGGCGCTGCTGGCGACGGATGGCTTCGTTCTAGAGAAAATCAAGCGGATTGGCTGTTTTGCTGGTTT